>Ga0075464_10001314_pt1 | contig 11160 bp, 13 predicted proteins | sample DEB19_08_DNA_5_FD_75068 | JGI IMG/M metagenome (GOLD analysis project Ga0075464, IMG submission 75068) | Aqueous microbial communities from the Delaware River and Bay under freshwater to marine salinity gradient to study organic matter... | ecosystem: Environmental > Aquatic > Marine > Coastal ...
CCTGCGCCAACGTAAGGTTCGAGCAGCTTTTGCACCACGTCGAACTGGCGACGGGTTTCAGCAATGCTGGCCTCGCTCGCCTGAGTTTGTGCGCCTGCGGCGGTTTGTGCTGCGGAGCTTTGCGCATCGCTGGCCATCATGCCAGTGATCACGCTACCTCCAACAATTGCTGTTGCAACCCATGCCATATTAATCCTCCAATGCTTTCTTGCCATCTTGCGAGACGAGCACGCCAGGCTTTGGTTGGTTGTTGACGTCGTAGAGCGACAAGCCATCATCTTCCATGAGATCGGCTTCCAGTTGCTCGACGGATTCAACGTCTGTCCTGTGAATTGTCATGACCACCACATCGGTCAATGCGGCCACAACCCTTTTGGTGCCAACGGGGGATGGTACAACGTCACCGGGACGCAGTGTGTAGTTCTGGCCTTGGCCAGCAACTTCCAACTCGCCAATGCAGCCAATGAAAAGGTGCTCTGTCTTGTGCACCTTGCTGACGATGATGTTTCCTGCGGGAATGGCAATGCGGCGGCAGTACATGCCACCTGCGAAGAAGTGTGTGGTTTCCATGCCGGGAGCCTGTGGCATAGACGCCATGATGCGCTGCATCACGTCGATCTTCTCTCGCGTTGCGCGAGATTGTTCTATGTCGTGGGTTTCGGCCTGCACCAGCATCAGTCACTCCTTTTCAGGGTTGCGGCTGCTGGTGGCCTGATTGACTCAGCAGCGCCATTGTCTCACAAATTGCCACTGCGTCAATCTTCATAATACGGGCGCTTTTCCCATGCCTGGCACGAGCGCATATCGTGGCAGATGAAATCAAACTTGTGGCAGTAGCCACGATACCCGGCATTCGTGTCCCAGTCGTTGCGGGGAATCTTGTCCATCTTGGCCTGCATCAACGGGGTGTTGTTGTAGTACTCGCAGTTGGAGCAGCGGCGGCGACGGGCCTCTTTCTCGTCGACCTGCATGGCGTTGCCAAGCGCGACCCAGTAGACCTTGTTGGCGGTCGGTTCGTTCGATGGTTCTTCAGGCCCGAGCATCCAGTCGTCGATGACGGTCTGGGTGTTCTTCTTGTTCTCGGCAGCCGTGATGAACGGCTTTTCTTTGGGGATGCCGACCATCCCACCAATTGTCATCATCGGCATTTCTGCGTCACGCATTAGGGTTTCTCCTTACTGTTGAACTTGAGTGACTGAAAGCACCACCGCTGGTGCTGCTGGCGCAAATGCTGTGGCTGCTACCGTGTCCACGGTCATATTGGTGCTGTCGCAAGCAAATGCCATCTCGACATAGTCATTGGCAGCCAATGAGATTGTTTCATTTATTGCGATTGGAATGTACCCATTGTTCAAGTCTGATGTGACCAGCCTTGCCGAGTTTGCAATGGCCGTACCATTCTTCTTCAGCCAGACCCAGATGTTTTTTGACGACGAGCTTCCACTGGTCAGTTGCACCGTTGCGTTGAAATTGTAAAGACCAGATTCAGGTACCACAATGCGCGAGGTTGGCGTGCCGATGGAAACACCATTGCTGATCTCGGTGTTGTCAAACGTCAGCAGATATTCTGTGTTGATGGCAGCAGGTGACTGGTCTGTTGTCTTGGTGAACTCGCCGTAGTACTGCATCTGCTGGATGGTTGGGCGCACAAAGATGATGCCAGCCGAAGCATCCGAGACAATGCAGGATGCAAGCGGGATGACGTTGTTTGGGGCAGTCGGCTTGACATTGGTCAGTGCACCGGCCACCGTTGGGCTTGCATAAAGCAGATCGCCTACGCTGAAAGCGCTGGTGTCCATATCGCGCACAAAGCCCCAAGCGGTGCAGTAGCCCTTATCGCCACTGTCTGGCAAGTCGTGTGTCATCACTCCTAAGATGTAGAGTGAAGGGGACGAGCCATCTGCAAGGTATGGGGCGACGAGTAGGGCATTAGACGTTGCGCCAGCAAAGCCGACCACTGTGCCATTTGGAATAGTCACGCCGGTGGTGTTGCCGACCCGTGCGTAGTATTCCTGGCCAAGCTGAAGGATGGCACCATGAGCCAGCCCAAGGTTAAGCGTCTCGTCTGTCGAGTTCCATGCAAACTGTCCCTCTGTGACTGACCGGCCTGCAATCAAGTTGAAGCCAATGAAGTCGAACTTGTCTCTGGCAATCAACTGCTCGATGGTGCGCAAAGTCCGCTGGTTTGGGGCGAACTTGTCCAGGTCGTTGCGCGTCAGGTTGCGTGGGACGTTAGACATTCATGCCCTCGATGGTTGCCTCAAGACGAGCCACGGAGATGTGCGCGTCGCTGGTTCCACGGAATTTTTGTGCACGCCAGTTGCGCATGAAGCCCTGCTGCAGCCATGCCATGCGCTTGGCGCTCTCACCTCGCTTGCCTGCGCTGCGCGGACGTTCTGCGCTCCACGAGCGACCATCGATGGTGTATGAAGTCCAAACTGTCGGGTCGATGCCAAGCGGGACATTGCCCGTCAGCGCGACCAGTTCGAGTTCGTGGAAAATCGCGCCCTTGCCATCGTTGTAGAGAATCATGGTGGTGAACTCCCACCCGTTCACATCGCCATAGTGCGACGACAGCGTGTCCGTCAGATAGCCAAACTGACCAGTAGTTGGGTCACCGCACAGCCACTTGTCGTAGCACCAGACGAAGTTTCGTGCGCGGTATGTACCTTTGCCTGTGATGCTGGATGTCAGTTCAAACCACACGGGTTCGCCAACGGCCTCAGAGCCTGCACCGTCATAGACCCAGCAGGTGTCCGGCAGGTGCATGTAGAGCAGCTGGTGGCCCTTGGTGACGCGCACCTCCATAACGGTCGTGGCAAGCTGGTCTTCAGTGTAGCTGGCAAGAATCTGGTCAATCTCGCGTGTGCTGATCTTGGCGGTCGTGCTGTTGCTGCCAATCCAGACAGCGGGAGCCTCGTTGCGGCCACCACCAAGAAACGCAATGTTCTCCATGAACATGGCAGCAGCAAACGTGCCGATTGCTCCTCGCTGCATTGCAGCGCCTTCGATGCGTGCGAATGGAAAACCCTCACCGCCAACGTTCTGGAACACCTCAATGGTGTAGCGGTTGAGCGCGTATATTTCGTTGCGCAGCTTGATCAGGCCGACCACAGGATCAGGGTCAGCTTCTGACGAGCCGTATTTCAAAGGATTGACTGCCAGCGGGTCGTTCAGTTCGGTGACAACCAAAAACTCGCCATCAGTGGTCATGAAGTAGCCATCGACCCAGACGAAGTCCTTGACATAGCCAAGGTCTGGGTCTGTGACCTGCGTCAGCGTCGTCCCGTTCCAATAAAACAGGTTGCCGCTGGATGCAATGGCCAGACGGTCAAAAGAATAGTCCATTGTCACCTGGCCAGAACCACCAACGTCAGCCAGTCCAGACACGTTTCCATCAGCGCCAAGCAGCACCAGCTTTGTCCCAAGCACGCGATAGCACTGGCCATTCCAGTTGATGCCTCCACGGTCTACACCTTCACCCTGGCCAAACTGAATGATGCCCTCTGCGGGGCGCAGATAGCCCTGCGAGATGCCTTGCTGCTTTGGAACAGGCACCATGTTTCGCGGGTAGGCTGTCCGAAAGTCGGACACGCCATCAGTGTAGATGCCGTTGAGGATTGGAATTTGCATGGCTTACCACTTCACCTTGTTGGCCCAGAATGCTGCGCTCATTTTGCCCTTGGCAATGTTGTCAGCGTGCCGAGCTTTGAAAGACTCGCGTCTAACCTTGTCAGATTTGGACTCGCCCTCTTTTTTGGGTGAGCCTGAGACACCTTGCTGGCCGAAGCGAATCGTCTTGATCTTGTCGCCTTCTTTGGCGACGACCACGTGCGATTTCGTCGGGTGGCTAGGTGTGCGCTTGGGCTGGTTGTAGCCCTGCACACCCACCTTGGCCAGCCGAGCGTCCTTCGGCTTGGTGGCCATTACTGACCGCCTTCGCCAGTCTGAATGTGCAGCGTGGTGCCAGAGGCAGAAATGTGTGCCAGCGTGTCATCGCCTTCGCCTTTTTGCACAATGATCTCGCTTCCTGCACGCACAGGCATGTCAGCGGTCGTGGCAGTCTGAGCGCCTGAGCCAATTCGGACGTGGCAGATATTGGCACCGACGTTCACCAGGCGCACGGACTTGGCCTGCGAATCAAGCGACACAGAAGCCGACGAAGCGGCAGGCGTGGTCACCAGATTGACGCCACGACGGGGTTGGAATGGGGCACGAATGGTCATGTTTGTTTCTCCTGTGAATTAGCCTACACGGTACCAGGTGTTTGTCACTGCGTCGAAGCGCAGACGGAAGAAGGCATTTGCAGCCATAGCAGATGGAGCGCCAACTACCGTCGAGCCATTTCCATCGACGGTCAGGCCGGACACGCCATTGCCGATGTAGTTGACCAACAGTTCTTGGCGGTCTTGGCAGTTTGCATTTGCAGGCATTTTGATGATGCCAGTTGCGAAAGTCGAAGAAGGCGAGACGATTAACCAGACGTTGCTGGACGAGTCCAGCACCTGCGTGGTCGAACCAGTTGCACTTGGCGCGGCGTACTGCGTGACGCGGTTGTCAGGCTGTGTGTTCGCCTGGCTGTTAATCCAAGCCAGTAGATTGGTCAGCGACACCTTGCGTGCGTCGCCATTGTTCTGCGAGTAAATAGGCAGCTGGTCGCTTCCAGATACGGAATCGACAGCCGACAGTTGATTGATGGTTGGCATTAGGGTTTCTCCTTAATCGAATTCGATGGCGCTGTCTTGTCCAGCCAGCAGCGGGTCGCCGGGCGGGTCAAGGAACGGATTGTCTGTGGCCCATGGCTTGTTGCCTGCGCCTGCTGGCATCGTACCGGGCATCTGCATCTCCATTGGCATGGCTGCGCGAGACATCAGCACCTCGTATCCAGCACGTGCAGTGGCCTTCGTGTCTGGAGACACGTTCTTGCCAAAGCCAGGCGCAATGCGAATGGCCAAGTTTGTGAAAATAGCCTCGTTCGCAGAGTCTGGCACATTGGTCTGTGCGTCCAGATCGCTCGATTCTGGGTCTCCAGGCGTTGGGTATCCGATGCGGATGCCCTTGCCGTTCCACGTCCCCATCATTGCGTCGAGCTTGAACAAAGCGCTGTTCAACTGTTCCGGCGTCAGATCGTAGACGTAGGCAGCAAGGCCGATCTCCTCAAAGGCCTGAAGCACAAATTGGCGCTTTGTCCATCCCATGTTAGGACTCCTGTGCCTTGCTTGTCTTGGCCTTGGCTGGTGCCTTGGGAGCCTCAGTGGTTGCGCCTTCGGCAGCTTCTTTTGCGCCGGTAGTTGTCAGGTGCCAGCCATCTTTCTTGGCTTGGTCAACGTCTTGCTCGTCGACGACGATGTAGTCGAACTTCGCGCCGTGCATCTCATGTGCGCCGGGGAACTTGTAGAGCATGGTTGCGTTCTTCATTTCATTCCTTTCTTGGCTGGTGCCTTGGGAGCCTTAGCCGGTTTGCCAGCCTTCTCAGCTGCCTTGCGTGCAGTGGTCAATGCAATAGCCACGGCCTGCTTCTGCGGCTTGCCTGCCTTCATCTCGGTCTTGATGTTGCCAGAGATTGTCTTGCTGCTGTAGCCTTTTTTGAGTGGCATCGTGTTCTCCGTTTGGTTGATAAAAGTGAGGGAGCCGAAGCCCCCTCACTCACTCAGCTTAGGTCTGGCTGAACAGGATGATGCCGGACATCTCAGGCTGCTTGTTCACGACACCGAAGAGCGTATCGAGACGATACTTGGTCTTCATGGTGTTGATGTCGTAGAACTTCTGCATGACCAACTCGATGCCCTGATCGGTCGAGGCGCGCATGACTGCGGTGCCAGCGTCCGAAGGAACAGCGTAACGGCCAGGCAAGATTTCCAGCGAGTCTTTTTGCCAGAATGGGTTGACGTTGGCAGCCACAGTGTTCAGGAAAGTGATAGCCGCGCCGTTTGCAGGCGTTGCGGTCACGTTCTTGTACTCGAGTTCTGCGTCGGTCGAACCACCACCCGAGATGATCGGAGGGCTGATCGTCACAACACCAGAGCCACCGGAGCCGGACACAATCGCAGTGATGCGGAAGGTCTTGAGCTGGCCAGTGTCCTGCTTGGTGATGTGGTGAACAGCGTTCACACCAGCGATGGTGAAAGCGTCGCCAACCTTGACCGTGCCACCGCCAACAGCGATGGTCAAGTTCTGGAAGCGGTTGTCCACGTTTTGGGTTTCGCCGGTACCAGCAGTCGAAGTTGCCTTCGGCGTGTAGTACTGGTTTGCACCGTTGACGGTCACAGTCGTGCCAGCAGCAGCGGTCAAGCGAGTTGCGTAGTCGAGCTTGTAGGTCTCGAACGAAGCAACCATGCCGATGTAGGCTTTCTCGTAGGCGGTCAGCGGCTTGCCAGTCAGAGTCTGACGACCTGCCAAGTTGCTAGCCATGCCGTTGTAGTCACGGGTCGAGAGGGCCATGTAACGGTCGAAGGACTGGACGCCCTGCTCGTTCATGATCGCTTCGGCCTGAGCCACATCGTCAAAACCAGAAGCAGCAGCGGTGCGCTTGACGACCAGGGTGCCCTGCTGGGACGCCACGTTCATCACGGCCACGTTGATATCGCTGGCCAGCTTCTGCTTGGCTGAGTCACCCAGACGACCTTCTTGCAGAGCATCACGCAGTTCTTTGGCGGTCAACGTCCAAGGCACAGACTTGCTGAAGCCAATGGTCGAAGGAACAGCCAACTGAGTGAAGTCCTTGAAGTTGGACGTCATGTCGGTGCCATCAAACGACTGAGCGATGTAAGGCTGCGGACGCCAGATGATGTCGTTCGTGCGCTCCATCATCGTAGAGTCGGTGTTGTAAACGGAAACGTTGCGCGACAACACGAGGGCGTCTTGGAAGCCTTCGAGGATGTCTTCAAACGCTACGCGTTCTTCTTTGGAAAATGCATTAGCCATGATTTGAGTTCCTTAAAAAATTTAATCAGGACTGGCGCTTTTGCCGTTTGTACTGCATGACCTTTGAGTAGTCACCAGTCCTCTCAGCATCGGCACGCAGCCGTTCGAGGGTTGAGTCCACTGCCCCAGACACGCGACCGGTTCCCCGGACTGTACCTTCAGGCGGCGGTGCTGCCTTGCGATTCGTTACTTTCAATTGCGTCTCCAGTTTCGCTACCGCAAAGGCAAACTTCACGGGGTCATTAATTGCTGCGAGTTCCTTCGCCTTCGTCGGGTTCTTGCCGAGTGCGTAGATCACCAGCGCGGGGTTGTCCGAGCCTTGAAGCAAGATGCCTTGCTGCGTGACGGAGAAAGACTCCTGCACGTTCGCTTCTGCATCCTCAAAGTCTTTGACCTTCAGGTCGGCTTTCGCCTTGCCGTAAGTCTCGAGCTTCGACTGCCAAGCCTTCTGCTGGTTTTCAGCTTCTGCCTTGACCTTTGCCTCTGCCTCATCTGCTTGGCGCTTTTTATCGAACCATGCAGTCAAGGCGGCTTCGTACGCATCCGAGTCATAGTCGTGATCTTCGAGGCTTGGCTTCTTGCCCAACGTGACTGGCTTGGTCTCAGTCTGCGTTACGGCCTTCAACTTCTCTTCGAGTTCACGCTTTTCTCGTTGCACCTCACGATAGCTTTTGCGCAACTCACGCACCCAACCAGGCGCATGTTTCTCTTCTTCGGTGGGCGGCGTTTCCTCACCAATGGAGACAATCACCTCATCGTCATCACCTTCGTTGTTGCCTTCGTCGGCATCGCCTTCGTCGCCTTGGCCTTCGGCATTGTTCTCGTCGGCCTCGTTGTCTAGGTTCTGCTCATCGTCCAGCACGAATGTGTCGTCGTCTTGGTTCTGCTCTCCGTCTGCCTTACGTTTCATTTTCTGACCCCATCAAACTCACCCATTGAAGCGGCTGGGTGGATACCGCATAACACTATTGTGCCACCGGAGCTTCCGGTTGTGCAGTCTGATCGATCTGGTCAAGCCCCAACTGCTGCGAGGCAATGACAGCGCTGCCCATGGTCTGAAGCGCCTTGATTGCTTGATCTTGCTCTGCGCCAGACACTTTCGACATTGTCTCGACGGTCTGGGCACGCTTCAACTCGGCTGCGGCCACCGTCTCGATGGTGTCGGCACGAGCCTTGGCTGCCTTGGCAACGGCCTCCTCTGCGGCGGCCTGCAAGAAAATCGAATTCGGGTCTTCTGGCTGGTTGGCCTTGGCCTGCATCATTTCTTCCATCTCGGCCTTGGTCGGTTTGACCACGCCAAGCATGATCAGCTTGCGTCGGAAGAAGTCGCGCACGTCGCTGATGCCTTCGCCCTCCATGTTCATCATGGCCATGGCACCGAGCACCTGCATGGTCTCCGGGTCTTGAGTGATGGCCATCATGCCGGTCAAGGCGCGGACAGTGGCCGAGCGTCGGCTGGATGAGGACGGGCCAACGTCCACCGCCACATCAAACTTGGCCTCGGACAGATCGTTCTCGTAGATGGTCTCGCCGGACTTCTCGTCCACCGAGGGGCGCAGCAACTCGACCGAGTCCACCTCGCCTTGGGAGCCGATGGTCTTCATCTTGCGACCGGACTCGACGAAGATGTCCTGCGCCATGGACAGCCAGATTTCACCCGAGCGCTTCACAGCCTTGGCCATGTTGCTCATGTAGATGAAGGTCTGCATGTCCAGCTTGTTCTGAATCAACTCCACGGCCTTACCGGAGATGTTCGAGACGATCTTCTCGGCGTCACCTTGGTTGCCCAAGATGTCCTGCATGTCCTGCTCGGTGATTTGCAGCAGCGCGGCCATGGCAGGCGGAATGGCAGGCGGTCGGGTGTAGGCGACCGGCCCAGAGATGGCCATCTGGCCATTGGCATCCGTGATCGGGTTGATCAGCAGGTAGGGGTAGTTCTTGATGTTGTCCTCAGACCACATCACCTGATGCCCGGATACTTGCTCAGGGGTCAGGATGGGCTTCTCGACGCTGGACAGGGCGCTGATCTCGCCCAGCTTGGAGAGCTGCATGTTCTTCAGGCGCTGCGCGTCCTTGGCCAGACGAACATGGCCCATGCAGCGCTCGATGTTGTCGATGAACCAGCGCTTGCCGTAGACCGGCACGATGGGGATGCACTTGCCTGCGATGTAGCCCAAGTCGTCCAGCACGCGAGCGCCGTTCAAGATGTACTTGTGGACTCGGCGGCGCTTGACACGTTTTTGGCGCACCTCTTTGAAGCCGGTGGCCAGCAAGGTTGCTTCGAGGGCTTCGTCGGCAATCAACTCGGAGTCGCGGTACCGGACTTCTTGCCCGTCCAGCCCTTCGAAGATGCGCACGGTCTCGCTGGTTTCCTCGACCCGGTAGTACTCGGCCACGTAGACCACGTCCGGGGTGAGCCAGTCGAACTCGTGCTGGTAGATTTCCTTTGGCCAGCTTGCCGGGTCATCGCCGTACTCGACAGCGTAGGCCTCGCGGGTCATGGCGGTCAAGACGTAGCAGCGCTTGGCGTCTGCCTTGTCCTGGCGCTTGGCGTTCAGGTCAAAGAACACCGACGAATCGGCGTCAAAGATGGGTTCAATGCGGATGCGCTGGCGCTCGTCCTCTGGGTCTTCGTCGTCCTCGTACTCGGCACGCAAGCGCCAAGCACCGAAGCCACCGCCGACCGCCTCCTCGAAGGCGTTGTCGTAGGCTTCCTCAGCGCCAGAGTCTTGCTCGTCAGCGCGGTAGAGGCCATCGCACACGTCAGATAGCTTTTCGTTCTTGGCACCGTCTTTGGACACGAAGTCCACCGAGATGCGGTTGTTGCGGTACTCGTTGAAGATGCGCAGCACAGCCAAGTGAATCTTGTTGACCTCGAACTTGGGCTTATTCTCGAACTGCTCACCGAGTGGGCCTTCCCACTGCGAGCCTGAGATGGAATAGAAGCGGCGGTCTTGCAGGCACTGCAGACGTTCGTCGCGCAGCGCGGACTGGATGTTGTCAAACTCAGCCATCGCCTCTGCGTGGATGTCGTTTAAGCGCTGCTCTTTTGTTTGTCGTGCCATGTCAAGCCCTCACTTTAGTGCGCATTATCTACCATCGGTTGGCCATTGGTAAAGGTGCGACATTGTTTTGTTTTGTGGAAACAACCCGGCGCACGCCTTCGCAGGCATAACGCAGCGCGTCGATCACGTGGTTTTTCTTGTCCTCCAAGACCGGCAAGATGCGGTTTGTCAGCGGGTCGGTCTTGTAGGAGTAAAGCGTCAGTTCGTCGATGGTGTGCACGCACCGTGGGTGCACCACGATGTCGTAGGACTTCAGCCACTCTACACCTTCCTCGACCGATTTGGGGCCTTTGACCGCAGGCATGATCTTTGGAAAGCCGTTCTTGCGCATGTGGCTGATCGTTTCGGGCCGGGCTGAATCAGCAGTGATGGGCCACTTCTCTGCCTCTGGGATGGTCAGGAACAGTTCAGGCGTGTCCATGATCTCGCAGCCGATCTGGTAGGCCTCGAAGTCGATGTAGAGCGTGCGGCCAATGATGTGGCATCGCACCAGCACGGTCGGGTCGATGGCAAAGCCCCAGTCAGCGCCCAGGCGGTGGGTGGCGTCGGCTGGCGCTTCGAACTCCTCGATGCGCCAGTTTTTGAACACACGGGACTCGCTGTTGCGCAGGTACTCGCCCAGCCAAACGTGGGCGTACTTGTCCGGGTCGCGGCGTTTGTCGTACTCCATTTCCTCCCGCAGCACGTCTGGAAACCACGGGTTGGCCATGTAGTTGACCTGCAGCACCTTGGCATTGCTGGGCGGGTTTGCGCCACGCAGCAACAAGTCGACCGGGTCGTCGGAGCTTCGAGGGTTCCACGTGAACCAGAGTTCGGAGCCTGGCTTGCGCAGAGTTGGGCGCAGCAGGTCGAGGCTTCGCTGGGAGAGCGACTGGGCCTCCTCGACCCAAGCGCGGGAGTAGCCTTCCAGCGACTTGATCGAGTCGGCGGTGTGGTTTTGCATGCCTTGGAAGATGATGCGCCCGTCGCCCTTCTTTGACTTGATGACAGCGTCCTGCACCTCGAAGTACGCGCCAGCGTTCATTTCCTGAATCTTCAACTCGAGCAGGCGCTTGACCGACTGGTTGAGGGACTTTTGGATTTCACGCACGCACACCGAGCTTTCGGACTGGTCGAGGATGTGGGCCTCGATCATCATCTCGGCAAAGGCGTGGGACTTACCCGAGCCTCG
>Ga0075464_10001315_pt1 | contig 11151 bp, 8 predicted proteins | sample DEB19_08_DNA_5_FD_75068 | JGI IMG/M metagenome (GOLD analysis project Ga0075464, IMG submission 75068) | Aqueous microbial communities from the Delaware River and Bay under freshwater to marine salinity gradient to study organic matter... | ecosystem: Environmental > Aquatic > Marine > Coastal ...
GAAGGTATGGAGGATAAATTTGATAACGGTGGCGAAATAGAATCATCTGACATTGAAAAGAAAATTGAAGAAAGAATAAAAGACCGTCAAAAAGGTAAAGAATTTAAGGACACTTCTGTTGTTGGATACACTCGTAAATATTCAGCAGCTTATGATATAATTACATCTGCCGATTTATCTAAAATTGAAGTAGATAATGTAACTGCTTATAAATTAATTGAGAAGTCTAAAATTTGGTTGCCTTATAATGTAGAAACTTTAAAGGAGCAAGATAATAGTTCTGGATGTGCTTATTTAAAAGTTAAAACAAGAGAAGCTTTGTCTGCACGTCCGATTGATACAAAAATAGGTAGAGAGGTTTATATTAAAAATATTGAAAAATTAATTGGACTTTTAGAACCTTGCAAAATAGTTTCAGATGTTCAAGATGTTTTGAAAGATTTTGTTAATTTAGATTCTTTTAATTTTATTGATTTAAGTAATTTGAAGGATGCTACTTATATTCAAAATTCTAATACTGGCAATTTAAAAAACCATTACCAAAGAGATGTATTAAATTATTTCGAAGATATTTTCGGTAAAAGATTTTATGCTTTTTGCAGATTCACTTCTGAAAGTGCTAGAAAAATAGCAGTAGAGGCAAATTTATATCAAGCATTTCCAAAAGCTTATAGAGATATTATTGTAGCTAATAGGATTTCTGATTTAAGTTCAAAATTAGCTAAGTTTGAAAAAATGTTAGCTATGGTTTCTGATGATGCTGACGAAAATAGAAAAAATATAAGAGAGTTTGATGAAAATTATTCTGGAGTAGCTTACGGAAAAGACTACGTTACTGATTATTATAAAATGAGAATTGACTCATATAAAACTAATTTAGAAAACGTAGATGCCAATTTAAATAAAATTTACGATGCTCGTGAAAACGATTGGAGTTGGTCTGGCGAAAAAACTAAAAAGGAAAAAGTAGAAGTAGATGCACTTGATAAAGTTGCTAAAGAACCACTTACTATTATGGAGCAGTACGGTATTGAAGATTGGCGTAAAAGTGCCAAACGTCAACCACTTGCCTATATAAAAAGAACTGGAGGCTTAAACGTAAATGAGATTTCAACAAAAGAAATTCAAAATAAATTTGGATTTAGAAATGTTGTATTTGGGAATTATGTAAACGATAGAGAAAGTAAAGAACATAGCCGTCATTTTATTGGAGCTATGTTAGATTTACATGAGATTATGAATCTTAATGTAAAACAAATAAATGAAATTGGTGGACTTGATATTAATTTCGGCTCTACAGGTTGCGGTTCTTTTTCATTAGCTATGGCTTGTTATTTTCCTGAAAATAAAGCAATTAATTTAACTAAAAAAACTGGCGATGGTAGTGTGGCACATGAATGGTCTCATTATCTTGACAATATGCTTGGTGAAGGAAATGATAGAGGAGCAACAGGTCGTAAATATGCAACTTTAGGTGATGGCGTTTATAAAGGCTCAGATAAAATTAAGTTTTTATTTGCTGAGTGGAATAATTGGCTTAAAAAAGGTGGAGAGTATAAAGAAGTTGAAGTTGAATACCATGCACAAAAGAAATTTAAGTTTAGAGTATTTGGCGAAGATTTAGAAACGGCTATTGAAGGCGTGAAAAAACGCTACCAAAAAGCTTACGACACTTATGAATTAGCAAGTAGTCCAGATGCCCTAAAATATTATGGGTATTTGGCTCATAAATTTAATAATAATAATCCTATTTCGGTTAAATTCAAAACAAACGCTACTACTTATTTAGTTAATTCTGCTAAATATGGTGGTTCTGATTATTGGACTAATCCAAAAGAATTATTTGCAAGGTCTTTTGAGTGGGCTATTGAAGAAATGTTAAAAAGAAAAGATAGAGTGTCTAATTATTTAGTTGACATTAAAAACTCTATGGGATTATTATACTTAATGATTCCTTATAATCTTCATCCCTACCCAAGAGTAAAAAAAGAGCAAGAATGGCTTTTAGATTGGTATGATAGACTTTTTTCAACTATTAGAACTGAATACGGAGTTTTGCCGTTTAATTGGCATACTGTAGAGCGTACAGATGAGTATTTGGAATATGAGAAAAAAGATAATGATGTAATTGCCGAAGGCGTTATTATTTCTGAGGAAACAGGAGAAGCTGAAGTTGTTGGAGAGGATATTGAATACCGTGAAAATGGATATTCGTTCAAAAGAAACAATATAAACGGAACTTCTTTATATACAGTTTTAGTAAATGACAAGGCGAGTGATTTTTATATCGGAACTTCTGAGAACTATGGAGTTAAATCTGATAGCAGTTATTCAAAAAAGGGGTGGGTTGTTTTAACTAAATTGCCAAACGAAGAAAAGTATTCAACTATTAGTTATTTTAAAACTTTAAAAGACGCTCAAGACACTTTGGTTAATGGAGTGAAGATAGAACCTGTTAAAGTTGAAGATTTGCCTAAGCCAAAATCCGAGTATATTAAACGTGAAGAAGTTAAATTTACGCCTATTTCAGGAGAAGCTAAGCAGTTTATTCCAAGTAATCAATATTCAATTATAAAAACAAATCCAGAGTTTGAAGATGCTCGTATCCGAATAAATGAATTAGTTGCTACTTGTCCGAAAACTTATGAAACAGAAGGTCTTGAAACTAACAAAAAGTTAGCTCAGTTGCATTATTTTAGAGGCGGAAGCGACTGGTACATTATTGAGAAAGATAGCGAAAATGAACAGTTACAAGCATTTGGATATGTTATTTTGAATGGAGATACTGAAAATTCAGAATTTGGCTATATCAATATCGAAGAAGTTAAAAAATATGCTGAAATTGATTTGTATTGGACTCCAATTTCTTTAGGTAAGATACGTGGAGAATCCGAAGAATTTACCAAAGAAGAATATTTAAGTGCCTTAGAAGGTGCTGAAGCAACTTTGGAATTTATAGAAGGAAAGGAAAAACAAGATTTAGTAGATTACATTGAAGGATTGAAAGTGATAATAAATTTGGATTAATACGAAATGTTTTTTATATTTGCAAATAATAAATTATGTGGTTCTTTTATCACCATACCCGCAACCGATTATAAACATAAAGGTGAATTAAATATTTTAACCTACAATATAAATATAATTAAAATTATCATATAAAAAAATATAATTTAAAATAAAAAAAGTGAATAAGGAAACTTCAAAATATATTAGTGATTTTCTACACAAAGAAGATAATGATAGATTAAAGATTATCATTAATCTACTTAAGCGTGACTATAAGCATAAGTTTTCTGATTTTGGAAATTATAAACTTGAAAATATAGCCAAGGAAACAATAAGATGCATAAGAGATTATTCTGGATTTAGTGAGTCAAGCCCTATTAATGTCTATGGTTCTAGTAGTTTGAAAGTTTGTTTTCAGCCAAGTTTTAAAGATAAAGATAAATTTGATAGAATTGTTAGTTATTTTGCTCACATGGTAACTGGAGATGTTAAAGGTGGATTAAGAGCTTATAACCCAGCAAAAGCTAGAGCTATGAAATATATTACCTCTATTCTATTATATCCAGATAAAATTTATGTACAAAATTCTAAAGATAGAAATTCTTATTTATTTGAAAGAAAAATAGCAATAAATAGTAATAAAGATAATAGCCACGCTGTATTATATATCGAAAAAATGAGTAATGATATTCTTAGAGTTGTAACTATTTTGCCTCATGTAAATATCAGTAATACTGAAAAACAAAAAGAAGATAAATCTATTGAAGAAATAGACATATCCTCTTTTGTAATAATCCGTAATTCTATATCACCATCATCTACGGGAGAGTTTGGAAACGGGGGTGAATTGCTATCCAATCTCGATAGTACAAATATACAAAATAAATTCATAGAGTGTACGCCTGAAGATGAAATAATATTAAAACTAACTGAAAATCAACAAGATAATTTTTTAAACCCAAACAAAATGAGCCAAGAAACACTTGAAAAAATAGAAAAATTAGAAAAAGCAATTAACTCTCCAGTAACTCCTGATGCAGTAAAAGAAACAATGCGTAAAGTATTAGAAACTCTTAAATCTGAAAAAGTTGAAGTTATAGAGCCTTCATTAGATACTGAAGTGAAAGGTATTACTAAATACACTGACATTAAGTCTTGTCTTTTAGATGATGGAGATGACAATGACGATTATATTTATGAAGGAAAGCAAATTCATAACGTAGAAACTTTACCAAAAGATACTTGGGAAATAGTTGAGTTCTATAATGATGGCGTTGTTTTAAAACACATCCCAACTTCTGTATTAGCTGATAATAAGCCAAATAAAAATGTTTCATTTAGTGAATTAAAAACACTATTTGCAGTAGGTAAAATTGAAGTTGACGGAATAGATAAAGGCAACACAAAAGTATTTAACCTTTGTATTAAAGCTATTATAAAATGTATTTCTAATATTGATGAAATAGCTAATAAACAAGCCGTTATTTCAGAATTAACAGTAGTTAAAAATGATTTAGAGAAAAATATAGAAAAAGCAAATGCTTTAGAAAGTGAAAAATCTGATTTAGAAAAAACTTCTACTGATAGAATTTCATCTTTAGAAAGTTCGATAAGTGATGAAAAATCTTCTTTCGAAAAAGCTAAAATAATGTCTGACTTAGAAACAGCAAATCTAAAAAAGAAATTAGAAGACTTAGAAGCTTTAAACGTAGTTAGAAGTGTTATTGACATGCTTAACGTGGATGTAATGAAAAAAGACTTAAAAGACCTTCGCACTTCTGATGTTTTAAATCCAAAAGTTGTACAGATTTTCCCTAAACAAAAAATTAAAGTAAAAGAAATTAAAATACATAACGCTGAAGGAAAAGTAGAAGGATATGGATTACCAAAAACAGTAAATAGTTACGAAGAAGCTAATGATGCCATAATGCCTGTTTACGAAGATTCTATTGAGTCTGGCGGATATTCTAATAAAGGTGGATTTACTGTAGTTTTTGAGGATGGTGAGGTTTATAATGGTGATTTGTTAGTTGGAGAAAAATATGATAATCCCACTAAAGGAAATGTTGTAGGTAAGCACATTAATAATTACCTAGAACGTGAATTGAAAGAAGGTCGTCAAAGTGAAGATTCTAATAAAGAAATTAGAGAATTTTTAGAAAAATATGATTTAGGATTATAATTCGTTATAGATAGTCAAGCCTCTTAGTAATAACGTAACTATCTTTTAGTTAAAAAAGCTCCTTAATTGGGGCTTTTTTTATGCTAAAAAATAACGCAATTAAAACTTTATCGTTTACTCAAATTACTTATTTTGAAGTAAAGTAATTAGTTGCCTTTGTTTTTGCAATTACACTGAAATGCAATTAGTTAGTGTGTTTTTTGCTTAGTTTTAAAATAGTAAAGTTTAAGTTTTTATTCAAATTTTCGATTTAACGCTTTTGTAAAAATGCTTTGTTTTCGTTTTTTTAATATCTAAATTTGCTAAACTTAACGTCTAATTTTACAAAAAATTGCATAATGGAGAAACCATCAGATTACTTTAGAAAACTTGATTTAGCACACTTAGACGTAAATACGGCTCAGTTCATAAGAGAAAAAGTTTTAACACTTCCGAATATTGATATTTTAAGTGGCACAAAAGAATTTGAAACATTAAAAGCAATCATTGAAGAAAACTTTCCAAGAGCTATTGGTATTGAGCCAAAAGCAATCGAACCGATTATAGAGATTGTTCCAGAAGTAATTATTGAAGAAGTTATTGCTCCAGTTATTGATACTAAGCAAGTAGAAATAGATTCAATTACAACTCAAGTTTCTGAAATGAGCGACTTAATTGAATTAATGAATGAAGTAGTTGCTGAAAACAAGGATGATTTAGACTCTAAAGATATTTTAGAGCTATATAACGACACTTTAGTAGATTTAAAAGATAAGTTATCAAAACTTTCAGTTGTTATCTTAGATGCAATTGAAGAAGTAAAAGAAAACATAGAAGAAGTTAAAGAAATTATCAAAACTGATGTTATTGATAGTAAAGGTATTTTAACTGCCCCGAAAAAATATAAGACAGAAGATGGCGAAGAAGTTTTAGGGTATGAGTCTGATTGGAATTTCGGATTAAATAATCACTTAGGCGAAACTGTTGTTTATTATGTCGCAAATGAAGATGATAAAAATAAGTATTCTGTACTAACAGGTATTTTACATAAAGGAGAGATAATTTATTCTATTCATAAAACATCCAATAAAGAATTTGAAAATTATTCTGATAATGAAAGTGATGCTCTAGCTCTATCTTATGAATTGGCAAATGATAAAGAAGCTATTGATAAATTTGAAAAAGGTGGCATTTTAGAAAATGAAAAGTATTCTACTCTAGCTTATAAAACAAAAAAAAGTGCTGAAAAAAGTGCAATTGAAATTAAAGATTATTTTGGAGATAGATTTATAAAATCAGAAGTCTTGCAAGGTAAAGACGATAGTGGTAATCATGGCTATCAGGTAAATTATGAACTTAAAAAAAATAAATTCGCAAATGGTGGAAGTGTTTACCGTATTCCGTATAACATGGAGACAACTGGTCTTTTTAAAGTTGTAGAGGGTGGCAAAACTAGTGAAGTTAAACTTTACGGTGCTGAAAAAAAAGATAATGAGTCTTATTCTTTTTATCAAACTAGTGATGCAGATGCTAGAAATAAAGACTTTACTAGTATTTCAATAAACAATTCAGCTATTAGTAAATTATCAAAAGGAATTACTGTGTCTGGTATAAATGAAAAAAATGGAAATAAAGTTAAAATAACTCGTATAGCTGATTTATTTAAAGATGGTGGTTCTATTGGTTTTATCCCTATGGACTTAGAAAATGATTTAGCTATTATTTCTCAGCGTTGTGGGTTTGATAGCATAAAAGACGTTATTGGTATTTTAAATGCAATGATTGATTCAGGATTGACTGATGAAGATTTGAAAACTCCTCCTGCAAAAACAGGAACTCAGTATACTAAGGCAAGAGATAAAAAAACTAAAGAAATTTGGGATAAGGTAGAAGGTAATTACAAAGGTGAATTGAAAGGTAATAGACCAATGAGTGCAATTAATCTTATGATTTACAGTAAAACTTCTATGGATAAAAATTTATTAGAAGAATTTAAACCTTGGAGAAAAAATCAAAAATTTGCAAACGGTGGCGAAATTAAAAACCTAGATAAGATTAAAAAATCAATAGGAGATACTATTTATAATCACATTAGCTCTTTAAATGAAGAACAACTAGAGAAACAGTTAAAAGAATTAAAAGTTGAGTTAAAAAGAGAGTATCTTGATTCAAACGGAAATAGTAGAAGATACAAAGAACTAAATGATGAAATGTATTATATTTTATATCGTTTAGAAAGAGCTGATGACGATTTTAAATTCCATGTTGGAGATACTGTGTCTATTATAGATGCTCCTAAATCAAGAAGTAATATATATGTTGTAATTGGTCATGAAAATTACAATAAAAATTATGGCTGGGAAACTATAATTAAAAATGAAGATGAAAAAGTAACTATGTTTGAAAATCTTTTAGAAAAGTATAATAGCAATTCTGATAAAGATGATAATATAGCAACAATTAGATTTAATGAACATTGGAAAAATATTCAGGTTTTTATTGACGGTTCTTTATATGAAGAATTTGATACTTACCAAGAAGCTATAAATTATGCGAAAAATGCTAATTCAAAAGTTATTATTTTAGATGATGTTACTATGCTAAATATCAGTGAATCAAATCCATTATCTAATCAATTATCAAAAATAACAGGAGATGGATGGAATGATATTGATTATAAGAACCTAGGTACTGATGGCAGTAAAACTGCTACAACATCAAGACCATTTGAGCATATTGCTACTGGTAAAATATTTGAAGTAATTAAAAAATAAAAAAAACGTAAGCATGACAGAGCCAATTTTAAAAGAAACAAAAGTAAGTAAAGCAATAGGAATAGCATTTTTAGGATTAGGTATTTATGTAATTTATAAAAATTACAAAAAAGAAAACTTTTGGAATGGCTTTTTAGCTTCAATATTAATCGGAGGAGCTACGGTTAAAATATATGACAAAGTTAAATCTTAAAAAAATAATAATTTAAAACGTAAACTTAAAAACATATACACATGGCAAATAAAATGAGAACACAAAAAGCATTAGAAGCTGATTACAGAACTAAAGCATTACATAAAGGTAAACGTATTTCAGAAGATGGAAATGTTTATTATGAAAATAGACCTAATCGTAGTGATGTTAATCGTACTACTAAATTAGCTGAAGGTGGTGGTTTAACTTTAAGTAAAGATGAATTAAAAGCATCTTTAGCAAAAGCACAACGTCAATTAGAATTAGCTGAAAAAATGAATGCTCCTCAATCTGCAAAAGATTTAGCTAATAGAAAAATAGCTGATTTAAAAAAGCAATTAGAAGATGCTGATAAAGCTCCTGAAAAAAAAGCTGAAGTTAAAAAAGTAGTTAAAGCTTCTTTGCCAGTAAAAAAAGCAAAGGTAGTAGCTAAGCCATCTATTCCTGTTAAAAAAGCCAAAGTGGTAGCTAAGCCAGCAGTGCCTACAAAAAAAGAAAAAGTAATTTCTAAAGTTATTGCTAAATCTGAAAAGGTAGCTAAACCAGTTAAAGAGGAAAAGTTTGTTGAAATTGACGGAAAAAAATATTACGAAAGTGATAAAGAATTTTGCGATGCTTTAACTAGAAAATGGGAAGGTAGAAAAGTTTCTATGAAAAAAGCAAACAAGAAATATAAAACAAAATCTATTTCTGAGCGTATTGGTGGCGACATTGCAAGTGCAGTAATTAAAACTATTGAGCATGTTGCTGATGTTAAGAAAAAACAAATGATAGCTAATCCTAAATTATATGCATCTAAATTTGAAAAATTAGAAGCTAGTGCAAATACATTTGCCAAATCTATAAAAGATTTATTAGGAAATGATTACGATACTTCAGAAGTTAAATCAGAATTAGAGGATATTGAAAAGGCAATGGATAGAATAATAACAAAATTATTAAAATAAAAACGATAAATTAAAAACAAAAACAGCAAAACCCTATGGAAAATGTATTAGAATCAGTAACGGCAAATGCCGTAGTAGAATCAGTAGTACCTAAAATTACAGAATCAGTTGTAGCACCTATTGTTGTTCCTGATGCAATTGTCCCTGATGCTATTAAAAAAGGATGGTGGGCTAATAGTTCAAAAATGACTAAAGGATTAGTTATTGGTGGAGTTTTAGCTGTTGTAGGAGTAGCAGTTTGGTATTTCGTCTTACGTAAAAAAGAAGATGAAGAAACTGAGTATACTGAGACAGAAGAGCAACTTGAAAATGAGAAATCAGAAGAAGAATTAGCTCATGAAAAAATAGAAAGTGTTGTTAATAAATTAGACACTGGTAGAAACATTGACCCAGCTACTTTACCAAATGGAGGGGCTGGATGCTCAGAGCCACGCACTACTTATAGTGGAGATGATGACTTCGTGAAGTGTGAAGGTACTTGGTACATTAAGACTAAAGCAAATCCTTCTAATAAAAAAGCTATCGGTAGATTTAAAGATTGGACTCCTTTAGAGGAAGGTCAACTTGCAATAGAGCAATTGAACTCTCGTTTCCCTAATGATTAATTAATTTAAAAACACAGCAAAATGGAAAAATTAAAACACGTAGAATTAATGGAGGACAATAATATTGCCTTAATTGATTTACCAAAAGAAATAAAGAATAAAATAAATGCTTTAAAGCCGACTATCGCTCGTTATAATAATAGTAATCCTCCTTCTGAAAAATTGAAGCAAGCTATTATAAAACAAGATATTGGAATAGCAGAATTAATTGCAGATTATATTGAAAAAGATTTGCCAGACAGTGATGAAGATGAATTGGATGAAGATAATACGCCTCCAGTTTTGCCAGCAGTAGTTGCTCCTATTATTGAAGAAGTAAAAGAAGAGCCTGTTATAGCTCCTGTAATTATAGAGCCAGTAGTTATTGCTCCAATAGTTGAAGAAAGAAAAGCTAAATATCCTTTTGGTACTTTAGAAATGGAAAATCAAATACTAGAAGAGTGTAAGGCTAATGGTTATATTTCATCAGAAAAATTAGCTAAGATAATTGGTAAATCTGAATGGGGTTTATCAGTAAGTTCAGAAGATGTTTTCTCTATAAGTCTTAAGAAAACTTGGCAAACAAAGTTTTATAAGTTAGTTTAATTTTTTTTTAAATCAAATGAGGTGGATTTTTTTATTCACCTCATTTTTTTTGCTATAAAATAGATTAAAATAATTAGGAATACTATATTGTTGATAAATTGTTCATAAATAATTAGACATTCATTAGACATTCATTTGCTTTACTGATTTTAATGTTTAACTTTGTAATCTTAAACAAAAGCAAATTTCATGGAAGACAATAAGACTAGAATTTTCAATGAATCCGAATCTTTAAAAGATGACTTAGAGTCTCTTGAATTTGAACAACATCAGAGTTCTATCTCTAAATTCCTAAAAGTTATGTCTAAAGGACTTAACAGGCATGGTGCTAAAAAAATTCATTCAGTATTAGTAAATTTAGATATTGCATCTGATTTCGAAAAAAAAGGTATTGATAAATTGGTAAAATTTATTTGTAGCGAAACCGTAGACAACTTCAATAAAAATAAAGAAGAGCGAGTTTATGTAAAAGATATTTTCGAAAAAGACAAAAGAGGTGATGTTACTTTAGCTAGGCAAATGGTAATGATTTTACTTACCCAATTTGTAGATATTACTCCAACAATGTTAGGCGAATTCTTAAATAGAAGTCGTCAGGTAATTCATACTGCAATGGCTAGATTTAAAGAGTTAGACCCTAAGCTTAGTCAAGATTGTGATTTCCTAAATAGACATGATGCTATTAGTGCGAAAATAATTTCGTACATGGAAAAAAATCAAATTAAAATAAAAGAATAGTTTAATTATTTCTTCAATATTTAAAACAGCAAACTAAAATGGCACGTCCGACAAAAGCAGAAATAGAAGCTAAAAAAGCATTAGCTAATAAAGGTAAGTCTCCAGATTTTACAGAAGTAGATATTGATAAATTAGATGA
>Ga0075464_10001316_pt1 | contig 11144 bp, 11 predicted proteins | sample DEB19_08_DNA_5_FD_75068 | JGI IMG/M metagenome (GOLD analysis project Ga0075464, IMG submission 75068) | Aqueous microbial communities from the Delaware River and Bay under freshwater to marine salinity gradient to study organic matter... | ecosystem: Environmental > Aquatic > Marine > Coastal ...
CTAAACCAAGAATAACGAACATTAATAGTACAAGCGCTTTCATTGAACTGATGCACATTTAAACCTACAAAAAAAGCTGCAGGTAATTTTTGTAATAAGAAAAATTTAAATGCGATTGAGTTCGTGATTGTTTTTTGGAATTGGCTAAATGCAGGATTCATTTTGTATGATTTTACTCTATAAAAGTAGCAAATACCCTTGAATAAATGATCTTAATCAGTTTAATGAGTGAGGATCGTCATAAACTGTAGAATAAGTTAGAGACAACTTTGGGGTCGGAATTTTAACACTAATTATAAATTGAAGTTTATGAAAATTTTAAAAATTGTATCCTTATTTGCTTTTATAGTAATGGTATTTATGTACTGTACTAAGACGGATCAAATTGTAGCTTCAGCTACAGCAAAAAACACATCTGAGCTTTTGGCTTTGAAAACAACAACAGCACCAACTATTGATGGCGTTGTAGACGCAGCATGGGCAACAGCGAGTGCAGTTGAATTTACGCCAGGGGTACCAGATGCTGGTAATGGTTTGTTTACCGGTTATATTGGAGACAAATATCCTGTCTCACTAAAAGCGATGTACGACGATCAGTATGTTTACTTTTTAGCGCAATATGCGGATAAAGACCAAAGTCAAAAAGTTGCTCCTTGGTATTTCGATCCAACAACTAAGTTGTGGGCGAAAGAGCCAAGTTCTAGAACTTTTGATGCGAATGGTAATATGACTCGTGAGGGTTTTGGTGAGGATAAAATTGCAATGCTTTGGAATATTGATAATTCAACTCCAAAGTTTGTAACACAAACTTGTTATGCTAGCTGTCACGTATTTACTCCATATAATGACTATACAACAGTGGGTACTTTGGTAAAGAGTGTTAAGACTGGTCTAGTGGATAGTTTAGTTACTATTCCAACCTATAAGTCAAATGCTGCTAGTGGTAATCACTATACAAATGGCCCTAACGAAAAAATTGATATGTGGTGGATGCAACCAAGTAAAGGTTTGAAGTATGGTAAAATGGATGACAACTATCAAGATTATGCGGGTGGACAAGCAGTAACTAACTTAACAGGTGGTAGTGCAAATGGCCGTCACGTAGATGATTTAGTAGTTGCAAGTTTATCAACTACATGGCCTGCAGGAAAACCAACATACACTACAGATCCAACTCAAGGATCAGTGGGTAACACACAAAATTTAAAATTAGATGGTACTGGTGCAACTGTAGCAGTTCCGTTGTATGTGATTCCAGGTTCTACAAGTGATTATATCACTATTGCAGATACTGTAACTGGTGGTGCAGCTAAAAAAGTAACAGCAGTAAGTTCAACTGGTGTATTGACTTATAGCGGTGGAACAATTGATCCAAATGTTGGTACTGATTATCAAAGATTAGGTACTGCTGCAACAAGTGCAATTGGTACAAAATGTATTCCTTCAGTGTATATCTCTCCATTGAAAAATGGCCGTGCTGACATTGATTGTGTAACAGTATATACAGGAACTGGTTATATAGTTGAATATAAAAGAAAGTTAAAAACTGGGGATGTGTTGAAACAAGATATTGACTTTTCAAGTTTACAAGATCAACCATTTGGATTTGCAGTTTGGGATAGATCAAACTACCAACATGCTATCCAACCAAACTTGATGCTTAAGTTTCAAAAATAAAATGGTCGATTAAACGATAAAAAGTAAAAGTATGTCAACCAAAAAAATAGCAATATTACTATCCGGCTTATTCGCCGTTACTATGCTTGCTATTACAGGATGTTCTAAAACTTCGACTATCGTAGTGAATCCAGGAAGTAGTATTACAGAGACCATGAGTTTCGAAAAAGATATTACGCCTATTTTTACCGCTAGTTGTGCATTAAGTGGATGCCATGCTTCTGGAGCTAAAACACCTGATTTATCAGCTGGTAATGCTTATGAAGCGCTTACTAAAGGCAATTATTATAAAGCAAATGATCCTGATAATAGCAATTTGATGATGTGGTTAACTGGCAAAAAAAGTCCAGTGATGCCGATCGGAAAAGGTCCTGATGAAACAATTAATGCAAAAATTTATGCATGGATTAAACAAGGAGCTAAAAACAATTAAATTAATTTCAAATGAAAAAAACAATATCATATCAATCATTGATGAGCTTACTTCGATCTTCATTATTACTTTTAGTAATAATGTTGGGAGCGAATCAATTGATTGCTCAAGATACGACAGCGGTTACAGCTCCTGTTGTTAAAAAGAAATCCTTTGTAAAAAATACCTTCGAGGGGAATCACATTATCGATAATCAAACTGTGATGGTACCTATTAAAGGAACCTTCGAGTTTGATATTCAGCACCGTTTTGGTACTATTGAAAATGGCTGGAAGGATTTAGGTGGTCTTTTTGCTAGTGCCAATATGTTATTGGGATTCAGCTATGTGCCTGTGAATGATTTGGAAATAGGGTTTGGTGCAACCAATGACAGGATGCAAACAACTGGTACGCTTAAGTATGCTTTGTTAAAACAAACAAAGGATAATAAAATGCCAGTAAGTGTAACTTTATTTGCAAACACTGTAATGGATACAAGAGCAAAAAATACTTCATTACCAATTGTAAACTTCTCAGATAGGTTTAGTTATTTTTCACAATTAATTATTGCACGTAAAATCACCGATAATTTTTCATTACAAGTTGCACCTAGTTTGTCTTACTACAATAATGTAGAAGCTTTTTATACTGCAGCGAATGTAATTCAAGATAAAACGAACAATGCACACTTAGCAATAAGTGTAGCAGGTCGATATAAGATTTCTGAAGGAATGGCTATTATTGCGAACTATGATCAGCCGCTTACTCAGCATCCTATGAACAATCCAAATCCTAATTTAAGTATTGGTTTGGATATGAAAACGAGTGGTCACGATTTCCAAGTTTTCTTGGGAAATTATGGATACCTACTTCCACAAACAAACAATGTGTTTAATCACAACGACTTTACAAAAAGCCAGTTTGCAATTGGATTTAACATCTCAAGACTTTGGAATTTCTAAGATAACGCTTGCTTCAATAGCTTAACAAGGGCCTGCTAGTGAATGACTAAGCAGGCCCTTGTTTTTATGATATGATTAAAGTCATATTTTAAAATGATGGTAGTCATTGAACACAAGGGGCTAAAATTGGAACCTTTACTTCATCAAAATCGAGAAGCAATGAAAAAAATATCTGTATTATCACTAATCGTTGTATTTATCACAACAGCGAGTTTTACAATTTTACAAAACAAGCCTTGGATAGTTCCTGCTGACAAAGCAAAAATGGCGAATCCGGTTAAAACAAGCGCTGCTTCGGTTGCAGAAGGTAAAACTTTATGGAATCAGCATTGTGCTTCTTGCCATGGAAAGACTGGCTTAGGAGATGGCAGTAAATCAGCTCAATTGGAAACTACACCTCCAGATTTTAGCAAAGCTGCTTTCCAAGGACAATCTGATGGAAGTATCCATTTTAAAACTTCAGAAGGAAGAGGTGACATGCCTGCATTTAAGAAGAAAATTCCAGATCAGGAAGACCTTTGGAACCTAGTAAACTTTATGCGTACATTAAAGAAATAATATACTCATAACAATAAGCCCATTTTTGGGCTTATTGTTTTTAATCCTTTCTCTCATTCAATTCTATTTTATGAATAATGAAAATAAACCTGCAGAAGATAAAAATTCGAGAAGAAAATTACTGGCAGGAATTGGTGCACTCGGTTTAATTCCACTTTTGAATTTTGGATTCTTTTCAAAAAAGAAAGAAGTAATTAGTTGCGCTCCAGAAACTAAAAAATTGAGAATGCTAATGCAAGATGGCACACTGGTTGAAGTGGATGCGTCTAAAATTACTGGCACAAAAGAAAAAATATCCAATAAACAATTGCAGTCTTGGATCAAGAAAGAATTGTAATTAAAAAAAGTATTTTAATGAAAAAGAACGAAAATTCAAGAAGGGATTTCCTTGCTACTACCCTAGTTGCTAGTGCTGCATTAGTTGCAGGTTGTGGAACTAAGAGCCCTTTTACACCCGAAGATATGGCGGAGGTTAAGCCCTCTGGCGAGATGGTAAAATTATTATCAGTTGATGGTGAGATTATTGAAGTGGATAAGGCTTTTTTAAAGCCAGTTCCAGCAATGCCTACTGTGTCAAACGACGAAGCTAGAGTAGGTATTCCTGGGAAAAAATTCGCCATGGTAATTGACCTTTCAAGATGTAAAAATTTAAAAAAATGTCAATCTGCTTGTAATCATATGCACCATATTCATCCAGGTCAAAACTGGATTAAGTTGAATGCTATGCAAGACGCGGATAAAACAGCTCCTTATTGGCAACCAACCACTTGTATGCATTGCGATGAACCACCATGTGTAAAGGTTTGTCCAGTTGACGCTACATTTAAAAGAAAAGACGGGATTGTATTAATTGATAGTGATCGTTGTGTGGGATGTAGATTTTGTATGGCTGCATGTCCTTATTCAACAAGAGTATTTAACTGGGAAGATCCTAAGTTAGAACCAGCTATTGCGGACAAGCCTTACAATTGCGAAACGAGTATGCCACAAAAGGTAGGTACAGTTGGCAAGTGTGATTTTTGTCCTGACATGGTACGCCAAGGTAGTTTACCACATTGTGTATCGGCATGTCCAAATGGCGTCTTCTTTTTCGGCGACGTCTTAGAGGATTCTGTTACCAATGGTGCTGAGACATTTAGATTCAGTGAACTGATCAAGGATAAGGCGGGATATCGATTAATGGAAGATTTAGGCACTAAACCAAGTGTTTATTATTTGCCTCCAGTAAATAGAAACTTCCCTTTCGAAAATAATGCAGAAGCAGCAGAAGGCGAAAAGAAAGCCTAGGTATCTTTTTTGTATGATTAAAATTAATACACCGTGGAAAAGTTAGCAGAACAAAAAATCATTGAAGATCTATTACCTCAAAAATTTGGTAAACAGGGAACGATATGGGTAATATGTTTATTGGCAGTATGTGCATTAGGGGCTTTTGCCTATGGTCGACAATTATATTATGGCTTAGAAGTTACGGCAATGCGTGATTACGTATCATGGGGAATATATATTTCTAATTTTGTATTCTTTGTAGCCATTAGTTTAGTTGGGTCTTTAATTACTGCAGTGCTAAGGTTGACAGATGTACATTGGAGTACTCCATTAACGAGGATTGCCGAAATTATTGCAGTATCTGCAATCTGTTTCGCGGGATTAATCATCATTGTTGATATGGGGCGCCCTGATCGTTTTTATAATTTGTTTTTACATGGTCGCTTACAATCCCCAATTATTTGGGATGTTATTGTAATCACAACCTATTTATTTATAAGTATCTTATTATTGTATTTCCCTTTACTTCCTGATTTGAAAATCATGATAGAGCACAAGGAAAGAAATGGAAAATGGTTGCAAAAATTATATGTGTTTTTAGGTTCTTTTTGGAAAAACAAACCGGAACAATTTCATATTTCAGAAAAAGCCATCAACATACTTTCTGTGTCTATCATACCAGTAGCGTTTGCTATACACACAGTAACGTCTTGGTTATTTGCAACTACGTATCGACCAGGTTGGGATAGTACTAACTTTGGAGCCTACTTTATATCAGGTGCTTTTCTAGTGGGATCAGGCGCTGTATTAATAGCAATGTATGTTTTTAGAACGCATTATAAACTAGAAAAATATATTACAGATAGCCATTTTGATAAAATGGGTAAGGTGGTTGTATTGTTGGCCTTGATTTATTTATATTTTAATGTGAATGAATTTTTGGTGCCAGCATTTAAAATGAAAAAATCAGAGGAAGAACATTTAATGGGATTATTTACAGGCGAATTTGCTGCTATATTTTGGTTCGCGATTTCAACAGCAATGATTATTCCTATTTGTATTCTATTGTTTAAAAAAGGACGCAGACCTAAGGCTGCATTTGTTGCAGGAATATTAGTTGTAGTGGGTTCTTGGTTTAAAAGATACTTAATTGTGACACCTACATTACTTCATCCGTTTTTACCAATGAGCAATGTGCCAGAAAGCTACAAGCATTATATTCCAACATGGGAAGAGTGGGCAATTGCAGGGGGATCATTAGCAGGTGCTTTACTAATTGTAACCATATTTGCCAGAATTTTTCCAATTATTCCAATTCACGAAACCATTACCGAAATAGACATCAATGAAAAAGCATAAAATAATTCAATTACTATTTTTAATAGTATTAGGCATTGCACCTGGCTTTTTGAAAGCGCAGGATGCAGTCGAAAAACCAACGCTATCATTAAGTTTAAAATATTTTAATGATAATAATTACACACATCATTTATTAGTTGAAGCAAAGTCGAAGATTGACGGTAAGTTTCAAAAAATAGCCAATATTCCAGTAAAATTTTACATCTCTAACGATGCAGATAAAGCAAATTTATTGGGAAGCGGTGTCACAAATGATAAAGGACAAGTTTTAATACTAATTCCAAATAGCGCAAAAGCGGAGTGGATTAAATCACCCAATCAAAATTTTGTAGCAGTATCTACAACTACAAAAGCGTTTGATGAGGCAAGTGCAGAACTGGCAATTACTAAAGCAAAAATAAAAATTGATACTGCAGAAGGTAGAATCATCAATGCAAAATTAGTAGCGTTGGTAGATACCACTTGGACACCTATTGCTGCAGTGGATATGATTGTAGGCGTAAAACGCTTAGGTGGCATTATGAACGCGAATGAAACACCCACTTACGCTACAGATTCTGCTGGTGGCGTTATGGCCGAATTTAAACGCGATACTTTACCAGGAGATACCAAAGGAAATATAGTTTTAGTAGCAAGTGTAGTAGACAATGAAACCTATGGCAACTTAACGGCCGAAATGATTGTTCCTTGGGGTGCGAAGTCGGTGTACACTTCGAATTTTGATCATCGTACTTTATTTGCGCGTCGTGGACATTCTCCAATATGGCTAGAAATATTAGCATATGCGATTATAATCGGCGTATGGTCAGTTATTATCTATTTGATTTTTCAACTTAAAAAAGTGAAAGAACTAGGTGTAGGATAGGAAGATTTTGGTGTTAAAAGATACAGATGTTTTGATGATCAAAGGGCGCCCAATTGGGTGCCCTTTGTATTGCATGACACAATGGGTAAAATTCCTATAAATTGCATTCCTTTATAATAGATTAAACATTAATTTTAAGAACACAACTAATTAATACTATGCAGCCAATATTTCGTATCTGTTCTGTACCAATCTTGATATTATTATCGACGATTCTCACAAATGCACAAACGCCTGAGGCTAAGAACAAAATAATTATCTACAACGTCAAAGTCATAGATGGGACAGGTGGCCCAGTTAAAGCAAATGCGGTAAAAATCCAAGGGAGTAAGATTGTCGAAATAGGCAATTTTACACCAACACCAGGAGAAACACAAATTGATGGTAAAGGAATGGTGCTTGCACCTGGGTTTATTGACACACATAGTCATCACTTTGGAGATATGAAAAGCAACCCGAGTGCTTTGCCGGCAGTGAGTCAGGGGATTACGACCATCGTGATGGGTCAAGACGGTGATGGGTATACGATGGATAAATTATCGACCATGATGAATCAAAATGCAGTTGCGATAAATGTTGCAACCTATACAGGCCATTCAACCTTAAGAGAAATGGTAATGGGCGAGAACGAATTACATAGAAATGCAACACAAGATGAAGTAGAAAAAATGAAATCCATTTTGAATACTGAAATGCAAAAAGGATCATTTGGTTTATCAACAGGCTTAGAATATGAGTCCGCTTTTTATTCAAATAAGGACGAGGTCATACAATTAGCTAAAGTGTTGACTGCTTTTAATGGAAGGTATATGAGTCATGTTCGAAGCGAGGATGTGCATTTGAATGAAGCGATTGATGAAATCATTGAAATAGGAAAAGTTGCTAAAATTCCTGTTCAAATTTCGCATATAAAAATTGCAAAAAAATCTGACTGGGGCACTGCGCCTTTACTTTTGGATAAATTAGAAAAAGTTAGATCTGAAGGGATAGATATTACGGCAGATGTATATCCGTATACATTTTGGAATTCCACATTAAGGGTATTGTTTCCCGACAAAAAATTCACAAGCCTTGCTAGTGCCCAATTTGCGGTAGACCAATTGTTTGATGCGAACGAATCCGTATTGGTAAAATTTGCTGCGAATCCAAGTTATAAAGGAAAGACCATTGCACAAATTGCTAAAGAAAGAAACGAAACTCCTGCAAAAACTTTAATCCAATTAGTATCAATGGCTGCCAGTTTTAAAGCGAACAATCCAAATTATGAAGGATCGGTGGAAGCGATTGCTGGAAAGTCAATGAGTGAAAGTGATGTAATTGATTTCTTAAAATGGCCTTATGCAAATATTTGTTCTGATGGCAGAGGCGGGGGTCATCCAAGAGGATACGGAGCATTTACGAGATTCATTGGAAGATATGTTAGAGATCAAAAATTAATGTCTCTTGAAACAGCAATATATAAAATGACAGGACTATCTGCAGCACATCTTGGCATTAAAAATAGAGGAACCATTGCTGTGGGTAATTACGCTGACTTGGTTTTATTGAATCCCAATACAGTGATAGATAATGCAGATATAAAAAATAGCCAATTAATTTCAACTGGTATTGAAATGGTTTGGGTGAATGGGAAACTCATTTACAATCAACAAAAAGTTACCGGAAATCTCCCAGGCGTTTTAATAAAGAGATAAGAGTATATTTAGCTGAGTTTTAAACTTGGTTTAATAAATAAAAATAAAATAGAGGATGAATCATGCAATTATATTAACAGATGGACTTTTAAAAACTTCTGATGCAAAAACTGCACATGGATTAATTAGAGGAACGGAAAGATTTGTCATCAAAGGGGTGGTAGATGGTACAGAGACGGCTGGCCAAGATGCAGGGGTACTATTAGATGGCAAAAAAAGAAACATACCTGTATTTGAAAATTTCAAAACGGCACTTGAACAACTAAAAGATATTCAATATCTCATTATAGGTGTTGCTACAGTGGGTGGCAAACTACCTGGCAATATGCTAAATACAGTGTTAGAAGCAATACAGGCGGGTGTCTCCGTAGTAAATGGTTTACATGAATACCTTACAGAAAAGCCAGAACTGGTTGCACTAGCCAGAGAAAAGGGAGCTGAATTGATAGATGTTAGAAAGCCAAAATCGAGAGTAGATTTAAGTTTTTGGAACGGAGATATTTATAAAGTTACAGCGCCTATTATTGCTGTAATAGGAATGGATTGTGCCATGGGCAAGCGAACAACTGCAAGAATGTTAAAACAGGCTTGTACCGCGAATGGTATAAAATCCGAAATGATATATACGGGACAAACTGGATGGCTTCAGGGAGGGAAATATGGTTTTATTTTTGATTCAACTTTGAATGACTTTGTTTCAGGTGAATTAGAAAACGCAATTGTTACTTGTTGGAAAGAAACCAGTTCGGACATTTTATTTTTAGAAGGTCAATCGTCATTACGCAATCCAAGTGGCCCTTGTGGAATTGAACTGTTAATCTCTGGAAATGCAAAACAGGTAGTGCTGCTATTTGCCCCTAAGCGAAAATATTTTGACAACGACGAACATTGGGGCGTTATTCCAAGCGTTGAGTCGGAAGTGGAATTAATTGAAAAGCTAGGATCTAAAGTAATCGCACTTGCAGTGAATACAGAAGACTGCACGGACGAGGAAGCCTTCTCCTATCAAAAACAATACGAGCAAAAATTTAAAATCCCTGTTTTGTTACCAATACAGGAAGGTGTTGAAAAATTATTGCCAACATTAAAGGCATTGATTAAATCATAAACATAAAGTCGTAAGGCTTAATAATAAAGGTAAAGAATGAAAATAGTTGCAATAAGATCGTATTTAAAAAAAATGGCTTTAACAAAGCCGTATACGATAGCTTACAATACATACACCGATGTGTCATTGGCTTTTTTTGAAGTTGAATTAGCCAATGGTATGATTGGGTACGGATCGGGAAGTCCTGCCGAGGACGTGGTAGGAGAAACTACCGAGCAAACACTTCAAAATTTACAATCTAACTTTGTTCAACAATTGGTTGGACGAGATATTAGACAATTTCAGCAAATTGTTTATGACGCCTTCGTGCAATTTCCGCATCTCCCTGGAACACTTGCTGCTATTGATATTGCACTACATGACGCTTTTGGGAAATTCATCGGAATGTCTGTTGTCAACTTCTATGGAACAAAAATAAAACCATTGCCAACTTCGGTAACGATTGGAATAAAAAATATACAGGAAACGATTGACGATGCTATGGAGTATAAAAAGTTAGGCTTTCGAGTGTTAAAGGTAAAAACCGGGTTGTCGGTTGAAGCGGACATCGAAAGAATTGCTTTGTTACATGAAAAATTTGGAAATTATTTTACAATACGAGTGGATGCAAATCAGGGATACACTCTTTCGGAATTGAACACTTTTATTTCAGCTTCAAAAAAGTATGATATTGAATTAATTGAACAACCTACACCGGTGGGGATTGAAAATGAATTATTAGCCTTAGATGCTTTGGATCGAAAAATATTAACTGGAGATGAGTCCCTAAAAGATGCAAAAGCTGCATTGCAATTTGCAACAGGTGATAAGCCTTTTGGAATTTATAATATTAAACTGATGAAGTGTGGTGGAATTATGGGCGCAATAGAAATAGCCACAATCGCTAAAAATGCGGAGATCGATTTGTTTTGGGGTTGTAATGATGAAAGCATCATTAGTATTACGGCAGCTTTGCATGTTGCTTATAGTTGCTCCAATACAAAATATATTGATTTGGACGGCAGTTTAGATTTAGCGGAAGATTTGGTTTCAGGTGGATTTGAAATTAAAGAAGGCTATATGCATATTAATGACTTACCAGGTTTTGGATTCCATAAATTATAATCCATCCTATGACACCACTCAATCAACTCAAACCCAAAATAGGACTAAGGTCTGCTATATTTTTAGTGGTGAGTGTGATTGTAGGATCGGGTGTTTTTAAAAAAATTGCGCCGATGGCGCAGGAGTTGGGTTCCCC
>Ga0075464_10001317_pt1 | contig 11138 bp, 11 predicted proteins | sample DEB19_08_DNA_5_FD_75068 | JGI IMG/M metagenome (GOLD analysis project Ga0075464, IMG submission 75068) | Aqueous microbial communities from the Delaware River and Bay under freshwater to marine salinity gradient to study organic matter... | ecosystem: Environmental > Aquatic > Marine > Coastal ...
TAAATGGGCTAACCCCATCATTTTCCCATATCTCGGTACTCTCTGCCCCGAAGAGGTAGACCTCCCGGCGAAACACATGAACCGCAAGAACGTAGTCCGAGTTACCAGAAGCGGAGGCAAAATCGAGCGCCGACCAAGTGTTAAAATCAGCAACTTCTGAGAAGTAGAACCGATTCGAGTTACTCGCGTTAGCAATTAAGTACCCGTCTAGTTCCGCTATATGGGAGGCAGTCGTTGGTGCCTGAGCATCCACGGTATCGAGGAACGTCATTGTTCCAGCAGACGGGCTATAGCGAACTATCTTTGTCCCGGTTGAGAAGTAGAGGTAAGTGCCGTCATCAAGGATGTAGCTCTTAGGAGTTGTGATGGTAAACGTCCCTGTCGTATCTACTGCAGTCACCGTTGTACTTACAGACAGAACGCCACCAGAGTACGTCATGACGACAAGGGTGTTTCTCCATAAGGCGTAGAGCTTATTTTGTGCTGCAGAATAGTAGAGAGCCTTACACCCGCCAGATAAATCGAGAGCATTAGCCAAACGCTCACTTAGTCCAGGGCGTCTATTGTTTGCCCCTTTCTCGTCTATGTAGCAGTCGTACAGCTCAAAGGCGTCATCAGATAGGACCGTTCTATCGACGTTCGAGTACTCGCCATTTACAATCGGAATCTTTACCGTTGGCATTACGGCACCGCACGATATTTCAACGTAAAGGCCATGTAGCGATTCGCACCCGCGCTATAAGCCGCAGTATCATATCGGTGCATTTCGACCACAGTGGTACTGATTCCCCATACCCATCCACCAACGGTTGTTCCTCCGTCACTTGTCCAGCCGCCAGTGTTTAAGTCGTTCAGGTCAGCAGCGGTATATGGGAGCGTACAGCGTAGTCCCGTTGGCGTTGTGCTCGTTGTTCCAAACGCTCGAATTGTTAAATCTACTTCATTCCCGATACGCTCATAACTTGCGACATCAGTTGTGACAGAGGTGTAGGTTCCAGCTTGAGCAGTATACGTTGGGGTGTAGGTCTTTCTCCCTTCCCGGTCGCTCATTGAGCGCCAGTAGGTTCCGTCATAGTAAAGAGAGAAAGCCTCTCCCGCTATAATAGCGCCACTTCCAAGTTCGACGGAACTCGACCGCTTAGTCCTAACCGCTACCGCCCCATCCCCGTTAAGGTTGAAGGTCATAGCGCCAGAGTTGGTGTACCCGGCTATCCCTCGAACTATCGTTCCTGTTGGGATTGTGGAGCCAATATCGACGGACGTGGACCCGGTTTGAGCGTTAGCAGAACCACCCGTAGTGCCGACATTGATAAGTCCAGCATCATCAGAAGAGAACCAAAGATTATCGTGAGTGTAGAGAGTATTGTCATTGGAATCTTTAATTACGAATCTATAGTTACCTTCAGCATAAACGAGCTTCTTCCCCTGAGAATCAAGAACTACCGGGTTAGCGTGCGCCGAAGCCTGAGCGTTATCTTGCCAGACACTTTTAGGAGTCGTCGTTCCAGCGGCATAGGTATAAATCTTCCCTAGCGCCAAAGGGCTACCAACCGAGTCGGTAAGTCCTGAGATAAGAGCTTCAACTGGTATAGCGCGTCCCATTAGTCTCCGTAACTATAAGTGCCACAAACAAAGTCGGAGTCATCAATCGCCTTGTCTCCCCTCTTTGCAAGAGCGTAATACTTTGCAGCCTTAGAACTAATTATCTGTCTCTCCGAAGGCTTTAATCCCTTCTCATCTGCCAAGTCGTCAGCAACTCCGTACACAAGCGCGTTAGTCCAGGCAGGAGAAAAGTCTCCGGTAGATGTCGCGCTATCAAAATCCTTAAGACGAGAGAGCCCGTGATAAACGATAGTGCCACTTGCCGCTGCAGTGTTTGGTACAGGCCAGATTGTTACCTTCGTCGTCCCAGTAGTCCGGTCGTAGTAAGGAGCAAGAACGATTGGTTGTGAACCCGTCTCGGCTTTGTTCGTAATGTCCTGATACTTCCGGTAGCTCGTAACCTCAATCGGAGTATCGGCATTACTCAGGCGGTAAAATGCTTTATCGACAGTAAAGATAAGAGGGTCAGTCGAGAGTGAGTACTGATACGTCCCTGCAACAACGGTAATCGAGCCAAGATATTCCGACCACAAGAACACATGATCGGCTTGCCAGCTCTTAACCATATCGTTAAGAATCTGGTTCCCTTGGTCCAACTTCTCTGCCGTCATAGGCTCGCCAAGAGCCAAGTCCCCACATATGCGAAACGCACGTTGGAGAATCTTATCCCGCGAACTTTGAAAGTCAAAATCAGTTGTTGCCATAGTAAAGGGGGGCTTTCGCCCCCCGTCCTATTACGAGTTCAAGGTGTAGATAACCGCGAGTGCAACTGTTCCAGTTCCACCACCAGCAGGAGCCGTATCAACGTGAACGTCGATAGTATCCTCTGCCGTGTAGTTGTAGTTCAGTGCATTTGCAGCAGCAGCACCAGTCACGCCCTGACCGAGACGAACCGTTCCTCCACCCTGCCCGATTGTCGAGCCAAGAATGTAGCGGTCATCATCTGCGCCGTCTCCCACATCAAGAACGAGAGTTGTTCCCGTATCAAGATCGTCAACAGAGAGGATCAACTCCAAGATGGTAGCTCCCGCAGGAACCTTAACCATCTGGATGATGTCATCAAGAACAAGTGCAACAGCAGCTTCATAAGTCATGTATACAGCGGTGATGTCGATACCAGATCGGGCAGCGACAGTCGCAGCAACCTTAGAAGATGAATAAGTAGTAGCCATTTTGAAAATCTCCTTAAAAGGGGGCCGAAGCCCCCATCAGTTTTTACAGTCCAGCGATATTGCTTCGAGCAAGCCAGATACCCACAGAGCCGTAGTCGAGAGAGTTAAACGCAGAACGCTTAACACCCGCGATAACGCGCCATGCCTTACCAAGCTCATCTCCATAGTCGAAGTCACGCTCGATAAGTTTTGGTCGCTTACCCCATGCCCAACAAATTGCTTGCTGACCAAAGAAGCTCGCCTTACACCACGCAACGGAAGCACCACCACCATCAGTGGCAATGTCACACTTCTCGTTTTCGTCGATGATTACGGAGTCGATAACCGCAACTGCTCCGGTAAAGAGCGGGTTATCCTTTCCACGAACTTCCGCGTCACGAAGGAACTGCTGGTAGGTTGAATCAACCTTCAAGTCATAAAGCGAATCATCATGGGTGATGAGGTGGAAATACTTCTTCCCGCCATCCATGATTGGACGAATCGGAACATACGCTCTATCTCCTCCAGTCTTAGCCCATGCCTTAATAGCCATGACCATTCCGGGGGTGATCTTCGAATCAGCAGCGGTCAGTGCAGCCTTAGCGGTTGCAGCAGATCCGGCCAACACTCCTGCCGAAGTCTTGTAAAAGACCTTGGTAGGATTCGAGACTGGATTTTCTCCGATACCGATTGCATCAAAGACAAGCTGGTCGAGCTTCTCAGTTCCCCAACCTTTAATGGCCTGAACCATTTCATCTTCAATGTCGAACGCAGGACGCTGACGAGAGAGTTCACCCTCATCACGAATGGCGTGTCGATACTTTTCAAGAGTAACGGTCAGGTTGTAGAAAGTGAGCGCCTCTTCGTTTCCTTCAAGAGTTGCATCCCCGGTCTGCCCTGCACCTGAAGCGCGCATACGAAGACCGAATACAACTGACTCACCTTTTTCTTTTTCGAGTTCTTCCTTGACGTAGACAGGCTTATCACCTGACTTACTCATCATCTTAGAACCGAAGTAGGTATCCTTTAACGAATCCCTAAAGAGCTTCTCGTCGAATACCTTTTTGGCAAGGGTATCCCCGGTAGCAATTACTGTTTTAGACATTTAAGTTATCTCCTCAAACTGGATTTAGTTTCTTTGTACAAGTCATCCAGTTCCTTCGAAGACAGCTTGGTGACATCAATATCGGAGATTCCTCTCTTGGGACTGGAGTTACCGCTTGAAGCGTTAAGACTCGGCCCACTCTTGATTGCCTTCGATACCTCGCTCAAAAGACGTTCAGGTTTTCCCTTCTGCTTCTTCAGCTCCTCAAACAGTCGTTCAGTAAGAGGGATGAGATCTTGAAGTGCTTTCTCGTACTTCTTCTTCTCTGTCTTCTCACTGGACCGCTTAAAGAGTTGAACAAGTGCAGCCGCATCTGCCTCCCAAGGGTTCTGTAGAAAGGTGTTGATCTGATTTTCGTTTAACCCATCCGAGCGAAGGACTTCCTTCACGTCATCAATGGGAATCGAGGTCAAATCAACAGCCTGACTTACCGCTTGAAAAGTCTGCTGTACCTTGTCGATACCCGCTTCCCGACTGTCGATCTCCTGAATCACTCCATCTGCTTTCTCCATTTCACGGAGAATCTGGAATGCTTCAGCTTGAGAACCTGCGTCCTCTAACCGTCCTTCGAGTTGCGACTTGTATCGTTTCGCCTCTTGTCGAGCCTCACCCAACTGCTGCTTTTGGCGCTGGATAAACTGCTCTTTCTGCCGATTTTCTGCTTCCTGCCTAACAATCTTCTGTTGGTACGCCTCCAGTTCGGCTCGGCTTAGAGTCACTCGGTCGTCCTGCTCTGGAGCTTTCGGCTCTACAGGTGCCGCCTCTTCCGCTGGCTGGTCATTACCTTCAGTGCGGGGGGCTTCGGGTTCTCCGTCTTCGTCAAATTCTCCGGCCTTGAATCTCTCCAGATAACTGTCGAGGTCTTCATCATCAGCCTTCTCTATTTCAACGTGTTCGGTTTCTCCTGATTCCGTTTCCGCGCTAGGGGAAGTTCCTTCCGTATCTGTCATATGGTGTTCCAATGAGAGGTGCTTAATTGCACCGCAGCCTCAAAGTGAGTTGCCCCACTTAAAATGAGTATGGAGATTGGAATCGCGGATAAGTAAGTGGTTAGTGGATTATGGACATTAGGAGGGAGATAACCTCTTCCTCGTCCTTCTTCTTCTTACGCTCAATATTAATATGAACTATTAGTTCTGATATTACCCAAAGAGGATCAGGTGGAGGTTCTTGTTCGACTCGCATCTCCTGAACCAAAGAGAGGAACGATTCTGGTAACGGCTCATTCTCAAATTCTTTAATAGCAAGCTGATAGGACTCATCAAGGACGGTCACCGCTTGGATAACTTCTCTCGCAATAGCTTCCGGCTTTACCTCAGAAGTGGCCCATTTCTCATCAATTACGGCCTTAAGTTTCCTCCTATTCTTCGTGGGTAATAGGAATTTCCCTTCGAACTTTTCGTATTCGGGATAGCGAGGAATCCCTCTGGACTTAGGCCATTTCTTCCACCCCTGAAGAACATTAAATTGTTTGGGATTAAGTAGGACAAGAAGGGTCACTACACCTCCCCATCGGCAGTCTGCACCGCCAGTTGCGCTGCCCTATCCGCAGCCTCCTTCTTAAAGGGGCCGACAAATATCTCCTTTAGTATCCGCTCGGCAAACTCCGTCCGAGTTTCTGGGTTTGGGACAATCTCCCCCCCTTGGAACACGGATGCCTTATATCCATAAGCGTTACAAAAAAGCGTAAGGGCCTCCATCGCCTTCGTGTCACGAATCGTAAATGAAAATTTCATGCCAGCACTCCCATGTTTCGTAAAGCCTTAACTACCTGCCCTATCGTGTACCCGTCAAATGTAGCCGTATCGTTTGCAATTCCCGAGGTGTTTGCGACAAACGTGGCAGCGGCACCCGCTGTCGTGGGCTGTACTATCGGGGTAGCATTCCAGAAGGCAAACTTCTGCCCCGTAGCCGTCCCGATTTTTGTTCCCGTCGTAGTGTCGGTTATTATGTTTCCAGCGGATAACTCAAACGAATCCGAGGCGCCGAGACGTAGAATATTAGCCCCAGAAGAATATATCTCTACATCCCCTCCGATTCGTATCCCATCTCGAATGGCACGCGAAGTACCCTCAATGTTTATGGCGTACCCAGTCGTCCCGGTAAAGGCGCCGGGATCGGGCATGGCCTCAACTCGAATCCCGACTCGCGTTTGCGAGTTCGCCGAAAACGCAGGGGCACCAACCCTCACCCCGTACCACGCAGTTGTGGTTCCGGTTGTCGTTCCCGCCGACACTCGCAAACCCGCATATTCGGAGGTGACGGCAGAAGCGTTCGAGGTGGAATTGAATGTCCAGACACCTATAGCGTTGGTAACGGATCCGGCTGCCGTATTGTCAGTATAAAAAAGACCCCCCACCTCTCTTGTCACAGTCCCAGTGCTCTCGTTTCGGGCGTATCCCTCAATGCCCGTAATCCCAGAAGTTGCGTCCGTTAGGTTCTGAGCGGTGTTGTGAGCAACCGCAAATTGCAACCCCCAATGCCGCGCAGAAGACGACGAAGCGGGGCCGGAATTCACCTGAAGCAGAGCCCCAATATAACTCCCAGAGGTTCCCGTGTTGGTCGGAGGCGCAAAGTGTGTACGGTCGTCAGTTTTCCAAGTATTTGTGGTGCTCCTATACCAGACACAATCACTGACGATAAGCCCATTTGACCCCCCTGTTCCCGACAATGTTAATTTTACAAACGTTGGGCTCGCACTCGACTGAATATCCTGCGGGGTGTTAACCGTGACTGTATCTGGGCTTCCGTCAGCCGCAACAAGCGTCATTCCATTAGTGGACGCAAAAGCAAGAGTAGAAGATCCGGCTGCCGACGAAGTTCCTGATGTCCCACTAATCGAAGAGTACGCCGGGGGGACCGGGGCTAAATCAGCACCGTCACTAGCCGCAGTTATCCGACCCTTGGCATCTATCGCAAGAGATACATATCTGTTCAAACCCCCATAGGTGTTGGCGGTCACCCCGGTATTAGACAGATCAAATGTCGCAGTGCTTCCCGCGCCAGCATCCGTAATCGTGACGTTGCTAGACGCTGTGGCGACACGCTCGGAGGTAAGCTTCGTGCTGGTTCCGAGCGTTAGGTAACTTGCATCCTTTGGCGCATCTACACTAACGACATCGAATTGCCCGGTAATAGGATTAAGTTTTAGCGACATTCAATACAAAGTCCTTGGTAGAATCGGTATAATTTACGGTTATTGTCGCCACAGTACTTCCGCCTGATCCCCCGACTTTGAATTCATAAACCTCTTGAGTTGCACTAGGATAGGTCACTGCTACATAGTCAAACTCTGGTAGGGAAAACCCAGACGCTAGTGAGTCAACGTTTACGTGTTGAATGTGGTATCCACCCTCATCGGTGGTTTTGACAGGTATATCTGAATTCGATGAAGTTGGAGAGTTCGAGACAGTAGTATTGTCAGACATGGGCTATACTCCCATCGGTTCATCATCTAGAACTTCCGCTCCAATAATCTCCCTCGTAGTTGGATCTCTATGGATTCGAGTTATCTTTCTTCCCGACTGTTTAGCATCAACATTGAGGACTATCGGTTGCGGAGGAGCTTCTTGTCTTGGTTGTTGTTGTGCCGCCATCTGAGCTTGCAGCATGTCCATCAGTCTTTGATTAATTTTTGAAACCTCGCTTTCTGGTGGGGGTTCTTGAACCACCGGAGTTTCAGGAATTTGTGGCGCTCCTTCTCCTATCCCTCCTTGTGGAGCTTGCATTGGAGGTTCTTGCATTTCGGGTTCTGGCATTGGTTGTTCTTGAGGAATCATCTGCCGAACTCGCTCGGTGAATATTCCCTGCTTGGCAAGAGTCATCTCAATCTGAGCATCAGCCTGACTATTTGTGGATTCTGCTTGCGCCTGTTGTTGCGCTTCTAAGTCTTGAAGCATTGATTGCTTCTCTTCTTCAGGAACATCAAAGTATTTGACCAACATCTGAGGAGGAACGGGGCCGCCGGATTTCGCCCACTCTTGGAGCATGGTGAGGATAGCTATCCTCGTCGTCGGACTATAAGATGCCTCAGTAACCGCAACATCCATCTTTGCGAGATCAGCGTTCTCAAGAATCTCGGTAATCTCTTCGATGGTGTAGTTCTCGATTGGTTGTCCACCAATTTGAATTTCTTTTTTGACATTCTGATTAGTCACAATGCGGTAAATTCGTTGAGGACTGTAGTACCGTCGAATCGCGTGAAGGAGCAGTCTGCCTATTTTTCTCTTGGCAAAGCTCAAATTATCAAAGAGGAATTCATTCCCAATGAGCTTCATCTTCTGAGCTTGCATGATGGCAGCAGCCGAAGTGTTTGCGCCCGGTTCTCGAATGGAAATGTTAAGAAGACGATCCAGATTCTCAACATCCATCTGCATGAGTTGAACCATCTCAGAAGGGAAGGCTTCACCTTTGAACTGGTGAGGAGGACGGTTCACATCCCCTAGCTTGATGACAAATCCGGGCTTAGTTGAGTTCTGTCTAAACCGCTTTGCCTCTAACTCATCAGCGAAGGTCTCATCATCATAGCCCCAACCAGCGGCACCCATACGGTTAGCAATGTCGATAGCGTGAGAGCGCCGTTTGTTTACTTCCCTCTGAGGATCTTTCGCCGCCTGAACTATCCCGTAGTACCGCCCGTCTCGCTTATAGGCGTAAGCTGGCACCATAAAGAAGTCATCAACAGGGAGGTCTGCTGGATTCTCATCCGAGAGGAGCACGCCTCCAGCGATTTTCGAGATTCTTATCTTCTGTTCTGTTCGAGGGATAACAACGAAACCGGGGATAGTTCCTACAAGTTTTACGTCTTTGGAATCCCAACCGTATAAGCTTTGAACGTGCTCGTCTTGTGCTTGAACTGCAACAGTGGCGTCAATCCAAACCTTTCTCCAACACTCAATGACTCGGTATTCTTTCTTGGCAATATCAACAAGAGTTTCCCCGTTCATTACGATAAGGGAGCCGTCACCTTTGGCATAGTTATCCGTGGCGTAAACCGGGTGTCTTGTCCCTAGTTCCTCTATTCCCTCAAAGTCTTCGCCAATATCATCAGCTTTGTCCGGCCACAACTGCTCCATCTTAGCTTTGGAGTACATCCGGTCTTTTAACAGGTACTCACAATCCTCTAAGTCGGTCTGCTCATGAGGGCCAACCTTTACGCGCTTATCGGAGAATCTCTGGAGCCTTAAATCCCCAAGTAAATTCTTGGAAAAATCCGCATAAAGATTCCACCAACCTCTTCCCCGTATAACCTGATCCAAGAACACTGCCGATTCTTCACGGTCAGCATTACTCTGCTCGCAGATAACCTTCGCTACAACATTGTATAGGTCACACGCACGTTGATCCCCGTCTTCTACAGGAACAAAGTGAATGTCAGTTCGGCTCTGCCGTTGGTGTCCCGATATTTCGTTTACCTTCGGAGCGATTAAGTTGATTGTAAGGCAAGCCCTATCGAGGCTCTTAAGGAGATTCTTATCCTTCTCCTCCCACTGTTCTCCATCAAAGAAGTCATCTGACTCATCAGCATCTTCCTTGGAATCCCACTCAAGCTCTGCCGCCGTCCTCCACAGTTCCAACACCTCGCGGATAACGACATCATCTGCTTCCTTCTTCTGCTTCTCCTTAACCTCATAATCTCCCGCTATCTCGTGGGTATGACCATCTTCAGGGTCGGGAAGGAGTTGCCAGAAGCCAGGTTGAGCAGGTTGTCCGGGTTGCGCCGGGATGATTTCGCCCGTATTCGGGTCTTGCTGTTCAGGTTGTTCCGGTACCTCTGGCTGAGGAGGAATCCATTGTACCTCATGCGTTCCACCAAAGGGGTCTAAGGATGCAGCGCCAACACCATCATCATCATTAAGATAGACGATATGGTGGTGAGCCCTACGCCCGAAGCCCCATCTGGATGTAATGGCAAGTTTTTTCACTAGAGGATTTCGTAGATGTGAACCTCATCATCATCCCGAAGGTAGAACACATCCTTCATAGCCTTATCGATCCCCTGCACCTGAGTACGCGCATAGATGCAATACTCATGGTCAGGAAGAGGCTTGAAGTCATTTCTCCCTACCTTCTTTCCCCAAGCTATTCCGTCAACATCTCTCCCTTGATAAGCCCAATGTCTGACAGGCAAGCCCTCTAGCTCGTAAGCGTTTTCTATCGTTTTATGCTTTGGTAATATAACCGCGCCCATATGTTTCTCTTAGCAAACTATCCATCCCGTAAGATCTGGATCATGGTCGTCCTCTCTCCACTTATCCTTCTCAGTAAGGGTGTAAGAGTTCTTCCCGCGAAAGCGATACCCTTTGATAAGGTCATACGCATACGCAAGAGCATCCAAGCCATCATCTTTCCAGTACGGGTACTTTCTCATCTCCATCTTCAACCGCTCCCGCATAGCAAGAGGGATAGCTTTAGAGATGTGTATCTTTCCGTTATTAAGGGGCCACTCAAGACTACTCTCGATTCGTCCTTCCTTGGATCTTCCTCCAGGTCGTAGAACCTCAAGTAACCCATTTTCAGTATTAACTCTGCGCCCTTTGGTAAGTAAGTAGTTCGATATGTGCATCTCCATGGTACTTATCCCGACCTTCTCGACGCCTAGTTTCTTGATTCTTCCGTTTCGGATGTACATTTCCCCGACTTCTCTCGGTGCTTCATCCCCTTCCAGCTCATCAATCAGGAGATCCAAGATATAAAGATCGCTTGCACCAATATCGTCACGCTCAGGTACAACACCAAAACAAAGAATGGCCCACGCATCCCCATTCCCATCCTTCTTCTTGGTTAGCCCGGCAGGGTCCACCGTCATGAATTTCCAAATGTTCTTCGGAATCTGCTCCGGGTCCACCTCCTTTATGTAGTCAGGGTTCAGCGTAATATCGCCGCTAGGGGTAGGGTCGAGTAACATCTGAGCCGCAAACGCTCGCCTATTACTCCTCGACTCAATAAGGACACTCTCAGGTGGAAAGACACTGGCACCATTAAACGAGCCATCAACTGTAACGGGCTTTCTCCTCACATGGTACAAAGGCGTACCCGTTACCTCATCCTTCTTGTTCTGGATGTACACATAGCAATCAAAGTAGTTGTATGTGGTGCCGATAACCCGAACCCTATCCGTCTCCTGAAACGTACTAAGGTTATACGACAGGTCAAACTTCTCCTTTAGCTTCTCGTTCTCAATAACCGAATCGGCATTATCTTGCGTTACAACGTCATCATAGACGCGCTTAGTAAAGTGATCCCCAACCGGCATGGCATCCAGTAACCCCCAGGCGGAA
>Ga0075464_10001318_pt1 | contig 11113 bp, 18 predicted proteins | sample DEB19_08_DNA_5_FD_75068 | JGI IMG/M metagenome (GOLD analysis project Ga0075464, IMG submission 75068) | Aqueous microbial communities from the Delaware River and Bay under freshwater to marine salinity gradient to study organic matter... | ecosystem: Environmental > Aquatic > Marine > Coastal ...
ATTAGAAGGTCGTAAAGCGGCTCAGTCAGGTAAAAACATGGCCCACCGAACGCCTCTACGCCTGATGAATATATCAGCACCATTCCGATGGTCAGCACGCCCAGCACCCGAAAAGATCCGGTGGCGTCATACAGTGGGCAGGATGTTTCTCCATGGCATAAGGGCACCGCCCTGGTCCATGAACTGACCGACCATTCCATCAGATCCCACAGCCAGGCCGACTTCGGGATCTTGTGAAAGAATGGGCCTCCTCCAGGACGGTAGGGGTTCTCAATCGGGCTGTAGGGCAGGTCAAAGCCGATTTGCTCGACGCCACCTGTCCAGCAGATGTGAGTCATTTTGTCGAGATAGGGCGGCACGTAAGTCCCCGATTTGAACGGGACTGTTGATGCAAACGAGGCGCCGCGGCCGTCCTTGAAAACGTCATCTTTCCCGGCTGCCACCAGGTCGACGAAAGAGCTGTTTGGCGCTGTTGGTATGAATGAGTATTGCTCGGTCTTGTTGGGCCTTCCTAGGATCCGCACAGAGGCATCGGATCCGCCTGGGCCTCCCCACTTATTAACCCAGAAGTCGCCTCCCCATGGTCTGTCGTCGATTCCTGAGCTGAGGTCTATTTCGAAAACCCTTACTAAATCAAAGTCATAGACTGAACTTGAGAATCCCCATGGACCACCAGCAGGTATGAATGACGTGTTTACTGCCTGCTCAGATGTACCAGGCACCGGGTTTCTGGCAGGCAGGATATTTGACCATTGAAGCCTAGGATACCCTCCAGCGACCTGGAGATAGAAAATGTGAGTGCCCGAGGTGTACAGCCAGTTCTGCCAGGCACCCACTCCGAATTGGGCAGGACGGTCGGCGACGTAGAGGGTCTCATTCGTGGCAATGGTCTCTACGTTGAAAAGTGTGCTGCCACCGATTCCCGATGAGGTTGCAGCCCGACACATCAGCCCCAACGGGGTCATGCTGATAATTGACACTTTTTCCTCCGTGATATCGTCGACCTCGGTGTAGTTGGTGAGGAATCCAACCTGCACGCCGATCTTGCGTCGGAGATCTCGCATCGAGTCGAATATGGTGGGCTCATTCCCGGCGTCCCAGGTGTAGGTGCCAGGGCCTGCAAACGGATCCATTCCCATGCTGTACTGGGCCGGATAGATTGTCGAGATGGTAACCGGGCTCGAACCGATTTCCCAATACGGGTCTGACGTAGTCGTGAAAATGTTGGCGTCGATGGGGTAGATTCGAATCGTTCCCATGGTGCTCGACAGCTCGATTTCGGTGTCGGTCACGTTCACAGTCGCCCCTAGGTCTCTCAGGTTTTGAACCAGATTATTGGCGCCGGAGAATATCTTAATGACGTCCGTGAATACATCACCCGCGGCGTTGGCGTAGGTTACCCGGGCACGTCCCCAGGTGAACACGGCATCACCGATGGTCGTGTTGGCGTTAGATGGGTCGGCATAGACTCCGGTGTAGACTTGCCGCGGGTCGTACGGGATGAATGGGTCATGGACCGCGCCCATTACTTGGCGCCATTGGAACAAGATGAACGGGTTGGCGACGTTGTTAGCTTGAGCGGATTTCTCAATGGCGACGAAATTGGCCTGGGTTACACTATCCGACCATTCTGGTGGGCCTTCTGCCAGAAACGGGATGTCCCCGCTGAAGTACGGAAAAAAGTAACAGCAGACTCCACCACCCGGGAATCGAGCTGCCCATTTGCCGTCAGGTCGGCGCCGGAATGCTCGACAGGATCCGCGGTCGACCAGGTGCCGGTCGGCGCTTCCGTCGGGATTCTGGAGGAACACGGTAACACCGCTCTGGCCGCACGCATGGACACGCCAGCAGTCGTAGCGCTGGTAGGTGTTTAAGATCTCGAACTCGGATGGGCCCTCGACTGCGATCTCGGCGACAGCCAGTCGGTGCTTGTGGATTCGACCAGGGGGAAGCGTCGGGTCAATACCAGGGCCAAGGCTTCCGCGGACATACGACGTCAGCCCCGATCCTTCTGGTGGATCCCAGCCAAGATGGACGTCGTATTTTATTCCTTCGATCTCTTTGGTTAACAGCTCAAAGCTGTAGTGGATGTCTGATATATTACAAGTAAATGTATCGTTAGGATAAACCCAGTGATCAACATAAACCTGTCCGCCTTCTTTATCTACATATTGATTTTCAAGAGTTGATAGCTGGATGCCTGCGTTGATTTGTTGATAATTATCAAGCCACTCGCCTCCAATTCCTGGTATGTAATTGGGGCCTACAGGGTTATCGGCCCTCAGCCTTTTACATGAATTTGCGTCGTTTCTATAAACATACCACACTCCGTATGGATATTTTCCTTCCCAAGCTCCATCTGTTGAGTTTGCAAACAACGGACTCATGCCGTTAAGAGCTAGATAGCACTTCCGGTCGAAACGCGCATACAGATCGTTCAGGTTTTTAGCCGTGAACATCTTGTCTTTCCGATCTGTGGCGAAAGCCATATCAGTAGAACCAGGACTCCTCGGAGGTCTGTACCGTGCTCGACATCACCGGGGTCTTTAGGGTCGTGCCGTTGGCGTTCTGCTCGATTCGTTGGCCTGGCCCAGCGACAAGCTGGGACCGTCGAACAGCCTCGATGAGCTGGTTGATGGCCCGGGCATGATCTGCCTTGAAGCCGGTCTCGGCCAGTTTTGAGGGCAGTTGGATGGCCATGTCTGGTTAGATCTCGCAGAACTGGGCAAAGATCTTGACGGGGCTGTTGGAGGCCTTGACGTACATGGTGGCGTCGACCCAGGGCAACAAGGCAAACTGCCCGGCCGGGATCTGGAACGAGTAAGGTGATGAAGGTCCGATTGAGACCGCATTGACTAGGTCCAGATTAACCACCAGGAGGCGGTAGGGCGTCCCAAGGTCAGCGGTCAAGTCTAGGGCCTCGTCGGTCGTGCCGACCACCTGGGTCTGCTGTCCCATGTCGGTGCCGGTCATGTTGGCAATCGCGGTATAGGACAATGAGTTGATTACGGCGCCGCCCTTGCTGGCGTACAGCCGGGCTGACATCTCGACTTCGTTTGCCATGGTGTTGGTGGTTTAAACTTCGCAGAAGGTGGCCTGGATGGTCACCGAGGAGGTGTCTGCCTTTAAATAGAGCGCGGCGCTGACGTAGGGCATCAGCAGCGTCTCGCCAGCCGGGATCCGCATCGTGTAAGTGCCGGACACGAATCCCATCTCGACATAGTTGGTGCTGTCTAGGTTCGAGATTAGGAGTTTGTAGGGGCTGGTCACGTCGACCGGGACATCGAGGGCCTCGACAGTGATGCCGATCACCTGAGTCTGGCTGCCCATGTCGGTGCCGACCATCGTGGCGCTTTTGGTGTAGGTGACCGAGGGTAGGTAAGCGCCGTTTTTGGAGGCGTACAACCGGGCCGTCATTTGGATTTCGTCTGCCATAGTTTTAGTGGGTAGGTGTTAGAGTTTAGAGAATCGGGTAAATGTCGGTGTCGTATGCTGCGAAAGTCCAAGAGATGTTCTGCTCCACCATGTTTGTCTTTGCGATCAAGCTACTGGAGTAGTTGGTTTGTTTCCAACCCCATGTTGAGCCTGATGGAGCTATCGGTTTTCCGGTCCTTATACTAAATGGAACTTTCGGAAGCATTTGTTGAATAGAAAACGGAAGTTGCCATACTGATGCAAATGTTGCTGGCGTATAAACAGGAGGGATTCCTTGAGGCACTTGAGGAAGTCCAAGCGATCCCGAAAATGAAGCAACACGGCTAAGACTAATTCTAGCAAATGGGAACGAATCTTCACCTCGGGATAGCTTTTCCCATATTTTTCTACCAACAGGTTTATCGTCCCAATATGTGATGCGTTCACCGTTCTCAACAATTCCGGTGAGTTTCTTTCCAGATTTGACAGCATCTTCAATGGCTAGTTTGTAGCCTGCTGGGTTTCCTGATTTCTCAGCTTCTTCAACAACCGCAGGTAAAGCAAAAAGCGAAATGTCTACGTAATCGGTTCTGAACTCGTAGCGTATATCGGGATCCTCTTGTCCAGCCACCGGAACATATGACGTTCCTAACGGATCATTTGCATCAATGTAATTTGGGCCTGAGAAAATAACTGTTGCTGATGCGTATGGCCCATTTTCAACGGTTGTGTATTTTGCTCCAATTCTCGACCATCCATATGTGGCATCTCTAATTGCATCCTTTGTGCCGCGATATTCAAATGTCCACGCCGGTGCTGTGCCGGATCCAGATTGATCGAACCGGCGACTAACCTCAATAAATCCAGGGAATGCGGACAGCTCGGTTGATTGATGGATTGTCGCCATGTTATTGGGAAACGGCTTCGGCCGTCTTCTTGGTGTTCGCGGCGATGTCGGAGAGGTCTTGAGCCTGAGTCCTTACCGAACCAAAGTACTTGTCCAGATTGGCTTGGAATGATGTGAATCCGCCAGTCTTAGCCAGTGAATCAGTTGGTTGAATCATTAGTCCCTTTTTGGATAGTGACGAATTGGTTTCGATGCCTTCTCTTGTAAGCCCGGCCCTTTGTTTTCTTCGCTCCCTCTTGTTTATTAATTCCTGCTCTTGATCATCCAATGAAGATATAAATGACTCGACAAATTGTTTACCCATGTGACTCATCATCTCTCCACCCTTCATATCCTTTCCTCCTTCTGGAGTATTTGACGCCGAAACAAAACCAAAAACACCAGCAGCCATTGCCTCGGTGAACTTTAAGGCTGGTCTTACAAGGTAAGAAATTAATGTCGATCCAATGCCCATCAACATGGATTTCAATGTGTCCATTCGATCAGCGACATCATCCAGAGCGTCAATAACATCTGTGTCGATGACCAATCCAAGATCCCTGGCTTGTTGCGCTGATTCAGCTATGCCTTGGACCATTGCAGGAATTAAGGCTCCAGCTCCCTTTCCTGCAAGTTCTCGAAAAGGTCCAATCAGTTTTTGAGGATCAATACCTTCAGCAAATAGTTTTCCTGTCTCCATGAATAGACCACCAGCTTCGAGGTCTTTTATCGTCTTCATTGAGATGCCCATTTTGCGAAAATTCTCAATGGTAGCCTCATCTCCTGCTAGTGCTTTCATCCGAGCAATAGCCAGCTTTTCAACAGCACCAGCAACATCGTCTAGGCTAGCGCCGCTTTGTTCCGCGGCATACTTCATTTCCTGAAGAAAATCAGTTGAAACACCGAGACGGGAGGACAAGTCGTTTATTTGACCCGCGGCATCGATAGCAGCTATTCCGAATTGGGCAATCTTGTCGACTGCGAACATAGCGGCCAATGTCTTTGTGATGCCCATTCCGACGCCTTGGGCCATCGACTGAGAGCGCTTAAGCCCACTCTCGAAGTTGGTGCCATCAAGGCCAAGTTTTGCGATTAGCGAGAAGATAGCCATGGCGTCAGTTCTTGATTGATTCCTGCTGTTTCATCCACCGCCACATGGCCTCGTCCTTAGGGCTCCACAGCTCTATGTCCCCGTGACTCTCGGCTCGAGCTAGGACAAGGCGCTCAGCGTCACCGATAGGCATGGCCAGGACGGTGTCCTCCTGGAGCCCGATCTCCAGGCAGCAGGCCAGCATCCGCTCAGGCCACGGCATTGCGAGCTGCCTCGATACGCCTGGTTTGCTCAGGATCTCTGGTGCGGTCGACTGCTCAGCCATCCACTCATTCCACTTGTCCAGCTCGGCCTCAAACGACAGGCGCTTTACCTTCCATGTCCAGGCCTTGAGGGCTAGGTTTCGGAATAGTGAATACATGGCGGCCATCGAGTCCTTGATAGGCTGGGAGCACACCAGCACCGCGGTCATAAGATCCGCGCGGCCTACATGACCACCGACAACCAGGGGGGAACCGATCCGGTGGAGCACTAGGGAATGCCCCACCGAATATGGCACCAGCCGGAGCCCCATCACAATCGGACAAGGCTTTGACGTAGCGGTCAGGATGGCGGCCAGTTGGCTCACGCGTTGAGATTAGTCGCGGCGCCGGTGACAGTAATCCCAGGGTAACGCTTGAGCGTGATCGTACCAGTAGCCTTGCCGGTCTGAGTCGTCTTGATGGAACCACCGCCGGCATAAATCCAACGATTGCCGGTCAGAGCATTAATAGCGTCAGGGTAACCACCCACCTCGATCACTGGAGCGCCAGAGATCACGCAGGTGCCATTCACGTCAGGAAGCGCGGCAGACAGCAGCGCGTTGGCCACGCTGGTGGTGTTGGCAGGGATGAAGTTGACGGTCAGCGTCAGGCGATCATTGTAACCGATGTGACCGACCACCTCGCCTTTGCTGTTGCGGACCTCATCGGTGTCGGCCTCGTGGCTGATGTCGTAAGATTCCATGTCAGGCGAGACGTACCCGGTGACGACAAGGGCACCCGCGGCGTCGTAGAGCGCCAGGGTGGCCGGTGAGCCGAAGATATATTTACTGCCTTGTGTGAATGCCATGTGTGTTTTGGTTTAGATGGTTGCGGAACAGTAGAGGGTGAAGGTCCTGGTAAACGTCCTGGACCGATTAGAGATTGATGAGCCACCAAAGTCCAGAGGGGCGGCGAATTGAGCCGTAAAGGGGCCGCTGGGATCGTTTGCCGCGGCATTGAGGGCAGATGCCCCCGTGTCATCGAACAGCGGCAGGATCAGGTTGTCGAGCACCTGGACGGTGGTCAGGACAGCAGCCTCGTCGGTGTCGTCGGCCGATAGCTGAAGCTCGACAGCGATCTCGACCTCGCAGGTAAGGTCGGTGCGCTGCATTGGCCTGGCTGAGTTGGTCGAGACAACCAGCCTCGGGAAGTTGGGCATGACGTCCTGGTCGTCGGGGTCGTCGTAGAGGCCGCGGCTGTAGGACGTGAGGCAGGTGGGCGTGCCGGCGCCGGAAGCCGACCAGTTGGCGGCCGCCAGATAGTCAGCGACTGCTAGCTCTGCTCTTAGGGCGGCGGCGTTCATTTGATTGAGATTCCGTTGTCTTCAAGAACCTTGCCGTTGGCCAGGAGGGCCTCGGTCATGTGGTTTTCTAATTCTGCACGCTCGTCGTCAAGGGCTCGCTGCATGGCTGGATTGTAGATGGATTCGACTCGGTTGTATTGGTTGTCGGCGATGCCGGTACGCATCGAAACGAAAGCCGTTGGATTCCATCCTGGGACAGCCTGCAAACCGTGAGCAACAGTCCCCTTGTGAACAGCGACGTTTTCTTGAGGAAGACCGTACTGGTTAGCTAGAGCCACTAATGCAGCATTAGGTTTCTTTGGTGCTTTGTATCCCGGTGGCTTAGATAGCGGTTTCCATTTAGGCGAAGAATATTGACTGAATCCGCGGTTGTAGATGCGGATTGATTTCACAACCGCACTGCGAAGATATCCTACAGATCCAATGGCTTTCCGCATGAAAGACGATGCCGCTGTCTTCATCTTTTTCCCGTACAAGCCTCCAGCAAAATTCTTGGTTGGATCTTTTGCCGCCCTTGCTTGGACAATCAAATGAATCCTTTTCAGGATTCTTGAGGTTCCAACACGCTTGCCGGTCTTCTTAGACTTGCGGTTGATGTCACCGACAGGCGTGCCTAGGTAGTCGGCGATCCTGCGGCGCTCCTGGCCTGGGCTCTTGGGCGGCACCAGGACGAACAGCCGGACCATCAAATAGAAGAACCGGCTGTTGATGGCCTTGTGAAGATCGCGCGATGTCGTCAGCAGATACTGCTTCATAGCAGCATCGAACTTACTCGAGTCGACCGTCATGTTAACGACAGGCCTCACTTGGTCTTGGCCCCCAGCTCGAGGTTGTAATAGCCACCGGAGGCATCCACACGGCAGGACAGGATGCGGAGGGTGCGGCCTTGATAGACCAGCGTCCTACCGACCACCGGCCGAGGCTTGCAGAATGTCAGGGCGATGCGGTCGCTGTTCTCCTGGAGGATGAATAGGCCGTCCTCCTTGAGTAGCCTTGAGAATGTGGTCCCCTGGTCGAGCGTGTAGAGCGTTGAGTCCATCGAGACCAGTGTCGAATCGAAGGTCTTCCAGTCGGAGAACATGACCAGGATCCTCGATGTCACGTTGTCCTGGAACCCACCGGAGATGGGCACGTTGGCATCGTTGACGGCAGCCGGGATGCACCGGATCGACGTCCCCTCCCAGATGAACATGGGCGCTCCCAGCATCTGCTGGAGCACCGCCATGCCCTGCTGGAGACTGGATCCGATGGTGGTCATCAGGTGGTGAAGTAGGTGCCAGAGACTATCAGGCGGCTAGTAGCCTGGAGATGGGCGGCCAGGCTGGTGGCTGCTCCGTTTTCTAAGGTGGACAGCTCGAGGTAGCTGGTGCCGGCGATTAGCCTGGCGATGATGGAAGTCTTTGCCTGGTTGGTGCCGTTGGTCAGCCAGACGGCAGCGGCGGCCTCGTAGGTGATGGCATCAGGCAGCGACAGCCGGAGGTTGCCCGTAGCGGATCCGGTCACCGAATTGACGGTGATGTCCGCGGTAAAGGTAGTCACAAAGCCGATGGACGTGTGCCGCGCGGTGTTGGTGGTGATGCTGAAGGTGCGGCCACCGCCGGAGTCGGTCAGCGTCGGCACCCAGGTGCTCGGTGTCACCAGCGGCAGGGCGGCATACAGCTCGTCGAAATTGTCGTTAATTTTCTCACCGGCGCCGCGGAGGGTGTCCCCGGTGTTGTCGTTGGCGATGGTGCCGATGTTGATCGTTTGTTGAGCCATATTATTTCTTGGGTAGGACGTACCAGCCGGCCGGGAGGGTCACCCGGGAAGGCCCGACCAGCTTCTTGTCGGCATCGAAAGCATAGACGCTGGCCTTCACCGGCTGGGCCAGCATCACCGGATCACCGGAAGGGACCAGGACCACCCGTGTCATCTGGCAGCCCAGGCAGGTCAGCAATGCGGCCAGCCAGATCGCTCTTGAGGGCATCGGGAGCTTTGCCATGTTGCACATCGGTAGGTGGTGTTGCTCGTAGGAAGTCGAGGATTGCCCGAAGGATCTGGTAGATCCAATTCACGGCTTCGGCTCGGTAACTTCCTTGGCATCCTTGGCCCAGATTAGGCCGATACCAGCGGTCACCGCGGCAATGGTCGTAGTCAGGTCGAGGTTGGTTGTCGGGTCACCGTCGAACAGGGCCTTGAGAGCCCCACCAACAGCGACCAGAATGGCACCAACACCAGCGAGAGTTGTTTTCGTGTTTTTCATTTAGAGCGGAATAATCGATATGCGGCATAGATGGCGCAGGCCAAGCCTATCAGCGCGGTGATAAGGCGAACCCAGTCGGTCAGTATCGGAAGAAACGAAACAGCGGTGGCACCTGCCGCTGCTGCTAGGCTGAGTCCAGGGCTGGTGCTGCTGTTCGTTGGTTCCATTACTCGGATTTAGGCTTTGCTGCGTCGAGGATGATGTCGGCCAATGGAACGCCCACCTTAGCGTTTTGATAGCCACCGGCTTTGATGGCAATGTCGATGAGTTGAAGGAGGCTATTCACCTGCTCGGTGCTGAGTTCGATCTTGATCATGCGACAGAATCGTCAGCGATAACCACAGGCTCCGCAACCACAACCGGAACCCACGGCAACGGCAGCGTCACCACGGGCGGATTGATCTGATTCTCGATCTGCTGCGTCACGTTGGCTTCGATGGCCGCTTGATCGACTCCGTTGCTGTAGCACCAACCAAGCACCTGCGCTTCGGTCAGATCCTCGTAAGCCGTGAACTCACCAGACGGCGGCTGGAACGAGCAGGAGCCGTAGCAAGTGCCGCTGTATTGATCCTGAGTGCCGTTGCAACGCCAATCGGCGGTGATTACGACATTCGTTTCAGAGCCTTCGGTGGGTTTGACCAACAGGCGTTCGATGATCCAAGAGAGGGTAGGCATATTATTAGGCGAGAGTGATGTTGGCTGTGCGAGTCGTCCCATCGGTTCCGCGAACCGAGATGCGGAGGTTGGTATTGCTAGTCAGGTTAAAGACCATCTGGCTGTTAGTAGCCAGTGTTGGAGCGGTGGTTGGAACATTGACCAACAAATTGCCGGATACGATCCTAAGATCATAATCGGTTCCGTTAAATATCCCGAATCCATTGAAACCATTGGAAGCAGTGTTTGCGGAATATAGAGTGTATGTCAGCGCGCTTGTAGTATTTATAAGCGACAAAGCTGTTCCAGAAGCATTTGTTACTCGAAGAAAATTGCAGCTTGCAGTTCCGTTAACATCCAGCTTGTACGAAGGACTCGCACCAATCCCCAACCCCGTAGAGTTGAGGGTCATTCGAGTGCCGCCTGCGCCGTCGAACCAAGAGAATACGCCAAGCGGGGCAATGCGGTATTGAGCGAGACTGTTCGCAGCAAACTCAAGCGTGTTGGTCGTCGCCAACCACAGACCGTTCGTAGGAATCGTTCCACCAGTAACAATCAAACGAGCAGCCGTCAGATCGCCGGTGATGGTGGCGGAGGCGAGCGTGGCGGTGCCGGATGCTCCGAGGATGTTGTTTACGCTGATCTTCTTAGTTGTACCAGATGCCGCCATTGTCGTGTCGGAGACATCGACCACCGGAAACATATCGTTGACTGGATCGGCAGCAGTCAGTGCCGTTAGTGCTGTAATTTTAGAGTCTGCCATAGGTCAGTTGGATTGGATTGCGAGTTTAAAGAGGTCTTCCTGTTGCAGAAAACCAGCGTCTTCTCGCAACAGAGAATCGAAAGTGCCAAGTGTAATAACCAGCTTTGAGGTTCCGTCTTCCTGCCACAGGAAGCCCTCGTCTTCCCGCAGAACATCACGGCGCAGCACAGGCGCGTCAGTGCCACCGGCTTGGCCGGTAAACAACCGATTGAGTGCTATGCCGTTTGCGATCATTAAGAACGAGCGAGAAAAGCCACGACGCTGGCGATTTCCTCCGGCCGCGCCATGCGCCCCAGCGGAATCGCCTCGTTCAGCATTTTGAGGGTCGCCGGATCCTCCATGGTCGATTTATTGATCGGGGTCGCGACCGCGCCGGGGCCGATCCGGAAGGCATCGAACGGCCCCTCGGTCACGCACACGCACGACCGCACCTTGTCCTCGCCGTAGAGCATCGACTTCAGTTGCACGCACTCGTCAGTCGGAGGGGCGCTCAGGTAC
>Ga0075464_10001319_pt1 | contig 11110 bp, 9 predicted proteins | sample DEB19_08_DNA_5_FD_75068 | JGI IMG/M metagenome (GOLD analysis project Ga0075464, IMG submission 75068) | Aqueous microbial communities from the Delaware River and Bay under freshwater to marine salinity gradient to study organic matter... | ecosystem: Environmental > Aquatic > Marine > Coastal ...
GATCCAGATCCACGCCAATCACCCAATCCAACGGGCCATAGCTTGCATTCTGTACTTTTCCTTTGAGCTGGCCACCCAGCCCGTCAAGGTCACGCTGCAGCCCCACCCAGCCTGAGGAGGCCACAGAGGTTTTGGCTTGGTATTGCAAGTTCGTGCGTGAGCCGGTATAGACACGCCACAGCATCTGTAAATCATTGTCAAATCGATGCTCCAGTACGGCACCAATTTGATTTTGCTGAACACTCTTGCGCGTTCGGTCTGATAACGCATTTTTGCCCGCCAGCCTCGGATCGGTTGAGAGTTCTGAGGCCGTCAAACCCAAAGGGTCTTGCGCCTCGGGCATGTCAAACATATTGGCAATGAATTTGAGACGCGTGGCCTCTTGCAATTGCGTCGTGACCACGGCGTTGAATTGCTTGCGCTGCGCAGCGCTGTTGCTGCGGTAGCCATCGATGTCGAAGGTGCTGTAGTCGGCCACGATGCCGACATTGCCTGCACGGCCACTCAGTTGCACGTCATTGCGGCGAAGCCCGTAACTGCCGAACGTGCTGGACAGCTGCGCCTCGGGCTGAGCCCCGGCTTCGCGGGTAAAAGTCTGAATCACGCCGCCGGCCGAGTTCCCATACAGCTGCGCCAAGGGGCCGGTGAGTACCTCGATGCGATCGGCCGAAGTCAAGCTCACCGTAGAGGCTTGGCCTTGACCATCGGGGGTGGTGGCGGGATTGCCATCGGTAATCAGGCGTATGCCGCGCAAACCAAAGGCGGCGCGTGCGCCGAAGCCGCGGATCGAAATTTGCACATCCTGCGCATAGTTGTTGCGGTTAAGTGCGACCACACCGGGGGTTTGGGCGAGGGCTTCAGACAGATTCACCTGCGCGCCCGCATTGCGAATGGCGTCGCCCTCAATCACCCGCAGCGAGGCCGGTGCATCAAACTGCTTTTGCGCCAAGCGCCCACCCTGCACCATGACTTCTTGTGGGCTTGAATTTTCTTGCGCCGCAGCCAAGCCGCTGATCAGGCCCAGACTGGCCAACACCGAACACAAAGGTAAATAACGAAAAGGCGTGGCGATGGATGGCATAGAGCGGCTCTGGTTCAAAAGTTCAAGGGGCAACCAAGGTCAAACCGCGTTCCCGGTACATGGCCAGCAAACGGCCATCGGCACGCAGCTTTTGCAGAGCCGTTTCAATCGCGGTCGCCAGGGCTTTGTTGGAGGCTTTTACGGCCATGCCAATCGGCCAACCGTTGTCCGCCAGTCCGGGCAAGGTCATTTGCGTCAGGCCATAACCGGAGGCCAAACGACCGGAGGCCTTTAGGGCTGTTTCAGCCTGCGCACGGCTCACATAGGCAGCAACCGCTTCACCACGGATGACGGCCGAAGCAGCCTCAATGCCGGTAGCGAACAAGCTGACCTTGTCGCGCAAACGGCCACCGCCAAAGCCGATCAAGGTGCTGGCCGCACCACTGGCTTTCTCGGCCGCCAAAGGCAAATCCTTCAAGTCATTTCCAGACTGCACGCTCGGCAAGCGATCCAAGGCATGAAACATCACCAGCACCTCGCGGGAGTACGGGGCAAAAATCAAAGCCTGTTTGTTTTCCACCATCAAGAATTTGTCTACCGGCACATGCAGCATCACGTCGGCCGGGCCATAACCCAGGTAGTGACCTTTCCACACCATATTGCGCAGGTCATCGTTCATGTTCTCGCCAGCGTCAAAGGGCAGCAGGCTCAGTTTCAAACCCATTTCGCTGGCCAACGCCTGCGCCAAAGCCACGTCCACACCCGTCATGCCTTGCGCATTGCCATCGGAATAAGGCGCGTTGTCTTTGTACAGCGCCACTTTGAGCACGCCATTGGCGCGGACCTTGTCGAGATCAAAAAGTTCTTGCGCATGACCCACCCCCGCCGTTAAACCCAAGGTCACTGCGGCCGCGGCAGACAGCCAATGGCGACGAACAGGATCATGCAAATTCAAAGCAGTGGGGTCAATCTTTTTCATGGTGTGTCCTGCAACTCAAACAAAGTGGGGCCGACTTCAGTATTTATTTTTCGCGGCGCGTTTCCAAATAGGTCCGAATGGCCCAAATGGCCTCTTGATTCAAAGAGCCTTCAAAGGGCGGCATGTAGACCCGGCCGTCACGGGTGCGGCCACGGCGCACGGTGGCAACGTAGTACTCGTCCATCTCGGCAAAGCAGGCGTTCTTTTTTTGTTCATCGGCCATGCCGGTGCACTCACCGTCCAGTTTGCGCAGGTCGGGCGCTATGCCACCAGAGATGGCTTCCAGCCCATGGCATCGGGCACAGTTTTGGTTGTAGGCCGAGGTCCCAATGCGCAACGCTTCTTTCGAAGCCGGTCCGCTGCTGAAAGGATTGCTCGGCAGCCATTTGTCACCCAGAGACGGCAAGGTGTGCGTGTCCACCGCCTGGGGCGTCACGTCGCCATGCGCCCAGGCGAAGGAGCCCCCCACAGCCAAACCTACGCCAAACAGCACAGCACGCAGGCTCGAATTGAAAGCAGAGAAGATTTGCATGAATGAACTCACTGAAATTAAAAAACAATACCCTTCACATTGGCAAATTGCGTGCCACGCGCAATGGCACACACGACAGGCCTGGGCGCGTCTCTTTGTTTCAATAAGTGACACTTTTGCCGATCTGATTTCTTTGTAATGGCGTTTTTGGACGTTTGGCACTGGCCAAGCTTTTGCTACTGTTAAAAATCGCCACACTTTGAACCCGGGAGGTCTTGTGCGTCAAGAAACTGAAAGCTTCGAAGCTGAACATACCAAGCCAATCGGCTCGCAAGAGCCGCCCCGTGGACAAGCCATAGAACTAGAGGGCATGCACAGCGATTCTTGGGCTGTGACACCTCAAGGAGACAACATGTTCGGTACACCTGCACCGGCCGTCCCGCCTCAGGGTATCTATTCGCTCAACAGCGACAACCACCGTCAAGTGATCCAACAATCACACGGACGCAGCCATGCGTTCGGCGTAGATGCTTTAGGCAAGCCCGACTTCTCGCCTTTGCAACAGAGGCAAATTGAGGGCGCGCAGCATGAAAACCGGCTGCTTTACCAGCATGCCAGCCCGGTCATGGAAACCTTGTTCGAACAAATCGCCAACACGCACAGCATGGTCCTGTTGACATCCAACAAAGGGCTGATCCTGCACTCGCTGGGCGATGCCGACTTTCTCGAAAAAGCCTCGCGCGTGGCCCTGATGCCCGGCGTGGAATGGTCGGAGCAAAGCCGGGGCACCAATGCCATCGGCACCGCTCTGACCGAGGGTAAACCCACGGTGGTTCATGGTCGTGATCACTATTTGCATGCCAATCAGTTCCTCACCTGTTCATGCGCGCCAATTTTTGATCCCTATGGCAAGGTGATGGGCGCACTGGATGTGACTGGCGATGAACGCAGCTACCACCAGCACACCATGGCACTGGTTCGCATGTCCGCGCAGATGATCGAGAACCACATGTTTGCCAATGTGTTCCCCGATGCCTTGCGCATTCATTTTCATGCCCGACCTGAATTTTTAAATACCTTGGTCGAAGGCATCATCGTCTTCACCCTAGATGGTCGCTTTCTGTCGGCCAACCGCAGCGCCCAGTTTCAACTGGGCCTGTCGGTGAATGCCATGCAAGCGCACACTTTTTCTTCGCTGTTCAATTTGCCCGTGTCTCAATTTCATGACCGCCTTCGTCACAGTGCGGGCGAACCTGTCAATCTGTGCATGCACAACGGTGTGGCCGTGTTCTGTCAAGCCAGGCTCAAACCCTTGAGCGCTTGGTTCAGTGGAGACTCCATCACCAACCCTACCTCCAGCCCCCCTATGCCCCAAGCCGAGGCCCCCCAGCCAACGCCCGCCACCCGGGCCACCACGGCGGCGGCGGCAGGGCGTGCCAGCCTGTCGAGCCTGCACTACCTGAACACTGGGGACCCGCAAGTGGCCGCCGTGTTGCACAAATTGCAACGCATACAAGGCAGCGACATTCCGATCATGATTTTGGGAGAAACAGGCACCGGCAAGGACATCTTGGCGCAGGCGATTCACAACGACTCGGGTCGCGCAAGGCGCCCCTTTGTGTCGATCAACTGCGCGTCCATACCTGAAACTTTGATTGAATCCGAACTCTTCGGTTATGAAGAAGGCGCCTTCACTGGTGCCAAACGCAGGGGTGCGCCAGGGAAAATTCAGCTGGCGCATGGCGGCACCTTGTTTCTGGATGAAATTGGCGATATGCCGACCCAATTGCAAGCCCGTTTGCTGCGGGTGCTGCAAGACCGCAAGGTGGCGCCCTTGGGCTCGGGCAAAGAGTACGAAGTGGACGTGATGTTGATTTGCGCCACCAACAAAAATCTCAAAACCTTGATCGCCCAAGGCCAGTTCCGCGAAGATCTGTATTACCGACTCAACGGCCTGGTGGTTCGCCTTCCCGGCTTGCGTGAACGCTCCGACTTTGAAGTGGTGACCCACAAAATACTGCACAACCTGTGCGCACCTGGCCAACACATCAACATCTCGCCCGAAGTGATGGCGCTGTTCCAGCGTTACCGCTGGCCCGGCAATTTTCGCCAACTGCACAATTTGCTGCGCACTGCGGTGGTCATGGTTGGGCACAGCGGCGACATTGGCGTAGAGCATTTGCCAGAAGACTTTCTCGACGAAGTTCAGCTGCACTTGGCCGAGACCCGAATGCCCGACCCGCTGCCTCAAGAAGAAGTGGCCTTGGGCATCCCTTTGACGCAGCCCTTGCCCAACATCACACCGCCCACCCCGCCCTTGATGGGCGCTTGGCATGCGCCTGCGACAACACACCCTGCAGGCGCATCGGAGTCCGTCACAGCCCAATCCGCTTTCGCCCCTCGCCTCCAGGATGTCGCCTTGCAAGCCATGACCGATGCCTTGCGTCGATGCCAAGGCAATGTATCGGCGGCAGCCAAACTATTGGGAGTGTCACGCAACACCATTTACCGCAAAAAAGACCAGCTACCGAGCGATGTCTGGAACTGAAGCGCAGGCTTTAGGCGCAGCTTGCTGGTCCATCCAAAGCAACTCGATTTCACGCCAAGCCCGCAATTGGTTGAACAGGTGCTGCTGTTCCCAAGCGGCTTCTTGAATCACGACCTCAGGCCGCCACAACCAGTGAGAGCGGGCACCTTGCAATATTTCCGCTTCAGACCAACCGCGCTCTAAGCCCTGCCAAGCGAACTGCACCAGGCCGCACAAGTAAGCGCGCTGACGCTGTAACGCTGCCTGCACCTGTTCCTGGTCCGGCCCGCGCACCAGATGCTCACCAATCAACCATTTCGGTTGCATAGCCCGCAAATCGTCCAACGCCTGCACCCAGCCCAGTACCCGGCCTTGCGCCAGCACAGGAATGCGTTCTCCATCCACCAAGCCGCCCACCAGCGCAATTCTTTCGTCAGCCGACCACAACACCAGATCGCTTTCAGTGTGCGCCATGGCCATCTCTTTGACCAGCCAAGAGCGCCCTCCCGCCTGAAATTTCTGGCCATCGCGCAAGGTGCGGGTGGGCCACGCAATGCGCGTGCCCTGCAAGGCGGATGCACCCAATTCTTGACGCATGGCCTGCAAGCAATTCGGGCAGCGCACTTTCATGGATGCGGTGGTGACGGCGGTGGCCGCCACAGGCACTGGAAATGCACGATTGCCCAACACCTGCTCGGCATGGGCATGGGTATTGATAAGGCTCACCACCCGGCCATGGCCATGGCATTGCAAAGTCGCCTTCAAGGCAAGGGCCACCTTTTGCGTAGGGCCGGGGTCCACCACGGTGATCTCTCGCCCTTGACCCAGAACCACCGTGGTGGCTGCATGCGCCAGCTGCCCCTTCGTCAATGTGGGCCACTGGCCATGCACCACCGCGAGACCGGGCAAGACCGATTGCAAAGGCAAGCCTTTGCCCGACTCACACGCGGCGCCAATGGCATGCACCGGCAGCGCGGCTGCACAAAGGCCAACCCAAAGCACGCACCAAGCCCTGCGCGAAAGCTGACCCAAGATGACCAAGCACTGTGTCACAGGGCCCCACCATCCTGCTCCAATATGGAGCAATTTAAGCAGGCACACCCAACCAAACAGGGTTGACGGAACAGATGAGGGCGGGTCAAGGGTGGCACTTTTGTTGCTGCGGGTTAATCCAATGGGACATCGACCTGACATATTGGCACAAGCTGCACAGGCTGTGCCAGGCCTCACTTTTTAGAGAGTTGCGCGCGCATGAACTCAGTTGCACCTTTGACCAGTGCTTGGCATCAACGGATGTGGGGCGCCCTGCTCGTCAAGCGCCTGCCCGCAGTGGGCGGGCCCAGCTTGCAACTGGAGCAAGCGCCTCAAGGCTTGTTTCTGCTCTGGCTCACCTACATGGGCTTGCTGGTATTTGCGGCGCACACCCTGTGGCAGCACGGCCTGTGGCACCGCCTGGTGCAAGCCGATCCAACCGGGTTGACCGTGGTGATTGTGTTGCTGTTCATCGGCTGTTCTCTCTGGGCCGGTGGCCGTTGTTGGGCGCTGGGCCTGCAACGCCAAGCTTTTTTGGGGGGTGATGCGCTGCTGCCCCACAATGCACAACCGAGTTGGTCGCATGACTACGGGCTGGCCAGAGCACACCCGGGCACCGACAACGCAGTTTTGCTCCAGGTCTTGAGCGACCGGGCGCACGGCCCCCAGGAAATGGCTTGGTGGCTCAATGGCATTCAACTGAAGTTGGGCTTGCTGGGCAAAGTAATTGGTTTTTCGGTGCTCGCACTTGAACTCGGGCGCATGGACGGGTTCGATCCACAGCAGTCGGCGCAAATGCTCAAGAGCCTGACCGGCGGCCTGGGCATTGCCCTCTTGACGACGATCACGGGCCTGTCGGCCAATATTTTGCTCGGCCTGCAGCTGATGCGCATCGATCGCTTTGCCGATGGCTTGGTGGCCGACATCCTGAGCCAAGGCGAAGCACGCATCCAAAACGACCTGAACACCAAGGCCCACGGATGAGCATCGGCCGCAGCACGCGCGACACCGAGACCGATCCGTTTTATGACATGTTGTTCAACATGTTGATCGCCTTTGTCTTTTGCTTTGTGATCGCGCTGTTGTCCTTTAACCCGCAAGCCAAAAAGGCCGGCGATGTTCCCGCCAAGGCGGAGTTCATGATCACCGTTTCTTGGCCCGACGAGAACCCCAACGACATCGATACCTGGGTGCTGGAGCCTGGCGGCAAGGTCCTGTGGTTTCGTCAGCGCGATGTGGGCATGCTGCACTTGGACCGCGATGATCGGGGCGACAAAAACAACTCGGTGGTGGTCAATGGCAAAACCGTGACGAGCGCGGCGCGCCAAGAAATTGTGACCTTGCGCGGCTTGCTCGCGGGCGAGTACGTGGTGAACGCCCACTATTACGAAAGCCGCAATCAACTGCCCGTAGATGTCACAGTCAGCGTCGTCAAAATCAATCCGCAGGCTGAGATCGTTTACACGGGTACCCAGCAAATTGGCGCCAAAGGCGAAGAGCGAACACTGGTGCGCTTTGTGATCGACGACGCCGGTCAAGTGCTGGACGTCAACACCCAACCCAAACCCATCGTCATGCGCTCGGGACTCTGAACTCTTTTTTCTCTTCACCCACTTCAACCCATGATCCCCACCACCTCCACCGAACTGCTCTGGCTGGGCCTGGCCTACGCCCTGCTGGCTTTCTTGCTGTTGTGTCTGTGCCTGGCCACCCGATGGCGCTGGCAGATCAAAGCCTTCATGGTCGTACTGGTCAGCGGTTTTTACATGCTGCACACCCAGGTGTTGCAAAACATCGCAGGCTGGCCCGCAGACGACGCCTTGCCGAGCCGGTTTGTCCTGCTGTCTGCCGTGTTTGACGAACCCAGCCCAGCCCGGCATCACCCCGGCGCGATTTACATCTGGGTCAACGAACTCAAAGACCAGCAAGCCCTGGATTTGCCGCGTGTGTACCGGCTGCCCTACGCCAAGGACCTGCACAGCATCTTGGGCGACGGCATCAAAAAAGCACGTGATGGGAACACGCAAATTGGCACCACCGAGCCGCGCCGCGGACAAGGTGGCCTGCCGTGGTTGCGGCCGGGCAACGACGACAAAGTGCAAATCAAACTCAGCGACCTGCCCCGCGCGCAGCTGCCCGAAAAATGAGGGCCGTCACTTGCTTCCCCTTCTGCTTGCTGAAAGCAGGCGGATTGCTGGCTGCCGCCTTGTCGATCAGCTTGAGCGCTTGTTCACCACAAACGCAAGGTCCTGTCTGGTTTCCTTTGCGTGCGGGTGACGTCAGCCGCTACGCCGTGTCTTACAGCGGCGACATGACGCATGACAATGAAGTATGGACATTGCGCACCCAAGGACCTGTGAACTACCAAGGCGAAGAACTCATGCAACGCCACCACTCACAAGGCGTGGCCTATCTTTTCAAAGTGGATGCCCAGGGTGTGCGGCGCGTGGCCTTGCAGACCGATCTGGACCGCGAACCTCAGCCCGACATGCCACAGCGCTGGGTGCTCAAAGCGCCTTACCAAGTGGGCACCGAATGGGCCACGCCCACCGTACCGTACCTCTTGCAGCGTAAGAACGAATACCCGCGCGAACTCAAGCACAGTCACAAAACCCTGATGACCTGGCGCATTGAAGATGCCCAGGCCAGTGTGACCACCGCGCAAGGTCAGACATTCTCACCGTGCTTGAAGGTGGTGGGTGTGGGCCATTTGAATTTGTACACCGACCCGGTGAATGGCTTCAGCGATGTGCCTTTGATCAGCCGCGAGTGGTACTGCCAAGGCGTGGGTCTGGTGAAGTTCGAGCGGGAAGAGCGGGTGGCCTCCGGCTTTCTCACAGGCGGGCTGCTCAGCGCCGAGATCCTGCGCTAGCCGCTGACCTCACTCGATTTGCAAACGCGTGATCCAGCGTGCGCCAGCGACAAAAGGCTCACTGTCGTGAGGGCCGTAGGGCGGCATATCCAACGGCTTGGGTGGCGCACTGATGGCGTTCAAATCCACCGCTTGCGGTAAGCCCTCCAAGCCTTTGGGCGTCAAAGTCCAGCGAAAGATGATGCCGTTCCAAAGGTTGGCGCCAAAATCTGCGGGGCGCTTGTACAAGAACAAGGTGTGGTGATCCAGCCATTGCAAGTCTTGCCCCGAAACCAGTCCCGAGTTGGCATAGGGGTATGGCACATAGCAGCTGACCTCGGCGGCAGCAGGCAAGCATTTGAACTCCCGCATTGACAAGAAATAATCGCTCAGCACATGGGGGTCCATCTGCACGCGAATCCGGCTTTGACCCGCTTGTGCGGGCGTGAAATTCACGCTGCCGATGCGAGTGCGTTGCCCATCACGCGTATGCGCGATCAAGGCTTTCTCGCCACTCAGATTCAGCACTGGCGGTGTCTGCGCCCAGCTGCTGCCCAGACTGGCGACAACCCATCCACTGGCCAACACTTTGGCAATGGTCTTGGCAAATTTGGCCATCGTTTTTTCGTGTCTCATGAAGAGATTCCTTGGTGCAGTCAAAGCACCTTGCATCACCCCACAAGATGTGCCGGCGCGATGCGTGTCATGCGATGACCGTGGGATTCAAAACAGGTACTTCATGCCGACCCAAAAACTGCGTGCAGCGCCTGGCGCATAGAAAGTTCCATGTCGGACTTTGAAAATTTTGTTGCCAGCAGCGTCTGTGACATAACTCACGCCGCGTGCCGAGATGGCGTCGCCATTGAAAGCATTGGGCGCCAACACAGCGCCCGTGGTGTAGCGGGTGTCCAGCAGATTGTTGACGCTCCCGGTCAGGGTCCAACCTGGCTGAACGGTGTACTGGCCGCTCAAATTAAGCACCGCGTAGCCGGGGTTGTAGCCTGCACCCGAGTAGTAGGTGCCATCGGCTTGGTGCGCATTGTTTTCATTGCCCCGCGCGATGCTACGGCCCACCGCCTGCATGTCCAGATTCCAACGCCACACCGCACTGGGTTTCCACGCCACGCTCCACTTCAGCATCTGACTGGGCGTCATCGGTATGCGGTCGCCTGGCTTGATTGCAATCATGCCATCCAAACCAGGCCCGGTGCTGTTGCTGCTGTTGCTGTTGCCACTGACCGTCTCTTCGCTTTGATAGGTCGCTTGCAACCCGTTGTAGTGCAGGCTGTAGTTCCACTCGGGGTTGAGCGCCCCGGCCAAACTCAGCTCCAAACCTTGGCGACGTGTTTGACCAAAATTACGAAAATAGCCGTAGCCCGTCTGCTCGCTGGCGACAAACAAAATGTCTTGGTCATTGACCGCCCTGAACAAACTGGCCGACCATGCTTGCCCTGCCAAGCGCCCCCGCATGCCCAGCTCCAGCGTGCGCGTTACGACCTGTTGCAGCGGTGGATCGCTGGCCATGGCGTTGGGTAATTTGCAAGGCTGATCCGGGTTGGCGCAACCCAGTTCGGTGGTCGTGGGTGCACGGCTGCCCTCGTTGTAGCCAGCCCAAGCTTGCAGTTGGGCAGAAGGTGCCCAGGTCAAACCCACCGCAGGATTCAAGCGCGCATAGCGGTGCTCGCCGCTGAGTGAGTTCGCTTGCCCATCGTTGCGCAAGTCCACATTGGACACCTGCGTTTGGTTGTAGCGGCCTGAGGCCGTCAGGTTCCACCCTCCGGCCCATGACCAGGTCTGACTGCCCAACACACTGCGGGTTTGGGTGCGTCCTTGCAAATCGACGGCTGTATTCCAAGCCTCGCCGTCCACATTGCCGCCCGTGACGCCGTCCCCCCAAGCGGGCACACCCACCACACTCCGGTCAGCCTGCACATAACCGAGTTGGCTGTTTTGTGTGAAGCGCACACGGCTGGTGTCCAGCGCGACACCCAACACGCTTTGCGTGCGGGCCGAGCCTTGCTGACCTTGCCAGCTTGATTGAAGTGCCAAGCCTTGATTGCGTTGGCGGGTTTCGCTTCGGGTCAGCAAGCCTGTGCATTTTTCGGCAGGCTCTTTGGTACTGCTGTTGTTGGGTAACAAAGCATTGGCCAAACAGCTCCAATAAGGGAAGGCCGTGTTCGCGGCAGTTTCTGGGACGGTCGGTAAACCGGTGTAACCGTTACTGCCCA
>Ga0075464_10001320_pt1 | contig 11110 bp, 7 predicted proteins | sample DEB19_08_DNA_5_FD_75068 | JGI IMG/M metagenome (GOLD analysis project Ga0075464, IMG submission 75068) | Aqueous microbial communities from the Delaware River and Bay under freshwater to marine salinity gradient to study organic matter... | ecosystem: Environmental > Aquatic > Marine > Coastal ...
ATGTTTAATGAACGTAATCAACGTATTGAAGTTGCACCTCCTTCAACTCCTGTAGTAATATTAGGTTTGAATGGTGCACCGCAAGCTGGTGAGAAGTTTAAAGTATTTGATGACGAAGCAGAAGCAAAAGAATTAGCAACTAAGCGTGCTCAATTATTAAGAGAGCAAGGTTTGAGAACTAGAAAGCATATTACTTTGGATGAAATTGGTCGTCGTTTAGCTTTAGGAAACTTTAAGGAATTAAATATCATCATTAAAGGTGACGTGGATGGTTCCGTGGAGGCCTTAAGTGATTCATTGAAAAAGTTGTCTACCGAAGAAATTGCTATCAGGGTAATTCTAAAAGGAGTAGGTCAAATTTCTGAATCTGACGTCTTACTTTCTGCAGCTTCTGATGCAATCATTATTGGTTTTAACGTTCGACCTTCTATGCAAGCGAATAAATTAGCTGAAACCGAAGGTGTGGAAATTAAATTATACTCTATTATCTACAACGCAATTGATGAAATCAAGAGCGCGATGGAAGGTATGTTGGAGCCGAAAATACAAGAGAAGATTGTTGCGAATGTGGAAGTGCGAGAAGTGTACAAATTTGACAAAGCAACCGTTGCAGGATGTTTCGTGTTAGATGGTAAATTAAGCCGTAACAGTAAAATTCGTATCATACGTGATGGTATTGTTGAATTCCCAAGAGGAGAAGGCCAAGCTGCTGAATTAGGAAGTTTGAAACGTTTCAAAGACGATGTGAAAGACGTTGTTTCTAATATGGAGTGTGGTTTGACAATCAAAAATTTCAGCGATCTTAAACCAGGTGATATAGTAGAAGCCTTTGAAGAAGAGGAAGTAAAACGTACTTTATAAAAAAATTAAGATTTGATAGTTGGGAGAATCACCCAGCTATCGGATCTTTAAACACTAATAAAAGTTTGATGAAAATAGTTAGCATTGTTTTTTCTTTGGTATTCTTGTCTATTTCTTTTTGTGCAGAAGCGCAAGTGAAAAAAGTACTTGCCGATAAAATCGTTGCCACAGTTGGCGACAAGTTTATTTTAAGATCTGATATTGACAATGCTATTATAGATTTTAAAAGACAAACCCAGGATCAAGAAGGTGTTACTACGCCTACCTTTTGTCAAGTATTAGAAGGGCAGTTAATTCGTAAAGCCTTGGTTTTACAAGCCGAAAAAGATTCTCTTAACGTTACCGAAGACGAAATACAAAACGAGATAGACAGAAAAATAAGACTTTTCCTTAATCAGTTTGGCAGTAAAGAAGTGTTGGAAGAAGTCGCAGGCAGGACTATTTTCCAATTAAAAGAAGACTTCAGGATCTTAATTAAAGAACAACAGTTGTCTGAGCAAATGCAACAGAAAATTGTTGAGAAAATAAAAATCACTCCCTTTGAAGTAAGGGCCTTCTATAATAAAATCCCAGTGGATAGCTTGCCTTTATATGAAAGTGAAGTGCAAATTATGGAATTGGTTATGCACCCGAAAGCAAACCGCGATGTAGAAGAATACGTAATCAAGCAATTATTTGATTACAGACGTGAGATTGAATCTGGTATCAATAAATTTGACCAATTAGTTAAGCTATATTCAGAAGACCCTAGTTCTAAAGAAAACCTAGGACAATTCAATATTAATAGAAACGAAAAGAATTTTGATCCTGCATTTATGGCTGGGTCGTTTCGTTTAAAAGAAGGTCAAATTTCTGCACCTGTAAAATCTAAATTTGGGTATCATTTGATTCAGTTAATTTCAAGGTCTGGAGACGACGCAGTGGTAAAACATATTTTGCGCATTCCTCCAATTGGGGCTGATGAGATTAATGAAACCAAAACTTTCTTAGATAGTGTAAGAACTGCAATTGTTACCGGTAAAACCACCTTTGGAGAAGCAGTAAATAAGCATAGCGATGACGACCAAAGTAAATTTAGCGGTGGCGCTATTTCTGGCAGAGACGGTTCAACTTATGTTAATTACGACCAATTGGATAAGGATATGGTTGTGGTAGTTAAAGGCATGAAACCTGGTCAGGTGTCAGCCCCTCAGGTATACACTGATGACCGCGGAAGAAAAGCGGTTCGTTTAATTTATTTCAAGGAAAGAACCGAGCCCCATAAAGAAAACTTAAAAGAAGACTATAATCGTGTTGCTCAACGTGCATTAGAAGAAAAAAAGACTAAGTCCTTAGAAGCATGGTTTAAAGAGCGTATTCCTAATTATTATATCTATATAGACGAAGCCTATGGTACTTGTACCGAATTAAAGGACTGGGTTAAAGTGGCAAACGCCATTGTTAAAGAAAAAACTTACTAGGCTACTAAAATATTAATCTATTACAACAGGGAACTTTTAAGGAAGTGTCGTAAATTTGGGCCTCCTTAAACTTCATCATGAGCGACGAAATTAAACACGAGTGTGGGCTAGCGTACATTCGACTAAGAAAACCCTTATCATACTATCTTCAAAAAAGAGGCACGGTCACTTACGGGTTGAATAAGTTGTACTTACTCATGGAAAAACAGCATAACCGAGGCCAAGACGGAGCGGGTATTGCGACAGTTAAGTTAAATATAGAACCAGGCAATCCATTCCTTTACCGTTTAAGAAGTAACGCACAGCAGCCCATTGCTGATTTGTTTTATAAGATTGGCCTTGAAATACAAGAATTAGAAAAATTCCAGCCAGATATTGCAAAACATCCAGGCCTAATGAAGGGGCATTTGCCTTTTATGGGAGAAATTTTGCTGGGTCATTTAAGGTATGGTACTCAAGGAAAAAACAATGTTGAATTTTGCCATCCCTTTATTAAAAGAAATTTAGAACCCGCTAAGAATATTGCTTTGGCAGGTAATTTCAATTTAGTTAATACCGACGAACTGTTTCAACAAATTGGATTAGAGCCAGGTGTTTTTGAAAAACAAAGTGACTTAGCCGCCATGATGGAGGTTATTCATCATTTCTTAGATAAAGAGGAAGCAATAAACCCCAATAACCCAAACATCGCTACGGTATTAAAAAAAGCAGCACAATTATTTGACGGAGGATTTACAATTGGCGGCTTATTGGGAAATGGAGATAGCTTTATTATGCGTGACGCGCATGGCATTCGTCCAGCTTATTATTATATTGACGAGGAAGTAATTGTGGCAGCTAGTGAGAGAGCAGCAATTAGGACAGCATTTAATGTTGCCGAAAATGAAGTAGTTGAATTAATGCCAGGCTGTGCCTTAATTGTGGACGGCAAGGGAAAATACACCATTGAACAAATTTTAGAACCTAAGGAAAGAAGAGCATGTTCTTTCGAACGTATTTATTTTTCCAGAGGCAGCGATGAAAAAATTTATAGAGAAAGAATTGCTTTAGGAAACCATTTAAGTAAAAGAGTATTAGATAGGATAGAGAAGGATTTAAAAAATACTATTTTTTCCTATATACCTAATACGGCGGAAGTTGCATTTTATGGACTAGTAAAGGGAATGGAGCAATACTTGAATAAAATTAAAGTTGAACGTATTTTAAGTTGGGGTAACCAAGTAGATGCCGACAAGTTGGAAGAAATGGTGAACAGGAAAATTCGTCAAGAAAAAATTGCCATTAAGGATGTTAAATTAAGGACTTTTATTACGGACGATGCCAACAGAAATGAAATGGTGCAGCACGTGTATGATATTACCTATGGAACAGTGATAGCGAATCAAGATACCCTAGTTGTTATTGACGATAGTATTGTGAGAGGCACTACATTAAGAGAGAGTATTATAAGAATGTTGTCTCGCTTATCTCCTAAAAAAATAATTGTTGTTTCATCGGCTCCGCAAATTAGGTATCCCGATTGCTATGGTATTGACATGAGCAAGATGGGCGATTTTATTGCCTTTAGGGCAGTTATTGCGTTGTTAACCGACAAGGGCATGACAAATATTATTGACGAAGTGTACAATAAAATTAAAGCACTAGAAGCCAGTGGCGAATTGCATACTGAAAATGTTGTGAGACAGCTATACAAGCCATTTACTCCTGAAGACATTTCTGATAAAATTGCACAATTAATTACACCCGAGGATATTAAAATACCTGTTGAAGTGATTTACCAAACTATTGAGGATTTGCATTTATGTTGTCCTACCAATACAGGCGACTGGTATTTTACTGGTAATTATCCAACACCTGGTGGAAATAAAGTTTGTAACAAAGCTTTTGTGAACTATGTGGAAGGCAAAAACGTTAGAGGGTATTAAGGCAAGTTATACGCGGTAACAAATTGCGTTTATATTCATTCCTGCACCTACTGATGCAAAAATAATTACGTCCCCTTTTTGTAATTCATGGTCCTTGTATTTTCCTCTCTTAACCATATCATATAAAGTAGGGATGGTCGCCACCGAACTATTGCCTAATTCATGAATACTCATTGGCATTATATTGCTTGGGATTTCCCTTATGCCATATAATTTAAATAATGCCTTAATAAAACCTTCATCCATTTTTTCATTTGCCTGGTGTAAGAAAAATTGCTTTACATCAAGTATGTCTACGCCAGCTTTTTCAATACATTCTTTCATAGCCAAAGGGACATTTTTAATGGCATATTCATACACCTTTCTGCCCTTCATTTTAATGTATTTAGTGACTTCGTCTGCCTCAGGATGATTTGATTTACCTAGGTATAAAAAATAAGCTTCATCAATACAGTGGCTTTGAACACTAGCTGCTAAAATACCACTGTTGCTATCACTTGAGTTTTCTACAATACAAGCGCCTGCGCCATCGCTAAAAATCATGCTATCTCTGTCATGGGCGTCTACCACTCGGCTTAATGTTTCTGCCCCTATCACTAAACATCTTTTTGCTAATCCCGATTTAATAAATGAATCTGCCTGTATCACTCCCTGAATCCAACCTGGGCAGCCAAATAACACATCATAAGCAACACAGTTTGGGTTATGAATACCTAGTTTATGTTTTACCCTTGAGGCAATGGAAGGGATGGTATCTGTTTGAATACTTCCTGCAACAACTTCTCCGAAATTATGAGCTACAATTATTTGGTCAATTGTTTCCGGATCAATACCTGCGTCTTCAATAGCCAAAGCAGCAGCCTTGGTTGCCATATCGGATGTGTTCAAATTTTCTTCAGCATATCTTCTTTCTTCAATGCCAGTAATGTCTTTAAATTTTGCAACAATTTCTTCGTTAGGTGTCTTAATTAATTCGCCATGTTCGTCATAAAAGGTATTGTCTATAAAGGCCTGGTTCGTTTTTACGATGCCGGGGATATAACTACCTGAGCCAGTTATTATTGTTGCCATGGGGAGAAGTTAAAAATTGAAAGCAATTGTTGTATTCTAAGTTAAGAATTTTATGGTAAAATTATATGTATTTATCCCCTTTATTCCTTTTCACTTCTGCGACATATTCCTTGATAGACTGTTCCTTATCCTTGCTACAAATTAGTAAAACATCCTTGGTGTCAACAATAATGAAGTCGTCAAGCCCTTGTACCACTACTAATTTTTCATTAGGCGCTTTAATCATACATTTTGTAGCATCTATTACAATCACATTGTCGGATGCAACTGCATTGCTGAAATAATCCTTTTCCATATTGTCATAAGCACTATTCCAAGTACCTAAATCACTCCATCCAAAGGAAGCTGGCAATACATACACATTGTCTGCTTTTTCCATTATAGCAATATCTATAGAAATATTAGTGCATTGTGGGTAAATACGCTGGATGGCTAGTTGCTCGTTTTCGGTATTAAAATGTTCTTTTTCACTATCAAATAGTTCAAACATTTCTGGTTGATGTTTTTCAAAAGCGGCTAAAATAGTTTTCACCCTCCAAGCAAAAATTCCGGCGTTCCATAAAAAATCACCACTCGCTAAAAACGATTGTGCAATTTCTAAGTTAGGCTTTTCGGTAAATGTTTTTACTTTATATACTCCTTTACTTACTTCTAATCCTTCATATTGTATATAACCATAACCCGTATTTGGATGCGATGGCTTAATACCTAAAGTAACTAATGCTTTAATATTTTCAACAAAGTCTAGTGCGCTATATACAATATCTTGAAACTTATCTTCTTCTAAAATTAAATGATCGCTGGGCGCTACAATAAAAGTAGCTTCGGGGTCAATCAATGATAGTTTAAAAGAAATATAGGCGATACAAGGAGCAGTATTTTTCCTACTTGGTTCGGCAAGAATGTTTGCGATGGGAAGTTCGGGTAATTGATTTTTTACAATATCAATATATTCTTCCGATGTTACAATGAATATATTTTCTACAGGAATAAACTTGGCATATCTTTCGTAGGTCCACTGAACTAATGTCTTTCCTGTATTTAGGACGTCTAAAAATTGTTTTGGAAAAGAAGTTCTGCTCATTGGCCAAAACCTGCTACCTATACCACCAGCCATTATAGCTACATAATGATGTTTATTTTGCATACCTTTTTATTTTTATAAAATCCCCTCTTTCATTAAATCGTGAATATGAATCATGCCAACAAACTGTTGCCCCTCGGCAACAATAATTTGACTAATATCTTTTTGCTCCATCAGTGATAAAGCCTCTACTGCTAGTGCCACGGGGGAAATGGTAACAGGGTTGCAATGATAAATATCAGAAGCTGTTAAATCCTTTATGGATGCGTGTGCTTCTAACATTCTTCTTATATCTCCATCGGTAATAATACCAAGTACATTATTTTTATCGTCAACAACTGCTGTTGCACCTAGTCTGTTTTTTGAAATAGTAATAATCACTTCTTTCAATAAAGTTGATTTTAAAACAGCAGGCTTGTGGTTTACTGTTGCTATTTGGCCAGCAGTTAATGTGAGCCTTTTCCCCAAATTGCCACCGGGGTGAAATTTAGCAAAGTCAATTGCTTTGAATTCTTTTAATTCCATTAAGGACATTGCAATCAAATCTCCCATTACCATTTGAGCAGTGGTCGACGAAGTAGGCGCCAAGTTATTTGCACATGCTTCTTTTTCAACTGTAGTGTTTATTATCCAGTTAGCTTCTTTTGCTAAATAACTTTCAGTGTTGCCAACCATTCCAATAATAGGATTGCCAAAACTTTTTACTAGTTGTACTAAATTTTTAATCTCAGGACTTTCTCCACTCTTACTTATGACCATTACAATGTCTGTAGGCATAATCATTCCAGAATCGCCATGAATTGCTTCTGCGGCATGTAAGTATATAGAAGGGGTGCCGGTTGAATTACAAGTTGCCACAATTTTTTGAGCAATAATGGAACTTTTCCCAATACCACTAATTACAAACCTTCCTTGAGATGTATGTACAGCTTCTACAGCTTTTACAAATGAGTCATCTATGAAATGTTCCAACCCATTGATAGCAGCTGCTTCAATAGCCAAGGTTTTTTTTGCAACGGAAATTATTTTGTTCGTCATAAGCTATGTAAAGGAGTTGCAAAGTTAATGTTTCAGTAAGTTCCGCCCCCCTTTTCTCCCAAAACCTTAAAAAAAAGGTAATTATATAAAAAGGGGGTTTAATACACCATTCTTTAACTATTTTCGTTAACTTATAGGTGTAGTTTGCGCCGAAACAGTTGATTTTAAGACAATTATAGATGCCTACCAGTAAAAAAGCGGTTAAAAAAGCCGTAAAACCAATAAAAGAACAAAATCCTTTAGACCAAGCTGCTATAATGCAGGCTTTAGCACAATATTTTGGATTCAAGGCTTTTAAAGGTACCCAAGAAAAAGCAATCCATTCATTGATGAGTGGCAGAGACACTTTTGTAATTATGCCCACTGGAGGAGGTAAAAGCCTTTGCTACCAATTGCCTGCTTTAATGTTACCTGGTTGCGCCATTGTAGTATCGCCATTGATTGCGTTAATGAAAAACCAGGTGGACCTTGTAAGAGGGTATAGCGAAAACGACGAGGTTGCCCACTTTTTAAATTCATCCTTAAATAAAGGACAGATAAAAGAGGTTAAAGCAGATTTAGTTAGCGGTAAAACAAAGTTGTTATACGTTGCACCTGAAACACTAACTAAGCAAGAAAACATTGATTTTTTCCGGGATTTAAATATTTCCTTTTTTGCTGTTGACGAAGCACATTGTATTTCAGAATGGGGACATGATTTTAGGCCAGAATACAGGAGGTTAAAAGAAATGATGGAAGAAATTAATTCATCTATCCCAATAATTGCCTTAACTGCAACTGCTACACCTAAAGTACAAAGCGATATTGTTAAAAATCTTTCTTTACGCGACCCAGAAGTACTCATATCTTCTTTTAACAGGGCTAACCTTTATTACGAAGTACAACCTAAAGTAAAAAAAGAACAGACGGTGAAAAGTATTGTAAAATATATAACCGGACATAAGGGTAAGAGCGGTATCATTTATACACTCAATCGGAAAACAACAGAAGAATTAGCAGATTTATTAAAAGCGAATAATATTAAAGCAGTTGCTTACCATGCAGGCTTAGACCAAAAATTAAGGGCCGACAGACAGGATCAATTCTTGAATGAAGACGTGCAAGTGATTGTGGCTACCATTGCCTTTGGTATGGGAATTGACAAGCCAGATATTCGGTTTGTAATTCACTTTAATATTCCTAAATCCATTGAAAATTATTATCAAGAAACTGGCAGGGCAGGTCGTGATGGCTTAGAAGGTAATTGTATTTTATATTATTCCCAAAAAGACGTTGCAAAGCTTGAACATTTCTTAAGAGATAAGCCACTAAGCGAACGTGAAGTTGGTGCTCAGTTAATTGATGAAACAGTTGCATTTGCGGAAAGTGGTGTTTGTAGACGACATAGTTTATTGCATTATTTTGGGGAAGAAACTACTGTGAAAAATTGCGGCAAATGTGATAACTGTTTAAATCCAAAAGAACAAATAGAAGCAAAGCCGGAGCTGGTTAAATTGTTGCAAGCGATACAAGCATTGAACGAGCGTTTTGTAGCCGACTATGTGGTGTTAATTATAAGAGGCGAGTATACGCCACAAATTGGATTGTATAGGCATGAAAAATTACCTGTGTTTGGTATTGGCCAAGACCATGATACTTTGTTTTGGGATAGTTTAGTACGTCAAGCTATGTTGGATACCATGATAGAAAAAGATATTGAAGAATATGGTTTACTAAAGCTAACAGAGAAAGGTAAAAAGTTTTTAAAGAAACCAGCTAGCTTTAAAATTGTGTTGAATCACGTATTCGATGACACGAATGCTGAGGACGACGAATCCGAAGGACCTTCAAATGCAGAAGCAAAAACCGACGAGCCTTTATTTGAGATGCTAAAAGAAATACGTCAGAAAGAGGCTAAGAAAATTGCGTTACCTCCGTTTGTCATCTTTCTTGAAACTTCTCTGCAAGACATGGCTACCCTATATCCTACCACTTTAGAAGAATTAGAAAGGTGCCAGGGAGTAAGTAAAGGGAAGGCGATTAAATATGGTAAACCATTTGTGCAACTAATTGAAAAGTATGTCACGGAAAACAATATTGAAAAACCCGACGACTTTGTTATGAAGTCGGTTGCCAATAAGTCGAACAATAAAATTTACATAATACAAAATGTAGATAAAAAAATACCATTAGAAACCATTGCGAAAAACAAGGACTTAAGGCTTGATAGTTTATTGGAAGAAATGGAAACTATTGCAGCAAGTGGCACCAAGTTGAATTTAGATTATGCAATAGACGAGTGGCTAGACGAATATGACCAAGCAGATATATTAGAATACTTTAAGAATTGCGAGACTTCTTCTTTGCAAATTGCGCAAGAGGAATTAAGCGAGAACGATTATACCTGGGAACAATTAAAAATTATGCGTATTAAATTTTTGAGTGTAGTTGGTAACTAGTCGGCAGCGGTTTTATTATTATTAAAATAAGCATGGACCCTAGACGCTGCATTTTTTCTGATACTTAAGTAGTAGAAATTGTAATCAGCAACATGGTAATTTTTTGTTTTAAATAAAAAGCTACCTAAAAACTGAGGCTTCTTTGTCCATAATATTCCCTCGTGATTTATTGCTCCGGCAACATGTTGAGTAACTTTATTGAATTTATATAATACAGCCCCATCGTTAGAAAATCTATCCATCGACTGTTTGCCAATATCCCATGAAACAGGATTGGTTACAATTGACTTAAAACTTTCTTTTTGTACAAACGGAGGCATGTAACCTTCTAAATAAGTTCTCCAAGCTAAAATACAACCAGTAGCTTCTGGCTGCGTACATGCTTTCAATTGTTTGTATGCTTCGGGGTTAATAGCCATTCCAACTACATAAGCAGCTACCAGTTTTTTAGAGAGTGGTTTTTCGTCAAAATATTCTTTAAGTAAGCGAATCGCATGCGTGCTTCCTTGGCTATGTGATGCAATAATTATGGGCCTTCCCTTATTTAAGTTTTTCAAGTAAAACTCAAAAGCATTTTTAATATCCAAATAAGCTAGTTCAAAGGCGGTAATTGCATTTACTGAATCAGCAGCCGTTATAGGATAATAGGCTTGAATATGCGCCTGACGATAACGAGGTGCATATATTTCCCCTACTTCATTAAACACACTTGCTTGATTTAGAATAGAAGAATAGTCGGTATAGATATTTGTCTTAGTGTCTTTTAAAGAAGCGTTCCATCCGTATGGTTTTGAACTGTCCAAATAGCTTGTTGGGTGCAAGAAGAAAACGTCTACCAATTGTGCAGGCTGGTAACTATTAATTAATGGTCTTGGAACACTGTCTGAAGGGTCATTCTTAGCTGGATGAGCTGCCCAATTGGATAAATTAGTATAATCGGGGACTTCGTCCATGGTCACTTTATTGTAAACGGGTGCGTACTTCGCATAATTATCTTGCCCACAGCTTGTTATAAAAAAAGCAAGGACAATAAAAAGGACAGGTCTCATAAGAATGAATTAATGATAGTGCTAAGTTATAATAATTCCCGGTACATTAAGAAAATTAACAAATTACAAACAGTAACTTTTAAAGTAAATAGGCTGCCATTTATAGTAGGAATATATTAGTTAACTTTGAATATAAAGTAGCTCGATAAAAATTCTTGTATTTGAAATTATTACGCCATATATC
>Ga0075464_10001322_pt1 | contig 11106 bp, 8 predicted proteins | sample DEB19_08_DNA_5_FD_75068 | JGI IMG/M metagenome (GOLD analysis project Ga0075464, IMG submission 75068) | Aqueous microbial communities from the Delaware River and Bay under freshwater to marine salinity gradient to study organic matter... | ecosystem: Environmental > Aquatic > Marine > Coastal ...
AAGTTTGTAATTGGTGGACCACATGGTGACACTGGTTTAACTGGCCGTAAGATTATTGTAGACACTTATGGTGGTAAAGGAGCACACGGTGGTGGTGCTTTCTCTGGAAAGGATCCAAGTAAGGTGGACCGTTCTGCAGCGTATGCAACGCGTCATATTGCTAAGAACTTAGTAGCTGCTGGTGTAGCTAGCGAAGTATTAGTGCAAGTGTCTTACGCGATTGGGGTTGCGAAACCAACTTCTATTAACGTTAATACGTATGGTACTTCTAAAGTGAAATTGACAGACGGTCAAATAGGTAAATTAGTAGAATCAATTTTTGATCTACGTCCTTACTTTATTGAGCAACGTTTAAAGTTAAGAACTCCAATGTATAGTGAGACTGCTGCTTACGGACATATGGGTCGTAAGAATGAGACAGTTACTAAAACATTCACCACTCCAGACGGTAAATCAAAAACAATGAAAGTGGAGTTGTTTACTTGGGAGAAATTAGATTATGTAACAAAAGTGAAAAAAGCTTTTGGTTTAAAATAGTTGATTAATTTATAAAAGCCCGCCCTGCAAAACAGCGGCGGGTTTTTTATTGCTTCAATAATAAATCTTAAAAATGGAAAACGAAATAAATCCTTGGAAAAAGCTAAGTGAGGAATTGAAATATGAAAATCCTTGGATCAACTTAACAGAGTATAAGGTAATTACGCCTGCTGGTACAGAAGGGATTTATGGAAAAGTACATTTTAAAAATATCGCCATTGGGGTAATTGCCATTGATGCCGAAAACAATACTTATTTGGTTGGACAATATAGATTCCCATTAGATTTATATAGCTGGGAGATTCCTGAAGGTGGATGCCCAGAGGGAACCGACTGGTTGGAGTCTGCTAAAAGAGAGCTAAAAGAAGAAACGGGTTTTGAAGCAGATAGTTGGACCGAGATTTTAAAAATGCATGTTTCAAATTCAGTATCTGATGAGTTTGCAGTAGTATATGTTGCACAACAATTAACTGCAGGAAAATCTGAACCAGAGGATACAGAACAGTTGTCTATTAAAAAAATGCCTTTCAAACAAGCAGTTCAATGGGTAATGGACGGAAAAATTACCGATTCCATATCGGTTGCTGCTATCTTAAAATGGAATGCCATAACTTTGAGCCATGCAGGAGAGAAATAATAGACCAGAAAGATCAGATCGATCAGATAGACCAGAGAAGAAATTTTCAGGACCAAGAAGATTTAGTCCAAGACCTAGTTTCACCACGGAACGAAAATTTATCATTGGTCGACAACCACTTATTGAATCCTTGGAGTCGGGTGCTAATATTGAAAAAATATTAATTCAAAAAAATGCACAAGGAGAAGGACTGAATGAGATTAAGCAATTTGCAAGAGAGAAAACGATTCCAATACAATTAGTTCCCATTGAGAAGTTAAATGGCATGACCAAGGCGAATCACCAAGGGGTGTTAGCGTTTATTTCGAATGTCAAGTATTTGGATTTACAACAAGTGATAGATTTTGTAGTAGCAAAAGGGGAGACGCCTTTATTTGTTATGTTAGACGGCGTAACCGACGTTAGAAATATTGGAGCAATAAGTAGAAGTATTCATTGCTGTGGTGCACAGGCTTTAATTATACCTGATAAAGGAGTGGGTGCTTTAAACGAAGAAGCATTTAAAAGTAGTGCAGGAGCTTTAGAGCATATACATGTAGTGCGTGTTAGTAGTTTATTAAAAGCGGTAGACGATTTACATTTAAATGGAATACAAGTTTTTACCAGTGAAATGCGTGCCGATAAGAATGTGCACGAGTTAGATTTTAATATGCCTAGCTGTATTATAATGGGCGATGAGGGTAGAGGAGTTCAGCCTTATTTAGCAAAAGCTGCGGATTATTTTTTCAAAATCCCAATGGCTACTAATTTTGATTCTTTTAATGTTTCGGTTGCTGCAGGGATTGTTTTATACGAAGCAATGAAGCAAAGAATGTTTCCTGCTAAATAATAGGTAAGCATTATGAAATTCAAATTAACATTAGACGCAAAGCCTTCCAAGTATTCAATTGAATACCAAGACAAATTAATGTTAATAGGTTCTTGTTTTACCGAAAATATTGGAGCAAAATTTAATGCTCATTTGTTTGATGTGATGGAAAATCCGCATGGTATTCTATTCAATCCTATGAGCGTGGAACAGTCATTACATGATTGTATTCAAAACAAACAATACTCCGAAAATGATTTATTTAAATTAAATGATGTTTGGAATAGTTGGAACCATCATAGTCGTTTTTCAAGTGTGCTTCAAGAAGATGCATTAGCTAAAATAAATACAGCAATACAAAATGCACATGTATTTTTAAAAACAGCGAATCATTTAGTTATAACATTAGGCTCTGCTTGGTTATACGAATTAACACAATTAGCGCCTTTAAGTACCGGTCAAGTTGTTGCCAATAATCATAAAGCACCTGCAAGTTGGTTTACAAAATCACTTATGCATCCTGTAGCTTTAAAGGACCGACTTTCTGAATTAGTAAAATTGTTGATCCAGTTTAATCCTAATTTACATATTGTATTTACCATTAGTCCAGTGCGTCATTTAAGAGAGGGCCTAGTGGAGAATAATCGCAGTAAAGCGGTATTAATTCATGCAGTGCATGAAACCATCGTGTCTTTCAATCAGGTTGAATATTTCCCTGCTTATGAATATGTAATGGACGATTTAAGAGATTACAGGTTTTATTCCGAAGACTTAGTACATCCTAATTATGCAGCTTCTGGATACGTATGGGAAAAATTGGTGGAAACGTATATGAAAGACGCTACACAGGGTATTATGAAGCAAGTAGCTGAATTACAGTTAGCTATAAATCATAAGCCATTCTTTGCAGGTTCAGCGGAACATCAAAAATTCGCACAGTCCTGCATTGATAAAACGGAGCGATTATTACAATCCTATCCACATCTTCCATTACAAAAGCATTTAGCATTTTTTAAGGGCTCCATTGCTAAATAATAGCTAAATTAGAGGTCTAAATTATTGCTATGCGCTTAATGCCTTTTTTAGTATCAGCGGCTGTAACAGCAGGGCTGGTTTTTACACTAAACATTCAATTAAAGTCTGGTGCGTCAAAAACGCCAAGACTAGGTTATTTTTTATCGCCACAACATGGGTTCTGGAAGAATGCTGAAAAAATCAATACCGATTTTAATGCTTCTTTAATCGCCAACGAATTAAAAGGTGATGTAGACGTTTATATGGATGACCGTTTAGTTCCGCATATCTATGCCCAGCACGACGAGGATGCTTATTTTGTACAGGGATATTTACATGCTAAATTCAGATTATGGCAAATGGATTTTCAAACTAGAGTAGCTTCTGGCCGCTTAAGTGAAATTGCAGGTGCAGATAAATTAAGTATAGACCGTTTTTTTAGAAGACTTGGAATGGTTTATGGCGCCGAGAAAACAGAGGAAGCTATTAATGCTACTAATCCTATAATGAAAGCAACAGTAGACGCTTACACAGCGGGCGTGAATGCATATATTAAACAATTGTCTCCAGAGGATTTGCCTTTTGAATTTAAATTAATGGACTATGCACCGGAGCAATGGACACCTAAAAAGACTTATTTATTTTTGATGTTCATGTCCTATGATTTAACAGGTCGTTCCGCTGCTGCAGACTTACAATTAACGAATACACGTGATTATTTAGGATATGATTTATTTGATAAATTATATACCAATCAACAGGATTCATTGGATCCTATTATACCAAGAGGAACTGCATTTTCAACGCCTGCTATTTCACCAATAAAGCCAGTTGGATCGGATATTGCCTATTTACATAAGCAAGATCCTAACTTAGCTTTGAAAACATCGGAAAGTCCGGAAGCGCCAGATAAAAATAATGGAAGTAATAACTGGGCAGTTGCTGGTTCCAAAACGAAATCTGGAAGACCTATTTTATGTAGTGATCCACATTTGGGATTGAATTTACCTTCTCTTTGGTATGAGGTTCAAATTACGACACCAACACATAGTACTTATGGAGCAAGTTTCCCAGGATCTCCAGCTGTGATAATTGGATTTAATGACAGTTTAGCATGGGGTGTTACAAATGCGGGAAGAGACGTATTAGATTATTATGATTTGAAGTTTAAAGACAGTACCCAAAGTGAATATTGGTTCAATGGTTCATGGCAGGCTACAACGAATCGTCAAGAAATTATTAAGGTTAAGGACAGTGCGGACGTTATTGAAAATATTGCAATGACACATTGGGGACCTGCAATGTACGACGCACACTATCAAAATCCACAATCAAAAGGACGCAATTTAGCGGTGAAGTGGACAGCACATGACGCATCAACAGGAGTAGAAACATTTTATAAATTAAATAGAGCAAAAAACATTGACGACTATTTACAAGCTATTTCATTGTGGAAATGTCCAGGTCAGAATTTTGTAGTAGCTACGAAGTCTGGTGATATTGCAATAAAGCAGCAAGGAGATTTTGTTGCAAGATGGGATCATCAAGGTGATTTTATTATGCCAGGTTCGGACACTGCATATGATTGGCAAGGGATTATTCCAATGAGTGAAAACCCATTTATTAAAAACCCAGAGAGAGGTTTTGTAAGTAGTGCTAATCAAAAAGCAGTAGATGCTTCTTATCCCTATTATCTAGGCACTGCTAGTTCATTCCCTTTATATAGAGGTATTAGTGTGAATAAGCATTTGACTGCCATGTCTCAAATTACTGCTCAAGACATGCAAGCAATGCAGACGGATAATTACAATGTTTTTGCAGAAATGGCAAGACCAGCTTTAATGAAATTTATTCAATTAGATAAATTAAGTCCAGACGCAAAAAGGATGGTTGGTAAAATGACTAATTGGAACTTGTATAATAATGGACAAGAGACAGGTATTACTGCATTTAAACTAATTTGGGATAGTGTAGAGAATGCTGTTTGGGGCGACGAATTAGCGGGCTCAAGTATTCCATTGACAAAACCAGAATCTTATATCTTATTAGAGCAAATGAAAAGAGATTCTAATTTTTCTGTAGCAGACGATATAAGAACAAAGAATAAAATAGAAACCTTACAAGAGCAAGTTATGTTGGGAGTTGAGCTTGCAACTAAACAATTAGTTGAATTAGAAAAAGAAAATAAATTAGAATGGTCTTTATTCAAAGCCACTCGAGTTTTACACTTAACTAAAATACCAGCCTTAAGTAGAATGAATTTGCCAATAGGCGGAGGGGTAAATATTATTAATGCAACAAGCGAGAATCATGGACCAAGTTGGAGAATGGTGGTGCATTTGACAGACGAGATAGAAGCTTATGGTTTATATCCAGGAGGCCAAAGTGGGAATCCTGGTAGTCCATACTATGATAGTTTTGTTGATTATTGGGCAGCTGGAAAATATTATCGTTTATTGTTTTTATCAAAAGAGAAGTTGAAAACGAATGAACATACTAAATGGCATATTCAATTTAAAACAGCCTAAATTATTTTAAATTGTAACCTCATTTAAAAGGTCGGTTTAATTTTTCTAATCACTAATTATTATTTATGAAAACAGTAGTATCACAAAGCGTGAAATTTATTATAACAGTATTATTAACAGTCATTGCAGCTTATGCAGTTGGCATATATGGTAATCTTCCTTGGTGGAGTTTTGTATTAACCAGTATTTTAATCTCAATCGCAATTCCTCAAAAACCAATTTATGCGTTTTTGTCTGGGTTCTTAGGTATTGGAATATTATGGTTTAGTTTAGCATTTATCATTGACAATCAAAATCAACATTTATTGTCTACAAAAGTGGCTAATGTACTTCCTTTACATGGATCTTATATTTCACTTATTATTTTAACTACAGTTGTTGGGGCTTTATTAGGCGGATTGGCTGCCTTAACTGGATCTTATATCAGAAAGCCTAAATAAAAATTTGCGTATCTTTGTGTCCAATTTGCTTAATCTGTAATTGAGCTTAAATTAATTATTATGGCACAGCTGCACAATCGTGTTTCCAACATTGAGTTGAAACAAAAAATGTATGAGGAACAGTTCGCTAGAACTACTATCAGTTTTTACCAGTATTTTTCTATTCCAGAGCCTACCATTTTTAGGGATGAGTTATATAAGCAATTAGTTGCTTTACAAGTATTTGGACGCATCTATGTTGCTACAGAGGGTATTAATGCACAAATAAGTGTACCTACTCATAATTTGGAAGCATTCAAAACCTATTTATATACGATTCCTGCATTAAATGGCTTGCGTTTAAATATAGCGGTGAATGATAACGGGAAAAGCTTCTGGGTACTAAGAATTAAAGTTCGAGAAAAAATTGTGGCAGACGGAATTGACGATCCTAGCTTTAGTATGGAAAATAGAGGCAAGTATGTGAATGCTGCTCAAATGAATAATTTATTACAGGACCAAGAAACCATAGTGATTGACATGCGTAATCATTATGAATATGAAGTAGGGCATTTTGATAAAGCTATAGAGATTCCTTCTGATACTTTTAGAGAGCAGTTGCCAATGGCTGCCGAAATGATGAAGGACAATAAGGACAAAAATATTATCATGTATTGTACCGGTGGCATACGTTGTGAAAAAGCTAGTGCTTTTATGCTTCATCAAGGATTTAAAAATGTATTTCATTTAGAAGGGGGCATTATTAATTATGCCAATAAAATAAAAGAGGAAGGATTAGAAAGTGGATTTAAAGGAAAGAATTTTGTGTTTGATGAACGCTTAGGAGAAAAAATAACAGAAGACGTTATTGCCAAATGTCATCAATGTGGAAAGCCCTGCGATACCCATACGAATTGTAATAATGACGCTTGCCATTTACTATTTATTCAATGTGAAGAATGTGCAAAGGAATTTGATGGTTGTTGTACAACTGAATGTAAAGAAGTTTATCATTTACCTCTAGAAGAACAAGTGATATTAAGAGAAGGCAAGAAAAATGGAATACAAGTATTTAATAAAAGCAAACAAAGACTAAGACCTAGACTAGGTATTGATATTGAAGTGAAATAATTATAATTATTATAAAAAAAGTCCCGAATTAATCGGGACTTTTTTTAAGAGTCTATTCCATATTTCTTTAATTCGGCACAAATCAGTTCATAAGTTTCTTCCTCTGTTTTGGGTGCTGGTTGAAAAGGTGCGCCAATTACTTGCTCGTATAGCTCAATATATCTTTTAGAGATAGTGTCTATCCATTCTGGACTCATAGCAGGCACTTTTTGACCTTCCTTACCCATGAACCCATTTTCAATAAGCCATTCTCTAACGAATTCTTTACTTAATTGTTTTTGTTTTTCTTTTTTAGTTTGTCGCTCTTCAAATCCTTCTGCGTAGAAATATCTTGATGAGTCGGGAGTGTGAATTTCGTCCATTAAATAAATGGTGTCACCAATTTTCCCAAATTCATATTTAGTGTCTACTAGTATTAGTCCTTGTTTAGCAGCAATTTCTTTACCTCTTGCAAATAAAGCATAGGTGTATTTTTTTAATATCTCCCAGTCTGCTGCACTAGCTAATCCTTGCGCAATTATTTCCTGCTCAGAAATATCTTCATCATGCCCTTCGCTAGCTTTTGTAGAAGGTGTTATAATTGGGCTAGGGAAATAGTCATTTTCATTTAGACCTTCTGCAAGGGTTACCCCACATAAAGTTCTAGCTCCGGACTGGTAGGTTCTCCAAGCATGACCTACTAGATTACCCCTCACTACCATTTCTATTTTAAAGGGCTCACATTTTTTCCCAATTGCCACATTAGGGGCAGGGGTAGCAAGCAGCCAATTTGGACAAATATCGACGGTAGCCTTCAGCATATAGGCTGCTATCTGATTTAATACTTGACCTTTAAAAGGAATTGGATTGGGTAAAATAACATCAAAGGCAGAGATTCTGTCACTTGCTATCATTACAAGTAGTTCATTATCAATGAAGTACACGTCTCTCACTTTTCCATGATACTCATTTACTTGGTGGGGAAAGGGCTTTTGATTCATACTGCTAAATTAAAAGTTTAACACTACATTATATAATTTTTTCTCAATTGGCAACAATTTGGTATTTTGCCGTACAATTCAACTTAAAAACAATTATTTATGAGCAAATTTTTAAGACATTTTGGTCTTTTTTGCATGACTTCAGCGATAGCTGTAAGCGCAAATGCCCAGAATGCTAGTACTGTAACAGGTACTGTTAAAAATTCAACTAATGCTGAAACATTAACTGCGGTTACTGTAACATTAAAAGGAAGTAACAACGGAACTTTTACAAGCGATAAAGGGGTATTCAAATTACCTGTATCTGTAAAGCCTCCATTTACTTTAGTGTTTTCTTCAGTAGGATTTGAATCAAAAGAAGTAAACGTAGCATCTTTAGCAACTAAAATAGAAGTAAGCTTAAAGCCAGCCTATATACTTGGTACAGAGGTTGTGGTAGCTGCTTCGAGAGTTTCTGAGCGTATTTTAGAATCGCCAGTTACAATTGAGAGAATCAGTTCAAACACAATCAAGTCTGCACCAGCTTCTAACTACTATGACATCTTAGCTAATTTAAAAGGCGTAGACGTTACAGCTGCAAGTTTAACATTTAAGAGTATCACAACAAGAGGTTTTAGCGGAAGTGGAAACACACGTTTGAATCAATTGATTGATGGTATGGATAACCAAGCTCCTGGTTTGAATTTCTCAGTAGGTAGCATTGTTGGTTTGACAGAGTTAGATGTAGACAATATCGAATTATTAGCTGGCGCATCTTCTGCATTATATGGTGCAGGTGGTATGAACGGAACTGTTTTAATTAACAGCAAAAGCCCATTCAAATACCAAGGTTTAAGTTTCCAAGTTAAGCAGGGAGTAAACCACGTTGACAACTATCAACGTCCTCAAGCTGCTTTCAAAGACTATACAGTTAGATGGGCTGCAAAAGTAGGCAATCGTTTTGCTTACAAAATTGCTGCACAATACACTGAAGCACAAGATTGGTTAGCTAATAATAATTCTAACTACTCTAGATCTACTGGAACTCAAAACGGTCAAGCAATTGCAGGAAGCAGAGCTTCTGATCCTAATTTTGATGGTGTTAACATATATGGTGACGAGACAACTTCAAGTTTATCTTCTGTAAATTCTAGCATTTTATCTAGCGTTAAAGCTGGAGTAGGTGCTGCAACTTACACTGCTTTATATGGTGCATCTCAAGCATTCTTAAATGGTACTCCAAGTGCCAATTTAGCTGCATACAATGGATACTTAAACAAGATTGGTGGTGCTGCTTTAGTGGGTGCTGGTTATTCTCAATTCTTATATGGTGATATTCGTAAAATTTATTCTGGTATTAACGTAAGTAGAACTGGATATAATGAGAGTGATGTAATTGATCCAACTACAAAGAACATGAAAGTTACAGGTGCTTTACACTATAAAGTAACCGATGACGTTGAAGCTTCTGTAAGTGGTTATACAGGTAATGGTAACACAGTATATACTGGTAGTGACCGTTATTCTTTGAAGAACTTAAAGATGAGTCAATTCAAATTTGAATTAAAAGGTAGAAACTGGTTTGTTAGAGCTTATACAACTTTAGAGAATTCTGGAGATTCATATAACTCAACTATTTCAACTCGTTTATTTAACGAAGCTTGGAAATCTAGTACTGTTTGGTATCCTACTTATGTTGGTGCTTATACACAAGCTTTAGAAGCTGGATTAAATCAACCTGCTGCTCATGCTGCAGCGAGAGCAACAGCAGACGCTGGTCGTCCTACTGGAGCTTTATTGAATGATGCAAGATTCCAATCAATAATAAGCACACCAATCTCTAAAGGTGGTGGTTTATTTGTAGATAAAACTTCATTATATGTTGCAGAAGGCCAAGTTAATTTAACAGAAAAATTAGGTTTAGATAAATACAATGCTGATTTAATTTTAGGTGGTAGCACAAAACAATATTGGTTAGACTCTAAAGGAACTTTATTTGCTGATACAGTAGGTATGATTTCTATTAAAGAGTCTGGTGCTTACACTCAATTGTCTAAGCGTTTCTTTGATGATTTCATCAAGGTTTCAGTTTCTGGTAGATATGACAAAAACCAAAATTTTGAAGGTCGTTTCACTCCAAGAATTTCTATGGTTGTGAAATTGAATCAAGACAACAATATCCGTTTCTCTTACCAGTCAGCTTACCGTTTCCCAACAACTCAAAATCAATGGATCAATTTGACAATTGGTGGTGGTACAAGATTGATGGGAGGTTTGCCTCAGTTGAGAACTTTCAACCATTTCGAAATCAACCCAGCTTATACTGTTGCTAGTGTAACTGCTTTTGGAGCATCTGCAGCTGCAGGAGCACCTAATGCAAGTTTATTAAAGCAACAAGCTTTTGGTGAATTCAAACCAGAGTCTTTAAGTACTTATGAGATTGGATACAAAACATTAATTGGTAAAAAATTAATGATCGACGCTTATGCTTATGCTGGAAAGTATAGCAACTTTATTAGCGGTGTAACAGTTTTACAATCAAGAACTGGTTCACAAAGTGTGTATGATTTATTAGATGCTAATAAGCGTATTGGATATAGCATTTCAACAAATGCTAGTGCTGACGTTTCTTCAGTAGGTTGGGGTATTTCTGCTGATTATTTATTACCTCACAACTTTAGTGTTTCTGGTAGTGTATATTCTGACGAAATTGGAGATTTACCAAATGGTTTCATCTCTTACTTCAACACGCCTAAATTAAGAGCTAATATTGCTTTAAATAATAGCGGTTTCTTATTGAAAAACAGACTTGGATTTAGCGCAAACTTGCACTACCAAGACGGTTTTGTATATGAAGGAACATTTGCTGTAGGTAACGTATCTGCATTTAACACAGTTGACGCAGTATTAACTTACAAAGTACCTCAGATTAAATCTATGATTAAAGCTGGTGGAACTAATATTTTCAACCATTATTATAGCACAGCATACGGTAGTCCATTTATTGGTGGATTGTACTATGTAAGCTTTGCATATAACATATTGTAATATATTTTAGGATGGGTTAGTCCTA
>Ga0075464_10001323_pt1 | contig 11104 bp, 7 predicted proteins | sample DEB19_08_DNA_5_FD_75068 | JGI IMG/M metagenome (GOLD analysis project Ga0075464, IMG submission 75068) | Aqueous microbial communities from the Delaware River and Bay under freshwater to marine salinity gradient to study organic matter... | ecosystem: Environmental > Aquatic > Marine > Coastal ...
CCATTGTTATTAAAACCTGTTTAATATCACCGTCTTTAGCTAAAAAAGTGTCGGCCATTTTATCTAGTAAACTTTGTGGTGGGTTATCACTCACAAAACGTACCGCTATTTTTTTGGTGATAAATTTGGCTGTAGCCTGATTTTTAGCCAACATTTCTAAAAGTTCTACCCCTTCTTGGTAGCCGGTATTCGCAGGAAAACGCTTTCCTAAAACAAATTTTTCTTGGTTATCATGTCTGTTAGCGGCAAATAAGAAATCTCCTTCGTGTACAAATCCTCTTTTTGCCAAATTGATTTCACCTACTTTATCTATTAATTTTTTAGTGGCTGCTCCTGGTCCATAATTATCAAAAGGATAAACGGTCCATCCGGTAAGTATTTTTGCGGCTTGTGTTACATCTTCTTGTGTATATCCACCATCAACCCCTAAAGTATGAAGCTCCATCACCTCACGGGCATAATTTTCATTTAATCCTTGATTCTTTTTATTCTCTTGTATTTTTTTGATAGCCGCAGATTTTTGGTTTTCATTTAAGTTTGATGGTAATATATTTGGATTGACAGCCATACTTGCATTGGGATTGCTTACTGCGCTATTAAAATTATCCAAATAATACAACATAGCCGGAGATTTGGCTGTGGCCAACAAAAGGGTTTTAAATTTCCCCAAAACATTTGGCCTAATCACCTCTCGCTCATAAGCCGGAATGTACATGGCGCAATCATTTTTTGTCATAGACACATTAAAATGATTGAACCAAAATTCTGTCATTACTTCTTTTAATTGGTTTTCAGAATAGCTTGCTCTTAATATTTTTTGATTAAAAAATTGTTTAAATAATACTTGTTGTGGCTTAAAGTTTTTTTCATGCATATATTTAATTAATACCTTTCGATATTCACTTTTTTCGCCTTTATCGATAGAGTCTTTATCGATAAAACCATCTTTAATTGCCATTCTTAATACATAAGCATTTTTTGGATATTGATCTGCGACTTCTTTATTACTCAGGTTAATGGCATCATAATTTGCTAACATTTTATTTAATGCATCATCTGCTAATTTTCCATCTAATTGTTGTTGAAACCATTTTGCTAAACCCATTTTGGTCATTTGTTCTATATCATTGGCTTTGATACCATATGTAAAACGGTTGACCAAATGTAATGCAGCTTGTTTTTCGGTTAATCCTGCTTGTTTGTAAGGGAGTGATATATTAGATTTGGGTTCTTTCTCAGACAAAAAAGAACTCAATAAAATGCCAGCGAAAAATAATGCTAAAGGCAAATAAAAAAATCGCAATAAAGATTTCATATCCATTTGGGTTTATAATCCTAAGACTTGATATACAAGGTAAAGATTAATCCGCAAAAAGATTATTATTGATTGTTTTAAACGAAAGCTTGTGGATTTTAAGAATTATTTGAGCAGTTGATAGACTATAAAACTAGAAATATAGGCTAAAACTAACATATAACTAAATTGAATAATTGGCCATTTGATGCTTTTGGTTTCGCGGTAAACCACGGCCATGGTACTCATGCATTGCATCGCAAAGGCATAAAATATCATTAAAGAAAATGCGGTTGCGGTAGTAAAAACTTTCTCACCAGTATCTGCTCTGATTGCGCCGGCCATTTTTTCTCTTACAGACTCCATTTTTGTGGCATCACCATCTACAGAATATAGGGTGGCCATTGTTCCAACAAAAACCTCACGGGCTGCAAAAGAAGTAATTAAAGCAATTCCTATTTTCCAATCGAAACCCAAGGGTTTAATACCGGGTTCTATAGATTTTCCTAACAAGCCCGCATAAGAGTTTTCGAGTTTTTCTGAGGCGATTAATCTATTAATTTCTTGAGAAGAATATTGCGATATATAGGTTTTAGATTGATATTTTTGAGTTATTTTTTCGAATTGATTTGTCGGTCCGTAGCTTGCCAAAACCCATAAAATTATGGCCACCGCAATAATCACTTTTCCGGCCTGAGTTACAAAAGTTTTTACACTTTCGTACATGGTTATCCCAACATTATTCCATCGTGGTAAACGATAAACCGGCAACTCCATAATAAAATAACTTTTCAAATTGCTTCGAATTAAGCCTTTCATTATCCAAGCTACTAAAATGGCGGTTACAATACTCAAAAGGTATAAAGACATCAAGGCCAATCCTTGTAAATTGATAAAACCTAATAACATTTTTTTAGGCACCACCAATGAAATCAGCAAGGTATAAATGGGTAAACGGGCAGAACAACTTACCAATGGTGTAACCATAATGGTAATCATTCTATCTTTCCAGTTTTCGATTGTTCTGGCACTCATTATTGAGGGAACGGCACAAGCCAAACCACCAATTAGTGGGACTACAGATTTACCACTTAGACCTACTTTTCGCATCAATCTATCTAACATAAAAGTTACCCTCGACATGTATCCAGTATCTTCTAGGATAGAAATAAAAGCAAAAAGCAAAGCGATTTGAGGGATAAAAACCATTACCCCACTTAATCCGGCCAAAACACCATCAATTAACAAATTGGTTAAAGCGCCAGATGGTAAATATTGATGTCCCATTTCGGCAAGCCAAACAAATACGGTTTCGATGAGAAACATGGGATATTCCGACCAAGCAAAAATAGATTGAAATATGGCAAAAAGTACCCCCACAAAAATCACCAATCCCCAAATTTTATGGGTCAGATAATGGTCTATTTTATTGCTGATATTCTCTTCAAGCGCAACGGATTTATATTTAACGGTGTCTAATAAAACATCATTAATAAAATGATAACGGGCAATAGTTTCTGAAGCTTGAGCCTTTTGAGAATGAAATTGGTGTTTATCCACCAAGATCTTTATTTGGTCGATTTGTGTTTTGCTAAGGTATTTTAAATGCTCGTGCTGATGTGCAATTTGCAAAGCCACATAAGAATTTTCGATCGTCAATAGATCAGAAATATCGCTAATCAAATCTGGTGCAATGGCTTCTACATCAATTGTAGGTAATTGCAAAGGCATTTTTGTTTGATATTGAATAGCATTTTTTAAAGCTTCAATTCCCTGAGATTTTCTAGCAGCCAACGGAATAATTGGGATATTTAGCCTTTTGGCCAAAGTATCCACATCAATGTCCATATTTCCTTTTGCCGCCAAGTCCATCATGTTTAAGGCAATGATAACCGGAAGACCTAAATCTGCAATTTGGGTGTATAATAAAAGGTTTCTTTTTAAATTGGTGGCATCTGCAACCACCACTACTAAATCTGGAAATGAAGGATTTTCTTTGTGAGATAGTACTTCAAAAACGATGGTTTCGTCGGCGCTTTTTGGATATAAACTATAGGTTCCGGGTAAATCAATAATTTCGATAAACTCGCCATCGGGCATTTTGCTCAATCCCGATTTTTTATCAACCGTAACTCCCGGAAAGTTTCCTATTTTTTGATTAAGACCCGTAAGTGAGTTAAATATGGTGGATTTACCTGTATTTGGATTCCCAACTAAAGCGACTCTGAGTTTATTTTTCAAACCTATAAATTAAACCAACTCTATGGTAGAAGCTTCTTTTTTTCTTAAAGATAATTGATATCCTGCTATAGAAACCGCTATTGGATCCCCAAAAGGAGCAACACGATCTACTTTTATGACTTCGCCGGGCAAACAACCCATCTCCATCAATTTTACAGACATTTCTAAATCAGTAAATTCCTTAATGATTCCTTGCTCTCCTACTCCTAACTGCGATAATTTCATTTTGGATTTTTAATATGATCAAAAATAATGCTTATTTAAATTAAATCCAAATAAGATCAAAATTGATTTGTCGGTTCTTCATCAAATAAATAGACCAATTCTCTCGAAAATCTCTATTTTAATAGTTTAGATGTTCCTTTTTGGAAGCCAAATTTCGGACAATGGCAATTTGGTTTGAGTAAACTACAAGAGTTTAAAGCAACCAAAATCAAAATTAAACCAGACCATTTTATAAGATTTTTCATCAACTCAGCTAATTATTTTAATGATAAGCTTTTCTGTGCAACAAAAGGTAGCTAAAAATACCCATCCCTACTCCGGTCATATCCGAAAAGAAATCCCACCATTCGGCAGAACGATAAGTAAAAACTTTCCATTGCAACAATTCGATGCCGCCACCTAAAGCCAATCCTATAAATAATATTTTTAGGATAGTTATTATACGATAATCGTAGCTGTTTTGTTGTCTGATCTTTCCAAAAAAAAGTAAAACAGTTAAAACAAAGAAGAAACCCAGATGTACCATTTTATCAAAACCTTCGAAAAAACGCTGCGTGCCGGGAATATCTTGTGGAGGAATGTCACAAAGAATCAGGACCAAAATAGACCAAGCTATTGCTGGCCACTGAAACTTTATTGTTTTAAACATTATTCGCCTATTAATGCTTTATACTCATCAGCTGATAAAAGGGCATCAACTGTGGATATATCTAAAGAAATTTTAACCATCCAACCTTCGGTATATGGCGCTTGATTTACCATTTCTGGGTTTGCATCTAAAGCAGCATTTACTTCTAATACGGTGCCTGTAACTGGCATAAACAAATCAGAAACAGTTTTTACGGCTTCAATTGTTCCAAAAATTTCTCCTTCTGCAACTTCGCTACCAATGCTGTTGATATCCACATAAACAATATCACCCAATTCGCGTTGCGCAAATTCTGTAATCCCAATAAAGGCGATATCACCTTCAACTCTGATCCACTCGTGATCTTTTGTGTACTTTAATTCTACAGGAAAATTCATATTTTAATATTTGACGTAAAAATAAGAGGAAATTTTTAATCCGATGCTAATGATGCATTATTTATATTTTTTAAACATAACACATTTTGGTTTATAAGTGTCTGCCTAATTTCTATCTTTAGAAATTGTTATCCATGCATGGCCTATGTAATAAAAATTAGCTTAGAAATCAAATGTTGAAACCCAAAGAACTGCTTAAAAAATATTTCGGTTACGAAAACTTTCGTCCACAACAGGAGGAAATTATCGAGCAAGTTTTAAGCGGTGCCGATGCTTTGGTTTTGATGCCCACTGGGGGAGGAAAATCTTTGTGTTTTCAAATCCCGGCTTTATTACTTCCTGGAACTGCAATTGTGGTTTCTCCATTGATTTCCTTGATGAAAGATCAGGTTGATGCTTTAAGAAGCAATGGCGTATCGGCGGCATTTTTAAATAGTTCTCAGTCTTTTCAAGAACAACAAGTTATATTAGAAGCTTGCCAACAAGGGCAAATTAGTTTGCTTTATGTTTCGCCCGAAAAATTGATTTCGGATATTGATCACATCACACAGGTTTGCAAACCCAATTTAATTGCCATTGACGAGGCACATTGTATTTCGTCTTGGGGTCATGATTTTAGGCCAGAATATACCCAACTGGGTTTTTTACGTCAGCGCTTTTCGCATATTCCATTTATTGCTTTAACCGCAACTGCAGATAAAGTGACCCGAAGAGATATCATTAAACAGTTAAAACTGAAGCAGCCTCAAGTTTTTATCTCTTCATTTGATCGAAAAAATTTAGGTCTTGATGTCCGTATCGGCGTAAAGCCTAAAGAAAAAATTGCCGAGATTTTAAACTTTATCGAAGATAGAAAAAACCAAAGTGGCATTATTTATTGTTTGAGCAGGAAAAAATGCGAAGAGGCTTATGAAGAATTAACCAATGCAGGTATAAGCGCCATGTTTTACCACGCTGGTATGAATAGTGAAACCCGAAGCAGCGTACAAGAAAGGTTTATTAACGATGAATTACAGGTGGTTTGCGCTACGGTTGCTTTTGGAATGGGGATTGATAAATCTAATGTCCGTTGGGTAATTCACTATAATTTACCTAAAAATATTGAGGGTTATTACCAAGAAATTGGTAGAGCCGGACGAGATGGTTTGTCCGCCGAAACCATTTTATATTATAATTATGCCGATTTGGTGATGCTTAATAAGTTTGCAAACGAAGGCGCAATGGCCGAAGTAAACTTAGAAAAGCTAAAACGGATGCAGCAATATGCAGAAGCCGATAGCTGCCGAAGAAAAATTTTACTTAACTATTTTTCTGAAAATTTAGAAACAAATTGTGGCAATTGCGATGTATGCAGCAACCCTCGTAAACATTTTGATGGGACCATTATGGTACAAAAAGCGCTTTCGGCAGTGGCAAGAATGGGCGAAAAAGAGGGCGCCGCTATGGTTATTGATGTTTTAAGAGGATCAAAAAGGCAAGAAATTGTAGTTGCTGGTTACGATAAATTAAAAACACATGGTGCGGGCGCCGAAGTTCCGGCCGTAGATTGGCAACGCTATTTTATGCAACTGCTTAATGTTGGCGTTATAGAAATGGCCTACGACGAAAATTTTGTTTTAAAAATTACACCTTACGGAAAAGAAATCCTCTTTGGTAAAAAGCATATTGAATTAACGGTTTTACAAAGTCTTAAAACCACAGAAAAAACGGGCGTACCAAAAATTAAATCTAGTTTAAGTGTTGATGAAATGTTATTTAATCAGCTTAGAAAAATAAGAAAGGATTTTGCAATGGCAGAAAATGTGCCGGCTTATGTTATTTTTTCTGATGCCAGTTTGGATGAAATGGCTAAACAAAAACCTATGACCGAGCAAGATTTATTATTGATTTCTGGCGTAGGCGAGCATAAATTAAATAAATATGGTCAAGCTTTTTTAAATGCCATTATCGATTTTACTGCCGCATCTGGTCCGAAAAAAGATAGAAAAAGCACTTTTAACGAAACATTAACGCTTTATCAACAACATGTTTCGGTAGAGGAAATTGCCAAATTAAGGGGTTTGGCTTTGCCCACAGTTTTCTCGCACATTGCCCAACTTTATTTAGACGGCCAAATTACCAGTTTACAAGAATTTGTAAACGAAGACGAAGTGGCACAAGTATACGAAGCGATGAAAAGCACCCGAGAAAGTAAAATGATGAAACCGATTTTTGAGTTTTTAAAAGAAGCCATTCCGTATCACAAAATACGTTTGGCAATGGCCATTGTAGAAAAAAGAACGGAGTAGAATCTAACTCAAAAATCATTTAGCCAATACATAAGCCTGCATCTTTGTTCTGGTATTAAAACCTAATTTCTCGTATAATTTTATAGCGCCTACATTATCCTGGCGAACATGTAGAAATGGGGTTTGAGATTTTTCTAAAATCCTTTTGATTTGCTCTTGGATAACAGTATAAGCATAACCTTTACCTAAAAAATCTGGATGGACACAAACTGCGGAAACCTCTATATATTTGTCTGGGTGAAAACGATGACCTGCCATTGCGGCTAATCTGCCATTTTCAAAAACACCAGTATAATTACTTAAATCAATAGTTTTAGAGAGAAACGGTCCGGGTTTGGTGAGTTCTACCAAAGCAATCATTTCATCAACATGCTCTTGATTTAAATCCTTAAAAGCAATTTCTAATTGCTGATCTGGTGCAAAATTATGTTCATAAATAAACTGGAACATGTCAATTTCCCTCATCAGTTTCCAGGGTTCAGGAATGGTTAAAACCTCAGGCGAAAAAACAATGAAAACCCCATTATCTGGCAATTGCTCATATAATTTTAAGAAATCTGCTTGGGTGTAAGTTTTCATTCCGGCAAAGGAAGTGACCTCGCGGTGATAGTATTTGATATGATCATCTCCTTTAGAAAAACCAAGATGATTGGTGATTAAGGCGTGGTAAATGGGATTATCTAAAATAGCACTCATTGCCCAAATTTATCGATTTACAATCATTAATTGACTATTTGATGTTTTGATTTCAATCGAAACAAAATTAATTTAAAGCAAAGACAAATGAAGCAATCGGCATTACAAAGAGCGCCATTTTGATCATTCTGAAAGACTCTTTTTTATTTGTTAATCCTTAGCCTTTCCCGATTTTTCATCGGGATCAAAACGCCCTAAAACAAAAAAGCCTAGGAACAAATCCTAGGCTTTAAAATATGATTGAGTAGCTTTTATCTTTCTACTCTAAATTTTTAAATCAAAATTACCTGCCCATTCCTCCTGGCATTCCCTTCATCATTTTTTGCATTTTTGCCATAGCAGATGGATCCGAGAATTGCTTCATTACTTTACGCATTTCTTCAAACTGTTTAATGAGTTTGTTCACTTCTGTCATGTCGTTTCCGCTGCCTTTTGCAATTCTGTTGCGACGGCTTTGGCTGATGCTATCTGGGTTTTCGCGTTCGTATGGTGTCATCGATTGAATTATGGATTCGATCCCTTTAAAGGCATTATCGTCGATATCTACATTTTTCATCATTTTACCTACGCCGGGAATCATCCCCATCAAATCTTTGATGTTTCCCATCTTTTTGATTTGCTGAATTTGGCTCAAGAAATCGTTAAAATCGAATTTATTTTTGCGGATTTTCTTTTGTAAGGCGGCAGCTTCTTTCTCGTCGAATTGTTGTTGTGCTCTTTCTACCAAAGAAATTACATCGCCCATGCCTAAAATTCTCGAGGCCATTCTATCAGGATAGAAAACATCCAAGGCATCCATTTTTTCGCCGGTACCAACAAATTTAATGGGTTTGTTTACCACCGATTTGATTGATAAAGCGGCACCACCACGGGTATCGCCATCTAACTTGGTTAAAACAACTCCGGTAAAATCTAGTCGATCGTTAAATGCTTTGGCGGTATTTACGGCATCTTGCCCAGTCATTGCATCCACTACAAATAAAATTTCTTGTGGCTGGGTGGCTTTTTTAACTTCGGCAATTTCGTCCATCAAAGCATCGTCTAAAGTTAAACGACCTGCGGTATCAATAATAATAACGTTATTTCCGTTCTTCTTTCCGTGTGCAATTCCCTCTAAGGCAATGGCAACAGGATTGGTAGATGCTCGGTTGGTATAAACTTCGGCACCTACTTGGCCCGCTAAAACTTCTAATTGATCTATGGCCGCTGGTCGATAAACATCGCCTGCAACCAGTAATGGTTTTTTACCTTTTTGGGTTTTAAGATAATTGGCCAGTTTGCCGGTAAATGTGGTTTTACCTGCTCCGTTTAAACCTGCAATTAAAATTATGGTGGGGTTACTTTTAAGATTTAGCTCTTCTACATTTCCGCCCATTAATGCAGTCAACTCATCATTCATGATTTTGGTGAGCAACTGACCAGGGGAAACAGCGGTAAGAACATTCTGACCTAAAGCTTTTACTTTTACTTCATCTGTAAATGCTTTGGCGGTTTTATAATTAACATCGGCATCTAAAAGTGCTTTTCTAATTTCTTTAATGGTCTCGGCAACATTAATTTCGGTAATGCTTCCTTGTCCTTTTAGTACTTTAAATGCTCCTTCGAGCTTATCCTGCAAATTATCAAACATGCTATTGGGGTGTTATTTTCTATAAACGTTTACAAAGTTATCATTTTGGCTGAAAAGAAAAGAGCATGAATTTTGTTGCTGCATAAATAACAAAGCCGTTACAAATAAATATTTCTGATTTGAACTGCAACGTTTGGGAAAAATTGGCGTCTTATACAAAAACTACACGCATGAAATTGTTTGTTTTAGGCTTTAGCCTGATATTATTACCCTTTATTTTGACAGCGCAAAACACTACCAAAAAGCTGATTACCAAAAAAACGGGAATAGCGCCAAAAATTGATGGAAATTTAAACGAAGAAGCATGGAAAAATGCGCCGTTAGCTACAGATTTTGTTGCCTTTAAACCTGTTCCCGGAATAAAAGAAGATGCAGATCACCAAACATTAGTTTATATTTTGTATGATGATCAAGCTATTTATATTGGTGCTAGAATGAAGGAATTAAACCCTTCGGATATTTCAGCAGAATTGACCAATAGAGATGAAGTTGGGAATGCCGATTTCTTTGATGTGGTAATTGATACCTACAACGATAAAATTAATGCCAGCGAATTTTTGGTTTCGGCAGCTGGAGTTCAGTTTGATGCTAAATTTTCTTCGCAAGGAGAAGATGAAAACTGGAATGCAGTTTGGGAAAGTGCCGTAAAAACTAACGGAAACGAATGGACGGCAGAATTTAAAATTCCATATTCGGCTTTACGATTTGCAGATAAAACAGAACAAATTTGGGGACTTAATTTTGTAAGAAACCGACAAAAAATACAACAAAGATTATCTTGGAATGCATTGGATCCCAAAGTAAATGGCTTTATTAATCAGGAAGGAGAATTATTAGGAATCAAACAAATCAAATCGCCTATCCGATTGTCTTTTAGTCCTTACATTTCGTCTTATGTAAATCATTACCCTTACAATCAAACGGATATCAAAAACACCACCAATTCTTTCAATGGCGGAATGGATTTGAAATATGGGATTAATGCAAGTTTTACTTTGGATATGACTTTGGTACCCGATTTTGGCCAAGTACAATCGGATAATCAGGTATTAAATCTTACGCCTTTTGAGGTAAGGTATAATGAAAACCGACAATTTTTTACCGAAGGAATCGAACTTTTTAATAAAGGAAATTTATTTTATTCGAGAAGAATTGGCTCCAGCCCAATTAATGCTTATAAACTAGATCAATCGCTTTCTGCGGGCGATAAAATCATAAAAAATCCATCAACAACCAAACTTATAAATGCCACAAAAATATCAGGAAGAAATGCAAAAGGCTTAGGTATTGGCTTTTTTAATGCCGTTTCAAAAAAGTCTGAAGCGATTATTGAACATGCAGATGGAAGCAAAGAAGCCATAGAAACATCGCCGCTTACCAATTACAATATCCTTGTTTTAGATCAAAACCTAAAAAATAATTCTTCAGTTTCTTTGGTAAATTCTAATGTTTTAAGATCGGGCGATACTTATGATGCAAATGCAAGCGCTTTGGTTTTTGATCTCAATACCAAAGAAAATAAATACAATTTAAACGGATCTGCAAAAACAAGTCGACTTTTTGGTGGCGATTATAACAAACCTTTGGTAGGTTATAGTTACGAGATTAATCCAGGAAAGCGGAGTGGAAATTTTAATTATAGCTATTATTTTTCTGTTGTAGATGACAAATATGACCCGAATGATTTGGGCATTTTATTTAACA
>Ga0075464_10001324_pt1 | contig 11104 bp, 12 predicted proteins | sample DEB19_08_DNA_5_FD_75068 | JGI IMG/M metagenome (GOLD analysis project Ga0075464, IMG submission 75068) | Aqueous microbial communities from the Delaware River and Bay under freshwater to marine salinity gradient to study organic matter... | ecosystem: Environmental > Aquatic > Marine > Coastal ...
AGTTCACTCATTACGGTCTCTAATCCATAGCGGTTCTTGCCCTTAATTAAATCTGATGGGTTTATAAGTCTATTGCCTGCCGTCCGATACTTCTCAGAAGGGTTTAAATGGTCAAATGAGAGGCTTGCAGCGTTCTGGTTATATCCGCATAACTCACAACCCTTACTTAGCTTTAGTTCGCTTACCAGTCTTCTTATGTCCGTTGTCTTTGCCATATTCTATAGCTCCTCTTACCTTTCTAAATACTTTCGTGTACATTTTCTTCCAACAATACTTACATATATATTCTGACCCTATACCCATATATATACCATTGATGAATACTCTAGTATCCCAGTAAACGTATTCTAATGCAAGGCTATACTTCTTACAACTCCAGCATTCTTGATTATTAGGGTTATTCTTAACATTATTGGCTAATTGCCTTAGTGCTATTTTATTGTTCTTGGTTCTTGCGTATTCTCTTAGGCAAGGCTTACATTTCCATGAGTAATAACCACTACTTCTATTAAGGTAGAAGTTGTCTATACTACTCGTCTCCCCGCATAATTTGCAAGTCCTCAATCCATCCAATGTCATGTGTATTCGTTCCCCCGCATTCTATACAATTAACATATTGCTCGTCTACTCTTAAAATGTAGTCTTCACAGTCTAAACACCAGTATACTTTATTTCTTATTATCATGCCAGCCCTACCATAACTTACAGTCTTCAGGCTTATGCATCTTGATCTTTGTCTCAATATGCCAAAGCATTTTTTGTCCTACCTTAATTCTTCTGCTACAAGCCTCACAGCTTGTACTACCATTATTATTTAATAAAGTTCTCCAACCAGGTGTTTGACTATCTGTATTTAGATATGTCTTTGCTTTCTTATTACCTGATTCCCAATTAATTCTTTTACCCAATTGTCTTTTCTCTTTTCTATTCTCATGCTTGCCCAATCTGTGTTTAACATAGAGCTACGCCATTTAAAAAGCTTCCGTAACCATACGACTTGTGGTGCTGGTTCAACGGTTGTAACAAGACTGGATTGCTTGTTACGATTAGGTACTTGCCCGTAATCGCCTCTGGACCAACATTGAAGTAATCTCTAAACGCCCGTGAGGTAACTTAAGTGTAACATGAGTCCTTTTAAAAAGGCAAGTCATATTAGAGATATCAATTATAACGTTTTGATAACGATTATAGTTTAGATACTATAGTATTAAGCATAGTCTTAATATCTGAGATTTCTTCTTTAATGCCAGACTGCCTAGATTCAAGTTTATCTATTTTATCTTTGATACTAGATCCACTATTAGGCTTTAATTCTATCAGATACTGTTTTACAAGGCTACGTATCCTTATTTCAAGGCCTGTTATAAGCCCTAGAAGGGTGATTGCAAGGCCTAATATCTCTGTAGGGGTCATAAGCTACCAAAGGCTATATCTACTAAGCCCTCAACCTCTCCTGCCCGTTCTGCATATTCTTGAAAATACTGTTCGGCAGCCTTCATAATCTCTTCAATTGCATCTGGATGATTAGACTTTAAGTCTATATCATATTCTACATCTACGTTAAATGTTGATCCTTCTATGTTTACTGTAACAATAGCGGAAGCATCAGCATCCTCTGCAAGGCGTTCTGTGAGTACTCTTTGCCCTTCATTGCCTGGCATAGGCTCAATCATTGAAGCCATATACCCCAATGCTCTATCTGTTACATCAAATTCAAACTCAGGCATTAGATTCCTGAAATAATCTTTGCCTTGTATTTATAGCCGTCAAGAAGTCCTAGAGCATTAATAATAGGCTGCACTTGTGTTATTTGCCATACAGCTCCTGTTAATACCGCCGTTCCTGATCTATCTAAAAGATTCTTAAGCTGACCGCCAAGCAATAATACTTCATCAGTATGAACAATCAGGTCTCCAATAATGTTACCTGATGTGCTTACTTTGATTGTAGAATCTAAAGTATAGGTTCTTACAGTCGTATTGCCTGATGGTGTATCTATATATGTATAATAATCTAATGAAAGATTATATTGCTTAACGGTGTTTAGCTTCATCGTCTTCCTTCTCTCCAGTCAATAAATGTTGGAAGCTGGAAGATCTTTCCAGTTCTAATTCCTCTTGCTCTCTTGAAGGACAATGCCTTGCAAGCAATAATAGCCAAAGGAGAAATCCATGGAGATAGCATCTTCTGATCGAAGTCTACTCTAGAATCTGTTGTTCCTTGGCTTGTTACAGCAATTTGCTCGTATACAATAGACTCGTTGTCTTGCATGTATACTGCCTGATATGCTGTGGCTTTGGCAAGAAGTTGTATGTCATTACCATTGTCGACATTTGCTTCTACTTTGCCTATGTAAAGTTCAATAATAGATTGTGCCCTGTTTAAAAGAGCTAGATCTACATCTTTACCTGTAATTTGCTTTGTGTGCGCTACTGATGTAAACATTAGTTGTTAACACCTCCGAATTCTCTGACTCTGATATTATGTACGGTTGTGAAGTCTACCGCTGTGCTTGATTCCAGCTTGACTTGTAGTACATAGTCTCCAGGCAGTTCAAAGACTGATCTGGTTGTAGGCCATGTAAATAATACTCTTCCCAATTGCTTATTAACAAACTGAATGGTAGAGCCTGTTAAGTTAACTGAGTTGTTAAATTCATCAAGCATTGCCACGCTGACAGATGTGTATGCAGACAAATCTTTGTCAGCACCGTATGTGTCTTTGATTGTTATAGACAATGGGGAATTTGGCTTTTGATCTACCCAATATTGGCTAATCATTAGTATGTTTCCTCCTTCATGTATAGGTCTATATTTGTTGCTTCGTGTAGCGTAACAGTTACCTGTTCTCCGCCAACGAATGTTACTGTGTCTGTGTTAAGTATCGCAGTTGCTGTCATTGGACTTGCTGCGTATCTCTTACCAGATCCTGTTATTGTTGCTGTTGCTACAAGTGGTAATGTTGTAACTGCTGCATTTGCTGAACTAATTCCTACAGGTTCTGTAATCTTTGATGTAGATAACATTGCTGCTGCATTAACACTGTTTGATTTATTAATGTAAATACTTGGTGTTGCCATTTGGCTAATTGCTGTAAATGCTTGTGGTCTAATTACTGCATCATTAGCGTTAACTTGAGTCTTAACTGTTAGCCACAAGATACCTCTTTCAAGTAGAGAGGGAGCCCATACTTGAACTGTTGGGTATGTCTCTTCTACTACGATAGAGAATAATTGTGAGCTATTGGCTGAAACAAAGTATGTTTGTCCATTAGAGTTAACAATCTTAAGTTTGCCTGTACCAGTTTGATTTTGGAATCCTTCTGGGCTAGTTATAACCTGATCTACTCCTGTACCGACTTGAGTACCTGATAGGCTAAGTCTGGTTGTAGAATACTGCCATGGGCTATTTCCTGGAATAACTGGATTCTCTGAATCACCATTTGTTGTCTGGAATGTAGCTGCATTAGCATATCTTGTATCAATAACTTCTGAACAGTCTACAAATATCTTACCGCCAAGAGTTGTACCATTAACATTGTCTCCTGGCTTACAGATAATTACTGCTGCGTAATTAGCATATGGATTGGCAACTTCTTGTGTTCCATTCCAATATGTTGAACCAAGTGTAGCAAGTACAGTTCCAGCTTTAACTGCTGTTGGTGGAAATGCTGTTATCTTGTCTTCTGCACGAATGACATTGTATGAATCTCCTGAGCCTCCGCCAATCTGGTATCCAGATGTTTGAGCGTTAGGGATAAACATTTCATCACCAATTGTAAGGCCATTACGAGTATCCTTGTACTTGTAGTGGTATCTTTCAATGGATAGTGGATCTCTTGGTCTATGGTTAATTACTTCTTCAAGCATCCAACCATCTTGTAAGTCTGTAAGTCCTGTCTCTGTTGAGATAATACGAAGCTTGTTATTTCTGTGGTTATCAAAGTATGTGAATGCATCAACTGGAGTAACACCAAATGCTGAAGCCTCAAGTTGAGCTGCACGATAGTCATAGAAGCCTGCATTCTGGCTAGACTGTGTGCCTGCATATCTTCTTTCAAAGAATGATTCTGTTTCTTCAACATCATTAACAATTCCAAGATCTGTTGCTAAACGTGGGTTGGTTACTAGAAGAGATACTCCATATGTATCCACGATGCTTCTAACTTGAGTTGTGAATGTTTCTAAAGCCTTAAGAGCAAATTGGTAACCCTTTTCTTCGTTATATCCTTGGAAAAGATTAGTTATATCATTAGAATCAATAGGGTATCCATTAACTTGTATAACATCAAACTTATCAATATTGTTAATGTTGCGTGGGTCAAGTAATACTACTTCATCAGTTACAAGATCTCTGTGTACTCCAGCAACTCCTGGAGAATTGTTAGATGCAGTAATCTGTGGTCTAGCTGATACTCTATTGACATAGTATTCCCATACATCGTATGCTGATGGATCAAATCCGCCAGGAATTAATCTTGTGTAATCTGGAGTTTCATCAAAGGTTGGTGCAAATCCTGGTGTGTCCTTGTAGTCAGAGTTTGGCCAGAATGTTAATAGGAGAGCCTTTGGCTTGTTGCCTGTAACATAAGGTTCTGGAAGTGTAGCAGAGGCTGTAAAGGCCTGTGCAGGCTCTGTAGCAATATCTAAAGCAGCATAGTAAAGCTGTTCAATCTGATATTCTGTCAAAGAGGTATTAGGGCGGAAAACATATTCCATTACTTCGCCAGTAAAGTTAGGCATTGGCTCTGGTGATCCAACCTGATTTGTAGGATTTGGACCAGTGTAAGCAAAATTCATAGTTGTTACAGTATTACCAAATAATCTATCTGGGTGAGCCATGATTGGTGTATCGTTGGCTGCGAATCTAGCAATATCTAGTTCTCCATCAATAAAGATTTCGATATCCTTAGAGTTATAAAGATTACCTATTTGGATAACAATGTGGTGCCAGTTGTTATCATCAATTCTCTTGTTACCAATTATCTGGTATTCAACAAGTCTATTAGTTCCAGGAACATTTGTTGCAACTACCCATTTACGATAACGTAGTTTTCCTTCTACTAAGTCTATTGTCCATCCAATTGGATTTCCTGCTCCTGCCAAAGTATTTGCATCTTCTCCATCAAGAAGTGTACCAACTGGTGAGACAGTCTTAATTGTCATTTCTGCTACTTGGCTAGAAGCTGCTCCAAGATAATCTCCACCAGCACCAGGGCCGTATGTGTGAGGCAAGGTAATGTATTGTGATCCTGAGAACCCAATTACCTTACGGTTTCTTGGGCCTACATTCCCAAATAATGGACTTCCTGTATATGTTCCATTAGCCTGTAGGTTTGCAGAGTTTAAAGCCTTTGTCTTGCTGTAGGCAATAGATCCAGTAACTTCATCAAGTCTGAACCATTCTGCATCATAAAGATTGCTTGTCTTAAGTATTTCTTGGTAATAAGGATCATCTGTTTCAAGTACCGCTTGTAATGGATCCAATAATGTTGCTGCTATGCTAAATGCACCAACATAAATTATTCTATTAAAGTCTGATGCAACTGTAGGATCAACTATTGTAGCTGATGCTGTTAGGGCAGGTGCTGGTGTAGATTCATTAATTGATGGTAATGCATTAGGCATTATTGCTGTTACTAAGTATGGTGCTGTATCAACAGTAACAGTTCCACCGCTAGTTGCTGTGACTGGATGTACAAATATTCCATTTGCAGTAAGCCCATTGCTTTGTGTAAAGTTAGAAGATCTTTGTGCAGATACATTAGGATTTGCAAACTCAGCAAAGGCATTCATTGGAAGTTCTATATTATTGTCTCCAGTTCCTGCAGATATTGTTGGATTAACCATAAGAGCAGATCCAGTTGCTTGTGTTTCTACTACTGTCTTTCCTATTCCTTCAATAATATTTGGATCTGCCATCAAAGCAGATGCTGTTGCAATTGTTGTAGTATGTACTACATCAGCAGGACCCATATCAGCTAAAAGTGTTACTGTAGGTCTGTATGCTGTTATAGGAGTATCATCAGAATATACACCATAAAATGCTGTATTTGTAGACCATTCAATTTCAAAGCCGTAATATCCATTAGACTTAAATGCTGGTAACAATGATGTTATATTAAAGTCAAATGACGTTCCATTTGTTGATGGAATATTTGCTGGCAATGTTCCAATTAATGTTCTAGCAGGTCTATTGTTCCATGTGATTGTTGCTTCATTCCAATCAGCTGTATAGCCATATACATTAACACTAACTTCACCACTAGGAGTTCCTGACAACTTTGTAAAAGTCATAAATCCACTAAGAAGATTATTCTTGGTTAAATTGGACGGAAGATCAAATTTAACAGCCATATTTATAAATGTTGTTCCACTCTTATATAAAGCAGCATCTTGTTCTGATCCATATGCTGAGTTTGGAAGAGTGCTATCAATAGTTGCAACATATTGAATAGGTCCAGTTGCAGTTCTAATTGCTCTTTCATGTATTCCAGATAAAGCTGATGCTGTGGCAGCGGTTGCTGTATGTGTGAATGACTTTTGTGTAGTTACTACAGGATCTACAAGAGAGAATGAACCAGATGCGTATGATGTTGCCGCTGTGTATTCATCATCAATGCTAATTCCAGTTGTTGGTGAGAAGTCAGCAGATGCAGTTAATGTTCCTGATGTAAAATCAACATTTCTAATTACTGATACTGTAACTGCTGGAATATTCTCAGCATATGATGACATAAATGGAGGTTCATAACTTAGATCTTTTGTAATAGATAAAGAAGGATCTACCATTAATGCAGATGCCGTAGCTGGTGTATCACCAATTGAAACTGTATCTTGAGCCACAATAGTTGGCTCAGGAATGTTTGCAGAAGCAGTAGCAGGGGTTTCTGTAATGCTTATATTAATAACTGGTGTGTATGCTGTCTCATAGATAGCAAGAAGGTTAGCCTGTGTGTAATTTGCGCTTGTGCCAATAAAGAAGTTACCTAGTGTCATAGTGGTAGAGCTTGAAGACTGTGAAGTATTACCAAAGTCTAGATATGAACCAGATGGTGAAGATGTTGTTGTAAATTGTTGTTCTAGAACTCCATCAAGATAAATCTGAGCATTGTTTGATCCAGATGTTCCTGTTTGTCTAAATGCCAAGAAGTGCCAGTTTCCATCATCTACTCTCTTGCCAGCAAGTGTATAAGTAGTTCCATTAATTGCATAGACTGAAAGTTTACCTGAGTTTGATCCATTAGTGCTTCCAAGAACCGTAGCAGTACCACTAGAAATCCATGGACCACCGTTCATAATCATTGTATTTGCTGTGCCTACAGTTCCTGCAAGCTTAAACCACATACCAAATGTATAATTGCCATCAGTTACTTCAGAGTTCCAAACCTGCAATGTTCCAGCATATGCAATCTTGCCAGAAGCAGAAAATGCACAGGAATAGTCAGGTCCTCCAGGATATGATCCAGTCGCCTTTGTAACTGTATTAGTATTGCTAAATGGATATCCAGCAAGATCAGTAGTTGCTTCTGAACCTTGGTTAGTTAAGTATGTTGTTCCTGAGATTAATCTATCAAAGTTAAATGACCATTCAGGAGAATATGAGAGAAGTTTATCTAAAGTAGCCTTAGTTATACCTGTAGCATAGTTTCTAGCAATCTGAGTGCTTGTTAATGCTTCTGAATATACTGCCACTTCATCAATTGTTCCTACGAAGTCTTCCCCTGCTCCTTCTCCGCCGATCTTCTTTGTCCAAGAAGAACCATCTAGAGATATAGTTCCTACGTTAGTTGCAGATGAATTTTCAAGAATGCCATCTACATAAAGCTTTGAGTCTGTATTGCCATTTGCTACGAATACAATATGGTGCCAATTGCCATCATCAATTCTTGTTGTAGAGTAATATGAAATTACGCTTGATCCACCATCATAGTAGATTTCAGCCAAACCAGGAGAAGCAAGATCATTTGCACGTCCACGCACCAAGAAATAATGTCCGTCTGTAGCATTATTAATTCTAAATATTGTTGGATAGTCTACAGTTGATTGGCTAGTTAATTTAACCCATGCTTCAACTGTGAATATCTTGTCATTAAATGTATTTGTTGGAAGTGCTGTTGTTGAGGTGTATCTTCCATTACCTGCAAATGTATATGCGTTATTTGATATACCAGTTACGCTATATGTTGGTGCTGTGCCAGCTAGAGTCCATGAAGTTGCTGCAGATCCGCTATCTGTAATTACTCCTGTAGAATCAAACTTTACCCAAATCTTAGGGGCTAATCCGCTTATTCGTGTCTCATATGCTGTCATAAATAAAAAGGCTACAGCGTTAAGCTGCAGCCCGTCCTCCTACTAATACTAGTTCAGGTTGAATTGCTGAGATGCTTGTTCCGCCAATTGATAGAACAGGAGCAAGAGAGAGATAGGTGACTACAGTAGGAACTACTTCCACTCTGTGTACCGTTTGGGTTACTACAGTTGCAACGACTGCTTGAGCCCCTGCCTGTAGTACGCCTACCTCTACTCTTACGTCCATATTTATTTTACCTTATGCAACGGTGATGCGAACAATTCCAGTTGCATCCCATGTGATAGTAAAGTTACCATTTGTTGATGACTGATCTGAACCAAAGTCAACATAACCAATAAGTGGCTTTGTTCCGTTAGTTGCAGGTGAATCATCGTAAACTACTGCATAACGTGCAGTAATTGTTGAGCTTGACCAAGTAACATCTGCTGCATCAAGAATGATGACGTTGTTAGCTGCATCGTAAGTAGATGTCTTGCTTGCAAGAGTTAATCCACCTTGTGAGTACCCTGTACCTGTTACTTCGTTTGTGTTAACATCATCGAAGTAATCATGTGTATCTTGGTTTGGGCTGTATGAAGAAGTTAGAAGTGCAACCTTGATTGTATCAGTGTCGAAATCTACTTCCTTGTTAAGTGCCTTTTGAAGGAACTGTCCGTATAATTTAGATGCCATTTTCTGTTATCTCCCTTATGACGCTGTCTTCTCAACAATTGCGAAGGCATCTGCCTCTGCAACTGCGAATCCACGACGGACTCTAGTCTTAAGAAGTACTCCATCCTTGCGGAAGTCTACATCTCTTGAAATTGCTGACTCTACTCCACCACGAACACCGTTGATAAGCATGTTACGGTTACCTACGATAAGAAGTGGGTTACCTGATGGTGTTGATGTAGCTGCTGATGATGTTGCTGCACCGTATGAAACAACTAGTGGGTATCCAAATAGGCTACCTGGACGAGCTGATAGTGGATCTGGAAGAACTAGCTGTCCAGATGCATCCTTCATGTTACGAATGTGTGCAAGCATCTTTGGGTGAACCATAAATACTGTGTTACCAGCATCGAACATTCTGCTGTCTTCTGCGATTCCAAGAGCATTTGAAATATCTGCAAACTCTAGGTCTCCTGCAGTCTGAATGCGGTTTGAAGCTGAGTTCAAATCTGCAACTGCCTTATACAAAGATGTAAATGGAGCTGTGTCTGTTCCGTCAGATGCAACTGTCACGCCAAGGCATGCGTTGTCATACTTACGGGCCCATTGTGTTGCCCATTCTCTCTTGTATGTGTTTAATGAATCAACTAGTGAATCATTAAGGTCTTCTTCTGAAATGTTAAAAATCTGTGCATACTTCTTCGCTGTCAAAACAACTTCATCTAAAGTTGTATCTGAATCTGGAATGTCTACGCCTTCTGCAACGACTCCTGGAGCTGTTGAAACAAAGCGAGGAACACCCTTAGTGCGAGAAGCCATGTTCTCACGACGAGCAAATGCTTCTACTGCAGAGTTTTGAACTGTTGCTTGAATAGCAACCGAACCTTTTTCCTCTGGAATAAATCCATTACCTTCGGTGAGATCTGTACGGCCTACTGCCATTTTGAATCTCCTTGTTTGTGTTAGTTAAATTAGAATTACGAAATATGAAACAATCGTCCAATTATTCAAGTTCCGCAACTCCATCGTCCAACAGAATATTGCGGTATCTACTCATTATACGCTTGTTTTACATTTATTACAAGTAACTATGATATCTTTTTAAGGATACTACGTGCTTGCATTTCTGTAGCAGATACATTGGTATCAACAGCAGAGTTTACTCCGCTATCAGCCAATCCTGCCACACGAAGCTTGGGATCAAATAGTTCAGGAAAGTCTGCCTTTATCTGGTCTACTTGATCGCCAAACCCCTTAAGTTCTAGATTCTCATCTAGATCTACGTCTGTAAGTGTTACATATTTTAGAATACGGTCAGAGTTTGCAATTCCCATATCCTTTAGTTGTGCCTGAACCTTTTGATTGATGAGACTAGATTTCAAACTATTTAAGTTAGCATTTATGTAACTCATTTGAGCTTCTAGGTCTTCTTTCTCAAGTCTTGACTTCTTTGCTTCCGCCTTGGCACGATCTAAAGCATCAAGTACTGCTTTTGGATCACGAATCTCAGCGTCCACATGTAATTCGTTGTTCTCTTCCATTTTGTATTCCTATTCTGTTAGTTTGTTTCTTCTGCTGCTTGCTGTCTCAACATATTTGTTGAGTTTGGTGTCTGTGTTAGATTTCCTGCTGGCTTAGCAACTTCTGCAAGCTGTGATGCCATCTCTGAATCATAACCAATCTCTAGAAGGATCTGCTCTAATGGGATACCCACTAGTGTCTTCTTGATAGCAACTTCCCATTGGTCAAGGCTATCGATTGATTCAACATGCTTCCATCTGATTTCAACTGAGTCTTCCACGCCTTCCATCTTTAAGATGAACTTAAACATTTCTTCCCATGCCGCTTCAAATGATTGCTGACGGTCATTAACTTTCTTCATAAGTGGTGCTTCTGCTGTACGCAATGCCTCACCTGAAGGAACATTACCTGTTGATTCAAAGTAATGTAATGGTGTATTTGTAAGTGAAGCTAATGCTCTTACATATACTGTTACTGGCTCTGTAAAGATCTTGTGATCTGCTGGAGAGAATTCTCCAACCTTGTCTACACCCTTTAGGTACCAAAGTTGTCCTGGGCCATTCTGAAGTGTTCCTAGATTGTCTCTCTTTGATGAGTCATCCTGGAAGTCTTCATATTCA
>Ga0075464_10001328_pt1 | contig 11086 bp, 9 predicted proteins | sample DEB19_08_DNA_5_FD_75068 | JGI IMG/M metagenome (GOLD analysis project Ga0075464, IMG submission 75068) | Aqueous microbial communities from the Delaware River and Bay under freshwater to marine salinity gradient to study organic matter... | ecosystem: Environmental > Aquatic > Marine > Coastal ...
CCGAGAAAAATGAGTTTATTTTAGAAGAAGTCATTGAAGGTATTTCTAAAAAATTAATTCATCGTCACCCCCATATTTATGGGAATGTAAAAGCCGATACAGAAGAACAAGTGAAATTAAATTGGGAACAGTTGAAGTTAAAAGAGGGTGATGGCAGTAAAACTTTATTAAGCGGCGTACCTAATAGTTTGCCTTCTATGGTGAAAGCTTTAAGAATTCAAGAAAAAGTAAAACAGGTAGGTTTTGAGTGGGAGAACAAAGAGCAGGTTTGGGAGAAGGTGCATGAGGAGATAGGGGAACTACAACATGAGGTTGCCCAGAACAATAAGGAGAAGATGGAAGACGAATTAGGAGATGTATTTTTTAGCCTAATCAATTATGCTCGATTTCTAAAAATAGACCCTGAGACTGCTTTGGAGAAAACGAATAAAAAGTTTAAGCATCGATTTGAATTAATGGAAACCTATGCTAAAGAAAATGGGTTGGATTTAGCCAAACTAAGTTTAGAAGAAAAAGAAGCCATTTGGCAGTCTATGAAATCAAAATAAACACAACATAAACAGTATAAAAAAGGCACTCAATTGAGTGCCTTTTTTATTAGATATATTGGAATCTTATTCATTTAAATTTAACATGAAAGCATAGTTTCCAAAGAACCCAGGATAAATACCTGAAAGCTTAACTGTTGCGCCTGTTAATTTCTTTAAAGCTTCATAAAATTCCTCTGTATTTTTTACGGGTTGGTCATTCACATGGGTAATCACAAAGCCTTTTTCAACCCTGCTCTTACCTAGAATACCATTGCCTAATTCTTTTACAACTACTCCACCATCTATTTCATTTTTTTCGGCAGTGGCTTTATCAACTGTTTCCAATTTGCCACCTAATTTTTCTGCAGCCTTACTACTTGCTAAATCAGTATTGCCTAGTTTAGCTTTTAAAGTTGCATTGAGTGTAAGGTCTTTATTATCTCTCTTTAAAGTGATCGTGATTTTATCGTTTGGTTTGTACTTGGCAATTTGTTCTTGCAATTCAGGTGAGGATGTAACGCTTATTCCATTTATTTTAGTGATGATATCGCCCACTTTAATACCTGCTACTTTTGCGGCACCTCCTTCCAACACATCTGTTACCACAATACCTTGCACATCTCCAATTTTTACTTTATACTCTGATTCGATTTTCTTGATTTGCTCTTCGTTTAGTATTTCTTGTGGATAAGAGATACCCAAATAAGCACGTTGAACAGTTCCATATTTTACAATATCTGTCACTACCTTTTTTACCATATTTACTGGAATCGCATAAGAATAGCCTGCATAAGATCCTGTTGGAGAGGCGATGGCAGAATTGATCCCAATTAATTCTCCACTAGTGTTCACTAAGGCGCCACCGCTATTACCCTGGTTTACTGCTGCATCTGTTTGTAAAAAAGATTCTACAGGCTTATCGCTTTGTCTTGAATTGATATCAATAGATCTATTTTTAGCACTGATAATACCCGCTGTAATTGTTACATCTAAGTTCAAAGGATATCCTATTGCCAATACCCATTGTCCTAATTTAATTTCATCACTGTTGCCATATACTAAATAAGGCAAGCCACTTGCTTCAATTTTAATGACAGCGATGTCACTGCTCGCGTCTACACCTATCACTTTTGCTTTGTAGCTTTTTTTATTGTTTAGTGTCACATTGATTTCGTCTGCACCATTTACCACATGGTTATTGGTTACAATATATCCGTCAGCAGTAATCAATACACCGCTTCCACTTGCTCTTTGTTCTGGTTGAATTCTTGGACCTCCAAAAAAATCGCCTAACATCTCCTCGTCACCAAAGAAATCGAAGAATGGGTTTCTTTGTCTTGGTTGACGGCTTTGTTGTATTTGCTTCGCATTGGTCTTTGTTTTGATGTGCACCACTGCAGGGGAGGCTGCATTGGCTGCAGGGGTAAAGTCTACCGTAGTGGCTGGGGCATTACCATTAAAAAAACTGGCATAATTAGCAGGCAGTTTACCATCTGTTTCAAAACTTGAATTTGATTTTGAAATTTTACCATAAGCCCACATGCTTGCAACGGTTGTAATGGCGCTAATACCAATAATAGCTGCTACATTTTTTAAGTTCATATTCATGCTTTTATTTTTTTAAATAATAGAATCAGTTTAGAAAATTTTTTACAAATTCTGTACCAATTTATTTGCAATTTAATTCAGCTGAAATTATGGCACAAAATCCATCAAAGAGTTTAACAAAAATTAAAGAAAACTGTTTATTAATTGTGACAATTTTGCACATTTAGCTTTTACTAAGGCAATTTCATCTATAGATTATAAGCCTGATAAAAAGGCTAAACTATCCACTCCATCTGCATATTGGGCTAAAAGGGGCTTTTGTAAACTACCAAATGGAAGCTGATTTTTCCCCACCACACACTGAATCTCATCCATATTCAATTTGGGCATAGCACTCAATTTGTACTGCTGATAATGTATCTGGCTAATGGCCGCAAATGGGGAAGGGTTCTCGCTCATTAATACGCCCCCTGAATCCATATACAATTTTTTACCCATCATTAATAAAGCCAATTGATAATCATAATTGTGCTTGTATTTATGTTGGTCTAATAAGTAATTGTATTTTTTAAGGGCGTTTAAAAACGGGATAAAATCATATCCTTCGGGCACCCAAATCTGTGTGACATTCCTGCAACCCATCCCATAGTATAGCATGCAATCATCTGCTAAGGCAGCTAGTTCTGACAAAGTTTCAGAGCCATCTAAAATGGCAATTGATGTCTTGTTCTTGCGGATGATATGTGGGAATTTACCAAAATAATATTCAAAATAGTTGCCTGCAGTATTGCCTCCAGTGGCGATATAGGCATCGCAATTTTTTAATTGTTCTTGCACCGATATCTGTTCCCCAAATGCAGGGTTTATCTCAATTAAACTTTTAATAATAAAATCCATCAATACCTGGTCTTTAGAGGACCTTTTAACAATAGCCGTATGTCCAGCAATCAGAGTGCTTAGTAAATCGTGAAAACCTACCAAGGGGATATTGCCTGCCATCACAATCCCTACTTTTAAATTTGTCGCTTCATTTGAGATAGAGGGATACCCAGCAGTCCATGCTTCAAGGGCTGTTTGCTGTAAAAACTGCTCCCTGATTTGTAAAATCGCTTGGTCTATGAATTCGGGTAAAAACCATGCATTTTGGCGGTAAGCCTCCAATTTTGCTTCATTTAAAAGGGTATTATTTGGATCCGAAAGCTGATGTCCAAGGGCGACAAAACCTTTAATTCTTGCTTGTAAGTTCATGCTAGTTATATATCTTTGTTAGCAAAAGTACGATTCTAAAATTTAAATATTTTTTATGGCAATCAAAATTACAGACGAATGTATTAATTGTGGCGCATGTGAGCCAGAATGTCCAAATAACGCAATCTATGAAGGTGGAGTAGAATGGGCTATGGCCGATGGTACTTCTCTAAAAGGTGCTTACACTTTAATGGATGGTACTTCAGTGGATGCAGGAGCAAGAATAGCACCTGTTGCAATGGATACTTACTATATTACACATAACAAATGCACAGAATGTCAAGGTTTTCATGAAGAACCTCAGTGTGCAGCTGTTTGTCCTGTTGACTGTTGTGTGCCAGACGAGTTATACAAAGAGACAGTTGATGAATTATTAGCAAAGAAAGAAAAATTACATTTATAATTAAATGGTTTAAAAAGGGAATCATTTCCCTTTTTTTATTGTCATAATTTTTGGTGCATTGTTGACCTAATACAAAGTGGAATCTATGAAAACAAAAGTCGCATTGGTTACAGGAGGTTATAGTTCCGAGGCCGAGATTAGCTATAAAAGTGCAAAGACGGTGTTCAATGCATTGGATAAAAATAAATATGATGTCTATCAAATAGACATCCATCCCTCAGGTTGGTGGTACAAGAATACAGCTGGGGAAGAAGTGGCTGTTGACAAAGCTGATTTTAGTATTCAAGAAGGTGCTGAAAAAATATTATTCGATGTGGCATTGATGTGTATCCACGGCACACCAGGTGAGGACGGAAAATTACAAGGCTATTTTGACATGATCGGCTTGCCTTATACAAGTTGTGATACTGCAACTTCTGCATTGACTTTTAATAAAAGATATACAGTGGCTGTTGCAGGATTTGGCGGAATAGGCGTTGCAAAATCATTGCATTTATTTAAAGAACAAGCTTTAAGCCCAGATCAAATACTATCCAATCTATCTCTTCCTGTATTTGTGAAGCCTAATAATGGTGGAAGTAGTTTTGGTATAAGCAAAGTGAATCAAGCTAGTGAATTACCTGCTGCATTAGAAAAAGCTTTTAAAGAAGACACTCAGATATTAGTAGAGGAGTTTATTAGCGGAAGGGAATTTACCATTGGGGTGTTTAAATCCAAAGGAAAGATTACTGTATTACCAATCACTGAAATTAAAACAGAAAACGAGTTTTTTGATTACGAAGCAAAATACCAAGGTAAGAGTAAAGAAATCACACCAGCAGACATCACCACCAAAATGTTTGACGCATTAACAGCAGCTGCACAAAAAGTGTATGCGATATTAAATTGTAGAGGTGTGGTTAGGATAGATTTTATTTACGATGAAGCCGCAGAAAAAGCATACATGTTGGAAGTAAACACCGTGCCTGGACAAAGTGAAGCGAGTGTGATTCCGCAGCAAGTAAAAGCAATGGGCTGGAACTTAACAGACTTTTATGGTTGGATTATTGAAGATAGTTTAGAACAAAAATAAAATCAAGCAATTTGAAACTCATTGACGATATATTAAAAAAGCCATTGTGGATGAATATGCTCATCGGTTTTGGAGTAGCCATTTGCTTATTCATTATTTTCTTTTTCTCTTTGGGATGGATCACAGGCAATGGCGAAACAGAAAAAGTGCCTGCAGTCATAGGCTTAGATGTAGCGGCAGCTGAGAAAAATTTAATAGCATTGGGTTTTGATGTGGAGTTACAAGATTCAATTTATGTAGATACGCTTGCTAGAAATGCAGTCTTAAGACAAACACCAGAAGCAGACGAGGTTGTAAAAAAAGGAAGAACTGTTTACTTAACTGTCAATCGTGTGATTGCCCCACAAGTTGATATGCCTAACCTTGTTGGATTTTCTATTAAAAGTGCCGAGACCTATTTAAAAGTGTTAGGCTTAAGATTGGGTTCAATACAAATGGTGCCTGATCAAAATAAAAATGTGGTGATTGACCAGTTAGTCAATGGGCAACCAATTGCACCGGGTTCGAAAATACCATCGGGCACTTTGATACATTTTTTAGTAGGTGATGGAGGTGCATCAGGGGGAATGTTCATGCCAGACTTGGTAGGCTTAACTTATGAACAAGCAAAAGCGCAGTTGATAAGTTTAGGATTAAATCTTGGCGTAGTAACTGTCAACGGTTCGATAGTGGATAGTGCTTCTGCATTTGTATTTGACCAAAATCCGAGTGCTTATGGAAGTCAGATTGATTCATTAGGGATGCCAATTCAAAATTCAGTAACCAAAGGTGCAACCATCAATTTGGTATTGGACAAAGTAGCTCCGGTAAAACCGATTCGAGATACCATTCAACAATAGTTAAACTGTTTAATTTAAAATTAATATATGAATACAATTTCAGTTGCCGACTTAAAGGCTAAAATAGATGCTGGTGAAAAAATTAATTTATTAGATGTTCGTGAACCCCATGAACACGCTGCATTCAATATTGGTGGTCAATTATTACCACTTGGTTTGGTTCAAGCCTTGATGTTAGACGAAATTGAACACTTAAAAGAAGAGACCATTTATGTGAATTGCAGAAGCGGTAATAGAAGTGGGCAGGCTTGTATGATGATGGAGCCTTATGGGTTTAAAAATGTTGTGAACGTAGTTGGTGGCATGTTGGCATGGCAGGAAAAATTCCCTGGATAATCTTTTAACCTTATAAATGAATTAATATGAAAAAACTAAGTGCAATATTATTAATGGTTACAATCGCATTTAGTGCTTGTAATGTTGATAGTAACAAACCATCGGCTTATCACGATAACTCTAACAGAGCGGACACACTTTCTGGTGGAGTTCAATTAATACCTATCACAACAAGCAAGGGTGTATTTAATGTATGGACAAAGAGAGTGGGGAATAATCCAAAAATAAAGGTTTTGTTATTGCATGGTGGGCCTGGTTCTACCCACGAATATTTTGAATGTTTCGATTCTTATTTCCCTAAAGCAGAAATTGAATATTATTACTACGATCAGTTAGGTTCGGCATATTCAGATAATCCTAACGATACTAGTTTATGGAATTTACCAAGATTTGTAGAAGAAGTAGAAACTGTTAGAAAGGCGCTAGGTATGGATTCTTCTAATTTCTTTTTATTAGGCCATTCTTGGGGCGGTATATTGGCAACCGAGTATGCACTTAAGTATCAAAAAAATTTAAAAGGGCTTATTATTTCAAATATGGTGCCTTCTATTCCTGATTATGTAAAATATGCAAATGAGGTATTAGGTCCAAAATTACCAGCTGATGTGCTTGCAAAGATTCGTGCATTCGAAGCCAAGGGTGACTACACAAATCCTGAGTATTTAAAAATCATAACAGACTATTATTATCCAGAACACGTTTTGAGAATGCCTCCTGCTAATTGGCCTGATCCTGTCAAACGTGCATTTGCAAGAATGAATTATCCATTGTATTTAAGAATGCAAGGACCTTCTGAATTTGGTGTGGTAGGAGATGCGGCATTAAAAAACTGGGATCGCAAAGCAGATCTAAATACAATCACAGTACCTACTTTAAGTATTGGTGGTGAATTTGATACCATGGATCCTAAGGCGATGGAAGCCCTTTCTAAAGCAGTAAAAGATGGTCAATTCTTATATTGTCCAAAAGGTTCTCACATGTCTATGTATGACGACCAGTATACTTATTTCACTGGTTTAGTTAAATTCATCAAAGGGGTAGATGCTAGAAAGTAAAGTTATTTTAAATCAATCTTTAAACTGATCCAGTAATTTCTACCAGCCATTGGGTAAAAATTATTGGATGTAGTTAGAGTACGATCATAGATATAACTAAAAGTATAGCCGTTCGGAGCATATTTTACGTCTAATACATTATTCGCGTATAGCTGCAGTAACATCGTGAATTTTGTTTTATTCAAAATAGTCCAATGCGCATTCAGGTCATTGATAAAGAATGCATCTAATTGTCTGTCCTTGTTTTGTGTATTGTCAAGGAATTGTTTAGAGGTATATTTTGTTGTCCAGAAAAAGCTCAACTTATCATTTGGTTTCCAATTAAATGTTCTATTCGTAATTAAACTAGGGGATAGGGCAATATTGGTGTTTTTATGTTGGATAGCCACTTGCGTGAATTGATCGTAATCGTCAATATACTCAGTAAACTCCTCTATCTTGTTTTGACTGAATGTGATACTATAACTTGTGCTGTATTTTTTATTTAATGCATATTTTACTTGTAATTCTATACCTGCTCTATAACTTTTTGGAACATTGGTTCTAGTATAAGCGCCCACATCATTTATTTTTCCCGTCAAAACCAATTGGTCTTTATAATTCATATAATAGACATTTGCATTAATTGCATATTTAGGTTTTTTTAATTCAAATCCAGTCTCCCAATCAACTAATTGCTCTCTTCTTGGTTGTTCAGTAGCACTAGCTTCAAAGTCATCTCTATTAGGTTCTTTGTTAGCCACTGCAACACTTGTGTAATAAAATATATTTTTTGCCTGGTAGGTCAATCCCATTTTCGGGTTAAAGAAATTAAATTTTCTTTCAATTTCCAAGTCGGTATTTTTTGTAAATCCATTCATTTGATGGGTTACATATCGATACTGTAAGTCTAAAAAGCTTTTAAATTTTTTTGATAATTTTCTTTCCCATTTTACATAACTGTTCCTTTCTTTTTTGATTGCGTCATTATCATAGTACCTAAAATTTGCTGGTGCAAATGTTTGACTCAAATAAGGCAATGTGCCAAAATGCAATCCGTCATAAACACTCCAACCTCCACCTATCGTCAAATCATTTAAACTGTCTACGTATGAAACTGCGGTAATCTGTCCATAAAAGTTATTATCTAACCACCTTCTTCTCACTAAGTCAGCTGGTACATTTATTTTCCCCTTGACATCAATATTGTAATCCGCAAAATCTACCCCAGCTTTATACTCTTCATAATACCCTTTACCTGTTGTCAAGAAAAAAGCAGTATTCCATTTCCAATTGGTATTGATTTGTTTATTATAAAATAATTGGTAATGCGTTTGCGTATAATTATCTGTTTGATTTTCGTAAGGCGCATCTGCTTTTTCTGTTCCTGCTGGATTAAATGTTCTATTTGTAGCTAGTAGTTCCTGTGGCACCCCATACCATGCTTGGTATGTTCTTTCTTTGCCACTAAAAACATTCAACCTCAAAGAAGATTTTTCTCCCCAATAAGTACTACTTAGAAAAAAACTTTTCAAATCACTATTCGCTCTGTCAATAAATCCATCACTTCTGATTGAACTGACCCTTCCGTCAAAAGTGAATTTATTATTAATCAAACCCGATCCAAAAACAAGGTTATTTTTGAAACTATTAAAAGAACCAGCCGTATTTTGTAAGGATAGATAGGCATTTGGGTTGTATTCATTGGTCATTAAATTCACACTAGCTCCAAATGCACCAGCACCATTGGTAGAAGTTCCAACACCTCTCTGAATTTGAATACTATTCACGCTAGATCCAAAGTCTGGTATATTCACAAAAAAGGTTCCCATGCTTTCTGCATCATTATAAGGAATACCATTTAATGTAAAGTTGATTCTTGTGGCATCGGTACCTCTGATTCGGATACCTGTATACCCAACGCCTATGCCGGCATCTGCATGCACCACCACAGATGGTGTATTTTCAAGTAAGAAGGGTAGGTCTTGACCAACATTGTTCAATGCAATTTGTGCTTTGCTAATATTTGTTTTTGCAAAGGGTGCTTGCTCACTTAATCTAATTGCTTTGATTTCGAGCGGAGGCAGACTTCTAATGCTGTCTGTGAACTTATTTGTACTATCCTTTTTAGCAACAACCTGTGTTGACTTTTGTGCATTTAAAGCAACAAAAAATAAAATCGATACCAAAGTGCCCAATAACTTATTCATAGCTCATTGTTAAGTTTAAAAATAATGGGAACAGGTAAATTGCTATGAGAAGAGGCGCAGAAATTGCGGTGACCTTCCCTTCGCAGGCATTATCCTGTTCAGGTTCAACGGGTTTTATCTCAGCTTTTGAAAGCACCCCGAGGACGGCACAAAATTAAGACGGTTTTTTTAGATGAACAACTGTAACTTTATTCTTAGCCTTTCGTTATACGATAAAATAACCCTTCAAATGAAAAAAATAGCCCTTTTCGCCTGCCTCTTAATGGCATTTACCTTACAAGCTCAAAACAAAATGGGCGTGATTTATGATGAAAATGTACAGGTAAGAAAATTGCCCAATTTCACATCCATCCGTGTATCCAATGCGATTGAATTATTTATTAGTCAGTCTAATAAAACAGAAGTAGCCGTGAGCGCCTCATCGGATGAGTATAAGAATAGAATTATAACAGAAGTAGTAGGTGGAACTTTAATTATTAGAATGGCAGATAATTATAGTAGATGGTGGAAATGGGGGAATGAAGATTACAGAATCAAAGCTTATGTAAGTGTCAATGAATTATATGCCATAACAGGTTCAGGTGCGACCAATATTAAAATAGTGAATGGAGTAAACGCTGAGAAATTAAAGATCACACTTTCTGGTGCGAGTGATATGAAGGGAGACATCAAAGCAGGCACTTTACTTGCTGATTTATCTGGTGCTTCAAGTTTCAAAGGAACAGTACAGGCCAATGCATTTTCTGTAAAAGGGTCAGGTGCTTGTAACTTTGATATTTCAGGTGGGGGTGAAGACTTGATAGTGGATGTGTCTGGTGCCTCTAGCGTAAAAATGTTTGACTATTTAGTAAAGGGGGCTTCTGTAGACGCTTCCGGTGCAAGTAGTGTCAAATTAAATGTATCTGGTATGCTAAAGCCACATGCCACTGGCGCAAGTAGTATCGATTATAAAGGAAACGCAATCATCAAAGAAATGCAAAGCTCAGGTGCTTCAAGCGTGCGACATAAGAACTAATTGATTTCATATAGTAGACCATATTCTTTACCATAAACTTGTTTAAGAAGGAATATTGACCTACCTTTGCCCTCCAAACATCGCGAGGTAGAGCAGCGGTAGCTCGTCGGGCTCATAACCCGAAGGTCGGAGGTTCGATCCCTTCCCTCGCAACATTTAATCCCGCTCCCGATTCCTATCGAGAGCGGATTTTTTTTGTCGTAAGTTTGTATTATTAAAGGATAGGTATGAAAGTTGGGTTTGTTAACATATTTGGGAAGCCAAACGCGGGTAAAAGCACTTTACTGAACGCCATTATGGGCGAGAAGATGGCTATTGTATCCTCTAAGGTTCAAACGACTAGGCATAGAATCAAGGCCTTTTTAAATAAGCAAGACGAGTATCAAATCATCTTTTCTGACACACCGGGCATCATTGATCCTAAGTATAAGCTTCATGAGAAGATGATGGGTGCGGTTAAATCGGCCTTGGAAGATGCTGATTTAGGCCTTTTAATGGTAGATGTTCGTGATGATTTTGACGAAATTGACGCCATGTTTACTTCATTAAGGCTTAAAGTGCCATGTATTGTGGTGATGAATAAGTCGGATTTGGCAGAAGGCGGCAGGGTGAAAGAGGCGAATGCCTATTTTAAAGCTAAGCCCTATTGTTCAAAAATAATTTCTATTAGTGCATTGAATATCCGTGATATAGATAGGTTATTGAAAGTTATATTGGAATTAAGTCCAGAAGGTGGTCATCCATTTTTTGACCAGGAAGACCTGAGTGACATGCCAACTAAGTTCTTTGTGAGTGAAATTATAAGGGAGAAGATTTATCAGTTATTTGGAGAGGAAATTCCATACCATACA
>Ga0075464_10001329_pt1 | contig 11086 bp, 9 predicted proteins | sample DEB19_08_DNA_5_FD_75068 | JGI IMG/M metagenome (GOLD analysis project Ga0075464, IMG submission 75068) | Aqueous microbial communities from the Delaware River and Bay under freshwater to marine salinity gradient to study organic matter... | ecosystem: Environmental > Aquatic > Marine > Coastal ...
GTCAACACGCGCTTGCGGCGGCCGCACGGTGTAGCCAGAAATCCCCACAATGCGCCGCTCTTCCCCCAACAGATAAAGCCACTCGGTGGGTTCTTCTGTGAGGCAGACGATGCGTTGGGGGCCCCAAGATGACCCAGCAGGACTTGCTAAAAAAGCATGGGTGGAGGAATCAAGGGGTGTCGGCATTGTGATTGTGCTTATTTTGACGTCCAGATCGCACCCACGTACAATGCTCGGCCAGTCTGGTTGTAGCCATACGCCGTCTGGTACTGGCGATCCAACAGATTGATGACTCGGCTGGTGAGCGCGACTTGCGGTGACAGCGCGTAGCGAGCCGACAAGTTGGCCACCACATAAGCGCCCAACTCTGGATTGCTAGAAGTGTCTGGTCGTGCACCGGTGTAGCGTAAATCTCCTCCTAATGTCCATTTGCCCAATGGCTTGGAAGCGCCAACGGAAGCCATGGTCCGGGGACGACGGACCAATTGCTCCCCGGTCGACTCGTTCATCGGATCCTGAAATGTCAAACTACTTCGTAGATCTGCTCCAGACCAAATACCGCTATAACTGACCTCAACACCTTTATTGGATGCGCTGCTGATGTTGCCAAACGTCGATGTGGCAGAGTTGTATTGCAACTGATCCTTCACACGGGTGTCAAAGTAAGTTGCTCTCACAATTTGCTTGTTTTTAGCCCATTGAAGGCCAAGCTCCTTAGATCGGGCGGTCTCAGGCTTCAAATCTGGGTTACCCGAATAAAGGTCGTACAGATAGCCCAAGGGCGGTAAATTGAACGAGGTAGACAGACTGGCAATCAGCTTGACTGCTGGCGTGACTTGGTACCCATAACCGGCATAACCGGTTGTTTTGCTGTCGAGGCCATCAGCAGCATCGCGGCGAACATTGAATTGCATGGAATTCAGACCGAGCTTGCCGGTCAGGCCGCCAAAATAGGCGGTCACGCCACGTTGACGGTTGATCTCAATAGCATCACTGTCCGCGGCATCAATCCTCTGATTTTGTCTTTCTGCACCGGCCGTGACCAACCATGAACCTAAGGCGACGAGTTGCGTCACGTTCAAGGTTTGACTGCGAGTGACTGCCTCACTTGAATAAGGGTAAGCCGCGGTCAACGTGGCGTCATAGATCGAGCGTTCACGGCCTTCGCTGAAGGTCACTTCGCTGCGCCAGTTCGTGTTGATCTGATTGTGGCTATAAAGCGCCCAAGTATTGAGCTTGCTACGTCCTTTATAAATGTCAGATTTTGTTCCAAAGCCGCCGCCATCGGTTTCAAAACGGCCGTCGGTTCCCTGTGTTCTCAAACCAACTGAATGTCCTTTGGACAGTTCATTAGACAAAGAAAAGTTGTAGTTTGTATTGCGGTAGCCATCAGCATCCGGATTTTCGTTCGGAAATTGCTTTGTGTTCATGGCTGAAAAACCAGAGGACACATGGCGCCCCACACCAAATGAAAAGCGTGTGTCGCCAAACTGCCCACTAGCGCCTGTGGCAATACGTGCACTGCCGTAAGAGCCTACTTCTGTTTGAACATAAGCGGTAGGTTTGCCGCTACCAGAGCGAGTGAAAACCTGAATCACACCACCGATGGCGCCGCTGCCGTAGATGGCAGAAACGTTGCCACGCACAATTTCAACTCGCTCAATTTGATCGAGCATGATGTGCTCAATGCTGACAGTACCGGTACTGTCTTGCTTGGTCAGCGGCACGCCGTCAACCAAGACCAACACTTGCATCGCCGCGCTACCCCGAAGAAAAAGACTCGAAGCTGTGCCGCGACCTCCGTTTTGTGTGAACTGAAAACCAGCTTCGCTGGCGAGCAAGTTGGGCAGGTCAATAGCGCTGGAGCGCTCAATAAGATCACGGCCAATTACAGTGGTGTGCGGCAAAGCGTCAGTTAGCAACTGCGCCGAACGATTAGCCGTGACAACAGTGTCCGAGAGCGTGCTTTGAGCTGAAGCGTTACTGGCCAAAATCAGCGCCAAAGGAAGCACGGCAAAGCGTGCATTGAGTTTGCATTTTTTCATGAGGAACAATCAACAACAAAAGCTCTCACCGGCTTCCCCGCCAGTGCATGAGCGTTACGAACGCGCGGCTTCAAAAAGACGCACGTTCACCTTGTTGGCCGGTATCCGGGCTAGCGAAGCTACCTTCATCGCCTTCCCAAGCACTTGTTCAAGGCGCTCAGTGGCTAGTGATGAAAGCGGAATACAGTTTCGAGCTAACAAGCTCAAAACGCATTCGTTCGTTTTACCGTTGCGGGGGCAGCGCAGGTTAGAAGACTTGGCGCCCACGCACCTTGACGGTGTGTTTGGCCTTAACTCCCTCCTGCTTCCCGTTGAACTGCGGCATGTGAACCACACCGCGAGCACCAACAGCAAACATTCTACGTGCCGTTGCTTCCTTCAACTCTACAATTCAGCTTGCTATGGCCGACACCCCCCAAATCGAACAGCTGGTTGAACGCGTAGAGCGGCTGTTGCTGCGCTATGACGAATTACAGCGTACCAACGAGTTACTGACCCAGCATGTGGACGCCCTCACACTTGAGCGCGACTCACTGAAGTCACGCCTGAGTGCGGCACGCGCACGCGTTGAAGGCCTGCTCGATCGCCTGCCAAAACCTGAAGTCAAAACAGAAGTTCACGGGACTTCAGACTCGGCCACGGAGAATCAGACATGAAGCAGCTTGAAGTGAAGATCATGGGCCAAAGCTATTTGCTGGGTTGCCCCGACGGTGGTGACGCCCGCTTGCTGGAAGCTGTCGACAAAGTCGACATCGCCATGTGCAAAATCCGCGATGCCGGCAAGATCAAGGCGCGTGACCGGATTGCTGTGTTGGCTGCCCTGAATCTAGCTTTTGAATTGTCTGACCGGCCCGCAACGCCAGCGCCCGTGGTGCGCCCAGAAGGCGCTGCCATCGACGCGCCAGATGATGGCCAAATCGGCTCACTGCTGATCCGACTCGACACCGCGCTCGGCGTTGACGGCCGATTGCTTTAACCCTGCGCCGAACTTGCGAACCTGAAGATCTGGCAGCCCTTGTTGTTCTGATCGAGCCTACAATGAAAACGTCTGCGACTCTTGCTGGGTTTTATACTTCCTTGTACCAATGCTTTTTAAGCACGGGCTTGGTAAATTGTCAGGCAGGTGTGATCGTCTCGCGTTAGACGGCCCCGAAGTCTGACTGCCCTCGCCCACCTGAACCCCGGTTCAGGATGAGAATCCAGCCGTTTCGCAGACACCATATTCTTCAGATCCGATGCTCATCGAACCCCAACTGATCGCCGAACTCCTTCTCATCGGCTTGTGTACCGGATTTTTAGCAGGTTTGCTGGGCATCGGAGGCGGTATGCTGATGGTGCCGTTCCTGACATTCATCCTCACGGCCAAGGGCTTTCCGGCTGACTACACCGTGAAAATGGCCGTAGCCACCTCACTGGCCACCATTTGTCTAACCTCTCTGTCGTCGGTGCGCGCGCACCACCAGCGCGGAGCCGTGTTGTGGCCGATTGTTAAAGTGCTGGCGCCCGGCATTGTGTTGGGCTCCATCGTCGGGGCACAATTTGCGGCGGCATTGCCAGGCAAATTGCTCGGTATTTTGTTTGCGATTTTTGTGGCCTTTTCTGCCACGCAAATGTTCATTGACCGCAAACCAAAACCCAGCCGCACACTGCCCGGCCGTGTCGGCACCTTCAGCATGGGTTGGGTCATTGGCATGCTGTCTGCACTGGTGGGCGCTGGTGGCGCTTTCGTTTCGGTGCCATTCATGACTTGGTGCAACGTCAAGATCCATGACGCCGTGGGCACCTCGTCTGCCCTCGGATTCCCGATTGCCTTGGCCGGCACGCTGGGTTATATCTGGGCTGGCCAAAACATGCCCGCCATGCCGCCCGGCTCCATCGGTTTTCTGTACTTGCCGGGCTTGGTCATCATCTCGCTGGCCAGCGTCTGCACTGCGCCGCTGGGCGCGCGCACGGCCCACCGGATGGACATCCGGCCATTGAAGAAAGTGTTCGCGTCAATTTTGTACGTGTTGGCGGCGTACTTTTTGTTCCGCTGATCAGCGCTATCAGATTCATCTTTTCAAAGATTTGTCGATCGCTGCGACAAAATCAGACTGCGTGATGATGCCTACCAAGGCTTGCTGGCTGTCAATCACCGGTAAGTGGTGATGCCCCTGCCCATGGAAGATGCCAACCAGATCCAAGACGTTTCGGCTCTCACTGATGACCCGAACCTTTTTGGTCATGATTTGACCTACTGCATTTGGATACGCTGTCAGCGTTTTTTCAATGCCAATCAGCCCACTGCGTAAAAAACCGCGCATACGTTGGCCAAAATTTTGATGAAAGTCGATATTGGCATGCTTCAGAAAATCTTCCACCGTCACCATTCCGACGACTCGGCGGCCTCGGTCGATCACCGGCATTGCTTTGATGTGCTTGTCGCGCAAAGTTTTCCAAGCAACCTCGAGTGGTGTGGTCACTTCTAAAAACAGAACTTCCGTCGTCATGATGTCAGCGCACTTGATCCCTTTTAATTTGTACTCATACGCCCTCAACTCAACTTGGCCAATCAGCCCAGCCAAGTCTGCTCTGTTGATGTCGATGACCTGGTTGTAGCGGAACAAAACAGCATCAATTTCTTTGGAATGAATTGCCTCGACTTGACCCGCTGTCGGCATGGCGCGCAAAAAAGAAGGGTACAACTTTCCCGTCAAATTGTTGTAGAACACGCCCATGACCACCAACAACACAGAATCCGTCAGCACTGGGAATAATGCGTACTGAAAACCACTGATTGAACCTAGGGAAGTGATCATGGCAACCGCTGCGGCAGGCGGATGCAAACAGCGCAACACAAACATGCACAAGATGGAAAGCCCAACAGCCGTGGGCGCCGTCAGCATCGAGTTGTCAAATAAATTGACGCATGCAATGCCAATCACCGCTGAAATCACATTGCCGCCAATGACGGCCCAAGGTTGCGCCATCGGGCTTGAAGGCAGCACAAACACCAGCAATGCACTGGCACCCAAAGACGCCATTGCCCAATTACTCACGCCGGCTAATCCCCCGAGATAACGGCCAGCCAACATCGTGAAAAGCAAGCCGATGAAAGCGCCACCAGCGGCGCGGAAACGCTCTTGTTGAGATACGTTGGTTTGGTCTTGTCCAAAAAACGGGAAGAGTTTTTTCTTCATAGCGAGTAATGGTAAAGCACGCATGACTTGCTGTTGAGCGCAGCTTCCACACAGCTAAACCAACCGTCAGCAGCCGACACCGGAGAAACCCTAGGCCAAGCCAAAAATTCAGCAAACTTGACCGCTGTCAAGAGCATTTGGCCCACTTAGGATGACGATCGCGTTCTGTTAATTTTGTGTTTGAGGGACCTTAAAGTTCAAAGCACAAAATAATCTTAATCAACAGGAGACAACGACATGAAAACTAAATTTTCAAGTATCAAGAACAAATTGGCAGCAAGCCTTGCCATCAGCTTCTCAACGTTGGCGCTGGTTTCAACGCCAACCCACGCAGCTTGGGAACCGACCAAACCGGTTGAATTTGTTGTGCCAGCTGGCACCGGCGGCGGCGCCGACCAAATGGCTCGGCTGATTCAGGGCATTGTCATCAAACACAACCTGATGAACCAACCGCTGATCGTCGTCAACAAGTCGGGCGGTGCTGGCGCTGAAGGCTTTTTGGCCATCAAGGGAGCCAAAGGCGATCCGCACAAAATCGTGATCACTTTGTCTAACCTGTACACAACGCCTATGGCCACTGGTGTACCGTTCAACTGGAAAGACATGACGCCTGTCGCCATGATGGCGCTTGATCAATTCGTCCTTTGGGTCAATGCTGAAACACCTTACAAAACTGCCGGCGAGTACGTTGCGGCCGTCAAAGCGGCTGGCCCGCTGAAGATGAAAATGGGTGGCACTGGCTCCAAGCAGGAAGACCAGATCATCACCGTCGGTTTGGAAAAAGCCACCGGCACAAAATTCATTTACATCCCGTTCAAAGGCGGCGGTGAAGTGGCCGTTCAGCTGGTTGGCAAGCACGTCGATTCCAGCGTGAACAACCCAGTTGAAGCGGTTGCCCAGTGGCGAGCCGGCAAGCTGCGTGCTTTGTGCGTGTTTGACGACAAGCGCATGACCTACAAAACGAAAATCACCGATACCCAGGCCTGGAGCGACATTCCGACCTGCAAGGAATCCGGTATCCCGATGGACTATCAGATGTTGCGCGGCATCTTCATGCCAGCGGGCGTGACGGCTGATCAAAAGGCGTTTTATGTCGCACTGATCCAGAAAATTCGGGCAACGCCTGAATGGCTTGATTTCATGGAAAAAGGCGCTTTCAACCAGACCTACATGGCGGGTGCAGAGTTCGAAAAATGGGCAGCATCTGCTGAAGTCATTCATCAAGGCTTGATGCAAGAAGCAGGCTTCTTGGCGAAGAAATAAAAAAACTTCTCCGCCAACTAAAACAGAAAAATGAAGTGATGTCCGGTTTGCCTGGCATCACTTTTTTTCGGCCAAACGTCAACCCGAGTCAGTCAAAACAATAATTTACAGGAGCATTCCCAATGTCGTTAAGTGAAACAAAAGCCCCAGAAGTGAAAGGCCCCGCCACCTATTTGGTGGAAGCTGCGGTGGCCATCTGCGTGATCATCTTGGGGTGCGTTGTGATTTACGGCAGTCGTGAATTGGGCGCCGGCTGGACCAGCGAAGGCCCAGGCTCAGGCTACTTTCCCTTTTACATCGGCCTGATCATGGCCATTTCCGGAGCGGGTATTTTGTTTCAGGCTTTCTTCAGCAGAAAGGGCAAAAACACTGCTGTTTTTGTCGATGGCGAGCAAATAAAGCGGGTGCTGTCTGTGCTCATTCCGGCCGGCATTTATGTCTTTGCCGTTGAGTTCATCGGCCTCTACGTCGCTTCATTTTTGTACATCACCTTATTCATGGTGATCCTAGGTAAGTTTTCATGGGTCAAAAGTTTCATTGCTGCGTTTTGCGTCAATGCGCTGTTCTTCATGATGTTTGAGGTTTGGTTCAAAGTGCCCCTCTACAAAGGCGAACTCGACTTGCTGAGTTTCCTCGGCTACTAGATTCGCGTCCTTGACAGCTCAACAGCTGGGCCACTGCGCCGCTTTCACAGCATTTAATCTGACCTCTCGGAGTTTTTGAAAATGGATGAACTTAACTCGCTGTTCCAAGGGTTCGCGGTCGTGCTGACCCCGATGAACCTACTTTTGATGGTTGTTGGCATTGTCTTGGGCGTGCTGATTGGCGTGCTGCCCGGACTTGGGGGCGCCAATGGCGTCGCCATTTTGCTGCCGCTGACCTTCACGATGACGCCTACTTCGGCCATCATCATGTTGTCCTGCATTTACTGGGGTGCCTTGTTTGGCGGCGCCATAACGTCGATCTTGTTCAACATACCGGGCGAGCCTTGGTCTGTAGCAACAACCTTCGACGGCTACCCAATGGCACAGCAAGGACGTGCGGGAGAAGCGCTGACGGCGGCCTTCACCTCCTCCTTCATCGGCGCCTTTGTGGCGGTGGTCATGATCACCTTCATGGCCCCATTGGTGGCTAAATTTGCACTGCAATTCGGCCCGCCAGAATTTTTCGCCGTCTACCTGCTAACGTTTTGCAGCTTTGTAGGCATGGGCAAGGGCTCGCCCTTTAAAATTTTGGCGTCGATGACGATCGGTTTTGCGCTAGCGTCTGTCGGCATGGACACGGTCACCGGCCAGCTGCGCCTGACCTTTGGCTGGTTGGAGCTGATGCGCGGCTTTGACTTTCTGATCGCCGTGATTGGTTTGTTCGGTATTGGTGAGATTTTGTTGTCGATGGAAGAAGGCCTGGCCTTCTCCGGCAAACAAGCCAAGATCGACTCCAAGATTGTGCTGGCCACTTGGAAGAAGTTGCCAAAATACTGGATGACGTCGATCCGCAGTTCGTTGGTCGGTATCTGGATGGGCATCACGCCTGGCGGCGCTACACCGGCCTCGTTCATGAGCTACGGCCTGGCCAAGAAAATGTCCAAGACCGGCAACAAATTCGGCACAGGTGAAATCGAAGGTGTGATTGCCCCAGAAACGGCCGCACACGCCGCAGGCACCAGCGCCTTGCTGCCAATGCTGGCTTTGGGCATCCCAGGTTCGCCAACCGCCGCAGTGCTATTGGGTGGCTTGTTGATCTGGGGTCTGCAACCCGGCCCACTGCTGTTTACCGAACAGAAAGACTTTGTCTGGGGCTTGATCGCCAGCATGTACTTGGGCAACTTGGTTGGCTTGGTCGTGGTGCTGACCACCGTGCCGCTGTTCGCCTCGATTCTGCGTATTCCGTTTTCGATCATCGCTCCCGTGATCATCGTGATCTGTGCGATCGGTGCCTACACCGTGCACAACGCGATGCTCGACATCTGGTTCATGCTGCTGTTCGGTATTGTTGGCTACTTGTTCAAGAAACTCGACTACCCGATTGCACCGCTGGTGTTGGCCCTGGTGCTAGGCGACAAAGCTGAAGACGCCTTCCGCCAGTCGATGCTGATTTCGCAAGGTGATGTCAGCGTGATGTTCTCCAACTACTTGGTCGGCAGCATCACCGCACTGGCCTTGGTCTTGCTTTTCTGGCCACTGATCTCCAAGGTGCTGAACAAGATCCGGCCACCGAAGAAAGACGAATTTGAAGCTGAGCGTCCGGTGGATTAATGCAGTAAAAAAAGATTCCCATCCATGATGGGAAACAAGCCACCTCAGTCACAACGAGGTGGCTTTTTTTATATCTTGCCGCGTTGCTTAAGGCGGCTCAAAGTCTCTGCAGAGAGATTCAAGTAAGACGCCAATTCTTTTTTGGGAATTCGCTCAAAGAGTTCAGGGTGTTTACGGACAAAGCGCTTCACACGGCCCGGCGCGTCCAGCAAATGCAGCGTGATCGTGTGGGCCATGATCTCGCTCATCAGCTCCATCACGGCATATTCAAAGGACTTCTTGATTTCGTGGTGACGCTCTAAAAAAGCCACCCAGGCTTCCAGGGGTAGTTTGGCCACCCGCACCTTGGTAACGCACACGGTGCTGTAGGGCGTTGGCGTCCCCAGTCGCCAAGCGGCGTAGCTGGTCTCCATGTCGCGTTCGTCAGTGAAGCGAAGAATCATCTCCTTGGCTTCCTGATTTGTCACCACCCGTTTGAGGATGCCTTCGAGGATGAAATACTGCTCCATCTCGTGCACACCTTGAGCCAACAATGAATCGCCTTTGTGGCCATCGACGATGACCAAATGCGGCTCCAACTCAGCGCTCTGCGCCGCCGTCATCCCTTTTAAAACGGTGTTCTGCGCCAGTTGAACGCGAATGATGTTTCTATCGGGGTGGTCGGGAACAGAGAGCATGGCTAAGTAGGATTGGGCGAGACGCAGAACAGACTCGCTCGAACATCTGAATAAGGCTGAACACGAGTCCAAATATGGCGAAAATTGACCGCGATCAATGGTCTATTCCAAAGCGACTCCTATCATAACCGGACACTGCAACGAGCCCTCTTTTTTGGGCGTGCGAGTCCAGCTGTGCGGCCTTGTCCCATAACTTTCATCGAAGTCAAACGAAAAGAAATTTCCTCATGACCAACGACACTCAATCACCGGAACAGACAGACGGGTTCAACCTGGTCATCGACGCTCTGAAGCTCAACGACATTGACACCATTTACGCCCTGCCCGGCATCCCCATCACTGACCTGACGCGCAAGGCGCAGGCTGCGGGCATTCGCATGATTTCCTTCCGCCACGAGCAACACGCCGGCAATGCCGCCGCTGCAGCTGGCTTTCTGACGCAAAAACCAGGCATTTGCCTGACTGTTTCAGCCCCGGGTTTCCTGAACGGCCTGACCGCGCTGACGAACGCCACCACCAACTGCTTCCCGATGATTCTGATCAGCGGTTCCAGCGAGCGTGAAATTGTCGACCTGCAGCAAGGCGACTACGAAGAGATGGACCAACTCGCGATCGCCAAGCCGCTGTGCAAAGCGGCTTTTCGCGTTCTGCACGCTGAAGACATCGGCGTCGGCATCGCACGCGCTATCCGCTCCGCGCTGTCTGGCCGTCCCGGCGGCGTCTACCTCGACCTGCCAGCCAAGCTGTTTTCGCAGACGATGGAAGCAGAAGCCGGCAAACGCTCGCTCATCAAGGTGATTGACCCCGCACCACGCCAAATCCCTGCGGCTGATGCCGTCAAGCGCGCCCTTGACTTGCTCAAAAATGCCAAGCGTCCGCTGATCGTTCTCGGCAAAGGCGCAGCCTACGCTCAGGCCGATGCAGACATCCGCGCCTTGGTCGAAAAATCCGGTATTCCTTACCTGCCGATGTCCATGGCCAAGGGCTTGTTGCCTGACACGCATGAGCAATCGGCAGCCGCCACCCGCTCTTTTGTGCTGGCCGAAGCCGACGTTGTGATGCTGGTCGGTGCTCGCCTGAACTGGCTGCTGTCACACGGCAAGGGCAAGACATGGGGCACACCGTCCTCCACTAAATTCATCCAAATCGACATCTCACCGACTGAGATGGACAGCAACGTGCCCATCTCAGCACCACTGGTCGGTGACATTGGTTCTTGCGTCTCGGCGCTGTTGGGCGGCATGGGCGCTAACTGGACCAAGCCACCGGCCGACTGGCTGCAGGCGATTGGTGAGCGCAAAGACAAAAACATGGCCAAGATGGCCGCCACGCTGGCGCTCAACCCAGCCATCATGAACTTCCACAGCGCCCTGAACGTCGTGCGTAATGTGGTCAAGGCGAACCCAGAAGCTGTCGTCGTCAACGAAGGCGCCAACACCCTTGACTTCACGCGCAGCATTGTTGACATGTACCTGCCGCGCAAGCGTCTTGACGTTGGCACCTGGGGCATCATGGGCATCGGCATGGGCTTCGCAGTGGCCGCAGCAGTGACCACCGGCAAGCCGGTGATCGCCATCGAAGGTGACAGCGCCTTTGGTTTCAGCGGCATGGAAGTCGAAACCATCTGCCGCTACAACCTGCCGATTTGCATCGTTGTCTTCAACAAC
>Ga0075464_10001330_pt1 | contig 11076 bp, 12 predicted proteins | sample DEB19_08_DNA_5_FD_75068 | JGI IMG/M metagenome (GOLD analysis project Ga0075464, IMG submission 75068) | Aqueous microbial communities from the Delaware River and Bay under freshwater to marine salinity gradient to study organic matter... | ecosystem: Environmental > Aquatic > Marine > Coastal ...
AGAAGAACAATTAGATAGTGTTGTAGATGTTCTGGTTACTGCATTTGGATACCTGCAGAAGCTAGCTAACACGTATGACATTGACGTAGCCGAAGCCTGTAATCGAGTAGCAGCTAATAACCTGACCAAGTACCCTGTAGACGAGCAAGTCGCATACGATACAGTTCAGATGTATAAAGAAAAGGGTGTTGCTACTTATTACGAGAAGGCAGAAGATCATGGTGTATACGTTATTCGTGATGCTCTTACAAACAAGGTCAAGAAACCAAAGGGTTTTGTTCCTGTAAGTCTAGCTGACTTGATTCCTGTTCGGCACTAAGGAGGTAGTATGGAAGAAGTTCCTAAGTATGAAGTAAGGGCACACCATTCAGATGGTAGTAGTCCAGGGAAGGTTTACTATCCAGGTGGTACTCCTTGGCCTCTTCCAGGGGATAGTATCTTAGCTCCTAAGATTCCTCCTAATGTTCCTATTCAAGAACCAGAGCAATTTGATGTGATCAACAAGCCAAAACACTACATGTTAGTAGAGGGTGTCGAAGTTCGCGATGTTTGTAAGGCTTTAGCTACACGAATGCAAGAGAAATACTCAGCTTTCTTTATTTCTGATTACATTCAGTTTCTGCAATACGTTCTTCGGTTTGATCAGAAGAATGGGATTGAGGACTTGAAGAAAGCTAAGTGGTATTTGGAGAAATTAATTGAAGAGAATTATTGAGCATACCTAACCTAATGAAGTAAAGGAATAATATGAAAATTAAAATCGAAGATCCACAAGCCTTTATTTATGGAGACATGGAAGACTTTGAAGAAGTTGAAACAGTAGTTGATTATGAGGCAGGATATAAGGACTTAGCTCCAGCAACTACAATCTGTAAACAAATCTCTACTGGTAAATTCTTTGCTCTTGATTGGATGCAATACACTAGTCATTATGGTTCAGGTGAATCTCAGCATGATGAAGACGAAGCATATGAGGTGTATCAAGTAGAAGTAGTTACAACAACTAAAGAGTGGAAGATTAAGGAGTAACAATTGAAGAATTTACGAGAGTATTCTAAGATACCCTGGGAGTTAAATTTCAAATATGATCCTCTATCTTATAGCTTCCTTTCAAGATTAGACGGAGTCCCAGTTGGGACTAAATCCTCAAAAGATAAGTGGGTTGTGTTTTACAATAAAGCCTACTGGCAGATTTCACGGGTAGTTCTTTATCTCTTCAAAAAGCTTACTGACGACACTTTGGTTGTTGATCATAGAGATGGAAATGGGCTGAATAATAGCATTGACAACTTAAGGCTTGTCACTCAGTCTGTGAATTCTCTTAATAAGAAGAAACAGCGTAATAATCAAACAGGTGTGACAGGTGTATCCTTCCACAAGAGGGATCAATACTACTCTGCTTATACAGAATACAATGGAGTACCTAAACTTGAACTATTCTATATTAAGCAACACGGAAATACCGCTCTAAGCAAGGCAATCGCAGCCAGGAAAATGTATGAAAGTAGTAATAAACAAATGACAGAAAGGCACGGTAAATGAATACAGCAAAATTAGTAGGATACACACAACCATCAGAAGAGTTCAAGGAAAGCTTTTCTGATATCAAAGAGTTAGTAGCATATTGCGCTAGAGTTTCAAATCCAAGTAATCAATATAACTCAGCAACAGCAGATAAACTAATCGCTTACTTGATTAAACATAAACACTACTCTCCACTTGAAATGGCAAGTATTACAATTGAAGTAGAAACTACACGAGACATTGCTAGACAGTTCCTGCGACATCGAAGTTTTACATTTCAAGAATTTAGTCAGAGGTACGCTGATCCAACTACCGATCTAGGTTTCGTTCTCCGCGAAGCTCGTTTACAAGATACAAAGAACCGACAAAATAGCATTGAAGTAGATGACCCTTATTTACAAACTAAGTGGGATATTATGCAGCAGAAGGTTATTGATGCAGCTACAGAAGCTTATGCTTGGGCTATTGAGAATGGACTTGCAAAAGAACAAGCTCGTTCAGTTCTCCCTGAAGGGAATATGAAGTCTAGATTATATGTTCAAGGGACAATCCGAAGCTTTGTACACTACATCGAACTTCGGACAGGTGTTGAGACTCAGAAGGAGCATCGTGAACTCGCTCAGGCTATTGCTCTAGCTGTCAGTAAAGTGTTCAAGATTTAACTACTAAAACAACAAAACATATGCTATAATCGAGAACTCTTTCGTACCCTCCTTTATAGCATACTCCTGAAAGGAGACGAATATGCTAAATATTATTGCACTAAGTTACATCAGCTTTTCAGAGATTCAGAAGGTAGCCCCAAAGGTAACTCCTACTTGGGCTAAGAATAACCTTACTGAATTTCATAGTATTTTAAAAGAACTAGGTATGGATATTTCAGTACCTTATGACTGGCAGGTTAACATCCAGCACAGGAATAGATTTAATGAAGTAGTAACTTGTGACAGAGTCGTAGGTAATGAATCAACAAGTAAAGATTGGGTTAACTCTGGGTATGCTTCTCGTGAAGCTATTGATAAAGCCAAGAAATCGAAGCTGTTGATCGACCTTTATAGAATGAAGGGTCTGGTTCAGGGAGAGAATGAATCAATTAATGAAGTGTAAACAAAAGGATAATAATTATATGCTACCTAAGCATTTACTACCAATTGAAGAATATAAGGAACCAACTGAATTTGCTAACCAACAGCTTAGTATCTTCTGGCTTCCTGATGAAATTAAAGTAGAAAAGGATATTCAAGATGTTCTAGTTAATTTTACTGAAGCTGAAAAACATGCTGTCATTACTACGCTAAAGTTATTTAGCTTGTATGAAACTCATGCTGGAGATGAGTACTGGTTAACTCGATATCGCAAGATGTTTGATGGAGCAGAGTTTCATAGAATGGCTTCAGTATTTGGTATGTTTGAACTTGCTGTTCATCAGCCCTTCTATGCTAAGTTAAATCAACTACTCAATATTGATACTCCTGAATTCTACCTGTCTTACTTAGATACTGACTGTCTAAAGGAACGAATTGAGCATGTAAACTCAATCATTAACCACGAAGATGATCTAGTGTCCCTGGCTGGTTTTAGTATGGTTGAGGGTGTTATTTTGTATTCAGCTTTTGCTTATATTAAGCATCACCAATCCCAAGGTAAGAACAAACTGCTGAATATTGTAAGAGGTATTAACTTCTCTGTCAGAGACGAGAATCTGCACTCTTTGGCTGGGGCTTGGAGCTTCAAACATAAACTAAAACAATCTAACTTAACTGCTGAACAGAAGTCTGACTTGCATACTAAAATCCTTGACCTAGCTAATACTCTCTATGAGCATGAAAAAGAAATCATCAAGCTAACCTTTGCAAAAGGAAAGATTGAAGGTATTACTGAAACTCAGATTCTGCATTTTGTTGAATCTAGGATTAATGAGTGCCTTAAGCAACTAGGCTTCCCTAAAATGTTTGATGTGAAGTACAATGTAATTGCGGAATGGTTCTATAAGGGAATCAATGACTACCAATTTAATGATTTCTTCAGCGCAGTGGGCCGAGAGTATAACCGAAACTGGTCCGAGGAAGACTTTAAATGGTAATTGACTATAGTCTAGAAAATTTCAACCATCTGGAGTATCCCGAAGAATCTGCGTCAGGGTTAATTCTAAAAGGAAGACGCTCTTGATTTTGGAGAGCTTCTTCGAGAAATGGTCCTACCGAATAAAGAAACATATACAGAAAGGCACGGAAAATGACAGATAATATTTATAACAAACTATCCGAAGAACGGAAAAAGCTTCAGTCTCAAGGTTTGGTCCCTGAATGGTACACCACGGGAGGTTTCCAGCTATTCAAGGACAAGTACGAATACCAAACAGAAGGCAGATCGGTACGGGGGCAGTTTGAACGAATTGCCAAGACTGCAGCAAAGCATGTCCCGATGCTTCCTCAAGCTGAAGAAAAGTTCTTTGAACTATTCTGGAAGGGTTGGTTATCACCTAGTACTCCTGTTCTGGCTAATATGGGAACTAACCGAGGCATGCCAGTTAGCTGCTCAGGTACAATCATGGAGGACAGTATTGATGGGTTCTATTCTAACTTGCATGAAGTTGCTATGTTAACTAAGAATGGCTTTGGTACTGCTACTGACTTTAGTAATATCCGACCTAGAGGTAGTCCAATTTCTGTAGGTGGGAAGGCTTCAGGTGTTCTCCCTGTAATCAAGGAGCATGTCAACGCTATGCGTAACGTAGCACAAGGGACAGCACGTAGAGGGGCCTGGGCGTGTTATCTAGATATTGAACATGGAGACTTCAACGAACTAGTTAGCTATATCCTAGCTGAACCAGATGATCTAAATGTAGGGTGGACAATCAAGCAAAGTTTTATTGACAAACTGAATAATAAAGACCAGGAAGCTCTTACTCGTTTCCAGCGAGCAATGAAGGTTAAGTTAGTTACTGGTAAAGGGTACTTCTTCTTTGTAGATAAGGCAAATGCTAAACGTCCTCAGATGTATGTAGATAAAGGGTTGAAGATTAATAACTCGCAACTTTGTGTTGCCCCAGAAACTCTAATCTTGACAGATGAAGGATACCAGCAAATTGCTGAGCTTGAGGGTGAAGAAGTTAATGTGTGGAATGGCAGAGAATTTTCAAGAGCAATTATTGAGAAAACAGGTGAAAACCAGAAACTACTTAGAGTAGTTACTAACTCAGGTTTTGAACTTGAATGTACTCCTTATCACAAATTTTACGTTGCAATGCGCAACCCAAATAGTGGCAACAGGTGGGTTGTTGAGAAGCGCACTCATGAGTTAAAACCTGGAGATAAATTAGTCAAATGTAATTTCCCAATCATCCAAGGAACCCAGACCCTTGAATATGCTTACGAAAATGGATTTTATACTGCAGATGGTTGTATTGAAAAATACGGTCAGAAGGTCTACTTCTATCATGAAAAAAGAAAGTTAAAAGAGCACTTTGATCTTAGCATCTTCAGGAATTTTTCTGTTCAGGAAGATCAGAATCGAGAGTCAGGCACAACAACCTTATTGAGGGATAAGTTCTTCGTACCTAATGGCGATTTTACAATTGAATCGAAAATTAAATGGTTGGAAGGTTTCTTAGATGGAGATGGCACTGTTTGTCGGAATGGAAATACCCAAAGTATCCAAGCGATGAGCATCAATAAGAATTTTTTACTTGAAGTCCAGATGATGCTACAGACAATAGGTGTCTCCAGTAAGGTAATCAAGTGTGTTGAAGAGGGGACAAGAAAACTGCCAGCCAATGACGGTAGTGGTCTTTCAAAGGACTACTTTTGTCAGGCAGGGTATCGGATTATGTTCGGGCAAACTGGGATTGTCACCTTACAACAGATGGGGTTTAACCCAAAAAGGCTTATTCTGACTAATCATCAACCTAACAGGGAATGCTCTCAATTTGTAAAAGTAGTGGATGTTTTAGATGAAGGACGTATTGATGATACCTATTGTTTTACTGAAAAGAAACGAGGTATGGGTGTATTCAATGGAATTCTCACAGGGCAGTGTTCTGAAATTATTCTACACAACGATGCTGATCATACTTATACTTGTGTCTTATCTAGTATGAATGCAGCAAAGTACAGAGAATGGAAAGATACAGACGCTGTATATTGGGCTACTATCTTCCTGGACTGCGTAGCTTCAGAATTTATCCAGAAAGCTGAAGGATTACCTGGGTTAGAAAAAGCAGTAAGGTTTACAAAGAAAGGTAGGGCACTAGGTTTAGGATTGTGTGGTATTCATACTTTCTTTATGCAAGAAGGACTTTCTTTTGAGAGCTTTGATTCGCACTTGCTAAGTCAAGAAATCTCTGCTAAGATTTGGGAACAAGCTCAAGGCGCAACGAAGGATCTGGCTAAGTTAATGGGTGAACCTGAGTGGTGTAAAGGATATGGTGTACGGAATACTCACTTGATTGCTATCGCCCCAACTAAGTCTACTGCTTTGCTGATGGGTGGTGTCTCTGAAGGTATTAACCCTGACCCAGCCATGTCCTTTACTCAAATGACGGCTGCAGGAGAAGTTGATAGACTCAATCCTGTTCTACTTGACTTGATGAAAAAGAAAGGTGTATACTCAACTAAGAATGTAAAGCAGATTACAGAAAAGCAAGGATCAGTTCAGCATGTAGATTGGTTAACCCCTGAAGAGAAAGAAGTCTTTAAGACAGCTTTTGAAATTAACCAGAAAGCAGTACTGCGGTTAGCTTCTGCTAGAAGTCAATTCATTGACCAATGGCAGTCTTTAAATCTATTCTTCGGGGCAGATGAAGATCCAAGCTGGATTGCTGAAGTACACAAAGAAGCTTTTGAAGATCCCAATATCTTAGCTTTGTATTACATTTATACTCAGGCTGGTGTACAAGCATCTAAGGGTGATTGTGAAGCCTGTCAATAAAAGTCACAATAGTGCAGCTATGAAAGGAAACTATGCAATTAATTAAATTCTCCGCGATTTGGTGCTCAGGCTGCAAGTCTCTATCCTCCAACCTGACAAAGCTAGACCTTTCAGGTCTTTCTTTCCAGGAAGTAGATATCGACAAAGAACCCTCTTTCTCTCAACAACACAACGTAAGAGGAATCCCTACTCTAATCCTACTAGACTCTGAAGGTAACGAACTTCGAAGGTTAGTAGGTATGCAGAGTATTCCAACTCTAGAAACCTTCCTGAAAGGAAACTAAATGAAAGTACTTGATAAAGCTACTGAATATCTATATGATGAATACCTGAAACTCTGTGTCAACTTGCACTGGTCCTGGTACTTATTCATTTCAGGCTTTCAAAAGATGGCCTGATAAACTACAGACGTAGAAAAGCCTCCTAGGGATAATTCCTTAGGAGGCTTTGTTGTTTGCTGGATTCACTTTGTTAAAGCTTCAATAGCTTTCTTGTATAGTTCTTTACGGTGCTCAATTCCGTTAGTACCACCATTGATCCGCTTAGTTAGGGTAATAATATCCTGCTTATCAGCTAAATCATTCAGTTTATTATTCCTCCAGAAGACACAGGCAGCAATCAAAGCATAGAAAGGTTCCTTAAGTAAATCAGGGTTACCTACAAAATCAATACCTGTATTTAGAGTCAAGTCAGCGTAGTTAGCTTTTCCTGTGTTTTGAAGAGCGCCCCTTCCTCTGTATTTCCATCCATCCTTAGACTCAACAGATCCATTACCCATGCGATTCGAGTAAACGCTACTTGCGATTAAAACAGGCTTCCTAGCGATTTCCAGAGCAAGGCTAGAGGGTAGGTAGCGTCCTACAGGATTCTTCGCGTATGAGCCGTTCTGAAGCTTTTTAGCATACCTGTTAGGCCATGTGTTAGCTAGCCCTTCTGCACTATAGTTCAAGTTCTCTTCCAGTTGAGCTAGACCTCCTGACTCATGCCCTACTTGAGAGAAGAAAGCAGCAAGTCGAAGGGTGGTATTAATCTCAAAAGCTTTTAGAGTATCTTTTAGATACAGGAAGAACTTCTCTGCATTAGGTTTGTTAGCACCTGTACAAGCTTGAAACTGCTCAAGAGTAAGTTCATCTAAAATCATTTAGGCATCTCCTTCACCAGCATATTAGTCTTCCTTACAGATCCATTACTAGATCCATACCAGAAACCAACTACAGTAGCAAATACTACTTTGATGAACTCTACGAAACCTCCTACGAAATTCATATTCTCAGGAGGAATAGCTCCAAAGGTTACAAAGTAAATAAAGAAGGAAGCCAAGACAATAAGAAGAATAGTAAGACCAGGGAGGAATCTCTTAGTCCATACATCTTCTTGCTTGTAAGCTTCCTTTTGCATGTCTCTTGCATCAGCGATATCTTTGTATTCTTGCTCTACCATAAACTCTTCATGTTTCATGGCTGCTTCAGCTACCTTCTGAATTTCTTCAGGTGTCATGTTGGGTTTAAGTTCTACACCCAGTTTATCCGAAACATAAGTAAGACCTTTATCAATGACAGCGTTTGCTACGCCTGGAAGTTTGTTAGCAATTAAGCTAGACACGATACTTGCTATAATTGGAAGCATAATCTTTCCTTTAAATCAAGCCAACTTGTTTGGCTACAAACATAGCTGCAAGGCCAGCTAAACCATATAACACAGAACTAACCCAATTGAATGTTTGCTTATTGGCAGGAGCCTGAATCTCAAGGTCTACTACTCGCTGGGTTAGTTTGTCTACTTGATCTTGATACTTTTCAGTTTGCTTAAAGATCCTTTCTGTACTAGCATTTCTGTTAGCATCTCTTTCTTCTAATTGAACTAGCTTGGTCAGAGCTTGGGATACATCTTTCATGCTTTCCTTTACGGTGTCTTTCATGTCAGTCATATCTGCATGCAGTGAAGTTAGGCGTTCTGCTACAATCTGTAGATGAATATTGCTATGATTATCTTGCATTTTATAATTCTTCTTTACTGCTATTTATTACCAAATTAAGGTAGGAAACTCTAAGGTTACTTCTTCAAAGGTTGGGATAGGTCTTAATCCAGCTTGAACATCTGACAGGATTTGATAGCAGATAGCATTACAGGTATCCATCCAAGTAGCAAAGGCTAAACCTTCAGCTTGGAATGGCCCTGGATAACCTGCTCTTACACTGCAGCTAATCCTATTATCGTAGTTCTTTTCCTTAGCTTTGCTATCAAAGTATAAGGTAAGGCTAGAATCATAGGATTTAATTAAAGCAGCTTGTTGTTCTTCTGGAGTTAGAGTATTCGCTAGTTGTCTAATCTCTTGAGCTTCTGCTTCTGAGATTTCTACACTACCTTGCGGTAGAAAGTAAGAGTACTCTAGAGACTCAAGAAAGTGCAACTTGTTTTCTGTATCTTTAAAATAAGGCATGTATTTCCTTTTAACGTAGTTCTGACCAGATGGATAATGAACCTGTGCCTGCAGCAGGGCTAACTGCGTACCCTGCTCCTGGAGGGACTATTCCAATTACGGACATACCAAAACCTGCTCCTACTGCATCGCCGTATAGTATTTCACTTCCAATAAACAATCGAGATTGAGTTGTAGACGTAGATGTTAGATTTACATGCACCATAATCGGCTTACCAGTTGTATTGTAGTAAGTAGTACCAAGTGCTCTACTTCCTGTAACGTTCTGCCAAGTCTGACCATACCCAAGGGAGCTTAGGGAAGCTAAGGCTTGTCCGCCTGCACCTTGAACTAGAGTAGGAGCAGTAGCCCAAACACCAGCAGTAGATTGCTGAATATCTACAAATCCAACTACTCGATAAGGAGAGTTAGCTGATACAGCACTAGCTGAATAAATCACGTTAGCTGAATCTGAAGCTGTAGAGATAGTAGTAGGTGAAATCAGATTAGTTTCATCTAGTTGTAATCCACCAGCTAAGTTTGTAATACACAGAACAGGGGTTCCTAAATTATAAGCTACAAGAAGGATTAACCTAGCTGAAACACCGTTTGTGGTTCCTAGAGTGGCTGTGTTTGGCACAGTCATGGTAAGTGATGAGGGTATGTATACTGAAACTTCCCCAGCCCCTGCAGTTAGAGTAACTGATCTAAAGTCTAGAGATGTTGATTCAATAAAACAGTTTAGATTGTTTGAACCAACTGTAGCTCTAACCTGCAGGATATTGCTTGAACTTACTCCAAATTTAGCTGGATTTAATAATACCCAAGCATCAAGTGCTGAATCAAATTGCAGCTTAATTAAGTGATTAGTTCCTGCAATATCCCCAGGATATAAATCTCTATTTCCTACATTTTTAATATTCTTAGCAGCCAATCCGTCAGGGGCAAATGTTGGGATAGTTGAAGTAGTAGCATTTATAGCTCTTACATGAACAATCGCTCCATTTGTCAAAGCAGATAAAGGTGGGGCAAACGTAGCAGTAATAGCATTAGTCGATCCGCCAATAAAGGTAGCAACAGAAACAACCTCAGCAGGAGTCTTGAAAGCTGTTGTATTAGGAGCACTCTGGTAAGGAATACTTCCTGCTACTCCACCAGCAAGGTTTGAAATAGCAGCAAGAGGGATACTTAAACCAAGTAACCATGAGTTGAATGTACCAGAACCCTGAACAGTAGTTACGTTTACAGTCATTGCTCCAGTTAGAGGATCATAAGCTGTAATCTGCCCAAGCATATACTTAGATACATCACTAGCTACAACCATGTAAATGAAACCACCTACAATCCAAGCTTTAGAGAGTTGAGTTGTTAGGGTCCAGCTTCCAATAGCAATAGCTTTAGAATTAGTACTTGTACCAGTGATGTTTGTATATTGCAGAGAACCTTCTAGGGCGTTAGCTGCTGTTGTCCAAGGACCAAGAGCATCTACCCAGGCATCTGCTAGGTTAGAAAAGTTAGTAGGATCTTGCCTTGTTGGGGCGGGTGGTAAAATTGGTAACATATTATTCCTTATGCATATTCATAGATTTGGACTGAACCAGCTCGCCCATCAACGCCTGAAGTTGCTATCTGACTCGGGCCAGATACTAGCCAAGGCGCACCCTCTCCGAAAGTGAACCAAGGATGAATTGACCCCTGAACAGTTGTTGCTGTGGTAACGGTTGTGTACCAGCGCCCCGGCGCTGGAGAGAAATGACTGGCCCCAGATGGGATATAAACAAATCCAACAGCAGTAGCAGCTAACCCAGCACCCTCTTGCGTTCTGGTACTATTAATCATCAAATGCGTGTTAGGAACATTACCTGATGCTGTTACTGAACCGCCTTGCGCGTTTGCTGCAGAGGATAAGGGGAAAGTCGAAGTGGCTGAAGATGAAGTACCTCCACCACCTCCAGTTGCTGTATAAGTATTACCTGATTTACTTATATATGACCCCCAGCCCCCACCACCATTGAAACCTACTCCACCGCCTGATCCCCCAACGCCAACATGGACTGTTGCGCCATTCCAATCATAAGTACTATCCAACTCAGCCAGACCACCCACCCCACCTCCACTCCCCCAGGCGATCTGCCCACCAGCAGTTGCTACTACAGAGGCTGACCCTCCGCCACCTCCAATTAAGCGAATGAATCGTCTTTTCG
>Ga0075464_10001332_pt1 | contig 11071 bp, 10 predicted proteins | sample DEB19_08_DNA_5_FD_75068 | JGI IMG/M metagenome (GOLD analysis project Ga0075464, IMG submission 75068) | Aqueous microbial communities from the Delaware River and Bay under freshwater to marine salinity gradient to study organic matter... | ecosystem: Environmental > Aquatic > Marine > Coastal ...
GATGTAGATGAAATCGTTGAGGACATCGTAAGGCAGCGACTTGAACAGCATCGGCGCCAATGCGGAACTGTTTCCAATCAATAGCAAGGTGTAGCCATCCGGTTCCGCCTTGGCCACCGAATTTGAGGCAACGACAGACCCGGCGCCGGGCCGGTTATCAATCACGATAGGCTGGCCCAAACTCACCGACATCTTCTGCGACACAATCCGAGCCGTGATGTCTGCCACGCCGCCCGCAGCGTACGGCACCAGCATGCGAATCGGTTTAACGGGATAGGCGGACTGCGCCAACACAACGCCACATGTTGCGAGCGCAAGCAACGCAACGTATCTCGCCAGATAAATCAGGGTTTTCAAGTCGTCTCCAAAGGCTGGTTTCAGTCGATGCCGGCTTATTCACTTTATGTTGAGATTGTTGGCTTGCGAGTCACACCTGTCTATTGAGTAAAGTGGTGTGAGAGTTGAGTAAACGGTTAAGGAATTCGACCATTTAGTCAGGGAATCGGCAAAAGGGAATCCTTCCCCTCAGGAATCTGCATGTCCACCACAGCCAACATGGCAGCGGTGTTGGCATAGGTCCCCATGAGCACGACTAGGTTGATCAGCATGCGGGGCCCGTAGCGCGCATTTAGCTTCGCGAAAGTTTCCGGTGCCACCTTGTGGTCGCGCCAAAGCTGCCTGGCCAACTCAATGACCAAGGCATCCTGCTCGGCAAGTCCTTCTGTGCTGCGGCGAAATTTGATGACGTCGATGACCTGTTGGGCAACCCCTTCCTTCAGCGCCTCCGGCTCATGAGCGACCCATTCGAACTGACTGTCCATCTCTCGGGCGGTCGCCAGTATCGCAATCTCCCGGATCTGCGGTGTGAAGCCAGCGTTGACGCGCAAGTAGGTGTTCAACGCAGACAGATGGGGAGCGATCTCGGGACAGTGAAGCTGTATGCCAGCGGGCCCCTGAAGGCCCGCGATGGTACCCGGCCGATTAGCACGGTCGAAAGCCTGCTGCCCAGCCTCGTTAAGTTCTTCACGCTTAGGCAGTGGCAAACGGGACCGGGAATGGGGATCAACATCTGAGGGAAACTGGTTCTTGTTCATCTTTGTTCCAGGGTTTATGCCTTGATGGCGGCGCCATCAAGGGTCTCACGCAAAGCCAGTGGCTTAAACAACCGACTCCATGCAATGCTAATGAAGATTGCGCCGACCCCACCGATTACCACCGATCCGACGGGGCCAAACGCAGCTGCGGTCAAGCCTGATTCAAACTCGCCGAGTTGACCGCTTGCACCAATGAAAAGGTTGTTTACCGCCGCCACCCTGCCGCGCATATGATCGGGCGTCTCTAACTGCGTTAGTGTGTGGCGGATCACGACACTGACCATGTCTGCACCGCCGGAAATCGCTAAAAATACCAGCGAGAGCAGAAAGGAGCTGGATAAGCCAAACGCAACCATGCACACCCCATAGACGGCAACTGCACTCAGCAATTTGCGTCCAACACGCCTGGCGATAGGACGATTGGCCAGCATGACGCCCGCGATGAGTGCACCCACTGCGGGCGCAGACCGAAGAAGTCCAAGCCCTTCAGGCCCGACATGAAGTATCTCCTTCGCAAAAATTGGCAACAGTGCGGTGGCACCCCCCAACAGGACGGCAAAAAGGTCCAACGATGTGGCACCCAGCAACATCCGATTCGTGGTGATGAAGCGCACGCCTGCAAGAAGCGTGTGGATGCTGACAGGCTCACGCGCCGGCACAATGTGCTCGTAGCGCACGAAAACACACATCGCTGTGGCAAGACCAAAAAGGACAGCACAAGTGAAATAAACGATGTTGATACCGGCGATGAAAAGCAGTCCGCCAATGGCAGGGCCGGTGATCACGGAAGCCTGAGCACCCGCAGAGCTCAGCGCTATGGCTCGCGCCAGCAGGGATGACGGGACCAGCATTGGAATCAATGCCTGCTGAGCCGACGACTGAAATGGCCGGATGGCACCCAACACAATGGACATCAGGAGTAGCGACTCGCGCGTCACGCCGTCCAACCGACTGGCTGAAGCTAAAAATATCGCTACGAAAACTTGGCCCAATAGACACATTGCGACCACGCGTGCGCGGTGCCAACGGTCAGCCACATGCCCTGCAGCCAGGGTCATGACCAACGCTGGCGCAAACTGAAAGAGCCCAACCAGTCCGAGGTCTATGGCACTTCCTGTTAGATCGTACATGTGCCAACCAATAGCCATCATCAGCATTTGAGTGCCCGCTATAGCGGCAACGCGAGCAAAAAAGAAACGCACGAACGAGTGCTGACGAAACAGCTCTTTCATAGATACAACCTAAAAGCTTGCATGGGATGCTTACCCTACTGACGTGAAATGGGGCCGATTTTCAATCAACAACGGCTGACACATGCTCTCTGACATTTTGTTAGTTGACGCCATACCAATGCGATCTGAATGGAAAGAATCACACTTTGCCAGCGGCTTGAAATTTAGTCGATCGAGAAATTTTGCCTACAGCTTGACCATTTGGTTAACCTGCCGCCATTCGGACCCATCCCACACGTGCCCAAGTCGCGGCTTTTTCTGAGCCTCCTTAACTGCTTCCTCAACTCCTAGGAAACATTACTCAATAGACCAATGCCCCCCCGCGTGCGACTATCGATACAAAATAAAAAAACGCCTAGAAGCGCCATAACCCTTGGAGCAAAAACCCCAATGAAACAATCGAAATTCAGTCTGCGACTTTGTCTTTTCAACTGTCTGCTGGTAACCGCATTCTCAGGATTCTCCGCGTCGGCAGTAGCCCAGGATTTCCCTAGCAAACCGATCAAATTTCTATTGCCATACGGGGCCGGCGGCATTGGCGATCTGACGGGGCGTCTGATTGCACAAAAAATGTCCGAGAACATGGGTCAACCCTTTGTCATTGAAAACCGCGCCAGCGCGGGCGGGACGGTCGCCTTCACTAGCGGCCTACAGGCTCCGGCAGATGGCTACACGCTGGTGATGGGGGGCAACGGCACAGCCATCAGTAAATCGTTGTTTAAAGCGCTCCCATACAACATCCTCACCGATTTCGTGCAAGTCTCAGCGATGACCAAATTCAGTCTGGTGTTGCTTGTCCAGCCAGACTCGAAGTTCAAGACTGTCACTGAGCTGATGGCCTACGGCAAGGCCAATCCGGGGAAACTTAATTTTGGCACCACCAGCATTGGTTCGACCCAGCATTTGTCTGCAGAATTATTCAAATCGATGGCGGACATTAAAGCTCAAGTCATTCCCTTCAAAGTCAGTTCTGCTCTTTACACGGGATTGCGTTCGGGGGATATCGATGTGGCTTTCGAATTCGTGCCACCAGTCCTCACATCGATACAAAGTGGCACTGTACGAGCACTTGCAATAGCCGCCGATAAACGCAGCCCCATCCTGCCGGATGTACCCACCACGAAAGAAGGCGGATTGCCAAGCTACGAAGTCAACTCTTGGAATGCGGTGTCGGTGAAGACCGGAACACCCCGCGCCATCGTTGAACGCTTGAACCATGAATTTGTTAAAGCCGCCAATTCCCCAGCCGTTGCACAGCGACTGCGGGAAATGGGTTCCGAGCCCTACGCCCTGACCCCCGAGCAGACCCGTGAACTGATGATTTCAGAAATCGTGCGCTGGAAGTCTGTCATTCAACTCGCCAAAATTTCCCACAACTAAAGGATTGACAACATCATGATGAAAACCGTCGTCGTACGAAATATTCCGCGTGGCCCGCAAAAAGCCATCGATGCACTCCGGGTCGCCGGCGTCGCCACCGTGCACGAGGCTATGGGGCGTTCTGGACTGATGCAACCTTACATGCGTCCTATCTATGCGGGAGCCTGCATTGCCGGCACAGCCGTCACTGCCTTAGCCGCACCGGGTGATAACTGGATGCTGCACGTAGCGGTTGAACAATGCCGTGCCAATGATGTCTTGGTTGTGGGATTGATGGGCGACAACACCGACGGCATGATTGGCGACCTGATTTCGACATCGCTGAAGATGCGCGGCGTCAAAGGGTGTGTGATCGATGCTGGCTGCAGAGATGTGCGAATCCTCACAGAAATGGGATTTCCAGTGTGGTCACGCGCCATCTCGGCGCGCGGCACCGTCAAGGAAACTGTTGGCAACGTCAATCTGCCGGTCGTCTGTGCCGGTGCTCTGGTCAACCCGGGGGATGTGATCGTGGCTGATGATGACGGCGTCGTCGTCGTTCCCTACGCCGACATTGAAAAGGTCGCGGCACTCGCACTTCAACGCACCGAAAAAGAAGACAAGTCGCGGCTGCGTTACGAGGCCGGCGAACTGGTGCTTGACGTAGCAGGCATGCGCCCCGGCTTGGCGGCTCGTGGTCTGGTGTACGTCGACAGTATCAATGACCTTTGACCCTTGAGCTGATTTCAAATTCCAATCTTTAAACCTCTTCATAGCATTCAAAAATGAGCACTTCCACACCTCTCCCGCTGAAAATTGCCATCGCCACTTACGGCCATACCGCTGCTCTCAAACAAGGCAAGGTTTCCATTGAGGGCGTGACCCCGGACTTTGTTGAGGTCAAGCCGATCATTGCCGCCTTTCGGCGAATGGTTCGTGACGTCGAGTTTGACGTCTGCGAAATGGCCGCCGCCACTTACATGATCGCCCGGGAAAATGGTGCTCCGTTCAAGGCTCTGCCGGTTTTCCTCTTTCGACGCTTTCACCATGCTGGCTTGGTCTACCGGGATGACGCGGGCATTCATGGCCCCAAAGATCTTGAAGGAAAACGCGCTGGCGTTCGTGCTTACTCCGTCACGACGGGCATCTGGACTCGCGGCATCATGACCAATGAGTACGGCGTCGACAATTCGAAAATCACTTGGGTGGTGGACGACGAAGAACACGTCAAGTCACTGGTTCTGCCGAAGAACGTTGAGCAGGCCCCGCAAGGAAAATCATTGGTCGACCTCATGGCCAGCGGCGATCTATCGGCGGCCTTCACCGACAACGCAGGCATCGGACGCGCCGGAGCGCCGGCTGACGGCTGGCAATCGGGCGGGCGTATCAAACCACCTGAATACAAAGAAATGTTCCCCGAGGCGGAAAAGCTCGAGGCTGCTTGGTTTGCCAAGACCGGGATTTATCCCGTGCACGGACTGATCGTTGTCAAGGATGAAGTCCTGGCCAAGCATCCGTGGCTCGGCAAGGCACTTTACAAAGCATTCCTTGAATCGAAGGAGATTTATCTCAAGCAACTGGCTGCCGGTGAATCGGTCTCTGACAAAGATGAGCACTACCGCGCCATGGGCAAGATCGTGGGTGATCCGCTGCCCTATGGCATCGAGGCCAACCGGACATCTATCGACGCCATGATGAACTATTCCTACCAACAAGGCTTGCTCAAGTCAAAGCACGCTGTTGATGACATGTTCATTGATCCAAGCATCTGAAGCCGTACCAAGTCATTCACACATCAACGCAACACAAGGCATACAAATGGTCACGCGTCTCATCGATATTCATCCGCACATCATCTCGCCCGACACGCAACGCTACCCGCTTGCACCGCTGGGTGGAGAGCAATCCGGCTGGTCAGCCAAACGACCCGCCACCTTTGAACAGTACCTTGCAGCCATGGATTCAGCAGGCATCGACAAAGCCGCAATCGTGCATTCATCGACGACCTATGGCTTTGACAACTCCTACGTAGCAGACGCTGTAGCAGACCAACCTAAACGCGTGGATGGTGTTTTTTCAGTCGATATTCTGGCCCCGGACGCCTCGCAAAAAATTCGCCACTGGGTCGATCGTGGACTCGGAGGGCTGCGGATTTTCACCACCGGCAGCACGATGCCCAGCCAGGCACCTTGGCTGGAAGATCCTCGTATCTTGCCGGGTTGGAAAACGGCGGGCGATCTCGGCCTGTCTATCTGCGTGCAAATGACGCCGGCCGCCATTCCGCAACTTGAAAAATTGTTGATCCAATTTCCAAAGACGCCGGTCATCATCGACCACATGCTCAAGCCAAACATAGCCGACGGCGCCCCCTACCCAGGCGCCCAGTTCTTGTTTGATCTGGCCCGATTCGAAAACGTCTATCTCAAAATGACCAGCCGCAACACGGCTGAAGCACAGCTCGGCAAAGCAACACCAGAGACCTTCTTTGGACGGGTCGTTAAAGAGTTTGGTGCCAACCGAATTGCGTGGGGCTCCAACTTCCCCGCATCGGAAGGCAGCATCATCGACATCGTCAACGACCTGAAAAAATGTATCGCCTTCCTGTCACCGCAAGACCAGCACTGGATCATGGCGGGCACAGCGCAAAAACTGTATCCCCACCTCGCCGACTGAAGAGGGACTGCAGATGAACGGTGCAGAAACTCTTGTCGACACACTTGCTGAACATGGCGTAGAAATTTGTTTCGCCAATCCAGGTACCTCGGAAATGCATTTTCTGGCGGCACTGGAAAATCCTAAAATGCGCAGCGTGCTGTGCCTGTTCGAGGGCGTTGCGACAGGCGCTGCTGACGGCTGGTACCGGATGAAGCACGCGCCCGCATGCGCCTTGCTGCATCTGGGCCCCGGCTTAGCGAACGGACTCGCGAATATCCACAATGCGCGTCGAGCCGGTTCGGGGATCGTCAATATCGTCGGGGAACATGCGAGTGCTCACCTTAAGTACGACGCCCCCCTGACATCTGATATCGAAGGTTTGGCCCGTCCGCTGAGTCATTGGTTAAGGCGTACGGACACAGCCCGTTCAGTAGCAAGCGATGCATCCATGGCGGTCGCTGCAGCCAACTCAAGGCCTGGCCAGATTGCGACACTGATTCTTCCAGGCGAGACCTCCTGGGGTGAGGCCGGCAATCCGCAGCGGATTCCTTTGACGACTGTAGCGCCCAGTGCGCCACCGTCCACACGTGTTGACCATATTATTTCTGTCCTCCGCTCAGGTGAACCGACGTTGATCATTTTGGGCGGCAGAGCCATGCAGGGCCGTGCGTTGGCGCTGGCTGGAAGCGTCGCCGCCAGTTACCAATGCCGCTTAGCGACGCAGTTTTTCAGCGCCCGGGTCGAGCGGGGTGCAGGCCGAGTTCCTTTAGAGAGAATCCCTTATGCGGTGCCTGCCGCCGTGGACTATCTGAAAGAGTTCAAACACATCATCACCGTCGAAACCGGCGAGCCCATCGCGTTCTTCAGCTACCCCGACAAACCGAGCCGCCTGAAGCAGGACCACTGCGTGGTGCACAACTTAGTTGAAACAGATGAAGACAGCGTCGCCGGCTTAGAAATGCTGCTGGACGGGCTTCACGGTAAAACTGCTCTAGCCCGGCTTCAACCGCGCTCAACAGATGCCCCGCCGCAAGGTCGGCTTGACCCCATCAGCATTGCCAAAGCCCTTGCTGCGGCCCTTCCCGAGAACGCCATCCTGGTTGATGAATCACTGACCACAGGACGGGAGACACTTGGTTTGACCGCTGGCGCAGCACCGCACGACGTGCTGCAAAACATGGGGGGCTCCATAGGCTTCAGCACACCGGCAGCCACCGGTGCCGCGTTGGCCTGCCCCGACCGGCGCGTGTTCTGCATGGTCGGCGACGGCAGCGCGATGTACACCATCCAGTCCTTATGGACACAGGCCCGCGAAAGCCTGAACGTCACCACCATCATCTTCTCCAACAACGCTTATCAGATCCTTAAAAACGAGTTTGCCAGCATGGGGGTCGGTACGCCAGGCCCCCAAGCCCTGGCGATGATGTCCATCGGAAATCCACGTATCGACTGGGTCTCGATGGGCAAGAGCATGGGCGTTCCGTCCGTCAGTGTTTCGACTGCAGAAGCCTTTCATGCCAGCTTGCTTGCGTCTGTTTCTGAGGCCGGCCCGATGTTGATTGAAGTCCAACTCTGAGTTCTGTTTCAACCCTGATTTTTTACCACCCCAAGAGGAATGTCATGAGCAATACGTCAACGACGTGGACCCACCCTACAACCAATTTGGCCGACAGCCCGGTCACCATGGCCATGAAGGACGGCCGGGTCACATCAGATCTGGTGAAGCTTGATTTTTGCGGACCTAAGACCGCGCATGATGGCTTCAAGCCGATGATTCGCAACAACGCATTCGTTGCGGGCGAGCTGGCGATCGTGACCTATTTACAGGCCAAAGCGTACGGCAAGCCCTTCGTCTTGTTGCCAGCACCAGTGGTCGGCCGCTTCCAGCACCATTGCATTGGATTTAACAAAGAGTTCGGCCACCTTAACCCAAAAGACATTGAGGGTCGCAAGGTGGGCGTGCGTACCTATGCACAGACGACAGGACTTTGGGTTCGTGGGATTCTTCAGCACGAATACGGCGTCGATCTCAACAAGGTGAACTGGGTCACTATTGATGAGTCGCACTTAGCGGAATACAAAGACCCATCCAACTGTGAAAAATTGCCTGCAGGCGCATCAATTCCGCAAATGATGCTGGATGGTGAGTTGGCGGCGGCCATCCTGGGCAATGACATGCCAAATGACCCTCGCATTGAAAGACTCATCCCCGACCCATTCAATGCAGCTAAGAAATGGTATGCCCGCGAAGGTGTGATCCCCATCAACCACATGTTCGTGGTACATCAGGACTTCTGCAAACAACGGCCTGATATCGTGCGCGAAATCTATCGAATGATTGGGGAGAGCAGAAGCTTGGCACCCGCCTCAGCGACCGAGACCTTGCCACCACTGGGACTGGAAGCCAATCGCAAGGGCATCGAGATGGCCATTGAGTGGTCTTTCGAGCAAAAAATTATCCCTCGTAAATTCTCAGTGGATGAGCTCTTTGACGAAACCACGGCAGCATTGAATTATTGATCTTAAGTCGACATCTTCAAGCGACGGTCAGGTCGTTCAGTCCTGACCGTCAGTGAGTGGCCACACCGTCAATGTCGAGTGATACCGGCTTTGTCAATCACGGCTCGCCACTTGTCAATGTCGCTTTTAATGCGCTGAGTCATTTGTTCAGATGAACTGGCTGCGGGAACCATGCCCGTGGCCAGCAGCGCCTTTTGCACTTCCGGAGACTTGACCGCCTTGTCGATCTCTTTAACCAAGCGATCGACTATCGGGGCCGGGGTACCCGCACGCACACTGACACCATTCCAGGAACTGGCTTCGAAACCGGGAATCGCACTTTCAGACAGCGTTGGTACATCCGGCAAGGCAGGAAACCGGCGGAAAGAAGTGAGCGCAAGTGCTTTGAGATTTTTTCCTGTGACTTGCGTCAGGATGGGCGACAGAATTTCAAAGGCGACCTGTATATCGTTTGAACGCAAGCCTGAAATGATGTCTCCAGTTGTCTTGTAAGGCACGATCACAGCGTCAATGCCAGCCATCGACTTGAACATCTCCGCAGTCAGGTTCTGCGTACTGCCGATTCGAACCGTCCCAATGTTCAGCTTCCCGGGATTTGCCTTGGCAAAAGCAATCACATCGGCGGCAGAATTCAAACCGGATTGATCACCCGTGATCAGGGCGAGGTCAAAATTGGCGAGTGATGACACATGCGTGAAATCTGCCATCAAATCGTAGGGCAGGGTTTTGAAAAGGCCGGAAGTTAAGGCCGTCCCGCTACCCGCAAGGATCATGGCGTAACCGTCTGGCTTTGACTTGGCAACTGTCGTCACAGCGACCAGCGGAGCCGGTCGGTTTTCGATGATCACCGGCTGGCCCATGCTGTCACTCATTTTCTTAGCGACAAGCCGTGCGACCAAGTCTCCCGCGCCACCCGGTGCGAAGGCAACATAAAACTGGATCGGCTTGGTTGGGTAAGACTGCGCAAAGGCGAAATTGCAAACGCTTGCCAACGCCAAGGTCATCGCCGTACCTATCAATGATCGTCTTTGGGTCACTGTGTCTCCTTGATTTTATTGAAATGATTCAAGTTCGGATATTGCAAGCGGGAGAGCCTCCTGTCTATTGAGTAGAATTTCCACAGGCTTGAGCAATCAGTTAACTCTAAATCCATCGGAACTTCATGGCGCAACTCGACTGGTATCTGCAGGTCAACCTCAAAGCGAGACACCTTCGGCTGTTGGTGGCTCTTGATGATTTTGGCAATCTAAGGCAGGTGGCTGATATTTCCCACGTCACTGTGCCGGCCGTGTCCAAAGCACTGGCCGAACTGGAAAAAGGCTTGGGACTGGAGTTGTTCACCCGAACCGGACAGGGTTTGCGGCCCACGGCTTATGGCGCGTGCTTGATACGACTCGCCCGAAAGATGCTGACCGATATTCATCAAACCAGAGATGAATTGAAAGCCCTGAGCTCGGGTTCAGAAGGAAAAATTCATATCGGCGTGTTTCCGGCATCGACATCCGTTCTGTTGCCGCAAGCGCTGATGCTGCTCAAGCAGAGGTCGCCAGGCACCAACGTACTGGTCACAGAAGGAACCGCCGTCAGTCTTTTGCCTGAGCTTTGGCAAGGGAAGCTGGACATGGTTGTGGGACGCTTGCCATCGCGTAACGCGATGAACGGCTTCGAAGAGAAGGCCTTGCTCGAGGAGCCGGTGCTGCTGATGACTGGGCGGCACCATCCGCTGGCCAAGAAAAAGAAACTGCAGTGGTCTGACCTGAAGTCCTACCCCTGGGTTTTACCGCCCATGGACTCCATGTTGCGAGACCCGCTTGAACGGGCCCTGATGGAGCATGGTGTGCCTCTCTCCAAAAACTACATCGAGACCCTGTCAACGCACCTAGCCCGTGCCTACTTGCATATCTCGGACGCGATCGCCGTCATGGCCGGGGCTGCTGCTCACGATGCATCAGATAAGCTGGCTGTCTTGCCATTGACGCTCCCAAAACTTGTACGGCCAGCAGGTGTGTTGTGGAGCAAAAACAGGAGTTTGTCCCCAGGCGCCGCATTGATGATCTCCTGCCTGGATGAGGCTGCGCTCGTTCTGGGAAAAAAGTCAGCGCCAGAAATATCCAACTGAAACCTCAGGAACCCGCCACCTTCATCCGGTTCACCAGAATCGAACCCACGGTTTTGGCGCCGTAGTTGTAGGCGTCAGCGCCCACAGCCTGA
>Ga0075464_10001334_pt1 | contig 11062 bp, 9 predicted proteins | sample DEB19_08_DNA_5_FD_75068 | JGI IMG/M metagenome (GOLD analysis project Ga0075464, IMG submission 75068) | Aqueous microbial communities from the Delaware River and Bay under freshwater to marine salinity gradient to study organic matter... | ecosystem: Environmental > Aquatic > Marine > Coastal ...
CCCATATAGATATTGAGCGATTGCGCTTGATCAATCCATTTTTGACGACGCGATGCAGCTTCAACTAACCAGCTGGGCTCGACTTCAAAAGCGGTGGCATATAAATCGCGTAAATCTTGGGGAACGCGATCAATTTTCGAGAGCGTGCCATCAAAATATTTCAAATCGGCAATCATGACCTCATCCCACAAACCACGATCTTTTAAATCGCGCACCAAGTACTCATTTACAACTGTAAATTCGCCCGATAAATTCGACTTCACAAACAAATTTTGGAATGTGGGCTCAATGCAAGCCGAAACTCCAATAATGTTAGAAATGGTTGCGGTTGGGGCAATTGCGACACAGTTCGAGTTGCGCATGCCATGCTGCTTAATTTTGCTCCGCAGACCATCCCAGTTCAGTGTGGATGACATGTTCACTTCAACATATCCACCCCGCTCTTCAGCCAGTAACTGCACTGAGTCTTGCGGCAGAATGCCACGATCCCATAAAGAACCGGTATAGGTGCTGTAGGTGCCCCGCTCTTCAGCTAACTCACTTGATGCTTGGTAGGCGTAGTAACAGACCGCCTCCATTGAGCTATCAGCAAATTCTACGGCCTGCTCGCTAGCATAGGGAATGCGCTGCATGTGTAAGCAGTCTTGGAAACCCATAATGCCTAAACCGACTGGACGATGCTTTAAATTTGAATTACGCGCTTTAGCTACTGCATAGTAGTTAATATCAATGACGTTATCCAACATGCGCATTGCCGTACGAATCGTTTTTTGTAGCTTGGCATGGTCTAAAACCATTTTGCCGTTCGCCTCGGTAGTCATGTGCGCGGTTAAGTTCACTGAGCCTAAGTTACAGACTGCAATTTCAGTCTCATTGGTGTTGAGGGTAATCTCAGTACACAAATTCGATGAATGCACCACGCCAATATGCTGCTGGGGGCTACGAATATTACAGGGATCTTTAAAGGTAATCCAAGGGTGTCCGGTTTCAAACAGCATACCCAACATCTTGCGCCAGAGTTGTTGCGCAGGAATTTTACGGCTTGGCTTGAGCTCGCCGCGTTCGGCTTTTTGCTCATAGGCAACATACGCAAGCTCAAATGCTTTGCCAAATTTATCATGTAAATCTGGGGTATTGGACGGTGAGAATAAAGTCCAATCGCCATTCTCCATCACCCGCTTCATAAATAAATCAGGAATCCAATTCGACGTATTCATGTCGTGCGTACGACGGCGATCATCACCCGTATTTTTGCGTAACTCTAAAAACTCTTCGATATCTAAATGCCAAGTTTCTAAATAAGCGCAGACCGCGCCTTTGCGCTTGCCACCTTGATTAACTGCGACTGCAGTATCGTTCACTACCTTCAAAAATGGTACTACGCCTTGTGACTTACCATTGGTGCCTTTAATATGACTCCCAAGAGCTCGCACATTAGTCCAATCGTTACCTAAGCCACCCGCAAACTTGGAGAGCAAGGCATTTTCTTTAAGTGCCTCATAAATGCCATCCAAATCATCATCTACCGTAGTGAGGTAGCAGCTTGATAATTGGGGACGCGTCGTTGCCGAATTAAACAAAGTCGGCGTACTCGACATGAAATCAAAGGTGGATAGAATTTCGTAAAATTCGATCGCCCGGCGTTCGCGATCTAATTCATTGAGGGCCAAGCCCATTGCGACACGCATAAAAAATGCCTGCGGCATTTCAATCCGATGATCGTCAATATGTAAAAAATAGCGGTCATACAACGTTTGCAAACCTAGATAGTTAAATTGCAAATCGCGATCTGCATTTAGCGCTGCCGATAAGCGGGTTAAGTCATACTCCATTAAACGGGGATCCAGTAACTCTGCATCAATCCCCTGGCGAATGTACTTGGGGAAATAATTTGGGTACTCTGCCTGCATATCCCCTTGCAATACTTCGCGACCTAAAATTTCCTTACGAATCACGTGCATTAAGATACGCGCAGTTACTGGGCTGTAGGCTGGATCTTTTTCAATTAAAGTACGGGAAGCTAAAATTGCCGAATCATAAACTTGCGTTAACGGCACGCCATCGTATAAGTTTTTAATTGTTTCAGTAATGATGGGGCTAGCATCAATATGATTACCGAGACCCTCACAGGCGGCTTCAATAATCGTGCGTAAAGCACCCATATCCAAAGGTCGTGAAACCCCCTCGTCCATGACTTGCAATAGCGGTTTCGCTTGCTCTTCTTGGCCTTTCGCCTCTATCGATAAAACCTGTTGCGAGGCACGTTCTTGATTGCGCTTTTCACGGTAAAGAACATATGAGCGTGCAACGTTGTGCTCACCACTGCGCATCAGTGCCAGCTCGACCTGATCTTGAATATCTTCTATATGAAAAGTTCCACCATTCGGGCGGCTACGTAATAATGCGCGTACAACAACACTGGTTAATTGCTCGACTTGCTCGCGAACCCTTGCAGAAGCTGCGCCCTGACCACCGTTGACCGCTAAAAATGCTTTGGTTACCGCGATAGCGATTTTGGATGGCTCGAAAGCCACTACTGAACCATTGCGCCGAATAATTTTGTAATCAGATAATTGGGTCGTTTGACCCGCGCCAACCCCACCTGCAATAAAGCCTGCCGAGGGTGTTTGGCTGATTGGAGCCCCAGGATTAAGGCCAGTAGTTTGGGTATTTGAAGCCAAACCAGCCGCTTGTGGGTTTGCGTAAGACATAGAACTCCTAGACTCTAATAGGGTAAAAAAGGGTTAAATTCAATAAAAATGGGATTGCTACAGCCGTCAGCGCTAGTTACTCAAAATACTAGATCTAGTGTTTTGAGCACTTATTGACACTAAGTATAGGGAATTATTGTATCTTTGATAAGCTTTTTCTGACAATTTTTTATTAGGGTTTTCCTTAGGTCGCGCACACTTTGCTGGACCTCGCTGCTGTTATTTTTGCTGTAAGCAAGTGCTCACATACATCTAAACATATGCTGTAACTAGGCTCGAAACTCTAGGCCAAATGGAAGCTGATCTGGCTGCAAATGATTTTCCCTTTGCAGCCGCTGCCAATCAAAATGCATACCGGGATCTGCTTTGCGCGTTGGTGCAACGTCGCTATGGCCTGCAAAGCGTAAATTTGCATAAACCCCAGCAAGTACTCTAAGCAGTTGTGCTAAAGCAACATATTGTGCGTCAGTAAAGGTAGTTTCGCCATCGCCCTCTAACTCAACGCCAATTGCAAAATCATTACATTGCTCACGCCCCAAAAAATGGGATACGCCCGCATGCCAAGCGCGTTTTTGTGCTGAAACAAATTGGGTGATCAGGCCATTGCGCTCGATCAGAAAATGGCTTGACACTTTCTGTCCCGCAATCTCAGCAAAATAAGGATGGGCCGCTTGATCAAGTTTATTTTGAAAAAAATCACTAATGTGATTTTGACCAAATTGCCCTGGGGGCAAACTGATATGGTGCAGTAAGACTAATTCGGGTTGCATGCCGTCGGGTCGACTATCAAAATTCGGTGACGGTCGCCAGTTTGCCTGCCCATACCAGCCAGCTGGGTCAAGCGCATTGGCATGCACTTGACAACAATAGAAGCGCTCGTCATGCAGAAGGCAATCTTGAGCTGGCAAATGCACTCCACAATAGGCACAGGGTACGATCTTCAGCGGCTCAGAAATGCGGGGTTGAGCTGCAAAAGGGGAGAACGTTAATTTCGGTCTCTTGAACCAAAAATAAATCAGTGCCGCTAAAGCGCCGAGAAGAACCCATTTCAACACAGTGCTAAAGCCGATGCAAAATAACTTCGAGCACAAAGCGGCTGCCTACATAGGCCAAGAGGAGTGCCGCAAAACCCCATAATACCCAACGCAATGCCGATCGACCTCTGAGGCCAACCCGTAAACGCGCCACAATTAAACCGCCGAATAGCAGCCACGAGGCAAAGGCAAAAATCGTTTTGTGATCGAATACCACCGGCTTACCAAATAAGGTTTCAGAAAAAAAGATACCCGAGAAAATCGTCAAACTTAATAATGCAAAACCAAAATAAATCAAGTTGAAGAGTAATTTTTCCATGGTTAATAAAGGCGGCAAACCTTCTAACCAGTGCGCCAAGCGACTATCCGGTGCATAAGCAAGGGTACGTCGTAACGCCCGATCTTGCACCTCCATCAGCACTGCCATCATGGCCGCTAAAGTCAGTAGGCCAACCGCTATCGTGGCCACAATAAAATGCGCTTTAAACCAGGGATCGGCCACGGCTCTTGGTGAAATCAACGTTCCAGGGAACAAAATGGGCAAAAATGCACACAGCATGGCAAAGACCAACACCATTAAGCGCAGGCTTGCGATGGGCATATACCAACTTTGCAACCAATAAAATAAGAGTCCAACCCAAGCCATTAAGGAAAGGTCTTGCGCAAAACCAAAAATAAAACCCTCAGGCGTAAAGACAGAATCATGCAAATAAATCCCTTGAATCATGAGACTTAAAAGAATTAAGATTTGCACTAGTAAGGTAAAAGCCAGCGTTTCTGGACGAGCGCGCGGCCGCCAGCTTAAAACCGCCAGCAAACCAAGATAAAGTAAGGATGGCAGCCATGCGCTGCTGGGGTAATCTAAAATCGACATAACTAAAGTCTAATCGATAAATGCTCAACAACCTCACCGATCGTCTTTCCCGTGTTGTTAAAACCATGCGGGGGCAGGCGCGCCTGACGGAAAGTAATACTGCTGAAATGCTACGGGAAATCCGCTTAGCCCTGCTAGAGGCTGATGTAGCGCTGCCGGTTGTCAAAACCCTACTTGAGCAAATTAAACAGCAGGCCTTGGGTGAAACAGTGATCAGCAGTCTAAGTCCTGGTCAAGCACTCGTCGGCGTTGTGCAACGTGAACTGACCAAAGCAATGCAGGGTAATTTAAATGACAGTGGTGAACTTAATTTAGCCACCCAACCCCCAGCGGTGATTTTGATGGCGGGTCTGTAGGGCGCAGGTAAAACTACTTCGGTCGGTAAATTGGCCAAATGGTTACATGAAAAAAAGAAAAAAAAGGTACTCACTGTTTCTTGCGACATTTATCGTCCTGCGGCAATTGAGCAACTACAAACGATTAGTACTCAAGTTGGCGTCGAATTTTTCCCTAGTAATATCGAGCAACGTCCTGAAGCCATAGCCTTAGCTGCACTCGATTGGGCTAAACGGCATTACTTTGATGTGCTTATTGTTGATACTGCTGGGCGCTTAGGTATTGATGCCGAGTTGATGGCAGAAATTAGTACTTTACATGCTCAACTTAAACCGATTGAAACCCTTTTTGTCGTTGATGCCATGCTGGGACAAGATGCCGTAAATACGGCCAAAGCCTTTCATGAGGCGTTGCCACTCACAGGCGTCATTTTGACTAAGCTGGATGGTGATGCTCGCGGCGGGGCTGCGCTCTCAGTGCGAGGAGTTACTGGGGTGCCGCTCAAATTTATTGGCGTTGCTGAAAAAATGGATGGTCTCGAACCATTTGACGCAGCACGAATGGCAAATCGCATTCTTGGTATGGGCGATATTCTGGCCCTAGTTGAGCAAGCACAAGAGCATGTTGATATTGCTAATGCAGAAAAGCTCGCCAGCAAAATTCAAAAAGGCGGCTTTGATTTAAGCGACTTCCGCGCCCAAATTAGTCAAATGCAACAGATGGGTGGCATGGCTAAGATGATGGATAAGCTGCCAAGTCATGTAACGCAAGCAGCTAATAAAGCGAATGTGGGGCAAGCCGACGCGCAAATAAAACGCATGCAAGGCATTATCGATAGCATGACTCTCAAAGAACGCACGAAGCCAGAGTTACTTAAAGCCAGCAGAAAAAGACGGATCGCTACTGGTGCTGGGGTGCAAGTTCAAGAAGTCAATCGCCTCTTAGCCCAATTTGAACAAATGCAAACCATGATGAAACAATTTAAAGGCGGCAAAATGGCTCGCATGATGGGCTCAATGGCTGCACGCGGAGCAGCTAAAGGCTTAGGCGGTTTATTTAAAAAATAAACTACGCAATGCCTTGAGCAATCTTGTTTTTTGCCGCGCTTAGCGTCGAAATAATATATTCCTTAATCTCCGCCACCGGCACTAGTTGCGCTTCATTATCAAGTCGCCCCTGAAATTCGACCTGCGCGTCTTTCAGACCGCGCTCTCCAACGACGACGCGAAATGGCACACCAATTAATTCCCAATCGGCAAACATCGCGCCTGGTCGCTCACCACGATCATCCAAAACGACGTCAACACCTGCCGCAAGTAATTCAGCGTACAAATTATCAGCTGCTGCACGCACTAATTCAGATCGATCGTAATTCATTGGGCAAATCACAACTTCAAATGGCGCCATTGATATCGGCCAAATAATTCCGCGTTCATCATGACCTTGCTCAATTGCTGCGCCCAATAAACGTGTAACACCAATACCGTAACATCCCATCACCAAAGGTTGGGCTTTACCTTGCGCGTCAAGATAGGTGCACTTCATTGCTTCAGAGTAGCGCGTTCCTAACATAAATACATGACCCACTTCAATTCCGCGGCAAATCTCTACCGTGCCCTTGCCATCGGGTGAAGGATCACCGACAAGCGCATTGCGTAAATCGAAGACGCTAGGCAGAGGTAGATCGCGCGCCCAATTGACGCCTTTAAAATGGTACTCAGCATCATTTGCGCCACAGACAAAATCAGTCATATTGGCAACGGTGCGATCAACCACGATGGTTACTGGCAACTTTAGGCCAAGGGGACCAATGTAGCCAGGGAGTGAGCCACAGGCAGCAAGCACTTCGGCCTCGGTAGCAAAACGGAAAGCCTCTAAGCCTGGCACCTTACTCGCTTTGACTTCATTGAGCTCATGATCGCCACGCAGTAGCAGCATAAATAAATTAGGTGGACCTTCTGCCTGATCTGCAGCCAGCAATAAAGATTTCACCGTTTGTTGTAGTGGCAAGCCTAAAAATTGCGCTACCTTATCGCATTGAGTTTGTCCTGGAGTGGCTACTTTCTCTAAGGCTGCACTGGGTATTCCTCCCTGAGGAATTAACGCTAGTGACTCGGCTGCTTCTAAATTTGCGGCGTAATCTGAGTCGGGACAGTAAACAATCGCGTCTTCTCCGGTATCAGCAATCACATGAAACTCTTGGCTGCCAGAACCGCCAATCGCGCCATTATCGGCCGTTACTGCGCGAAACTGCAAACCCATGCGCATGAAGATACGGGTGTAGGCATCAAACATAAGCTGATAAGTCTGTTTTAATCCAGCGGTATCGCGATCAAACGAGTAAGCATCTTTCATGGTGAACTCGCGGCCACGCATAATGCCAAAGCGTGGGCGACGTTCATCGCGAAATTTCGTTTGAATTTGATAAAAGTTAATTGGCAACTGTTTATAACTTTTAATTTCTGCGCGGGCTAAATCTGTAATCACCTCTTCAGAGGTGGGTTGAATAATAAAATCGCGTTGATGGCGATCTTGAATGCGCAAGAGCTCTGGGCCCATTTTTTCCCAGCGACCAGTTTCTTGCCACAATTCCGCAGGCTGTACCAAGGGCATTAGCAATTCGATTGCACCAGCCCGATTCATTTCTTCACGAATGATATTTTCGACTTTGCGAATCACCCTCAAACCGAACGGTAAATAAGAATAAATGCCAGCGCTTAGCTTGCGTATTAAGCCGGCCCGCACCATCAGTTGATGAGAAACAACTTCAGCGTCGGCGGGCGCCTCTTTAAGCGTGACGAGAAATGACTGAGATGCTTTCATGTATGGATATAATCAAATCATTGATTTTAAAGGATTCGGGGCACCATCATGCTCGACCGTGAAGGGTATAGACCCAATGTCGGCATTGTCCTCCTTAACGGCCATAACGAGGTTTTCTGGGGAAAACGCGTTGGGCAGCATTCGTGGCAGTTCCCGCAGGGCGGGATTCAATATGGCGAAAGTCCTGAGCAGGCCATGTTCCGCGAATTGCACGAAGAGGTTGGCTTGCTGCCAGAACACGTCCAAATTGTTGGGCGTACTAGGGATTGGCTTCGTTACGAAGTGCCTGAGGCATTCTTGCGCCGCCAAAATGCGTCCCGACCGCACCGCACAGCCTACCGGGGACAAAAACAAATTTGGTTCTTACTGCGCTTAACAGGCTTAGATAGCGATATTCATTTGCGGGCTTCGGACCATCCTGAATTTGATGCTTGGCGTTGGCATCCCTACTGGATTGAATTAGCAACGGTGATTGATTTCAAACGCGAAGTCTATCAACTAGCGCTGTCAGAGCTAGCGCGCTTCATTACTAGTGGCATGCGCATGCAGGATACAAATTGGGGGGCTCCCCTTGAATCTCTATCACCCCACAAGAGGGCGGCCGATCTTGATTCAGCGCAATAAATTGCCCCTAGCGGCATCGATAAACCGGCAGCTGAGGGGGCTAGACTGGCCACTTGCCTTACTAATTACCTTCCTCCTTACGGCGTGTGCCGGCACTACACCGGATGCCTATGAAGATCCCTTTGCACCAAAGATCTTTAAAGAGGATACGGTTGTGCCACTGCCTACTAAGCCGCCCGCTACAGCGAATCTAATTCCTTTTCATGTTTCGCAACACTCTGTTTTTAAATTTGCCATTGATCCTGATTCAATTCGCCTTGATCCTGATGGCGTAACCCGCTATGTGCTTGTCATTACCAGTCCAAGCGGTGGTCAACAGGTAAATTTTGAAGGGATTCGCTGCGAAACGTTTCAGTTTGCTTTATACGCCACCCTCAATGCCAGCTCTATTTGGCAGGCGAATCAACGTAAAACCTGGACCGATATTAAAAATAATGAGGCAAATCGATACCATGGGGCGCTCGCGCAAGGGGCGTTTTGTAATAATAAATCGCAAGTAAAAAATAAAGGCTTAATCCTCGATTCGTTACAGCCGAATAAATTTACTGGTAAGCCTAATGCGGATGCCCATCGTTTTTAACCAGCGGCCTTGATTAGCGTGCCAATCGGTAAGCCCGCTACGATCTGATTAAGTACTTGTGGTTCATGTCCAGACGCAATCACGGTAGATGCGCCAGTTTGAGCAGCAGTTTTAGCAGCTAAAATTTTGGTCAGCATACCGCCTTTGCTAATGGCACTGCCAACTCCACCAGCCATTTTTTCTAGCAGAGGATCTCCAGCGCTGGCCTCTGTGACTAACGTTGCTGCCTGATCTTGGCGCGGATCCGCTGTAAATAAACCGCCCTGGTCAGTAAGGATAATTAATAAATCCGCATGAATGAGATTAACTACCAACGCGGCAAGATGATCGTTATCGCCAAATTTAATTTCATCGGTTACTACCGTGTCATTTTCATTAATGATAGGTACTACGCCTAGGCCCAGTAAAGTATCTAAAGTTGCTTTCGCATTAGCGCGGCGCTCGTGATGGTCAAGGTCGGCATTGGTTAATAAAACTTGTGCACTTTGTAAATTAAAGCGGGCAAAGCTACTTTCATACATTTGTACTAAACCCATTTGACCAACAGCTGCGGCGGCTTGCAGTTGGTGAATTGCAGTTGGGCGCTCCCGCCAAGCCAAGCGCTGCATGCCCTCCGCAATTGCCCCTGAACTCACCATTAATAGTTGATGACCAGCCTGTAAGAGCGTGGCCACTTGCTCAGCCCACTGTTCAATTGCGGCACGATCTAACCCATCACCGTTATTGGTAACTAGGCTAGAGCCCACTTTTACTACAATGCGTTTCATTGGTTGCGCTGTCATGGCAAGGTTCTCATCTCAATTCTAATCTACCTGAATGCTCCAGAGGCTTGACTTTTAAGGCTTATCTAGATCAATGTTGCCTTGATAACGGGGATCAACTGCTTGTTCTTCTAACTTATCACGTTCGCGTCGGATGGAATCGAGATAATCTTGCAAGGCATAACATAAGCGATCACAACCTTCACCTGTTAATGCCGAAATTTCAAAGACGGGACCTGACCACTTAAAGCGTTTAATAAAATCAGCGATGATTTTTTTTCGTTCTGCTTCAGGGAGCATGTCGACTTTATTTAAAACTAACCACCGTGGCTTTTCATATAAAGCTTCGTCGTACTTACGCAATTCGTTCACAATCGCTTTTGCATCAGCAACGTTATCAACTGCTTCATCGAAAGGCGCAATATCGATTAAGTGCAATAAAACCCCGGTACGTTGAAGATGGCGTAAAAACCGGTGCCCCAAACCAGCACCTTCGGCCGCACCCTCAATTAACCCGGGAATATCGGCAATCACAAAACTACGCTCTTGCCCAACTCGCACTACTCCCAAATTGGGATGTAAGGTTGTAAATGGATAGTCGGCAATTTTGGGTCGTGCATTTGATACGGCGGTAATCAGGGTTGATTTACCGGCATTAGGCATGCCCAACAAACCGACATCAGCCAAGACCTTTAATTCCAGCTTTAATTTTTTACGATCGCCTTCTTTGCCGTTGGTTTTTTGGCGAGGGGCGCGATTAGTGCTGCTTTTAAAATGGATATTTCCCCAGCCGCCTACACCACCCTCGGCTAAACAGAGGCGCTCACCATGGGTTGTTAAATCTGCAATGGGTTCGCCCGTTTCAAAATCGCTAATGATGGTGCCTACGGGCATGCGTAGTTCAATGTCTTCACCAGCGCGGCCATAGCAATCGGCACCACGTCCTGGCTCACCATTTTTAGCTAAATGGGTTTTAGCATAGCGGTAATCGATGAGCGTATTGATGTTGCGATCAGCAATCGCGTAGACACTCCCACCACGGCCACCATCACCGCCATCGGGGCCACCAAACTCAATGAATTTTTCGCGACGCATTGAAGCACTGCCAGCTCCACCGTTACCAGCAATTACTTCAATTCGGGCTTCATCAATAAATTTCATAAATAAAAAAGGCCTCGCTTTCTGCGAGGCCTGCTTCTGAGGGTTATAAGTTCAGTTCAATTCAATTCAACCATCGAATTGCCATGAGACCGGTCTCAGCCAGGCGCCTAATAAAAATTTAGGCCTTAGGTGGCAGAACCGATACTTGTGCTTTATTC
>Ga0075464_10001336_pt1 | contig 11054 bp, 7 predicted proteins | sample DEB19_08_DNA_5_FD_75068 | JGI IMG/M metagenome (GOLD analysis project Ga0075464, IMG submission 75068) | Aqueous microbial communities from the Delaware River and Bay under freshwater to marine salinity gradient to study organic matter... | ecosystem: Environmental > Aquatic > Marine > Coastal ...
CTGACCATCGAGATCTCATCAATGATCAGGAGCCGAATATCTTTGTACAGTCGCTTATCTTTGAGAGGCTTGATATCTTCTTCTGGGAAGATTAAGCGCGGTGGCAAGCGAAAAAAGGAGTGAATCGTGACACCCTTCACTTGCAATGCAGCCACGCCTGTTGGCGCCACCACCACGACGTTGCCAGGAATATGCTCTCTGAGATAACCAATCAAGGTGGTCTTACCGGTGCCCGCCTTACCGCTGACAAAGATATAAGGATCGTGACGCTCGATGGCGTCAATTACCGCCTGGTACTCAGTAGTAATTTCGATATCGGAAGAAGTTGTGGGGCTGAATTCAGTCATGAGCAGCAAACTATACCCTGAGTGACGCTAACTCAGGGTATTTAAAGCTGATATGGGCTAAGCGTTCTTTTTAAAAAAGAATTGAAGAATTTTCTTGGCTAAACCTTTACTTTGCTCACGCAAGCCTTCATTACCAGCATCGCTTGCTGCTGATGCGGAATGGGCTTGCCGCTTAGCTAGTAAATCAGATATCTCATTAATCAGCCTTGGGTTAGACTCAAGAATAGGGGCAATGTTCTCCTTCTTAATCTCAACCAATACGGCATCCGCTTTAGCAAAAACATCAGCCGATCGGGGGGCTCCAGTCAACAAAGACATCTCACCCACGCAATCCCCAGGCCAAAGCGTGGCAACCTTAATTAATTGATCATTCTTATCTCGAATTTTGACCTCAAGAGAACCCTCAGAGACCAAGAACATGCTGTCGGCCTGCTCCCCATGCTGAATCAATTGCTCGCCTTTAAAGCAATTGACCACCTTAGCTGTTGTAGATAATTCCACTGCCTCTTTATGGCTTAGAGCTTTCAGAATACTAAATTCGTATATCTCATGGAAACGATTGGAGGTCTTAGATAAATGCTTATCAAGAGCCTGCACCTCCACTGAGAAGCCGGTATTAATGCCAGCAGCAGTCAAGAAGCGAGCCACCATTTTCATCACAGCAGATTCGGAGGCGGTAACCTGCATGCTCGGAATGCATTCATAAAGAATCTTATAAGTTACAAAGCCTCCAGCTATCTTATTAAGACCGCAGAAATAGGTGTGTATGAAATTCTTATTCTGATCATGAAGGGCCTCAAGGGCTAGGTTTAATATTTCTAGAACCTTGTCAGTATTGTTCAAACAATCCAGTTGAATCTCTAGAAATCTGCGAGAACCCCGGCCATCCACCTGCTTGGTGAGGTTGATGTAACTTAACCCCATGAATCGGGTGTTAGGGATCCTGACCAGATAGTCATATTTATCTTTAAGGGTCACCATCCGGCGATCAAACTGCAACACCTGAAAGTATTGTGACTTTTCGCCATCCGATATCTCGATCCAATCATGAATAGAAATCAAGCCATCCGTCTGGATCACAATACTATTAACAATATCGGCAATCACATCGCGGCAGACATATCCGACACCAAGTCCAATCGCGCCAGATGCTGCAATGATATTGGTGACCGAGTGGTCGTACAGCAGAATGAAACCGAATAAGCCCACCAGGGAATAAATCAGAATGCTGGCAGCCTGAACGAGAATGGCTGGAATTTGAATTTTTCGAGAGCGTTGATTAAATTGCAATACCCCGATTCGCATCGCAATATCAAGAGTAAGTGCCAGCAGAATAAATTGGCCTACAGCCAAGAAGTCAATCTCACTAATAGAGTGACTTACCGTAAAGTCGGTGACCTCCCACCCAAAGTAAGAACCTGAATACTTATCTAAATAATAGGCCGCGGCTAAATTGAGCGCGAGCAAAGCCCATGCAGCTATTTTTAAAAGAAAGGGGTATTTGAGGATCTTCATTTGGCTGAATTCACTGTCACTTAGGTAGGATTTACTAGTTTTAAACACTGATTCCTGATAATACCGCAGTCAGTTTTCACTACAGACAGCGCTAAATCGTCCCCACCGCCCTTTGTCGCCCATATATAAGAAACAGCAGGTAGAGCTGTTAATTAAATCATTCGATGAATTTATTTTGCAATCGCTTCGGAATAGAAGAAGATAGCATTTCTTCCCGACTGCTTTGCTTCATACATTGCCAAATCAGCGCACTTTAATAAGCCCTCATCATCCTGTGCATCATCCGGAAATAAGCCAATTCCGATACTCGCAGATAAGGATAAATTGAGTCCCTCAGTATTAATAGGTAACTGAATGGTCGCTAGGATCTTTTTAGCAATATCCAATACACCTGCAGCGTCTCCAACGTGATCCAACAAAACAACAAACTCGTCACCGCCAATCCGACCTACTGAGTCAGAACCCCGCACCGAGCCGAGCATGCGTTTGCAGCAAGTAATAAGCACCTCATCCCCTACTGAATGTCCATGCTGATCATTAATACTCTTAAACCGATCCAAATCAATAAACAGTAAAGCAAAGCGAGTCTGATCTCGAGTCGCCCTCAAAATTGCTTGCTCTAAGCGATCTAAGAAAAGGGTTCGATTGGGAAGACCAGTTAATGGATCGTGATTTGCTAAGTGGGTGACCTGATTTAAGGATGTATTTAAGCGGCGATTGAGTCGGACAATATAAAAGACGATGCTTGCAATAATGATTAATGCAATCAAGGTCAAAGCCAAGCTACCATAGAGCCAACTTAAGTCTTTTTTTGGATTTGGGTCATAAATAAATCCTTTGAGATCAAAGTTGGCATTGAGGGCCCCTGCCTCACGATAAATCCCTGCCGCATGACGCCAACGCCCCTCGTTCATATACCCCACTGATACCAAGTCAGACCGAATGAGGGGATTAATTTGATTCATTTCAAACGCAATTTTTTGTGTCGACTCGTTAGGGGCATATTTTTGAACTAATGCGATCGCCTCCTGAGGATGATTGAGAACATACTCCCACCCCTGAATACTGGCCTCACGAAAACGAGCCACTCGCTCGGGAGACTTCTTCAGAACTGCTTCTGATGTAAATAAATTATCCCCGTACAGATCAATGCCTGCGGAACGCGGGCTGTAGACCTGATAAGCAAAGCCCGCTTTTTTGAGTTGATAGGGCTCGTTACTAATATACCCAGAGATCGCATCTACCGATCCCCGCATTAACTCCTCAACCGTATTCATTCCTGGAACCGAGCTCCGGATGCCAGACTCTGGAATCTTTTCTCGTCTCAAGTAAACCAAGAGCTCATCAGAGAGCCTTCTGAGCAAAATCGGTCTTCCAGTCAAATCATGAATAGATTGATCGGGTTTAAATTGACGCGCAATCAATATATAGGGGGAATGTTGAAAAATGGCTGCCAATACTACTACTGGAGCGCCATCTTGCCGAGCAATTAAAAGACTGCTGGTACCCGATCCAAACTGGGCATTACCTGAAAGCACTTCATTTACAACATCTTGCCCAGCTTGCAGGGGCTTAATCTCCACATCAAGACCTGCTGCTTTGTAGTAGCCCATCTCAAGAGCTGCGTAGTAACCCGCAAATTGATAGGCATGGGTCCACTTAAGCTGCAAGACCGTTTTTTCTATTGCAAAAGCGGGTTGCGATGCCAAAAGTAGTAAGACACTACATCCAGATAGTAGAAAGGAGAAAAAATACCGCAAAGAACAGTCCTAAAATTAGTAATTAATATTTTTGCAGTATTAATGTAATGGTTTTACATTAAGGTTGGGCAAAATTGTGCATTTACTTGATATCTTTAGTATTAAATCTCCCTAATAAGTATTAGTACTTTTATACTAATTGCACAAAATGAGGGCACAAATAATGGGTGATTACTACTAGAGCCATAGTTATGCAGTTAAACTACAAAAATGCTTATGAATACTGACCGCAAGCTAGACCAAATCAAAGTTCAGCTCATCGACCCCCATCAAATTACGTTATGGGGAATGACTCAACTGCTCGCCTTAAATAGTCGCATTGAAGTCTGTGGAACCTCATCTAACAGAGTCGATGCCCTAAAATTAGCGACCACAAGCAAACCTGATGTCATTATTTTAGAGCCTGATCTGTATGAAGAAAATGGGATTGATTTAATTTCAGATCTTCTAAAAATTACTAAAGCAAAAATTATTATCTACACAGGTAGCAATAATTCAAAAATTCTTGATCAAGCAGTCGTGAAAGGTGCTCGAGGCGTTATTAATAAAACCGAGTCAACGGATAACCTTTTAAAAGCGATAGAAAAAATATATGAAGGTGAGTTATGGCTCAACCGAAATGCAACCTCAAGAATTTTGTTACAGATTGCACAAGCGAGTTCGCCAAAAGAGCTTAGTAACGAACAAAAGAAGCTGTCAACTCTGACATCCAAGGAAGAGAAAGTTACTCGCGCCATCCAAATGTACTCAGAAAAAACGCTTAAGCAAATAGCTGAAAACTTGCATATTAGCGAGCATACTCTGCGTAACCATCTGGCATCTATTTACGACAAATTAGATGTTCGCAATCGCATGGAGCTCTACGTTTTTTGTGGAAAATATCAAAAAACTGATAATCCTGAAATCCATCCAAATCGTCGCTCATCCGATGTTTGAGGACCTTTGTACCTAACTCACTTTTTTCGGTGAATCAGTAAGGCCCAGTAGCGATTTTTAGTAAATTAAGAAGTTACAACCCATCCATAGTATCAATCTACTTTTTCCATTTTTTGGCGGGTATGTACTAGAGACTTGGGTTCGGTAAATCCATATAATTGAAGCATCAATTCAATGGCTTACCTTACTACTCATCCCAGTGCTTTTGTAAATATCTATTAGCGGTATGAAAATTTCTACGCCCCAAAATAATCCCCAAAAAAAGATAAGGGCTGAACGGCACTCGGTAGCGATTCCCATGTCGCTAGGACCCAAGGCTGGGGTGGTTACCGATATTAGCGCCACTGGATTGTATTTTGAGATTGATCAAGTTCAAAAATTGGGCTCTAAAATTAGCCTTACTTTAGATCTTGATACACCTGGCGGGATAATTCAGGTTCAATGTCAGGCTAAGATTGTCCGCCTCGAGGAGAGGTTGGGGCGCATCGGAATTGGGGCCACTATTAGCGACTCCTCCTTTAAGTCCCTAGCAAGCTCCTAAGACTTAAAGTAAATCGCCACCTTCTCAAAGTCATCTACCTCAAGACTGCCTCCGAGTTGATTAAGCTTCAAGTAAGCAACCAAGTAGTTGTATTTAGTTTGAGCCAGATCGCGTCTCGTATTAAACAAACCCTTTTCAGCTAGCAGCACGTCAACATTAATTCGCTCACCCGCTAAGACGCTCTTACGCATCGACTTCACTAATTGAGTTGCCGATTCCTGGGCAGTAGAGAGGGCTTGAACCTTTTGTTTACCAGAAACCACTAAGTCATATTGCTTACGTAGCTCGGTGACTACTTTGTCTTTAGTAATGTCATAGTCTGCCTGAGCTTTTTCGTAGTTGGCTAAGGCTTGTGAACTGCGTGCGTTAATTTCTCCGCCACTAAAAAGCGACAAATTAACCTGTACACCAACATAACTCTGATTCGTGGTGTTATTAATACTGGTTACTGTATTGGATTGCTGAGTTGTCAATGCCCCAATTAGATTTACTACTGGATAGTGGCCTGCATGATTTTTCCGATATTCCTGCTTTGCAATTTCCATATTGTTTTCAGCGGCCTTTAACTCTGCATTATTGGCCAAGGCTTTTTCTTTCCAATCTTCAAAGCGTAAGCTGGATAAATTCAAATAACGGAAATTACCAGACAACTTATTGACCTTAGACACATCCTCAACGGGCTCGCCAATAATGCTATTAAACTTGCGACGCGCATTTTCTACTGCGTCTTTTGCATCAACCACTTTAGCATCGGCCACTTGATAAGCGGCTTCCGCCTCCAACATGTCGGTAATGGAAGCTTCCCCACCCTGATTGAGATTTTTGGCTGCCTTGTATTGCTCAAAGAATGCATCTCGCTCTGCCGTCTGAAATTGCAACTGATCCCGGGAAAATAAAAGATCGGTATACGCCTGCAGTACCCGTATTAATAAATCCTGGGTATTAAAGATAAATTTAGACTGACTAAAATCTGCCTGGGCTACACCTTGGCGCCAACGAGCAAAAGCCTCCAAACTAAATATGGGCTGAGTTAACTGCACATAAGAATAGTTACTTGGGTAACTCCAATTGGTCGATGTTTGAGGCCCGCCAGTATATTGAGCGCCCCACTGGGTTGCTCTATTGGCATTTTGATTGTATTGAGCCGCTAATTTGGGTAGAACTGCTGAGCGCCCGATACCATTATTTTCCATGCCAGCCTCATAATCTTTTGAGGCTGATCGGTATACAGGATCATTTTTTAAGGCCAACTGGTAGGACTGCATCAAATCTAATGCAAAAACAGGCTGCGCAATACTCGCACAAGTAATGGTAAAAAGTGATCTACCGATAATTAAACCCACTCTAGCTCTATCAATAAGCATTATTAATCCTCACGCATCGCTGAATGGGCTCGATCAAATATGGGCTTCATGAGATATGTCATCATAGATTGTTCGCCAGTCTTCACAAAGAGCTCTACAGGCATACCTGGTCGCACCTTGAGATCTTTTAGAAGCTTTGCACCCTGTGGCGTAGTGATAGCTTGTATCTTGTAGTAAGGATTGCCGGTTTTTTCATCAACAATACGATCGGCGCCTACTGAGATCAATACCCCTGGAATATGTGGGGTACGGTTGGTATTAAAGGCTGTAAACATCATCTCTACGGGAAGATCTACGTGCACCTTATCCACTAGGTGAACAGGCAACTGCCCCTCCACAATCATAGCTTCGTTTATTGGAATGACTTCCATCAGTTTTTGACCCGGGCTTACTACCCCACCCTTGGTAAAGATGGTGATGTTAACGACTTGGCCATCGACTGGTGATTTGAGGTCGGTATTAGCCAAGTCATACTCATAGGGATTGAGCTTTTCTTGTTGCTCACTCATTTGCTTCTTGGTGCGAATGAGATTGCCTTCATCTTCCAAGATGGATGCTTTGAGTTGGAGTTGCTGACGTTCTAGCTCCAATACCTTATTCTTGGCCATGTAACCTTCAGCAGCAAGTTCGCGCAAACCCACCAACTGTCTTTCTAACAAGGCGGATTGTTGTTTCTTCTGAGCAATCGCTTGTGACAAGCCTTTGACTTGAGCATCCAAGCCATCAATAGTTTCTTTAGTGGCATTGGCTTGGGCTTTAGCGCTGATGGGGTTAAGTTTTACTAAAACCTGACCCGTTTTTACCGTCTGACCTTCTTTAACAAAGATGTCATCTACTACGCCAGCAAAAACAGGTTGTATGGCTTTACGGTTGCTGTCAGTAATCACATAACCGGATGCAGACACACCCTTCTCAATCGGCGCCAAAAATGCCCATAACAAGGCCCCACCAAATCCCCAAATCAGAATCTGCCATCCCAGCCAGGAAAAATACTTTTCATCTTTTTTACCGGTCAGAAGGTCATGCCACTCCACATAACCCTCTGAGAGCTTGGTCATGGCAGTTGATACCACTTGCTTAGTGATATTGGCAGCATTACCAACGACCAATGCAGTGCTGGTTTTTAAGGTGTCAGCCTTAGGGGGCTCTGTGTTATTTTTTTGCACAGGCTCGTTTATCACGCAGCCTCCGCAGGTTTATCCGGAGCGTTTGTAGGGGCCTTAGCCGAAGCGGTGTCTGACGTTTCTTCAACAATATCCACCATGTCAACAGTATCTTTTGGCACTTGTTTACGAGCAATGCGTTTGCGAGGCTTAGATTCTGCTGCAGTTGTTGAAGCAGATGGAGGGTTTGAAGCTGATACTTGTTCGCCTGGACTTGTTGTAGCTGGTATAGGAGCCCCATTAGCGGAAGGCTTGCCTTGCAAAGCTTGCATCACTTGTGCGGTAGGTCCAAACATCCGAGCATTCCCGTCCTGTAATAGCAATAGCTTATTAGTTACTTGCAGAATGGGAATGCGATGGGTAATCACAATCACTGCAGCCTTACGGGCTTGCAATTCTTGGATTGCCCTCACTAAAGCTGCTTCACCCACCTCATCAAGGTTGGAATTGGGCTCATCTAAGACGACGAGATTAGGCTTGCCATAAAGAGCACGCGCTAATGCGAGGCGTTGTTTCTGCCCGCCAGATAATCCCATGCTGCCATCACCAATGCGGGTGTCATACCCTTCTGGGAAATGCAAAATCATGTCATGCACACCGGCAGACTGAGCTGCTGCAATCACATCTTCTGGCTGAAATTCGTTAAAACGGGCAATGTTCTCACTCACCGTGCCGGGGAAGACTTCAATATCCTGTGGAACGTATCCCAAGGCTGGTCCAAGCTCGTCCTTATTCCAGCGATAAACGTCCGCACCATCAATGCGTGCTGCATTGGGGGTTGATGGCCAAATACCTACCGCTACTCTAGCCAAGGTGGACTTACCTGAAGCGCTTGGTCCAATCACACCCAACACATCACCTGGCTCAATGGCAAAGTTAATGTTCTTTAATACGGGTTTTGTCACTCCTGGAGGCGCGGCATACACCCCTTCCATGCTTAAGTAACCCTTGGGTCTTGGCAAACTCATGCCAACAACACGTGGTGGATTATCGGCAAGGAGTTTTTTAAGGCGATCGTATGAACTCACCACCCCACGCCACTGCTTCCAAGAGCCAATGACCATTTCAACAGGGGCTGTAGCTTTACCCAGCAAAATGGTAGCGGCAATCATCATGCCAGGTGACAGTTTGTTTTCGAGAACGAGATAGGCAGCAAAACCTAATGCTAAAGATTGCATTAAAGTGCGGAAGAACTTGGTCATCGCTCCTATCGTGGCAGCACGCTGACTGGCTAGAGCTTGCATGTGAAGAAACTTGCTATGTAAAGCAAACCAGCGATCACGCAGAGCTGGCAACATTCCCATGGATTCCAGCACTTCTGCTTGGCGTAGGTTATTGCTAGCGATATTAGAGGACTGAACCGATAAAGTGCTAGCTTCTGATAAGGGTTCATGAGTGGCAGATTCGTTTACGAATGCCAACACAATCAGAATTAATACACAGATGGTTGAAAATAATCCTAGCCAACCATTAAATAGAAAAATCACCACTAAATAGAACGGAAACCATGGTGCATCGAAGAAAGCATACAAAGATGGACCGGTCACAAACTGACGAATAGTTGTTAAATCATTGAGGGCTTGTCCAGCATTACCGCCCTTGACCTTGAGGTTTTGCTCAAAAGCGGCGGTATAGGTACGGTGATTGAGTTCAGCATCGATCTTCTTGCCGACTTCAATGACGGTGTGGCTGCGGATGGCATCCAATGCTGCATAGATCAGATATAAAAACACAATGATGACTGAGAGCATCAAGAGTGTGAACTCATTACGACTCGTTAATACCCGGTCATACACCTCCAACATATAGATGGAGGGAACTAGTAGCAATAAGTTCATGCAAGCAGTAAAAAACCCCACCGAGCGGAAGATTTTCTTGTAGCCGTACAAGGCAACGAGAATTTCGTTATCCGCTGGAGGGGGTTTAAGGAATTTTTGCATCTATATATATGAAACTTTTATTATTGGAGACGCGAACTACAAGTTAAAAGGGTTAGTCAACTCTGGAGCTGACTAACCCGTATTCATGCCACTTAGACTGGAATAGCTTGTGATAAATCTGCTACCACTCCTACAAAAGGAATTTCTGGTGTAGGTGCAGACGGTATTTCAGCAGGAGCAATGGGACTTACAGAAAAACTAACATCGTGCACAAGACCCACTGAACCATCAATTTTAGTAAAGATGGTTTGACCATGTATCACTACATCTCCATTAGCTGCTGTAGAAACTAAACCATCAGAAACTACATTTACACTCACGATTCCACTATCAACAAGAGACTTGAACTCGCTTGCATTAACAATACCGTCACTATTAGCATCTGACCAAACTCCGAAATTGCTGAACTCAGCATCCTCAAAGCCTAGAACACCATCCTGGTTTGTATCGAATACTTTTGCCAAACCCTCAAGATCAGTTTCGCCTGGCTGAGTAGAGAATGAAATTCTCAATGCTCCATTGATGTCCGAATAAGCCAAGAAGCCATCATCACTTGAAATCCAAGGTGAGGAGACGGCACCATCACCAAAGTTATAGATAACCCCTGGTGTAGAGTCTAGGTAGGAAATTCCATCACCATTTAAATCAAGAACTACTGGATCCTCTTTACCACCAGACTTCTTAATGCTTATGGTTAACGTATTATCTTGATCGCCACCATCGCTATTAAAGTTACCTGCAACATCACTAAAAGCGCTACTTGCAACACCTATGATTCCATTGTGGTTTGACTTGAAATCATCAGGGGTAAATTTAGCAGTATAAGTCTTACCACTACCAGCAAAGCTCGCCAGAGTACCACCGCTATAGGACACGTCAGAGCTATTAAAATCAACCGAGGACTCAGATAACGTAAATGTTAACTGACTTACTCCTGATGTGAGCTGATATTTATCTGCAGTGATCGTAATGGTTGGACGAATCGTATCAACAGTCATCAATACCTTGTTATCCGCATCATCACCATCGTTATTAAAGTTACCCGCTGCATCACTGAAGGCATTACTTGCAACACTTACCATTGCACTAGTGGTGCTGCTAGATTTCGGCGTAAAGTCTGCGGTATAGCTTGTACCACTGCCAGTAAAGTTCGCTAGCGTACCACCACCGGTAATGGTCACGTCATCTTTTGTAAAATCACATGAGGATTCAGATAGGCTAAATGTTAATTTGGCTACATCGCCTGCTTTGAGTTTAGAGTCATTGGTAGTGATTGCAATAGTTGGGCGAGTTGTGTCAGTAACAGGCTCATTGGCACCCACAATCGTGAAGATCACGTTTTGAGTAGCGCTATTGGCTGTACCGTCATTCACCTTCACTTGATAAGTGACCGTCAAAGTATCACCAGCACGCAAGTAATCTAAGTTAGCAGCGCTTGGATCATAGGTGTAGCTAATCGCATCACCTGCTCCACCCACACTAGTTTGA
>Ga0075464_10001337_pt1 | contig 11052 bp, 12 predicted proteins | sample DEB19_08_DNA_5_FD_75068 | JGI IMG/M metagenome (GOLD analysis project Ga0075464, IMG submission 75068) | Aqueous microbial communities from the Delaware River and Bay under freshwater to marine salinity gradient to study organic matter... | ecosystem: Environmental > Aquatic > Marine > Coastal ...
TGTCGTAAGAAAACAAATACTCGCCGAAAGCGTTAAATTAAGGACATTTGAAAATAGTATAAATATCTAAATTATAATATTTATACTAATTATACTATTTATGCAAACTATTATTGGCATTGTTATCTGCCTTATTATTATTGTTTATTTTTTGATAGGGTTTGTGGATACTTACACGGAAGGATTAACATCGGATACAACACCAACAACAACAACAACGCCAGCAGTAGGTGGCGTAGTAGCGAGTGCAAGTGTGGGGGTTCCTTTAGCATCCGTGGTTGAAAAAATACGTATGGATACAACTGCGTTAAGTGCAATTGTTGGAATTGACAATAATCCAACAAATAAACAATTATACTCTGACCATATAGACAATTTACTGGATTACTATGATTACCAAATATTAAACGAAATTGCCAATGTTAAGACGGGGGGGGATGGAATATACGATTTAACTAACATAATGAAGTATAGCAAAATTAAGGAGGCATTAAATAGTTCTCATACATTTCTAGCATTGTAATATTATTTGTTAGATTGTTAGATGAAGTATTACGACAAAATGCGTAAAAATATAATATTTAATATTTAATAATTGTATGATTGCCAATACGACTATTAAACTTTTAAAAGAAGGTGAAGACCCAATAATTTATTGGATAGATGGTGGGTTTACAGATAATGGTATGGCGTTTGTATTGCGTTCTGCTGATGGAGTTAAACAATATGATGATTTAGCCAACGGAATAAGTTATTTTACTAATGTATTATTAAGTGATAAGCATGATATTTTTGCATACATTATTAAAGATAGTGTACTTGAATTTTTAAACAACATAAATAATTTACGTGTTAATAAAAATTTAAGTCCTATTAAAATAATAAAATCCTCAACTAAAACATTTACATTTATTGCTGATGATGGAATTAAAAATTTAAGAATTAATAATGTTTTTATGAATCGTGAATTAATGAGTGAAGACGAAATTATGACAGAAGTTAAGGCAAAAGTATGTCGTGCTCTTAGATGCAATGACCCAGATATGATAATTATTGATATTGACAATTTGACAATTAAAATGCGCAACCTAATTAATAATTATAAAATAATTTATCCTGATGGAAAATATAAAAGAAAAACATTGAAAATTAACCACTCGCGTGAAAATGTATTAATGGAATTAGTTAAAGATGAACCTCTCATTCAAATTGCCAGAATTATAAAAAAGGGGGATAATAGGTACAACGTTTATGTTATACAAAAGGTATCCCAAAGGGATACACTTGAGAAAATGAGTGATTATACACAGTTAGATGCAACATCACCAATAACACCTCGTGCCGGCAAGAAAAGTAAGAGGAACAAAAAAAGTAAGAGGGGCAAGAAAAGTAAGAGAGTTTAACGCGATAATTCACTACCCGCATATTTTCCCGATTTAATTGCCTTTTCTGTAAAATCTTCCCCGCCCCAATTTATATCCATTGGGTCATCGCTTAATGTATCAAATGCGGTTTTAGGGCAAGGCATTAACTCGACAGGGTATTCTAATTTATTTGCATAACTGTTATGTTCTTCTACCTTTGTCATTTTACCCGACCATTTTGTTGGTATATCACTAATATAAGACCACAATTGTGCCATCATATCTGAACTATGACCCGGCACATGAGGCGATGAATTACCACATGTAGTGCTACTAGGAACTGGTTCATTTGCATATACGGTTGCGGTATTAATGGTTGAAGTGTCTGGTTTGTTAGTTTTAATGTATTCTGGTGGTGATGGCGGAAGTCCGCCTTTTGTTTCGGTTGGATTGGGTCTAATTTTAAACACCTTTTTACCCTGTGCGTCATATGTTTTTTGAACATAAAGAACGGGACACTTTATTCCTACCGCGTGTTGCCATCTTAAAAAATCATTATAATCCTCAAGTGTATTAAATTCGATAGGGTTTACACCTGCCACCCGTTTAAGTTTAGAATTTAGTAAGTAATATTTTGCATCGTATTGAATTAATATGTTCGGACATTGACTACTATCTTTTCCAATAGTTGTGTTCCTTGCATAAAAATACATTCCTCCTAAAAATATACCAAACCCAATAATGAGACCGATTATAAACTGAATAACCAACATATATTAAGATGGTATATTATTTCTAACAAACTAACAAACTATCAACAAATATTTTATTCTATGCGTATTATATGAAGTTCCTTCACATTGACAACTCAAAATCGGACGTAGAGCAGTTTAATAAATACGTGGAACAAGGGAAACACGTATTTGTTCTTATTTTTATGGTTGGATGTGGTCCGTGCAGTCAAACGATTCCAAAATGGAAACAAATAGAATCTGCGTTGAAAAAACAGTATGCGAATAATGATGATGTTGTTGTTGCAGACATTAATAAAGATATGTCGTCCTTTATAAAACACATTGGTGCAATTGAAGGGTATCCAACAATGAAATATATTGGTAATAAGGGTGGGAAAGTGGAACCGTATGAAGAGAGCAAAATTCCCGTTAAAGATAGAAGCACAGATTCATTTATTAAATGGATTGAAACAAAAATAGATAGAGTCGTTGCTAACAAAAACCCACACCAACAGACTACTAAACGAAGGACCAAACAACAACGCAAACATAGACGGGGTGGAAACATTATACTTGGAGGGTATACATTCAATAAAAAGCAAAATAATCGTCGTCGAACGAGGTCTCGTAAATAATATCAAATTCCTTATAGGTCGTCCACAAACAAATGTATATGACCGCCGTGTTGAAATGTTTCAACACCAATGTATGTATTATCGTCTATTGATGCATTGTGAGTAAGAAATCCGTCCCATCTTATTTCGTCTTCATCTTCTTCTGCTAAATTTTCTGGTTTGGGTTTGAAATAAATAATATTTTTCTTCTTATCGTGTTTAATAATTATTTTATATTTTGTATAGAAGAACTGCAACTTCAGTCGTTGTTCATTTGGGTTTCCAAAAGTGCCGTAATTATTGTGCCAAACAAAGTCTTCCGAAAACATTTCTTGGATATATTGGTCAATCAGTTTATATGCGGCCCCACTTTGTAAAAGAATTTCAAAACGAAAGTCAGTTGAGTTATTCGTTTGATATGTTCCATCAAATGAATAAATAAGAGATAATAAATGTGCGGGTAAATTAAATAAGAGAGACATTTTAAATTTATTTTGAGTTGGTTAATAACAATAATTAGATACTTATAAATGATTCAATTTTATTCATCTAAATTTGTTTTTAACCAATAAATGCAAAACGTATATACTTAATATTCCAGTAGATGCTAAAAATAGTTGAGATGCGTAATCGTTTTCAATATTGGAGAATTCCGTTCTGTTGGTGAACCCTTGTTTTGGAGGAGTTTTACCATTACATATCCCATTTGTGATTGGATTGACACATTGTGTGAACGAACACGGGTCGATATACTTTGCATCGGACACCGTTATGTAATTAGTGGATGGGACGGTGTTATAACTACTGTCCATTACATTTAGTGTGACGGATACGCAATCAGGGGTTCCTGCATTTGCAAGGGATTCTGCTATTCTTGAAGGGTCTAGCACATCCATCCCAGACATCATTCCGGGTATTAAACCCCTAAATTCGGGTATGTTCGCACCAGGTGCCGCACCAATTCCACCATTAGGAATATTATTCACATATATGGACCGAGCGACCGATGTTGGAATACCTGCCACATTTGCCGTGCAAGTTGCGTTTGTTTGGACAAAAAACTGGTTGCCAAGAGGACCATTATTTTGTGCCTTGCTTGCATGACTCGCACCGTCGACTAACAGTTCGACATATGCAATAAGACCATTAATGTCTTTTTCAATGGTTGGTAAATTTCCTGCATCGGACATTCCCATTTCGGATGGCGATTTAATGAATTGAAGGTATGAATAAGGTGGGGGACTTGTTTGTGTCTGTGATTGTGTGGTAGATGTCATTATACTAATGGCATATATTTATTTATCAGACCTAAAATAATTACTAAACTAATCCGCATTTTCGACCGACGAGTGGTATTATTGCAGGTGATGCAATTGGTTTATGTGGGGCACTCTTTTTGATAAATGACCCGATGGATTGCTTAATTTTCCTCATATTTTTAAGAACCATTTTAGTATTATTATTCATTCCACTAGTTGCAACTTTAGCAATTGCACTGCCCACTTGGTTCGCCACGTTGGAGACTGATTTTGTAACTGTTTTAGTTGCTTTTGATATCGATTTCCCTATCTTCTTCGCTTTAAACCCTTCTTGTTCTTGTAAAATTCCCATTAATAGTATCCAACTAAACACAGCAATAAGAATCCAAATAATAAATAACATACAATAGGGCGATATTATTTGTTAGTTTGTTAGTTTTGTATCAACAATTTCTAAATCTTAAATAATATAATATCCAACATTATATTATGGCGACAGCATTTTATCCTCTTGGAATGACTTCTTATTCAAATCGCTCAAACAGTGAAGGATATGTTTCTTGGAAGGGTTCGGGTGAATATGCGAATCCAACATCTATTACGGCAGGCAATATTCGCCCATTAACTAACAACGACCCGACAAATGATACAGTGTATTCTCACGGAATTCCTCGTCCTATTAAACATTATCGAAAGGGATTTATTGCCACCGGAAGACGGTCGGGTAGTATGACTACTATTTCACAAGCGCTTGAAACACCTGGTGGGTTTGTTCAATCCACCACAAAATGCAATAATGGAGGGAATACAATGGTTTCAAATTGGTCGCCTATTATTAATTTAACACAAAAACCACAAGTAGGGAAAATGCCGTGCAATGCTACGAATAACCAACCTTTAGGTGGAGAAGTTAAGAAGGCGTTAAGTAGGGTTCGTCCTGCAAGCACAATTCTTAAATCAAATTATTTTCAAACGTCCGCGGAACATTTATATAACAGATGTGCTACGTTTGACCAAGTGGAGAGTCATTATAGACCGAATGTTTCAGAGTGCGGGACTAAGTGTGAGAATGCTTCGGTATATAAACCAAGTAATGCAAAATTTGCACAAGAGGGTGCAGTTTCAAGTAGCACCAGATTGTTAGATTTGCAACGAAACACGATTGAAAAGGAGAAACATTCGCATGAATCCAAGCAATTCCCTTGTTTGCAATTTAGACGAAAGCGATAATTTGTTAGTTATAAAAACATATTAATCTTATCCCCAAATTTATTATGAGGAACATTGTGTTTCTCACACCACACAATGCTTTTTTGAATATTGTTTTTTTTCAACAGTTCTAGTTTATTATGTCGATGTTTGTTGTGCAATAAATTAAATATTTGTTCGTATGCATCTAATTGACGGTGTCCATTGACGGAATTAAATTCTTCTATCTTGCATAAAAAATTAATAGGAATAACAATGGACGGCAAATCTTGAGATTCATACGCTATTGTTTTATCTGTCCGACTTATGCATACTATAAATATATCATTTGACAATACATTAATCACTGATGGTTTAACAATAAATGTCTTTACAAATATAATGCTTAGTAGGTATAAAATGTCAACGGTTTCTTTTTTATAAATATTTGTTAGTTTAATAATGGTAGTTCCTTCATTATTTAACAATCGATAAATAATGTCAAATGCAGTTGTTAAATTTACGCCCAAATCAATAAAAATAAAATCTGTTTTATTTGATACATCGACATAATTAATAGTGCAATGAGTAATGCTTGATGTATTACTGAATAAATAAAACGGGGTTGTTGTTGTTAGTTCATTTTCAACGTGAATGAACTGGTTTATTTTGTGAATTGATTTAAGCATACCAAATGTATTGAAAATTTCGTGCAGTTCATAATATAAGTTAGATGGCGGGTTTAATTTACCAACAGGGGTATCTAAAACATTAGAAAAAACATATTCGTGTGGGTTATATATTTTGCATATTTCAGTTAATTCATTATTATCTGTATCCATTTTTAATTCCATTTTGACTAATGCATTAAATACACTTTCTGATATAAAAAAATTAGAAACATCGTCGCATACGACGATTCCTGCTGGTCTTGGCATTATGCATAAATTCATTTAAATATATGAATAACTAGAAAATTATATTTAGATAGACTTTTTAGTATATTTCTACTTTTCCGCAACTACCTTTTTAGTATATTTTCGTTTTGGTTTTGTTTCAGTAACCTCCTTTTCCTCAACAACAACCTTTTTAGTATATTTTCGTTTTGGTTTTGGTTCGACAATCTCCTTTTCCTCAACTACAACAGGGAGGTCATCAACTACAACAGGAGGTTCGTCAACTACAACAGGGAGGTCATCAACTATTTCCCCTTCTTCTGGGGAAGGTGGTCGAAATGCGACCTTTTTTGTGCGAGGTTTAGTCGGTTTATCTGTTATTTTTTTTGTTTGAGTATGTCCTATAGGCGGTTCTTCTTGGTCTTCCACAATAGTCGCCGATTTCAATTCAATCACTCTATGTAGCGGAAGAACCGTCTCCTCTACTCGTCTCTCTGGTTCAGCAACTGCGGTAGGATTTATAGTTTCGTCTTCTTGGACTGGTCGAATGAACGAGTTCGCAATTGTTTCTGCAGTAGGATTATTTATTTTTTTAAATATAAAGTATCGATTTAAAAAGGAAACATCTTTTTCAGACTCCGTCATTCGCAATCCATCCGCATATTCAGGGGAAGGATTGCGTTCCATTTGTCTAAATAATTCGGAAAACATTCCAGACGATGCAAATGGTATTCTTAACTGGTCGAGTTCTGTATTCGTGAGCAATTTGAACCCATAAATGTCCATCATTTTGGCAAGAAATCTAAAATTCACCAAATATTCCGGAAGATATTGATTAATTGAATCCTGATACACCAAGATTTGCTTTCCAAGACAGGTCTCATCATCATCAAAGTCTTCCGTATCATACTGTTTCACAATTTCACATATTAACTGCGTTCCTTCATACATTTTAAGTCCATAATCGTATGCAAATCTATCTAACTGGCGCATAACAGTATGTCCGTCATAACAAGTTCCAATAAAATAACCATTTGTCGCAGTGCATTCGGATACGTTGCGTAAAAAGTTGTGAAATGTATTCGTGTTTTTGAAAAAGTAATGAATTGCAAATTGACACGACGAAACATTGAAACCAGATGTTCCAACTCCATATGATTCGTATATTCCATCGTGTTCTTCAAACTGAGACTTGTTTCCATGCCCAAATACGGCACTCACGATTTTTTTGTAAAGGTCGTCTTCTACTGCGTCTCCATTCTTAATGTTTTTAGAGCAATCCCCATTTACAAATAGTGCTTTTGGCATTGCATGATAACGTTTTGAATTTGTCAAATACCTTGCATACACCCCGTCAAACCGATTTTCAATATTGTCCCTAGAATAATCTATGCCAAATACAAATGACAATTTTCGGTCAATCCATTTCGAAAAATCTCCTCCCTTTCCACATCCATAATCAATAAGTGTATCATCTGTCCTGCATACACTTCGTATTAGTGTTTTCTTAACGAATAAATTGTGAAAGTTTCGAAGACCTTCCGTGTTTGATTTTTTAGTAGCATTATTGTAATATACGTCAGAAGATACATCAATCGCAGGAACTGGTTCTTCCCCACACATCATCTCCTTGGTTACTGCGTAATGAATTGAATGCCAGTTTGAATTAGCAGTATGGTATGAATTTCCAAACATATTATCGCCACTTTTATACTTAGCGGTCTTGTCATAACGATTGCGAAGTGGAATCCAACATGACTGAACTGGTTTACCTGCATCATACAAGGCTTTATCAAACATAAATTCTACAATTGTATCGTCGTCTATTAATTCATTTTCAATAGTCTGCATTCGTCCATCTGATTTAATGAAAATGTTGCAAAACCCCGCGGATGGAATAACGGGGTCATAAGGCACAAATTGTTCCGCCCTATAAGATTTATCGTCCTTGAGTTCAAGTTCGTCTTTATTTTCGTTTTCCTTTTCTTTAATTTTATCAATGACGTCTGAAACGGGGTTCATAAATCCGTGGTCTTTTTCGCTATACCCACATTTCAAAATAAGAGTTTTATGAAACATCGAAACCTGTTCAACAAACACGGACGAAACAATGTCATTATTTGTTTTATCTTTTTGAGTAGAAACTAAGAAATCAACTGTATTGTATTCGCTTGGTTTCCATTTGAACGAAAATTTCCAAGTTGTTAAACGTTTTGGTCCGGCTTTGCGCTCTTCGTCGCTTCCAACCCCGACGGTTGCGTGTGTAAAAATGAGTCCATCCGTGTTATAATCAAAATTTTTGGCATCATCAAGGATTTTACGACAATCATTAAATATATTGCCTGAATGCAGGAATATTTTAGTTGAGACAGAAACGTAAGAAGAACCAACCCCTTTGTTAGGCGTTTGTTTTAAGTCGGATACTACCCTATTAAGAAGGTTTGACCTAGTTATTGATTTTGGATTTGTCAGCATAAATGCTTCTTTGCGGTAATCCGTCTTGTTAAAATAATAAATGTCAAACGCAACAAACCTGTTAATAAACTTACCATTCTTGTCAAGTTTAATTAACTCGCCATCGATTAATGTATTGAAATGTTCAACCACGTCAGTATGAGTTCCGGTAGACACAACATCCATCCCAGTGCTAATTAAATATATCCCACCTGTTTTGGAAATGAATAACATACTTCGCTCTCCATCTGCCTTATCAGTCACCGCATATATAGTAAGAATATTAGGTTCTTTATTTTGAGGGTCTGGTGGAATAAGGTTATGTCGTTGAAGAGTTACACTGGATGGTCCGATAAAATTATTTGGATACATTTTTGGGTAAACCTTCCCATATACTAATTCGGAATAGTTTGCAAGAACACTGCTCTTTTCTGAAATGGAAATAGGGAAGTTTGTATTTTGCAATCCGCATAAAATTATCTTGGATGTTTTGTGAATGAGTCCTACAATCTGTGCGACGCTGTCTTTTACAGAAATTAGTGCGTTATTTAATTCCGCTTCAATTTCATAACTGATTTGGTTTGAGAATACTTTTGAATCCGCAACATTGTGGTAATAGGTGTTTTCGTATTTTCTATTAACAAATGTAGAAGAAGATGAACGAACAACAGACATATCAATAACTATCTGAGGATTCATCACATTTTTAAACCGAATTCTACTAATTAATCTGAACGTTTTTTTTAAACTGGCCCATTCTGTTTCTGACACTATTTTTTCAATCATTGCACTCCTTGGAGAATGTGTTTTTTCATTTTTATATGAAACAATGAAATTAAAATCTGTAAAGTTTGCATTGTCTAATTTTTCCCCCTCATTATTCGAAATTTGTTGCTTTTCAACAAATTTAATTTGATTCTTCTCTAGTTCGGTTGGATTGAGGGTGTTAGTTCGACAATAATCTTGAATTGAATCTATCCCGTGTATTTCAACGCGAATGGCAGACTCTCTTAAGTCTCCATCCTTCGACACATATTGAGTTCCAATTGAAAGTCGCTCCATTGTTGTTTCTTGCACAAAGTCCTTCGCTAACAAAATCTTCACCACATTATCATACTGAATTTTAGTTATTTTTGAACCCCTCGTGCCAAACCTTACCTCAAATTCAGGATATGTATATACTTCGGAAGACTTAACATTCGGCAAGTAATTGCGTAAAAGTAGGTCTAGTTGTGCATTTGGATTAAGATTCGGAGGATTCTGTTTTTCCATTGTTTGTTATATATTATACTTCATATTTTTATATTTAAATGCAATCAATTTTATTTACACACTCCTTTATTAACACATATATATCTTGTTTTTTTTTACATTCTGCTGGTAGTATGATTTCCAATTTATTAGAAATAAGTTGAAGTTCATTTAATTTATAACTAGAGATAGATTTTAATGGTAGTTTAAAATGCGTGTTCTGATATGTTAGGGTTGAGATGTCTTTCATCTCATATTCAAGCTTAAATTTACCGTTATGACATTCAAGCGTATGCATTTGTGATGTTAAATCGGAGACGATATCGGAATAAATTCTATTTTTAATAACGGTCGCATTTAACTTTTCTAAAGCACACAGTGCAAAAAATGTGTTTAAACTAACCTGCTTATCCAGAGATAAGTTAGACTCAATCTCGCTGAATTTATGAATGCCGTGTTGTTTTAATATGTCTTTATTATTACGAAGAATGCTGATATATTTTATTTTTTCTACCTTTTCCTTTTCAAAGGAAGCAACTTCTTTCTCATACGAAACCATACCATTCGCCATAACATAAAAACACCAAAACAATGTATCTTGTTGTCCTCGTGGAGAAAAAAATAATGATTTAATGACAATATCCCGTTTTATAGGCACTGACACTGGAACTGGTGTTGGTGATGGCATTGACACTTGTATTGGCATTGGTTCTGGTATTTGTTTTGAAAACATATAATTTTGTAAGTCCGATACAACATTATATTTATTAGAATTAGGATTGGAACTCAACATTATAATAAAATGACTACATATCTTTAACACCTTTCACGAAATATGTGTTTTTAAATGTTTCCTTCTGTTTTTCTGATTGGTCTAATTGAATCTCCTGAGACTTTACATAACCAATATACATTTTTAATTCTTCAATCGAGTTAGTGTTTAATTCCGTCATATTGATGTGAATGCCATACTTATTTTCATTTATAGTGACCCCTTTATTATTAGTTAGAATTCGAAGAACTTCAACCTGATTGAATTTTGACATCAGTTCAATGGAATCTCGAATATTTGTTAGTTCTGTAAATTGATGATTAAAGTCAGTAGCAATAGTTTCAAGCGACATTTAATGTCATATGGCATTTACATTTAAACGACTATTTATTAATATGTTTATGCAACAACCACGGCCTTTGGCATATATTCGCCTATAATCGATATATGTGTGTCATTCAATTCAAAACGCTGACCTATAACCTTGACTCGGATAATGTGTTTTTCCTTTACATTCACA
>Ga0075464_10001338_pt1 | contig 11049 bp, 19 predicted proteins | sample DEB19_08_DNA_5_FD_75068 | JGI IMG/M metagenome (GOLD analysis project Ga0075464, IMG submission 75068) | Aqueous microbial communities from the Delaware River and Bay under freshwater to marine salinity gradient to study organic matter... | ecosystem: Environmental > Aquatic > Marine > Coastal ...
AAGTATAAACAATAATTATAACATCGCAGTATCTGCAATAAATCTTCTTAGTGACGGTCTAACATCAGAAAACCAGACTTTAGATTATAAAATTCCCATATACGAAATAGGGTCTTATCAATTTTATGATAAGAAATCTCGTGATGATCTAAAGTTTCCCTATGTTTTTCTAGTAATAACTCGTCCCATTCCATCTTAACAACTTCTAATCCTTCCCAAGAAAAGTTGTCGTCATTAATCATACTAATTGCTTCGTTTATCTTAGTTTGGTTTTCTGATGTTAGACCGTCACTAAGAAGATTTATTGCAGATACTGCGATGTTATAATTATTGTTCATACTTTTTATTTTAACAAAGATAATAAATTTTTAGTCGTTTAACAAGTTTTCGGCAACAGAATATTGTTTATCACTTAAAACTTTTACTTGTCTACCTTTAAAATCTTCTTTGTTTAGTTTTGTATTTGTTTTTAATTGTTTCTGTAATGATAGTAAAAATGAATTAGTACCATCATAAGATTTAATTTTCTTATTTAATTCTACTTTTTCGTTTATTTCCATGTTTTAAATTATTGTTTTACAAAGATAGTATTTTTTTAAGATCTTCCGAAATTTTTTCAAATTTATTATCATATCTAAATCTAACTAGTTGTATATTATTTTTAGAACAATATTCATTCTTAATATTATCTTTGATTTTTTGTAGTTCAAATGCCGGTTTACCACCAAAATATCTTATTGGTTTAAAGTGTTGTTCACCATCAAATTCTATACAAGTATCATATTCTGGTAGGTAAAAGTCAAATCTTAATCTTTGTTTATATTTACAGTCATTAAAATATTTTTGTGTCTCAAATTCAATATTGTTATCAGTAAGTAATTTTTCAATATACTTCTCACCTTTACTAGTATTACATTTAGGACAGCCACACCCCCTTATATGTGTATCTAAAACTTGATAAAAATTATTATTACATAATTTATGTTTTATTTTAATTTTACTAAATGAACCTTTTGGTTCTGATAAAATAATGTATTCACTATTATGAATTTTATCTGACTTTTCTTGAACACTTTGAATTGTATGTTTATTATTACCTGCACAGAACTTACAACCTCCTTTTAATAAATGATGATATATTAATTGTTCAAATTTATTACCACACTTATTATGTAGTATTACGGACTTCTTATTATATTCTACATTTTCAGATATTATTGTATATTCATTATTCCACTTTTCTCTACTAATTTTTAGTATTTCTTCCTTAGTATATTTTTTATTACCATAGCAATAAGGACAACCATCACCTCTTAAATGATTACAACCTCTTTGTGTTAAAATATTACCACATACTAAATGTTTAACTTTCACAATAAAGTTAGTTCCTTTAAAATCAATAACCTCATATTTGTTATTATGTACTAGATTAGACTTATTTTGAAAGTCTTCTATGTCATATTTTCTACCATTACATTTAGGACATACTTTTCTATTTAATAGATGGTCTATTCTAATATCAAATTCATATCCACAAGAATGTTGAAATTTACTTTTTTTACCATATCCATTATACTCAATAACTTTGAAATCTAATGATAGATTATCTATTTTATTCTGTATTTCCTCAATTCTTAACGTCCTATCCATAAACTTTTTTATATTTTTTATTATAATCAATAAATTATATATTAAATATGAAAATTCACATTTTTCCGGTGGAGATTGTAAAGCGTTGCCTTTGGGATTCCTACGTATATTACGTATTACAATGTACTGAAAAAGAAGCAGAGAGAATACTTAAAGAGAATAAAGAAATAGAAATCTCTGAAAGAGATGCATTAGTAATGGGTTTACTTAAAATAATAGAGACTATTAATCTAATTCATAAGTTTAATACTTATGTTACTGAGTTTTTAAGTAACAAATCTATTAATAATCCTAAGAAAGACGGTAGTTTATTAGTTAGAAAGAAAAACTTTGACTTTGCGGTTGATAAGTTTTTAGATAAGTTTCCTGACTACTGGGAGCCAAGTGCGGTTTGGGTTAATTCATTGAAAGACCTTGTCGAATACATTGATGAAATGAAAATAGAATTAGAAAAATTAGAAGTTATCGAACTTGAAGATAAGAATGTTATCTATGAGTTCTATAATTCAAGTGCAGTTAAAAAATTACTTAAATTTAATTATTAATATGGAAAACGAACAAAAAATTGAAGAAGTTGTAGAAGTAACAGTAGAACAAAAGTTACAAGAATCAGAAGAAAAATACTTACGTCTTTATGCCGATTTTGAAAACTACAAAAGAAGAGTTCAAAAAGATAAAGAAGAATTAGTATTAAATACAAAAACAAAAATGTTATCCGCAGTATTAGACATGGATAATGATATTACATTGGCACTAAAGTCAATGGATAATGTTGACAAAGGTGTTTTATTAATAGCACATAAATTAGATACATTCCTAAAATCTCAAGGAATTGAAACAATACAAACTGAAGTTTATGATGAAGATTTACACGAAGTTATTTCTGTAATTCCAGCTGATGAAGAAAAAGTAGTTGATGTAGTATCGAAAGGTTATTCTTTAAATGGTAAAACAATTAGATTTCCTAAAATTATTTTAGGAAAATAAATAGGGAGGAATAAATATTTAATATATATAATAAAAATAATTATTATATGGAAAAAATATGTAAAAAATGTCTTCTGATAAAAGATTTGTTGGAATTTCCAGTAGATGTTAAATATACGTCAGGTTTTGTTTTTCACAAAACTTGCGTATAGGTGGTGTTAGCAGTAGTACGGTAATAAACCACAAATGCTCATTCGGAGAACTGAATCTTTTTCTTTTCTTTTTTTGTGTGGTGGAAAATATTAAAATAAAATTATGGAACGAAATATAATATATAACGAAGATTGTAAGATTACATTGAAAAGATTTCAAGATAAGTCTATTGATGGTATAATCACATCACCGCCATATAACATAAACACAGAAAGAAGTGATTGCTACTACAATAATGGATATTCTGAATTAGATGGGTTAAGTGAAAATGACTATCTTGAAGTAAGAACTAATGAATTTAAAGAATTTTCAAGAGTGATAAATAATACTGGTGTGATTTGCTACAACATATCCTATGCAAAAGAAAATCCAATTTTACCAACATTATTAGTTGCGAAAATTCACAATGAAACGGATTTAACTATTGCTGATATTATTTGTTGGAAGAAACCAAATGCAATACCTTTTCAGACTTCACCAACTAAATTAAGTAGGATTACTGAATTGATTTATGTTTTTGTAAAAAAAGAACATTTACACACATTCAAAACAAACAAAGAAGTAAGTAAGATAAATGAAAAAACAGGGCAAAAGTTTTACAAAAACTATGTGAATTACATTGAAGCACGAAATAATGATGGATACCAATGTCAATTAAAAGCATCGTTTTCACAAGATTTAGTGAACCAACTTATAAACATTTACTATCCAAAAGGTAGTTTGATTTATGAACCTTTTACTGGAATTGGTACTACACAATTAAGTTGTATTGAAAATCAATGTGATTATATTGGTAGTGAATTAGTTAAAGACCATTATGAAATTGCTTTAAAGAGGGTGGAAGAAAAAAGAAAAGAAAAAGATTTTAAAATTTGTACAAAAAAATATCAAAAGGATTATAATAATAAACCTCATGTTATTGAGAAAAGAAAAGAATATGAGAAAAGAAGAGGACTTCCTAAAGAATTAAAGGTTTTAACAGAAGAGGAAATCCTTTTAAAAAAGGAAAAAAGTAGGGAGTATCAGAGGGATTATCATAAGGTTTATGATTATTATAATAAACCAGGTATAAAGGAAAGAACAAAAGAAAGAAAGAAAGAGTATTATAGTAATATAGAGGTTCAAGAGAAGAGAAGAAAAAACAAAAAATATAGATATGATAATGATCCACTATTTAGATTGAATAGTGTTATTAGAAGTAATATTAAAAATTCATTTAATAGGATAGTTGATTGTAAAAAAAGTAAAACAACATATGAAATATTAGGTTGTTCATTTGATGAGTTAAAACATTATATAGAATTAAAATTTGAAGATTGGATGAATTGGGACAATCATGGGTTCTATAACGGTGAGTTTAATTATGGTTGGGATATAGATCACATTATACCTATAAGTTCTGCCAAAAGTGAAGAAGAAATAATAAAATTAAACCATTATACTAATTTACAACCACTTTGTAGTAAAATAAATAGAGATATTAAAAGAGATAGTATTAGTTTTAGAATATGTGCATATAGAAATTGTAATAAAGATATATCTAATATGAGAAGTAATGCAAAGTATTGTTCAAGAAATTGTAAATCTTGTGAAAGAAAATATAAAAGTAAAAATAAGTAAAAAGTTATGATGGACACCAAACCTTCGATTTTGAATATAAATCAAAATCCTTCTTATCGAGAGATAATACTTGATACATTGTGCCAGGGCATTAAAAATGCTTCTGAGTTCCGTGATGTATTAGATTATGTTTTAGATAAGAAACTTTACTTATTTGAAGGTTTCGAGTTCCAAGGAACTTTATATGATGGTGATGAAGAAATCTTAGATTTAATAATGCCATCAATTAGAAGGGTGTGGGGTAAAGTTTATATTACTCCGCCTTCTATGTTAAGAGAAAAAAGATTAGAGTTATTTGAATTGTTGTTTGATATAGATGATTTTCTAGATTATTTGGTTTTGATTTTACCAAAAACTGCAAATAAATTAGAAATGTTTGATAGCTTAGATAGAACACAAGAAACTCTACAACTTATAGTTGATAACTACATTGCTGGGTTATTTCATCAAGCTTACAACTCTGAAACTCTTAATGAAGATATAAAATCCGCAAAAAGAAATAAAAATTTAAAGAATATAATAAATGATTAATTGGTATGTACAAATATCAGAATCTGCACCACAAGGTTTCAATTCTGATAGTTATATAGGTACTGTTATTGATACTGCAACTCCGTTTATGGAGTATTTCTGTAGAAGGTTGTCAGATGTTGATAATTGGAAGATAGAAGATGCTCAAAAAGTATTTAAAGACATAATTGACGAAATGCCTATTATGTCTTCAACAGTTTATGACAACGAATTTATTATAAGATATAATAAATGGACTTCTATTAAGCTAACAGACACAACCAAACAAATATATAGAGATATAAAATTAGAAAAAATATTAGCATAAAAGGGAGGAAAGATCATTTTATATATACAGTATGAATAAAACTTGTATAAAATGTAATAAGTGTAAAATAATTACTGACTTTCCTAAGAGGAAAGATAGTAAGGATGGTTATAGAAATAATTGTAAGGATTGTGAGTTTATTAAGTGTCATAGTTGGAGATCAAGAAATAGTAAAAAGGTTAAAGATTATAATAGAAAATATACAATTGAGAATAAATTGATATTAAATGAATATAAGAATGAATGGTTTAATAATAAAATGAGAACGGATTCTTTATTTAAACTAAGAAAAAATAAAAGTATCGATAAAAGATTCATTTAGAAAAAATAGATATAATAAAAATTCAAGGACCCATGATATATTAGGATGTTCATTTGATGAGTTAAAACATTATATAGAATTAAAATTTGAATATTGGATGAACTGGGATAATCATGGATTATATAATGGCAAATTTAATTATGGTTGGGATATAGATCATATCATACCAATATCATCTGGTAAAACCGAGGAAGATATATTTAGGTTAAATCATTACACTAATTTACAACCACTCTGTAGCAAAGTTAACAGGGATATTAAAAAAGATAGGTTAAACTATTATGAGAATTTGTAATTATAGAAATTGTAATAAAGATATATCCAGAATGAGAAACAATGCAAAGTATTGTTCAAGAAATTGTAAATCTTGTGAAAGAAAATATAAAAGTAATGAAAAAAAGAAATTATTAAAAAATGGATTTATATAATGTTTTAGAGGTTGATAGAAATGCAACCGCAGATGAGATAAAAAAAGCGTACCGAAAATTATCAAAGAAATATCATCCTGATGTAAATAAAGATGATAATGCTGAAGCAAAGTTCAAAGAAGTGTCAAGTGCATATGAAACTTTATCTGATCCAGATAAGAAATCAAACTATGATAGATTTGGATCAGCAGATGGTGGTGGAAATCCATTCGGTGGATTTGGTGGAGGTCAAGGTCACGGATTCAATATGAACGATATATTTAACCAATTTGGTGATATATTCGGTGGTGGATTTGGTGGACAAAGACAACAAAGACAATCTAAAGGATCTGATTTAAGAATTAAAGTTTCATTAACTATTGAAGAAATAATCAATGGTACTACAAAGAAGTTAAAGTATAAAAGACAAGAGCCTTGTAATGGTTGTAATGGAAAAGGTGGTTCTGACGTAAGAACTTGCATTCCTTGTAATGGTTCTGGACATAGAACTGTAGTACAAAACACACCATTTGGTCAAATTAGAAATTCTTCTACTTGTCCTGATTGTAATGGTACAGGAAATCAAATAGCAAATAAATGTAATGTTTGTCACGGACAAGCTACTGTACCAAAAGAACAAACAGTTGATGTTGAAATACCTAAAGGTGTTGGAAACGGAATGCAAATGACAATGGCTGGTTTTGGTAATCATACTTTAAATGGTGTTCCAGGAGATTTGTATATTGTATTTGATGAAGTAAGAGAAATGTATTTTAGAAGAGAAGGTGGTAACATCATAGTTGACCAAGAAATTTCTGTTATTGATGCTATTATTGGTGCAAATATTTCAGTCAAAACTCCACACGGAGATATAATGATAGCAATTGAACCAGGTACAGAACACGGTAAGATTATAAGAATACATGGGAAAGGTGTTGCAGATATACATGAAGGTATGGGAAGTTTAGTAGTAAATATTAAGATTAGAATACCGAAATCTATAAACTTAGATCAGAAAGCGGTCTTAGAAAAACTAAAAAGTTCAGGTAATTTCTAATGTTGATGAATACAAGTTATTCGTATGGTTCGCCACCAAGTAATCCTAAAGAAGGTGATATGTATTTTGACTCAAATACAGGTAGGAATAATATGTATCACAAAGGACAATGGTTTGAATTAAAATTTAATATGCCGAAAAAGAAAAACTTTGAAAGAAAGGAAAAAATAAAAGCCATACTTAAATAGTATGGCTTTTTTACTATGTTGCGTACAGGTATTACATCTTACGAATCAGCTTAGTACGTTCTTTATTCTTACGAACAACATAGTTAGATTTCTATTTTTAAATCGTTAGGTACTCCTAATTCTTTTAGTATTTTTTTAGAAAGAGGAAAGTAAATACTTCTTTTATCTTTGTCAGTAGTTCTACTTCTTGTTTGGTATAGATTTCCATTGAGTATATACTCATTTGTAAAAAAATACTTACCTTGAAATCCGTGATCCATAGTTTCATCAAATGGAACTCGTTGTCTGTAAATTAGAATATTATTTAAGAAGTAAAGACGATAGTTTATTCGTCTACCATTCTTAGATTTTACTCCGTGTTGATATTTTGTGGTTATTTTAAATTCCATTAAAATTCTCTATTTCTATGTTTAGGTTTTCTATTATAGTCTTTTTGAGATTTATGTACTTTATGAGTAGCAACCCAACCAGCATTAGCTTCTATCTCCATTTCTCTTGAAGCTTTCTTTCTAGATTTGATGATTTGTTCTTTTGTTATTTTACCAATTGTTGCCATAGTTTCTATCTTTTTTAGTGATACAAAGATAATATAAAATTTTAATATATACAATAAATATTAAAAATTTTTATGGCTGATTATATTCCTTACCAAGGTGGTTTAACAATAGAAGAATTTATTGACTCAATTCAAACAGAAATAAGTGTATCTTGTGCTTTACCTAAAACAATGCCAGATGCAAATATACGTCAAATAATTGAATCAAGAGCTCTTCCTTATTTCTATAGATGGTACCAATATGCTGTTCAAAAGATGTATTTTCTTATTAGAAAAGAAGCATTTACTGCAGAAGAGTTTACTAAATATAATTATGTAACCGTTCCTTGTGAAATACAATCAGTTGTTTATTTATATGAAGTTAGAGGACAATCTTTATTTCAATTAGGTATCAATACACCAAATTTATCAGTAAACCTAGGGGTTACTAATCAACCTTACTTATCTTCTTATGTTACAACAATTGGAGAGTTAGGAGTTTACAAAACAATGTTAGATTCGATGTCAGATATGTTGAACCAGTTAAACAAATACACTTTAAAGTATTCATTTAATCAGCTGAACCATAGACTTCATATCTTAACAAAAGTTGAACATGATGTAATTATTGAAGGGTATGCTAATATACCACAAGAAAACTTATTTAGAGATGATTTGTTCTACAAGTATGTTGTTGGTTGGACTAAAGTTCAATTAGGAAATATGTTAGGTCTTTATGATTTTTCATTGCCCGGTGGAATTAAGCTGAACCATGCCAACTTGATTACTCAAGGTCAAGCAGAAGTGAAAGAAGTTGAAGAAGAGATTAAGGGCCAGAGTAACAGTTCTTTCTTTATAATGGTAAAACGCTAGAAAGAGAGGACATTTATTTTTATATATACAATAAACAAAATTGTAAATATGAATTCTACAACATTTATTTATACTCTATCAGATAATTTATGAAACATTTAAAAAGAATTTTTGAAAGTACAGAAGAATTAGACACCGATTATATCGAGATGTGTTTTGTTTATTTTATTGATCAAGGTTGTGATATTGAAGTTGAGAATGATGAAGATGGTAGAAGGTATATTGAATTTATGATTGATTTACCAGGTATAGAAATTAAAAATGGTATATTTAGGAATAAAAATAAAAGAAACACTCTTGATGATGTTTTAAAATCAAGCAAAGAACTTTATGATTTTTATGATGAACTAAATACTTGTATAAAAAAAGTAAAAATAAAATATCCTAATATAGAAGTTGAATTTGATATAGAGAAAGAAGGATATGAGGATAATAATCCTTTTGATGCTTATTTACATTTGCTTTTTATGCTACCAAAAAATATAAAAAGAATTCCTTTAGAAAAAGGAAAATTAGGTACGGTAAATTTTTCCGACTTAGATGATACTTGGGATGTTAGATCAGAAGATGAAAATTAGAAAGTATAACGAAGCTTGGGGTGCACGTGCACCATACGGTGATGCCGAAGACCAACGTATAAGAGACAAAGAAAGAGCAGAATATGATAAATTAGCTAGGAAACATAATAGAGATGAGTTCTATGATTATGTTAAATCTTGCTTTATCAATTTAATTGAGAGAGCAGAGAGTTATGGGTTAGTTGATGAGAACATCTTTGAGATAGTAGAAGAAGATAACGAATATGGTGCTAAACCTCAAATGGGTATTTATATTGATTTACGAGGACCTTCACAAGTAACTAAGATTTCTACTATTACACCACCTTTTAATAATAATGATACTGAAAATGTTATTAGAAATTTAATTGAGTATAATAATTATGTAAATGAAACTTATAAAGAAGTTTTATCTTGTCTAACATTAGTAAAACAACAGTACCCTAATTGTAGTTATAAAGTAAGAACAGGTGATCCAGAACTTGATAAAGTAAATGGTGAGATTAATTTCAGTTATATGTGCTACTTAGCACTAGATTTTGAATTAGAAAAATAAAAAAACCACTCAAATGAGTGGTTTTCTTTTACTTGTTAAATCTGTTAAAAGCATTCTGTGATATTTTAACCCAGTTAGCTTGACCAACAAACTCTTCTAAAGTTCTACTATTTGAGTAAGACATTGCAGATCTTAAATAGTCAGTAAAGTTTTCTTTCCATCCAGCTAAAGTATATTCTACTTTATTGTATTTAGAAATACCTTCACCAGTTTTAAGCTCTTTTCTTTCCCAAGCTTTTTGAACTTCTTTTGTTGACATTCCTCTATAATACTTCCAAACATCAATACCTTCACTAAAGTTAGTGATAGCTTGTTCTTCTGTTATTAAGTGAAATACACCAGTAGAATCCTTTAAAAAGTTATCAGAACAACTTTCTAAACATTTGTTAAACACTCCACCTAACATAACTGCATGAGCACCAAGTGCTAAAGCTTTGATTATATCAGAGAAGTTTCTAAATCCACCATCTGCTAAGATCTTAGTAGGATTGTCAAACTCTTTTGAAATTTCATAACATTCATTCACTAATGATGCCATTGGAAAATGTATTGAAACATTTGCTGATGTAGTACAAGCAGAACCTCCACCAATACCAACTCTAATCCAATCAACTCCGATCTCACAATACTTTCTGTAAGTTTCTGGGTTAGCAATATTACCAACCATTAGTTCAATTTCGTTACCAAATTTTTCTTTTATTCTTTTGGATATCTCCCACAGCTTTACCATGTTACCGTTCGCAACATCAATTAGCACTTTTTTAGGTAATTCCTTACCAGTCTCAAATAATTCTATTATTTCGTCAAGACCATAAGAATAGAAATAGTCGTCGTTTCTTAGTTCACTAAATTTAACATTTCTTGGGAGACAAATATTTAACTCATTATCTGCAAAATAGCTCGCATTATTGGAGTTAATAACCATATCCATTGGTGCTGTAAAAATCGGTAATTTACCATTATTTCCAAATATGGAAATTTCACTTCTACTATTGATGTAACTTAGAACATCAGGTATTATTGTAATATCATTCCAATCAAATTTCTTCATAGTTTTTATTTTTACATCCTTTACAAGAATAATAATTATATCTACTTTTATTTTTTAAATATGCTCTATATTGTAATTTTTTGACTGTACCACAAATTTCACAGGAACACTCTATTATAATTGGACTCTTTTCCGATAAATGCTCTATATCAATCTCTATAATATCATACATTTTAACATCATAAATCTCTTTTAATCTATTATAATTTAATGGTACAATTTTAGTAGTTAATTTCTTTGTCAATAACATAAACT
>Ga0075464_10001339_pt1 | contig 11049 bp, 11 predicted proteins | sample DEB19_08_DNA_5_FD_75068 | JGI IMG/M metagenome (GOLD analysis project Ga0075464, IMG submission 75068) | Aqueous microbial communities from the Delaware River and Bay under freshwater to marine salinity gradient to study organic matter... | ecosystem: Environmental > Aquatic > Marine > Coastal ...
ATAATGGAGTTAGTATCTGAGCAGCTTAACATTCCCATCGAAAATCTACGTAATGCTGAGTGGCTCCTTGGCAAGATGAATGTAAGTATGGAGCATCTTGAAGACCCCGAAGTTGCCGAGAAGTTGATTCTCCTTAAAATGAAGTTTGCTGCTTCTGCCGTTGCTGGTATGGCACTGAAGAAGATTGCTCAAGCACTAAATGGAGAACATTCCCTTTCTCCGGAAGCAGTTGCTCGGATATTCAGAGAGGTAGGAAATGCAACAAAGGCTATGGGAACTCCTCCAGTATCTCAGTCACCTACAAAGCTAGGTCGTAGACGTAAGCCATCTGAAGTGATGCCAGGTAGGTAATGAGACTCTACAAGCCTATTCCTAATTCTATCTATTCAGTGATTGAAAATGACTTTTCTGCCAATGGCAGAATTGCTCTTTGGAAGTGGATGTGCCGCTATCTTCGCTGGACGATTGAGAAGAACCTTGAAATTAAGACTCAAGAAGGTGGTCTGAAGCCACTTATTCTCAACAACATACAGCGCAGAGCACTTGCAAGGATATGCTGGCAACTCTATGTCCAGAAGAAGCCGGTGCGCTGGATATGGATGAAGAGCCGTCGTATGGGTGTGTCTACGCTTGTGCTGGCGGTAATCTTCGTGCTTACTCGCTTTCAGCGTAACAGGTCTGCTCTGTTGATGTCGAATAAATCAGATACCGCAGAAGACCTGTTTAAGATGTGCAAGCTATTTGACGAGAAGATTGGTAAGGTTGCCGAGGACGACGAGGATCACCCGCTCTATCTGCCCAAGAGAAATAATCGAGGGCGGCTGTTGCAGTGGTGCGATTATGATCCTGAGATGGATGAGTTCAATCGAGAGGGCGGAAGCCTTATCCGTATCACGAGTGCAGGAACTGAGCTTGGCGCTGCGGGTTCTGCATTTCAGTTCATTCACTATTCAGAAATCGGTGATGACAGTGTAAATTGGAAGGACAATGCTCAGGTAAATGACATCTGCGTTCCTACCGAGCCTGGGACAATTATTATTCGAGAAGGTACCACTTACCTTGAAGAGAATTCTCGTAGTCTAACAGGGGCTTACCTGCAACATGAGTGGGAGCTTGCTCAAAATGGTGAATCTGGATTTACTCCTGTCTTCGATGCGTGGTGGGAATTTGAGGATTATCGGATTCCTCTTGAGCCTGGTGAGGAGATAAAACCTACTGGGTCTACACAAGCACTTCTCGAAAGAGATGAGGCAGACATTGAAGAAGTAAAGAAGGAAGCATGGGAGAAGTGGCGCATTGATAAGATGGCGGACGATGAGCGCGATAGGGCTGTTCGGATTATAAATGAGGCTCTTAAGTGGCGGCGCGACATAGGGTTAAAGATAAAGGCTAAGGGCGATTTGGACTGGTTCCATTCACAGTATCCAAAGAATCCCATAGAGGCTTTTGTATCCAAGGCCCAGAACTATTTCAATGGTGCAGAACTTAACAGCCGCATGGGATTTATCATAAAAAACAGAATTAAGCCTATCAGGGAAATGAAGAACCTCTCTATTTGGCACGAACCAGAAGAAGGAACTGACTATCTCATCACCGCAGACCCAAGTTCTGGTAAAGGTGGAGACTATGCAGCTGCTATTGTGTTCAACGTGAATAAATTTAGGGATGAGGCTGTATGGCACGGAAAAGAAGAGCCGCATAATCAAGCGAAGGAATGGGCTGATTTAGGTAGGACATACTCTCATATAGTGAAGAAGCCTGGTTACGATGTTGGTAATGTAGAGCCAGCACTTTTATGCCTAGAAGTGAATACCGGATATGGAACTGATATAGCACATCGTCTTGAGACTGACTACAAGTATCCAAGAATATACAGGCCGAGACTAATTGATAAGAGGCGGTTTCATTATCAGTCAAAAATCAACATAGGATTTCACACAAGTGATGTTACAAGGGAAATTGCCCTCGCGCAACTCAAGGCACAGTGGATGTCATGGGAAACTTCCGATCTCAGGATAATAAAACAAATGCTCAATTTTGGATACAACTCTCGTGGTAAACCAGAAGCTCTTACTGGCGGGGATGAGTTTGTTACCTGTTACTGGATACGTGCTTTTATTTGTAACCAAAACAACTGGATTAGTGATAGAGATTGGCATGATAAGTGGGTTGATAAATACATAGATGAGGAACCCAAAGACCCTCACGAGTTAATGGACTACTTGACGGATAAGAAAACTGCCCTTATGAATAGTTGTAACGTAATGTTCTCGTTTGAGATTAAGAACGAAATAGATGCTATTGATTTGAGACTTCAGGCTTTGAGGAATATTGTTGCTAGTGAAACACGGCGAAGGCAACCATGGAGAGCAAAAGCAAGGGCATTACGATCTTCTGGACAAGTCACCTATCTAAAATTTAGAGGGCAGGAATGACGAAATCAGAACTTGACCTTGTTAAGAAGATTCGTCGTTACAAGAAATTTGCCATAGAGAATAGTTCTCGAAATGATTTTATAAACAAACTCAGAGAGGTAGATGCGTATATTGCTGGTCGGCAATACCCAGATAATGTAGAAGAAGACTTTCCATATCAAGTAATAAATATTGTGTCCGACTTTGTTGATCGTATGTCTGCAATGATTGGTGGTGGTAGGCTTGATGTTCTGATGCAGCGACGCGATGAGATATATGATGATTTGGTGAAGATGGCGAAGTTGCAGTTTGATAAATGGAAGGAAGTCTCTAACTTCAAGGGCAAGAATCACGAAGTCATACGGGACATGGTTAAGTATGGAGTGGGAGTCATCCACCCGTATATTGACCCAACAGAACTTATAGAAATGGGTGGAATGATTAAACTGGAAGTAGTATATCCTGGTCAGATATGGATAAATCCTCTTGCTAACGACCCCTATGATCCAATTCTTGGTTCTGATTTCATAGGTTATGATACGATTGTTCGCAGGCAAGAACTTATGGAACGGTATCCTAAGTCGAGGAGTGATATCAAAAACATTGAGGCGTATTCATTCAGTGATGATGGGAGTAAGAAGACTCTTGGACAGAAGAATGTTGCAATAAGCGGAGTTTCTAGATATATGCCAACCCCAACGGACTTTTCCACTAGGGGAACTACGCAGGTAGAACCATCTGACAGTAAAGAAGACGACTACATAACTGTAACTGAATTTGAGTATTTCAGGATAGAGAAAAACGAAGGCGGAGTTGCTACGAAGGTTTGGTATCGGTGTATAGTTGCGGGAGATACTGAATCAGAAGATTCTGAGCAATGCGTTGTGCTGGAACGAGAAACAAGGATTCCTTATAACTCTCCAACGTTTGTGATGTATCAGTACTGGAATAAGTCTGATAGTCCGTGGAGTATGGGAGTTCCCAGTAAGATATTTGACCTTCAAGACTTGCTTAATGTATATGCTACGTCAATCATGGCTGATACACAGAACGATTCTCGCTGGAGAAATATCAGATGGACAAAAGTTGGACTTCTTGGTGAGGACGATAAGAGTCAGATACTAAGTGGGAAACCTCCTGCAATCATAGAACTTGGAGATAATACTAATCCGCCAGAGGGAAGCATCAATGATCTAGTTACTCAGTTAAGAAGTGAGGACAATGACTATCAAAAGAAACTCGGAACACTCAATCTGCTTATAGATATGGCGCGAAGCATTGTTGGGATTACTAGTTCTGCTACCGGTGATGTAAACCTTGAGAAGCGTGTAAGTGGCGTTGCGGTGGATACTCTTCAGAGAGCTACACTACTTCCACAGGAAACCCCAAGAATACATATAGATGCTGCTGTTACGAACGTGGCAAGTCTTGTCTGGCGAATGATGAAGCATCACTGGATAGTTCCTTATACTATCTCTGATCCTAATGGAGAAGGTTCCTTCTACGTTAATCAGCGGATGCCTATGAATGTAGAATCTGCACAAATGGTAGAGGGGATGCAGAGAACGCAGAACTTTAACATTGACGGGAATACGATGATTCCAACTAGTGTCAATGCGATAGATGAGAACAATGAGGAGACTGTGTTTCCGATAAGTGATACTGATGGAATTACTGAAGCGATTGAAAGCGGAATGTTTAAGGAGTTTGAGTTTGGATTCAACTACTTGCCTATTCTTGAGATTGATGTTAAATGTACGATAGATGCTGAGTATGCACAGAAGCAGAGACAGCGAATGGAAGCGATGATGTGGGCTAATAACTTCCAGCCCGGTATCTGGTCTAGTGAGAGAATTATGCAGGAGGCCATGAGAGATGATCCATCATTCAACACGGAGTTGGAAAATAAGAAAAAGTTTGGAGACAAAATTGCAAGTCTGATTTCTGAAATGAATAAGGCAAAGATTCCTGCCGAAATGCAGGATCAGTTGCTTAATCAATTACAACAAACCGTTGTGGCAATGGTGCAACAGGCAAATCAGCCCGTCACTAATCCACAAAGGCAACCACAATCTGGAGCAATGCCCCAATGGGTAACTCCTGGAGGAATTCAATGAGCGAAGAAGTAAAAGAAGAAGTCGTCGAAACGGAGCCTGTTTCTCCTGCTGAAGAGACTGATGAGATGAAATCTCTGTTGGCTGAGATAGACGCAGAAATGAATCAAAGTCAGCAACCTGAAGCAGAGCCAGAACCAGCAACTCAGGAAGACGAAAAGGAAAAGGAAGAGAATCAAGACGAAGCACCAGTTGCTCCGAAGGCTGAGGAAGTTCAAGAGTTCGTGTTGCCTGATTTTCCGTTTGAGATTGAAGTTCCTGGCTCTGATGAGAAAATCGTAGTTAATTCCGATGAAGAGTTTGTGACTTTGCTATCAGCTGGGAAGAATCCTGCGGCTGCAATTGCGAAGGCAAACGAACGGAATAGGGAAGCCAGACAAATTAGGTTGGAAGCAGAAGAATTGAAGACTCGATTGGCTGCTCTAGATGCTGAGAATAAGTTGTTGAAGCAGTTCAAGGAGTCCACTGAATCCGTTCTGATTCCACCTAAACGCCCTGACCCCATACTGCGAGACATGAATCCAGAAGAGTGGGAACGTCAGCAAACGAAATACGAGGCCGATAGGGAAACCTATATCCTTGAAAAGGCAAAACGCGAAGTCAAAAAAGAACTTGCTCCTCCTGCGTCTGAGTCTCTAGTTCAAAGCCTTATGGACACAGAGGCATCGTGGTATAAAGACAATGCCGACCTTGGCGATGATGTTCTTGAGGAAGTCAATCAACGATCCGTGGAGCGGTTTACTGCGTTCATGGACGAGTTGAAGACAACTGGCGAGACGATGCGTAATCGGGATGTTAAGATTCTCTTGAACCAGTTGAAAGAAGAGGTAATTAAGGAACGTGGCGTTGGGAAGGAAACACCTACTGCGTCTCTTGCGGGTAAGCGAACCTTGCTCAGGGCAATGAGCAGGGCTAATGCCGCCCCACAGAAGAGTGCAACTGGAGTTCCCTCTACAAGCCAGTCCGTTAGTCAGTTCGATGATGACGTAGACCCGTCTCACTTTGATGCAGAAAAAGCTGCAAGAGAATTGAGTAGGGCAAGAAAATGATTCGGGCAGGATACATGTCCTGCTCGGTGACACATAGGAGAGTAAGACATGTCGGCAAATACTGGTTCGTATCCACTTCTTGACAGCACGGCACTTCGTACCAAATGGGCAAACATGCTCGTGTATTGGTCGAAGGGTGAGTCTAAGTTTATGAAGCTGGAAGGAAATGGGCGTACGAAGGGGAATGTTACTTATGTAAGTAAGGACGTTGCTGCTGAAACATTTTATGTTGAGGCCGTAGGCAATGTTCATGGTGCTCCTGTTCCTGATATTGTTGACCTGGGCGGAGCAGCTACATATCAAATCTATAAGGCAAATACGTATAAGCGGTGCAGTATGGCTATGGCAGTCAAGATGAACAAGATTACCAAAAGCCGTACTCCTCGTGACATTGTTGCAGATGCAACTCGTGGACTTTCCTCCCACTGGGCCCTTACTTACGATAGAATGATGGTTGCTGCTGCAAGTGCCCTTAATACTTGGGACGGAATTGAGGACGATGCAGATAAACAAACGACTACACGTACTGCTGCTGTTGATGCAACGACCCAGGCCGCTCTTGGGTACGCACTCGATCCGCACGACGCTTCCAATATGTCTGACCTTGCACTTATTCTTGATCAGGCTAGTATTGGAACTGATAACGTGAGCAAGGGAACTCATAAGAACGTATGGTTTGCCGGTGCTGGTGCAGATGGGGGGCCTCGAACCAATCCTCCGGCCTCTAGCTGGTCTGATGCAATAGCTGATCCGAAGTCATATCTGCCTACTGTAGCGAGTCTCCATGGACTTGAAGAGTATATGTCGAGTCGTGGAGTTCCGGGCCTTAACGTTGATGCTGGTGGATTCACTCCCGAAGGATACATTTTGTATCTGCCAAAGGAGGCTATCTATCAGTTGAGGCGTGATCCTGACTATACCAAGGCAGTGTATGCTGGTGATGTCAGAGCAGAAGAGATGTGGAAAAACACAATGCCGTTTCATATGATTGGCGGTATCATGCTTCAGCCCTGTAACTGGACTGGAACTGATATGACGTATAACACTCCTCTTCGCGCTACCATTTCTTCGGACTCTAAGTATCTCGTGGTTGAGTGCTTGGCGTTCGGTGCTCAGGCGATGGCGATATCTGCTTATGATGAGTTCCAGATTCTCACCGACAATGATGATGACTTTGGCCGATCCCCAAAGATTGGTTATGACATCATCAAAGGCGCTGGTAAAATCAAGCGGATTAAAGGCTCTTCATCCGGTACATCTGCAGACACAAAGCAGTATAACAATGTTTGCTCGTTTATTTGTACCGTTCCGATGTTTTCTTAAGGAGACAGTAACAATGCGTAAATCAATTGTAGCAATGCTTGTTGTGATTGCAGGACTTCTGGCGTGGAATAGTGCAAATGCCGGAGAGGTTTTGTGGTCGCATACGGATAATACGACTAGGTATATTCCGCCTGCGGCAGAGGGGCAGGTTACTACTGGTGCCTGGTTCCCACTTATCAACTCTGTGTATTCTGGTGAGCGGGGTGCTAAGGGCCAGGATTATATGTTTGATTCGTTGTATGTTGTGATTAAGGCTGGGCCAGCTCTTCAACTTAGTCTTGACGACACAACGGATTTCATTGTTTGGCTTAAAACAAGTAACGACAAGTCCAGCATATCTTCGGATTCTGTTTTGCTTGGAACTATAGCCGCATCAAAATTTACTGCCGGAAGTGAAACGTATAAATACTTCGGTGCTGGAGTGAGTCGCGCCAGTGGGAGATTGGGTGGATTTCTTGGGACTGGTGCTCCCCTTGCTAGATACGGAAGGCTTACCTATGCTCGTGCCGCTGCTGAAACTGCCGCTGCTGGTAATTATGGCGGGGATTCAGTAGCTATAAAAGAGTCAATTATTTATGCCGTTGGCACTTCTCGATAAGGAGGAAGGTGATGCGTAAAGGCATTGTCCTTGTACTTATCGCGGCGGTAGGACTTGCGTTCTCTAGTTATGCTCGTGCAGCGGAAGTGCTGTGGTCAGTAACTAATAACACTGATGTTTCTGCTCCGAAGGCTGGTTCTGGAACGTCAGAGTGGTTTCCGCTTGTAAAGACGGTCTTTTCAGATGAGCGCGGTGGCGTGTGAGGCAGATGGTTCCTGATTTTCTCAGGTTCTCTATCACTATGGCACCTACTGCGGTTGCTGGAACTGGCGACGATAGTGTGAATGTAGTTATCACATTCCAGACTAGCGACGATAAAACAGTTGTATCTCAGACTACGATAGAACTGGCCAGGATCAGCGTCGCACAAGCGGGCAATACGAATGAAGTTTACGAGGTGAACTTCCCTGTCCATTATCTTACGGAGACAACTCCGTTGGCTGATTATGGACGGCTTGTGTTCACTCCGATGGTAGCGGCGACTGATGGGGCAGTTGGAGATTCTCTTACAATTGATAAGATTGTCTTCCGTGCTCTCACTCGTTCGCGGTAGAACAAACCGGGGGAGGCAACCCCTCCCCCTTCACTTTTGGGGCAATGAATGGCTGCTTACATAGCTGAGTGGGATCGTGGACAAGATGCGTTGGGAATGCTGCTTCAGATTAACGGAGAGACGCTGCGGTTTGACTTTGTTCCACGACCACGTTATCTTGGCGCAAGAGCACATGAGATTAGTGACGTAACTACGTATAGACACATGATTTATGGTGGTGGGTTCAAAGAATACAAAGGCCCGATACTTGAGGGATTTCCTGAGTCACTTACGATGAATGACAAGATTGACTGGGTAGGAGTTATGGGCACTATCTGGGAGAAGTATCTTACCGATGAAGAAAGGCTTGAGTTCGTTAAAGGAATAGAACCAGAAGAGGCTGTTGCTGAGAAGAAAACGAAGTCAAGCAAAAGGGGTAAATAGATATGAACCTGGGCGAAATGATTGACGATGTTTATAGCCAATTGCGTTCTATTGAGAACTTCAATCAGAAGCCCATAATTGATATTATCAACTACTGGTATAAGTATCTGTCTTCTCAGTTTCTCTTCGACGAGACTCTGGTTACAGATACCATGACATGGAATGCCAGCGATGCCAATAAGAAGGATGTCTCTTCTGTTCTTACTAACTGGAGGAAGGAACCAAAGTTTGTAAAAAGTGGAGATGAGGAATGGGCAAGACGTCCTATTCTTGAAATCTATAGACGCAGAATTGATAATGACGAATATTTTGACGGTAAGTTCTGCTATGCCATTCAAGGCATATACATGATTACTGTGAGTGATGTTGCAGATGCAACTTCTGTTGAAGTAACTCACTTCAAACGACCAGATGCACTGAGTGCCTATTCCGATGAACCATTGATGCCAGAGGAGTTCCATAGCGCGATTGTTGACAAGGTTGTATCTACTGCGTGGTCTGAAGTAAGGGCTGCTGATCCAAGAGCGTGGGCCAGAAAACAGCGAACTCCAGAGGAGCAGGATGCAGAACGAAGATTTGCTGATAGCTGGTCAAAGATGATGACTCGCCTCAATAAAGAGCGCCAGGTTCTTCATGTTATGGAAATGTCTCCGGTAATGAAAGCGGTTGCTAATAGACAGTGGAGTAGACGCTAGATGGCCAATACTAGATATACGGCACTCGTTACTCAATTCAAACTTGATATTGGAGATACGTACGGTAGGAGTATCACTACTGCTATCATGGATGCGTATTTTACAAGAGCGCTGGACTGGGTGCTTGGTCTTCATCCTGATAAGTGGCCATTTACGTTGGTATCACTGATTCTTGGAAATGGTGCTGATGCCACACTTACCGCTGCTGATCTTCAAACTCAATCTATAACCGTGCTTTCTGGCGGCTCTGTTGCAAGTACTTGGAAATGGTATAATGCTTCTGGTACTGCTCCTGTGCCAAGACTTAATGGAACAATGAGTGTAAAGACAAAGACCAGTATTACTGGAGACTGGAAACCTCTTGGTTACAGGGATTGGTTGACTATATGCCAGATGAAGCAGTTTAATAGAACGGCGCTTACCACAGCCAATCGTGATACTAATCAGGAATTCTGGTCAATTAAAATGGCGAGAGAGGCTGCGGATGCAGGAGCAAATAACTATCCAACTGTTACGATAGAACTATTCCCATACTCATATTCGGCGGCAAATTGGTATGTTTCTGTGGATTATGTTCGTGAATCTCCAACTGTTGCATCTGGATCAAATGCTGATGATGCCTTTATATGGGCCTTGAACTCTGCGGCTACGTCAACGAACTTGAATTTTGAAAGTGCTTTGTTGTATTTTGCGGAGATGCTTGCGTTCTACCAAATTGGAAATCAGGATCGTATGCAGACTGCCTGGAGTATGGCACAAATGTTTGGTGAGCATATCCTTAAGTCTGCTGGAGTTCCTGCTAACAGGATACATATCGGCCCTCCATTTGTTCTTCGTCCCATAAAGATATCAGACAATGCTGAATAGGAGTATCTAATGGATGCTGTATGGAACCTTCTAGCTCCTGTCCTTGGATGGGCTGGTGAGATGCTTGCTGGAAAGGGGGAACTCTGGCAATATGCGGCTATATTTACAGTTCTATCTAAAATGAACAAGGCTGACTTTGTTGTAATCGGAAGGTTCTTCACTAATTTTGTCCAGATGGTTAAAGGTGGATTTGGTGGAATCTGGGTTGCAATCAAAATAGCCATTGAAGATGGAACGATTACCGATGCAGAAGCAAAGGAAGTTGGTGACGCGGTTGTAAAGGCTGTTGGATACTTTGTTAACTCAGTGCTTGAATTCATTCTTGTGATTATTCCCATTCTCAACTTCGTGATTTCAAAATTTCGCAAAGTGAGGTGAGTAAATGGCACGTAAGAAAAAAGGTAAGGGCGGATGCTGAATCGAAGATACGCGGCCATTCTACCCACGTTAACTCTGCTGTTTTTGACAGCACCGGCTTTTGCTGCTAGCGGCAAAATAAAGCTCGGTATGGGCGTAGGGAGTTTGAATGACCGCGTATTTCGCCTTGAGAATTTTACTGTTCCAATTGGATACTACGAGACAAACACTCAGTTAGACAGTGCAAATATCAGGAATCAACTACCACGGGGCACTACCTGGTTACATCGCAGGCTGAATCAGAACTACGTCTTCTTCAAGATGCACAACGATGACATTGTTGGTGGCCAGCCAGATAACTGGAACAGCGCCTTTGACTGGATTTCTGGTTCCTACGGCGCGTTCGTGACAGGGGCTACAAACTCAACACTCACTCGTTCTGGTAGCGGGACTATCATATCGCCGTATACGTTGGGGTTGAATCTCGGTAATGCGAGTAGCTGGACTGCGAGACAAACATTCAAATCAATTCTGTCAGACGCAGTTCTTTTTAAGGCCACAGCCGATGCTGGAATTGTAACGGTAAAAGCAAGAACAGGCCTCACTGCTGGTGAGAGTTATACGCTATTTCTTCCGGTGACATCTGGAACGAGTGG
>Ga0075464_10001340_pt1 | contig 11048 bp, 9 predicted proteins | sample DEB19_08_DNA_5_FD_75068 | JGI IMG/M metagenome (GOLD analysis project Ga0075464, IMG submission 75068) | Aqueous microbial communities from the Delaware River and Bay under freshwater to marine salinity gradient to study organic matter... | ecosystem: Environmental > Aquatic > Marine > Coastal ...
ATTCCCAATTGAAAAAATGCCCAGCCATCAATTGTACATTTTGGCCTGACGCATACAGCTCATTCATCACTTCAACATTGGATGTAAATCTTTTAGAAAAACTTTTATCAGACATAGAGATCAACTTAATGGTCTCGAAAAACGAGTCTGTAAATTTTTGATAAAAATCTTTTGCAATTTGGTTGCGCTCTTGAATAGATTTATTTGGGAAAGCAATAGCCAAATTATGATTGACCACAGCAACCCTATATTTTAAAATTTTTCTTAACAAAAAAGCGACCCCATCACTTAATAGATAAATAATAGGCCAAGGAATTAAAGAAATCAAATAAAACAAACCGTAAAAAATTGAATACATATTTCGATTATTTACTTGGCTCAATCCAAGCATTGTGTTCTTTAAGTAATAAAATTAATTCATCGACTGCCACATTGCTATCAATATTGCGTTTCATCACTTCTTTACCTTTGTACAAAGTAATTTTTCCTACCCCGCTACCAACATAGCCAAAATCAGCATCTGCCATTTCCCCTGGACCATTTACAATACAGCCCATGATGGCAATCTTCAATCCTTTCAAATGATTGGTCACTGCTCTTATCTTTGCTGTCGTTTCTTGTAATTCGAATAAAGTTCTTCCACAACTTGGACAAGAAATATATTCAGTTTTTGAAATTCTTGTTCTTGTTGCCTGTAAAATACCAAATGCAGTCGTATTCAATAATTGTTCTAAACTCGAATTGTTGAAATAATTACGACCAGAAACATTTGACCCATTGGCACTTGCTTCATATGCTGCTTTGCTTAATCCTAAACAAATCCCGTCACCAATCCCTTCTAATAATAAGGCGCCGGTTTCAATAGCAAAATGAATTAAGTGTTCGTCGGTTGTTTGCCACTGGCTATCCGTAACTAACACAATAGGTTGCTGAATGTCCAATTGCATCAGGTGAATGGCCATCCTTCTAACCGCTTGCATGGCATTGTTACATTGACTACTCAAGCACAACACAACAGTAGGGTCTTTAGCAATCTGTAATAATAATTCATCCGCAATAGGCTGACGATCGCTGTAACAATCTATTTGAACGAAATTTAACTGCGGGTGCTTTACATCCAAAGAAACATATGTAGCAGCATCCACAATTGGATGGTATTTTTCCAAATTATTCGCCATTGTACAAACCGCAGGTGCTGCTATGATACTTAAGGTGCCCGGCAAATTGAATTCCAATGGCGTACTACCAATAAAAATATAATCAGCAGCAGCATCCGATATTGCCCACTTGTCCGTCACCTCGTCGTAGGTATAACCAATCGCAACTAAATCAGTGACTTTAATATTGGGTAAATGACTTAAATCTGCCACCACTACAGGTACTTGCTTGCCACCAATATTACGCACAGCTATTGTAGAACGTCTTGTATATTCAAAAGGACTATAAGGCAATTGTATTAATTCAGGTACGGTATCATTTCCTACATTTGATGCCTGCTGATATCGCTTTACAAGATCTTTACAAACTGGTATTTCCAATTCAGGATCTTCTGTTAAACTCACTCTGATGGTGTCTCCGATTCCATCTTCTAATAAAGTGCCAATTCCGATTGCACTTTTAATTCTTCCATCTTCGCCATCTCCAGCTTCTGTCACACCTAAATGCAATGGATATAATTCATTGAACTCTTGTTCCATCTGTTGAATCAATAATCGATAAGCCTGCACCATCACTTGAGGATTACTGGACTTCATACTCAAAATGATCTGGTGATAATCTAAGCTTCTTGCAATTCTTAAAAATTCCATCGCGCTTTCTACCATGCCAATTGCCGTGTCACCATATCGGCTCATAATACGATCACTTAAAGAACCATGGTTGGTACCAATACGCATTGCAGTACCGTGTTCTTTACAAATGAGTACTAAAGGCGTAAATCTTTCTCTGATACGTTCTATCTCTTCTACATATTCTGCATCTGTATAATCTATTTGTTCAAATTTCTTTTTGTCAACATAATTACCTGGATTCACCCTAACTTTTTCTATAATTTTTGCAGCAATTTCAGCAGCATTCGGCGTAAAGTGAATGTCCGCAACCAACGGCGTAGTATATCCTTTTGAATGCAGTATCGCTTTAATATTCGCTAAGTTCTCCGCTTCTTTCTTACTTGGCGCAGTCACACGAACCAATTCTGCACCTGCTTCTATACAACGAATCACTTGGGCAACAGTTGCTTCGGTGTCCATAGTATCCGTAGTCGTCATAGTTTGAACTCGAATTGGATTACCTCCACCAATCACTAAGTTGCCTACTTTAACAGGTCTTGTTTGGATACGCTTATAAGTTGTCAACGATTCAGAATAGTATTGCATAAAACTTTCTTATGAAAATGAATGGTAATTCAATTTAACGAACTCCTTTGAAGAATCCTTCTTTAACCAATATGGATTTTAATAAATTGATATTTCTGTTCTTAAGATCTTTGCCATCCGTTGCACTTGTATGTAATACAAAGAAATAAGGATGCAAGTTCTCTTCAATATATCCAATCACCCAAGCTTGATTATCAAGGGTTGTATCTGTTGCCACTAAATAACTTAATTGATAATTTGAATTTTGTTCTTTCAAAATCATTTTTCTAAAAAGTTCTTGGCTACGTTTTTGAAATGGCAAAGCTTTAAAATACAATCGTTTTATAAAACCAAGTTGTTCATCTGCGGTGATCAATAAAGATTCATCTCTCCAAAAACTATCCATATTCGCACTCACAATGCCTTTCCCATAATGAATAGAATCAATTTCTTGTAGTAAGGTTGTTCTGCCGATTTGTTTCACCAGTTGTTGGTAATAGGCAGTCGAGTCAAGAGATACCCATGTATTTGTATCTGCATTGAGTTGCCCTTTATCAAAGCCAATTAATACTGGTAAAGCGAAAAAAGTATTCAATGGCGCATACCCGCTATCCTTATAGGCCGATAAATTAAATACGGTAAAAGCTTCGGTGCTATTTTCCATTAAAGCAAAGCTTCCTTGCATCCCTGCACTATCAATCTGTTTCCCGATTGCAGGGCTTATTTTTACATTGTTGGGTGTACAAGCAAAAACGCTGATACTTAGAATGATGACTACGAAAATCTTTTGCATAAAAAATATTGAAAAGGCTATGAAACAAAATACACTCCACAAGTAGTTGTGAAGTGTATTGTATTATAAATTATGTGTATCAAATACTATTGTACACCCAATAACTCCACTTCAAAAATCAAAGTAGATCCTGGTCCAATTACTGGTCCAGCAGAACGTTCACCATAAGCCAATTCAGAAGGGATAAATAACTTCCATTTGCTTCCAACTGTCATTAACTGTAATGCTTCCTGCCAACCTTTAATCACGCCGTTCAATGGGAAACTGATTGGCTCACCTCTTTGAACTGAACTATCAAATATTTCACCATTAATTAATGTGCCATGGTAATGACATTTAACTGTGTTTTTTAAAGTAGGCTTTGTGGTATCAGTACCAGCCACCATTACTTCATATTGTAAACCATTGGTTAAACGAACCACACCTGGTCTTTTTGCATTTTCTGCTAAAAATGCCGCTCCTGCTGCTCTGTTTACAGCGATTTTTTCTGTACTCATTTTATCTTGGTAGTTTTTAATACATATATCTAATAAGCTATCCGGGATAACACCCTTAGAAGCCACTCCTGCAGCCATGCCTTTTTTGAATAACTCAAAATTAACATTTTGTAACCCTTGCCCTTTTAAACTTTGTGCGATTCTGTACCCTAAAGCATAAGATGCACTATCCTTTGTTGTTTTAAGTGATTGCGCTGCTGTATAAGACAATGTTAATTTTGTCTTGGTAACAGGAGTTGCTTTAACAAGTGTAGATTTTTTTAAAGGAGCAACTTGCTTGGTCTGCGCCGAACCCGATACGCATCCTACTAAGGCTAAAGCGACAATGATTGTTTTTTTCATCTTAAAATATTGAAATTTAGACCCCAAAAGTACATCAGAATCAGGTTATAATGCTAATAAATGCTGAATTCTTTGTGCAACCTGCTCTGTTCCGAAACCATTGATAACCAAGGCCATTTGGGCGGCAATTTGGGGATTGCATAAATTTCCGATACTTCCCTCGTGTTGATGCTTGATTTCGGTGGTATACGTAAATTGACCCGCTTCAATATCTAGTCCTATTTTTTTATACGCATCTCTGAATGGCATCCCATTATTGACCAATTTATTGACTTCCTCTACACTAAATAAGAACTGATATTTTGGATCATTCAGTAAATCTTTTTTGACTTCCATATGCTCGATCATCAAAGATGCCATCTGTATACAATGATTCAATTCCGCAAAGGCAGGGAACAAATGTTCTTTTAACAATTGTAAATCTCTGTGATAACCCGAAGGCAAATTGGTAGTCATCATCATGATCTCATTGGGCAAGGCTTTTATTCGATTACAATAAGAACGAATCAGTTCAAAAACATCAGGATTCTTTTTATGTGGCATGATACTAGAACCCGTTGTCAAAGCTTCCGGGAAATGAATAAAGCTAAAGTTTTGATTCAAAAACAAACAAGCGTCCATGCTTAATCTCGCTAAGGTATCTGCAATATTGGCCATGGCCATGGCGGTTACACGCTCGGCCTTACCCCTACCCATTTGCGCATACACTACATTGTAGTTCAATGTTTCGAATCCTAATAGTTCTGTTGTTCTTGTTCTGTTGATTGGGAAAGAAGAACCGTATCCTGCTGCAGATCCCAAGGGATTTTTATTGACAATTTTGTAGGCGGCTTGTAGCATCGTCATATCATCTACTAAACTCTCTGCATAGGCGCCAAACCACAATCCAAAGGAAGAAGGCATAGCCAACTGAAGATGGGTATAACCAGGCAATAAATCTGCCTTATGCGCTTCACTTTTTGATTGAAGTAAAGTAAAGAATGCTTGGATAGACTCGCTTAACTTAGTGATCTCTGCACGTAGAAATAATTTGATATCTACAAGTACTTGATCATTCCTGCTTCTGGCGCTATGTATTTTCTTACCTATATCTCCTAATTTTTGGGTCAAGATTAATTCTACTTGTGAATGGATGTCTTCTACTCCAGCTTCAAGTGAAAATTCGCCGGCTTGAATTTGGGTATAAATTTCGACCAAGGCTTTTTTAAGTTGTACTTGCTCTTCTTTTGTCAATAACCCTACTTCCGACAGCATCGTGGTATGTGCAATAGATCCTATAACATCATATGCCGCCAAGTATTGATCCATTAACTGGTCCTTCCCAATTGTAAATTGCTCCACCGATGTTTCGGTTAGGTTATTTTTTTGCCAAAGCTTACTCATAAGATAAAATGTTTTCAAGTAGTTGAATATAGGTTTGGATACCCGTCTCTATTTCCTGTATAAATATAAATTCATCCGCAGAATGACTTCTCGCAGAATCTCCTGGACCCATTTTTAAAGTTGGGAAAGGCATCAATGCTTTGTCCGAAGTGGTCACAGAGCCATAATGACCCTTACCCAATTTAGTACCTGCCTTAATTAAAATATGATCTTGTGCAATACTAGTTGATCGCAATCTTAAACTACGAGGCGTGACTTTAGCATTCACATTGGCCTGTATGGTGTGTAAAATTTCCTCAAAACGATACAGTTCGTTTACACGCACATCCACCACCATTTTACAAGTAGAAGGCACTACATTATGTTGTTTATTATCCGTCTCTATCACCGTTACACTCATCTTTACTGCGCCTAACAAAGGAGATACTTTTTCAAAAACATAAGTGCTAAACCATGCCAAATCTGGCAAGATTTTATACAATGCATTTTCTCCTTCTTCTCTTGCAGCATGACCCGCTTTACCTGTTGATTCCACATCTAAAACCATCAATCCTCTTTCAGCAATCGCCATTTCCAATAAAGTTGGTTCACCGACTATGCCGAAATCAATTTTTGGAAGGTCTTTTAATATCAACTCAATGCCATCTGTTCCGGAAATTTCTTCCTCCGCAGAAGCAACAAAAACAAGGTTATAAGTAAGTCCTTCTTTTGCATAAAAATATAAATAGGTAGCTATTAGACTGACTAGACATCCGCCTGCGTCATTACTACCCAATCCAAATAATTTTCCGTCTTTTTCTATTGGCTCAAATGGATTTAAAGTAAATCCTTTATTGGGTTTCACCGTATCATGATGCGAATTCAACAATATCGTTGGCTTTGCTGGATCGAAATATAGATTCTTGGACCAGATATTATGCTTCACTCGATTCCATAGTACATTATGTTTACTAAAAAAATCTTGAAGACAATCCGCAGTTGCAAATTCCTCTTTACTAAAAGATGGAATGGCAATCAGTGATTTAAGCAACTGCAGCGCTTCATTTTGTAAAAATTGCAGTTCCTTATTTGCCCCTTGTATCGTATTCGGTTGAGCCATTAGATTTTTATTGTCGTACCTGCGGTACCTTTTATTAATGCATGAACATTCTCTGCTTTGCCAATGATCACCGACGCGACACCCCCTGCTAAAGCTACAAAGGCATTGTCAATTTTAGGCACCATACCTTCGAAGATGATATGGTCTTTTTTCAGTTTGACATAACTAACTGAGTCAATATGGTGCATCACAGAACTAGGGTCATTCATATCCGTTAATACCCCTTCTCTTTCAAATCCGTAGATTAAATGCACCTGATATTGAGCAGCCATCGCCACTGCTATAGATTGCGCAATGGTATCTGCATTGGTATTCAATAATTGTCCCTGGCCATCATGTGTGATTGGCGCGACGACTAATTTCATTCCATTTGAAAGCAATGATTGTATCAGAGACTGATTGACTTCATCTACATCTCCTACAAAACCATAATCGATAGACAAGTCTGCTCTTTTATGTGCTCGAATTAAATTTCCATCCACCCCAGTCATGCCAATTGCATTCACACCAATTGACTGCAGTTGGGAAACGATATTTTTATTGATATGACCTGCGTACACCATAGTGACTATTTTTAGCGTCTCCTTATCTGTCACCCTTCTTCCTTCAATCATAGTTTGTTGAACCCCCATCTTCTGCGCAAAACTAGTCGCTAATTTTCCACCTCCATGCACTAAAATAGCCTGCCCCTCAATGGTGGCAAAAGCTTGTAAGCATTCTGTTAACAAGGCTGGATTGTCAACAATATTGCCCCCTATTTTAATGACGTATAATGATTCCATGTTTTTTAAAATTAGCAACTTGTTTCAAAATAACTAGTTGGTTTTTATTGAATAGATTTTAAGATACTTGCAAGTACTGCCTGAGCAGCCCAAACTCTATTAGATGCCTCCTTAGTCACTAAACTATTTGGTCCATCCAATATTTCATCACTTAATTCTACATTGCGACGTACAGGTAAACAATGCATCAGTTTTGCCTGATTGGTTAATGCTAATTTTTGATTGGTCATCATCCAGTTTTCATCCGTACACAATACTTTTCCGTACTCATGGAAAGCACTCCAGTTTTTTACATAAACAAAGTCTGCCTCTTTTAATGCAGCATCTTGATCATGCATGATCGTTGCCCCGTCTGTGAATTTTTGTGAAAGTTCATAGCCCACTGGATGTGTAATGACAAAATCAGCTGCTCCCCAAGCATTCATCCATTCGCTAAAGCTATTGGATACACATTGAGGAATGGATTTAATATGTGGCGCCCATGTCAAAACCACTTTTGGCTTTTTATGTTTGAATGAACCAGTTAAGTCCATTGATTCTTGAATGGTTATGATATCTGTTAAGGATTGTAAAGGATGCAATGTGGCAGACTCTAAACTCACCACAGGTATACCTGCATATTGAATGAATTGATGGATAATTTTTTCACTATAATCATCTGCTTGGTTGACTAATCCAGGAAAAGTTCTGATACATAAAATATCAAAATAATTTCCTAAAATAGGAGCAGCGTCTTTGATATGTTCGACTGTTGATCCGTTCATGATAGCGCCTTCTGTAAACTCCAATGCCCAGCCTTCCTTATCAACATTAAATACAATTGCCTCCATGCCTAAATTCTGTGCAGCCACCTGTGTACTTAATCTTGTTCTTAAACTCGGATTTAAAAATAATAAGCCAATTCTTTTACCAACCCCCAAATCCTTATCTAGCAAAGGAGCAGCTTTATAGGCCATTGCTTTTTGTACTAAATCTTGAAGATCATCTACATCCTTAACACTGATAAATTGTTTCATTTGCTATAATTAAATCGTCTTTTGTTGTAATTGAGAAATGGCCTCCTGCAATCTATTTAAAAATAAATCAATGTCATTTTTGGTGATGGCTAAAGAAGGCAATAAGCGGATCACATTTGGTTTAGCTTCCCCGGTGAACACTTTAAAATCGTTTAATAAAGTTTTTCTAATGTCTTGCAAAGATGGGTCCATTTCAAAACCTATCATCAATCCTCTTCCTCTTACTTCTTTTACGCCTTGTATTTGTTTAAGCGCTTGAATCAAGTAAGTGCCATTCGTATTAGCTGCTTGTATCAATTGTTCTTTTTGCATCACTTCGATAACCGCCAAAGCCGCGGCGCAAGCCAATGGATTCCCTCCAAATGTGGTGCCAAGCATACCAAACTTAGCTTGGATATGTGGCGCAATGAGTATCCCCCCAATAGGAAATCCATTGCCCATCCCCTTTGCCATTGAATAGATATCTGCATCCACTCCAGCATGGTCATGAGCAAAAAATTGACCAGTCCTTCCATATCCACACTGAACACTATCTGCAATATAGACTGCCCCAAAATCATCACAAACTTTTCTAATAGCTTGTAAGAATTCGTCTGATGCTTCATGAATGCCAGCGACACCTTGTATGCCTTCAATAATCACTGCTGCAATTTGATCCCCCTGTTCGGTAAAACATGCTTGTAAAGCAGCTAGATCATTGAATGGTAAAAAAATAATATTTTCTGTTTCATTCACAGGTGCAACAATACTTGGATTGTCTGTTGCTGCCACTGCTAAAGAAGTTCTGCCATGAAATGCTTTTTTAAATGCCACCACTTTTTTACGACCTGTATGAAAAGAAGCTAGCTTCAATGCATTCTCATTCGCTTCGGCACCACTATTGCATAGAAATAATTGGAAATCTTGCTTGCCGCTAATTGCATTGATGGCATCTGCCAATTGAGACTGAATCGGCATGATCACTGAATTAGAATAAAAAGCAATGGCATGCAATTGATCCTCTATTCTTTTTACCCAATGTGGATGCGTATGTCCAATACTGATCACAGCATGTCCCCCATACATATCTAAATACTCCTGTCCTTTATCATCCCATACGCGGCTGCCTGCAGCTTTTGTGATAGCGATTGGATTTAAAGGATAAACATTGAATAATGACATGAGGTTAAATTTATAATGTGTTAGTTGGAATCAGGCGGAATGAATAATTGAAATAAAATTGATTGATCATAAAGTGGCTGGATTAAAAATAATTCGCTTTCAATTGTAAACCAGTTGCCTCTTCTATACCAAATAGCAAATTCATATTTTGAACTGCTTGACCCACTGCACCTTTTAATAGATTGTCGATCACACTATGAATGGCAATTTTGTTTCCCTGCTTTTCAATATGGATCAAGCACTTATTCGTATTCACAACTTGTTTTAAATCGATATTGTTACTGGACACCAATGTAAATGGATCCGCTGCATAATAGGTTTCATATAAAGTATACAACTCATCAATCGTTAAATCGGTACTGACAACAGAAGTAACAAAAATACCTCTCGTGAAATCACCTCTCCACGGTACAAAATGAACTGATGCATTTTGATTCCCCTGCAATAGGGCCAAACTTTGCTCAATCTCATGTATATGTTGGTGTTGTAATGTTTTGTAGGCCTGAATATTGTTTGCTCTCCAACTAAAATGATTGGTTGCCGATAAACTTTGTCCAGCTCCTGTTGATCCAGTGATGCCTGTTGTGTACACCTCCGTTAATCGGCTTTTATCTGCCAATGGCAATAAACCCAACTGGATTGCTGTTGCAAAACAACCTGGGTTGGCAATATTATGGGCTTTTTGAATGGTGCTTTTTTGTAATTCTGGCAAGCCATATATAAATGTTCTATCCCCAATAGTTGCATCACTGCTTAATCTAAAATCTTGCAATAAGTCAATTATTTTAATAGTTGATTGTAGGGTATGCGTAGCTAAAAACTTTCTAGCATCCCCATGACCCACACATAAAAACAAGACATCTATATTTTGATCCAATTCACTTGCAAATTTCAAATCTGTTTCACCTACTAAATCTGTATGCACGTTACTCAAGCTTTCACCTGCATTGCTAGTACTATGTACAAAAGTGATGGATGCATTGGGATGGCGCAATAACACACGTAGCAATTCACCACCCGTATAACCTGCTCCTCCTACAATTCCAATTTTTACTTTTTGCATCTTTATTTATTTAGACCATGAACAATCATCCAAACTGGACTATGCTTATTTATTACTTTCTTTCACATGATGATAAATACCCACTTGATTGCCGAATATCTTAGTGAATCCTCTCACATCCGCACCTGTCCACCCTGTATTCATCTCGCCGTATTTACCAAACTTTGCACTCATCAAATCGTTCTCCGATTCGATACCAATAATTTGAAAACGATAAGGACTCAATTGAACAAACACATCACCAGTCACTTGTTCTTGAGAGTTCAACAAATAGGCTTCTATATCTCGCATCACAGGATCTAAAATTTGACCTTCATGTAACCAGTTGCCATAAAATTGTGCCAACTGATCCTTCCAATTTAATTGCCACTTTGTTAATACATGTTTTTCTAATGCATGATGTGCTTTTAAAATCACCATGGGTGCTGCTGCTTCAAAACCAACCCTACCTTTTATGCCAATGATGGTATCTCCAACGTGTATGTCTCTACCAATACCATATGCACCAGCAATGGATTGAATAAATTGAATGGCAGCTGTTGGATGTGCAAATGTTTG
>Ga0075464_10001342_pt1 | contig 11044 bp, 8 predicted proteins | sample DEB19_08_DNA_5_FD_75068 | JGI IMG/M metagenome (GOLD analysis project Ga0075464, IMG submission 75068) | Aqueous microbial communities from the Delaware River and Bay under freshwater to marine salinity gradient to study organic matter... | ecosystem: Environmental > Aquatic > Marine > Coastal ...
CACAAATATTAAAACCTTGTCTCATGAGCAATCTAAGACGCTTAATTATTGTCAAAATCTGCAATTCACAGACAAAACCTCACCATTTTTGAGTGGATGATGAACTTGTCCTTTTTAAAATAATACTCCTTGTCACGACGACTTATCCCAGCCGTAGCTGGGATTTTTTAGGATTCGTCAAATGCAAATTAACAAAATAAAATACTCTCTGAGCTAAGAAAAATAGTTGCGGAATTAAAAAAGGATGCCTCTCGATTGAAGTGACCGTCAGAAGATTAAACACCCATTTGAGATTGAATAAACCCGCAGACTGCAAGATTAAAAGGGGCTGGGTGACCAGCATTAGCGACCTCAAGCGATTGCATATCAGGAATAAAGTTTTGGCTTCATCTACACGTTGCCTAGTACAGATCTTTGAATTACCTCCGTAAACTAGCCCAACTTTACCTTTAAAGCCTTCAAGGGCTTCATGAAAGTTCATACCCCAAACATCTGCTTGGTATGAGAGATCAAAATGCTCGGGAAACTGAACATCCGAAATGGCTTTTTCATCAACCCTCAAATCTTTAGCCAGCTCTCGCACCTCCCGAAAGCCTACATCATTTTTCATTGACTTATACAGCGCATACAGGGAAGTCCAATTCACCATCAGAGCAATATCATTAAGAATGACCCCATAAATCTTTTTACCAAAGATCTGGGTAAGGTACATTGCTAAGACTCCGCCCATACTGGTGCCAAGGATAGTGAGCTTTTGAGATGCCGCACCCTCAGTCAAAATACTCCCTTTAATAAGCTGATTGATTTATAAAAACAACCTACTAAAGCTAAGCGTCAACTATTGTTAGGGGAAAAATGAGTTTGGTTTATGTGCCCAAAAAATTCTAGGCAGCATCATCATGCACTATAGAACGCCCCACTTTTTTACAAACCACATTTTTACTATTTGGGTTAATAAAAGGTAGCAAGGCAACAGGAAGGCGAGTCCATACCAATAATCAGGAGGCAGAGGGGTCATCTGAAATTGCTGGCCAAGAATCGTATACGGAAGGATGACCCCAGCAATACAAATGAGCATAGTTGTCACAACTAGTGGCAAGCTTGGTCTGCTATCTTTAAAGGGAATTTTTCCTGTACGAATAATGTAAACAACCAAAGTCTGCGATAGCAAAGACTCTACAAACCAGCCCGTCTGGAATAAGGGGGACATTGCCACGTTATTTGCATTAAGCACAAACCATAAGAAGCCAAAGGTGAGATAGTCAAAAATTGAACTGATCGGCCCGATGCAAAAAATATAACGAGCCAAGCCTTTGACATTCCACTCCCTTGGACTTTGGAGATATTCAGGGTCAATAGAATCAGTTGGGACAGCAGTTTGGGATAGGTCATAAAGTATATTGTTGAGGAGGATTTGCACGGGAGCCATCGGCAAAAATGGCAGTAATGCACTCGCACCAAGCATGCTAAACATATTGCCAAAGTTTGAGCTAGCAGACATTTTGAGATATTTCATGATGTTGCCAAACACTCGTCTGCCCTCAATAGCGCCCTCATAAAGAATCATGAGGCTTTTTTCAAGCAATATGATGTCAGCAGATTCTTTTGCGATATCTACTGCCGAGTCAACAGAAATACTCACATCGGCTGCCTTAAGTCCAGGACCATCATTTATTCCGTCACCTAAATAACCAACCACATGGCCTTGCATCTGCAACACCCTAATCACTCTCGCTTTTTGCTGGGGAGTCATTTTGGCAAAAATTTGGGTAGTGCTTGCCTTGATTGCAAGTTGGTCATCACTCAGAACCTCCATCTCAGATCCTAATACGACCTGATTGATTGGTAAGCCAACCTCATGACAAATCTTACGAGTGATGATTTCATTATCACCAGTCAGAATTTTGATTTCAACCCCACATTGCTGCATGGCAGCGATTGCCTGTTTTGCAGATTCCTTTGGGGGATCTAGAAAAGCGATATAGCCAATCAATATCAAATTTGCTTCGTCTGCTGGGCTATATATCCTTTCAGACTTAACCCCTTCACGTACGGCAACTGCAATGACCCGAAAGCCATCACTATTGAGATTTGCGACCACCTCTTGAAGATCTTGAAGATGCTGCGATGTCAATGGCACTAGTTCATCGTCAACTTGAGCAAATTTACAACAATCAAGCATCTCCTCAACTGCGCCCTTACAAATCAATAGGTCATGTTGATTATTTTTTCGGAGTACTACCGAGAGCCTTCGCCTTTGAAAGTCGAATGGAATTTCATCTATCTTTTGATAACTATTATCGTCATGTAGTTTTTCATGTACGTCAACATGCTTGAGAATGGCAACATCCATCAAGTTCTTTAAGCCCGTCTGGTAATGGCTATTGAGATAGGCGTATTCCAAAACCTGAGCGCTATCATTGCCATAAACATCAATATGTTTTTCTAGGATAATTTCATTTTGCGTGAGCGTACCAGTTTTATCGGTACACAAAATATTCATTGCGCCTAAGTTTTGCACAGCATTTAGACGCTTTACGATGACTTTTTTCTTAGATAAGGAAATAGCTCCTTTAGCCAGATTAACCGTTACCAGCATTGGCAGCATTTCCGGTGCCAGCCCAACGCCAACCGCAATAGCAAACAATGCCGCTTCAAGCCAACTCCCTTTGACGAATCCATTGATTAAAAATACTGCCGGAATCATGAACACCATGATACGAATCATGAGCCATGTAAATTGAGTAATCCCCTGATCAAAACTTGATTTCTTAATCTGCGCGGTTGTCTCTCTGGCAATTTCTCCAAAAAAGCTTGAGTTGCCTGTTTTTAACACCAGAGCATCTCCCATGCCGGATACGACATGACTACCCATATAGGCTAAATTGCTCCAGTCAAAAGACGAAGCTGCACTGCTATCTAAACATATATAGGATTTTTCTGTCGGTAAGGATTCGCCAGTAAGAGAGGCTTGATTGATATACAAGTCTTTACTAGAAATGATTCTGACATCTGCCGGAATTAAATCACCAACCGTTAGTCTTACTATATCTCCAGGAACAACTTGATCAAGATCTACCTCAACCTCTAAACCCGCTCTACAGACTAATACTTTGGTGCTCACCAGAGCTTTTAATTTCTTCGCCGCATTATTAGATTTATATTCTTGGATAAAAGTTAGCGTGGCGGATAAAAAAACCATTAGGGCAATTAATACCGCCCCTCTTGACTCCCCAGTAAAATATGAAGCTAGAGATAAAGTAATTAGCAATATCGAAAGTGGAGAAAAAAATAGGCGCAAAAATCGAATAATGGCCCATTCGCGCTTTTCCATAGCAAGGATGTTTTTTCCGTACTTCTGATAATTGCGCTGCCATTGCTCTAACGACAAGCCTTGTGAAGATGAATTTAAATCTAAATATAGCGATGGCAAATCTCCTAATGCCAGATTCCTTATTTCCGATGCTTTATTTAAATCGAGATTTGTCATGGAACCATTCTATGACAGTAGATCAATGGCAACAAAATTTAAGCGTTCCTTTAAGTAACGCCTATACCAACCTAAACTGCCCGCAGCCCTCGTTCGGCCTGTTTCTTGCTGGGATAATTATCCGTAGCTTTAGCATTAAACTCAATCAGCCTTCTAGTCTTGGCACCTCGCAATTGCTCAATAGTCTGCATTACCCAAAACAGATGTTGTAGAAAATGAATCAAGCACCCATACTTTTGAGCGCTTCCTCTAGATCTGCTTTACCTTCAAAGAGCTTCGCGGCAACAGCAACCATTTGGCTGTCTAACTGCTTTCCAGCTTCAGACTTTATTTGCTCTATCGCAAAAGATAAACCCCGGGCTGGTCTATAAGGGCGATGACTTGCCATAGCCTCGATTGAATCAGCAATTCCAATTAGTTTTGCCTCGGGCAAGATTTGATCACCACTTAATCCAAAAGGATAACCAGAGCCATCTAGACGTTCGTGATGTTGTCGAACAATCATGGCTATAGGGCTAGGAAATTCAATGTCTTTTAAAAGTTCATACCCATGCTCGGGATGCTCTTTCACAATTTTTTCTTCGAACTCAGATAAAGTGGACGGCTTGGTTAGAATTTCTGAAGGTACGGCAATCTTGCCAATATCGTGAATCATTCCCGCCATCCGAAGTCCATGAATCCGATCCTCATCCCACCCCAATTCTTTAGCAATCGCACAAGCAATACGAGCAACTCGCTCTTGATGCCCAGCAGTGTAAGGATCACGCAATTCCATCGACTTAACCAGTGTTTTAATAGTGCCAGTTAAAGCTTTTTTCAGACTCTCAGCCTCTTTTATAGTCCTTCTTTCAGCCTCCTTTCGACTGGTAATATCTCGTACTGTTGCTTGCAGTATTTCTTTACCATCTCGAGTAAATGCAACCAATAAGACTTCCGCAGGAAACTCCGTACCATCAAGCTTGCAATGCATCCATTCAAATAAATTACTTCTATTGGTAAGGGCTTCTTTAATACGCTGGTTTGCCAAGATTACAGAGGCAACTCCATTGGGTTGTACGGCTGGGGAAAATTGTGAGGGATGCTTACCTAAAAAGTCGCTACTTGATGGGCAACCAAACATAGTTAGGGTTGCTTGATTGCATTCAAGAAAGCATTTATCGTCCAACAGCATGATAGCGTCGGGAGACAGTTCAAAAAGTAGCTTGAATTGATTTGCGATTGAATTTAGAGCTTGTTCTGCATGAACAGCTTGAGTGATTTCAGTGAACACATGAAAAAAGGTGGGGGAATTAGTGTCTGGGTCAATTGCTCTAAAGCCAAGGGATAAAAATTCTCTATTACCAATGATGAATTGATCCGAGCTACCTTTACCCTCATGGAGGTGTGTATTCAGATTACAGTTTGATAGCGGCCCATCCCCCTTGGGAAACACCTCCCAATAACGCTTACCAAGGGCCTCGCCTTCCTCAACCCCAGCTTCTTGACAATAAGCAGAATTAACAAAAGTTATTCTGAATTGGGAGTCATGGAAAAAGGCAGGATTTTTCATCTCCTCAACTATCTGCGAGAGAACATCTAGTTTACCGAGCATCGTGTACCTATCTATGTTGGCATTAGGGTTAGTGATAATCACATCCTAAAGTATAGAATCATCTATTGCTTTGATCCTAGCGCATTAGATGTGCTTATTGACTGATTTCTGCAGATTAAACTTAACACTTTTGTTATCTGAGCTTCTCTTATTGGCCGTTTAGAGACTGTTTAACTTAAAACAGGCAAGAATCTAAATGGAAGGTTAAATTTGGCCGAAAAGCAGCCTCCGAACCCTTACATAAACTAACATTATTAGCTAATGACCACTTCAGCCCTTGAATTCAAGGCCATTGGAGACGTTCTGAAGTGCAGATTACTTCTGAACAAAGGCCTAGGCACATTACTTACAACCTAAAAAGAATTAATTTCTTTTTGGCATGAATGTCCAGTTTGGCCTGGTATTTAAACCAGAATCAATGACTACTAAATAACGTCCGGGTGTATTGGTTAGATTTCGATCATGACGTAACACCCAGAAATGACTCCCTTTTTTGATTGCCGCATCATAGTCGGCATCTAATATGCCATAGCGATCGATAAACTCATTCATGCTGGCAGGAATACGAATACAGCCCTTTGATCTTGGAATCCCCAAAAGATTTTCAGCCAAGACGGGGTCGGTAGCATGCATTTGAAGCCTCATTACAGCCATCCGTTGATCACCCCACCCTCGAGGTTCATTAACCCAACCAAAATCATAGACTCGCATTCCTTTAATGCCATACCCCCTAAAACCCAATTCATTCTTAGTGCCCTCAGACCGAAAATCGAGATTATCAAGAGAGTGGGTGAATACCCCCAAGGGCGTTAAGAAATGATCAAAAGTTCCAGGCATTCCAGTTGAAATGGGGGTGGCTCCAATCAACTTCCACCCATTATTTAAATCTCCCCAAAAAATCATTCCCACCTGAACATTCGGATTGCGATCAACCAGAATGACGTACTGTGAAGAATTTAGCTGAATACTTGAATTGTGCAAACTCTCCTTAAGATCTTTGGCATAAGCAATAATGACTTCTGGAGGAGGCTGTAATTTTGGTGAAACTGATTCTTGAAACTCCACGGCTAAATCAGCCTGGTTTATTGGTGCAGCATTTACACAAACTAAAAAACTACTACATAGAAAAAACAAAAGTATGTGTTTATATTTAGGCATGTTCTATTTTGGTGTAATCAAGGATCAATTTCTATGTAGTTACTATTTGCTGCATAACAGCCCTTGAATTTATTAAAACTAGATAGGCGCTACATATCAACATTTTAATTAACCCTACTTTACTCGGCACTTTCTCTTAAGAGCTCAATGACTTTTTGATCATCTACTTGATCAAAATATTGGTAGAACTGGCCAACAGCCTGAAAATCATCACTTGGATTTAAACAGATTACCTCATCACAATACACAGCTAATTTCGGCACTACTTCACTAGGCGCAACAGGTATGGCACAAATGAGTTTTAGAGGATTCATTTGTCTTATACTTCTTAAGGCCGCAATCATGGTTGCGCCAGTTGCTAAACCATCATCCACCACAATAACCACCCTGTCTGCGGGCGAGATAGATTTGATAACCTTGTCATATTGAAGTCTTCGACGATGAATGAGTTCAAGTTGCTCAGAAATTTCTTGGGAAAGATACTCATCATTAGCCCCCGCACTGTGAGCAAATGGTGAAATAAAAAACTGGCCTGATTCTGCAACCGCTCCTACAGCAAACTCGGGGTTCATGGGGGCACCAAGTTTACGCACCAGCACAACATCTAATTGCCCGCAAAGCTTTTTAGCAATCACCGCTCCCAAAGGAACTCCACCTCTCGGAATAGCCAGAACCAAGGGCTTTTGACCCAAATATTGCTTTAAGTGAGAAGCCAATAACAAGGCTGCCTGAGTACGATTTTCAAAGAACATGATGCACTTAGGAATGTCTTTCTAGACTCAACTGAAGAAGGTCGATTTCAAAAGTCGGCTCATAAGGGGGTATATGACACTCCACCACGTCTTCTGGTGCAATTTGGAGTTCAACACCAACAATGTCAGCCTTAATGGGAATGGTATTAATCTTTCTATCTACTAAACAAGCTACCCGAATTTGCGCAGGATTTTTTTGATTGAAATACTCCACTACCCGCAATAAGGAATGGCCAGTATATAAAACATCATCTACGATGAGCAGGGTATACCCAGTCAAATCTACGGCGACAACTTGCTGATTGTCTTGTAATTGTGTTTTTGGATACAAAAGCGTTAAATCATCCGCATAGCGCTTAACCGATAAATCAAGTCGCAAAGGTTTTGAAAATCCATGTCGACTCACCAATAGATCGGTTAATTTATCTGCTAAGGGAGCGCCACGCCGCAAGATGCCGATAATAGCGACTCTAGGGCTTCCATAGAGTAGTGCTGCAGCTTGCTGGGCCATGCGAGCCATAACCGCATCCATCTGTGCAGCGTTATAGAGGCAAGCCCTATTTCCGCGTGGCAAATCTTCCATGCTAGATACTCCAAAAGATTATTACATTTAATAAAAAAACTAAAATTAAACTAAGGGCAATTAGAGGTGCCAAGAAATGCTTCTGCAATCAGGGGCAATACACTCACGGCATTAGATGCATGTGAGATGCAATCAGTGCTCCAAATTTCGCTTACTCCAGCAGCTTTTATTAGGTCGAGAGCATTGCTATCAAATAATGCATGAGTCACAGCAACATCCACTGTTTTTGCACCCGCGGTTAATAGAAGTCTTGTAGCAGCGGCTAAAGTATTCCCGCTGCTAGCGATATCATCCAATAAAACTACAGATCGACCAAAAAAATTGACTGATGGCAGGGTAATCTCAACCTGTCGATCCCCATATCGTAATTTATGCGCCACCGCATAATCCAAGTGATGCTTTAGTGCAGCTTGAGCTACCCACTGCTCAGACTCCCCATCGGGGCCTATTAAAAATGGGTTCGCCCGCCTACTGATCGCAAGCTCGCCTAACAACGGTGCAGCACTCAAAGTTATCGCCCTTCTAACAGGGATAGCTTCTTCAAGCTTAGATACACGATGCAAGTGGGGATCTACGGTAATCACAGCATCAAATAAAGAGGCCAATAGATCTCCAATAATTTTTTGACTAACCACTTCACCCGGAACAAAAGCAATATCTTGGCGCATGTAGGCTAAATAGGGGGCGATTAGAGTAAGGTGCATGACGCCTAATTGTCTTGCAGCCCGCGCGGCAAACAATAACTCAATAAGCTTTTCATTAGGATGATCTAAAGTATGAAATATCACGGCACGCAAAGGCAATGCTGGCGGCAATTGCAACTTAAACTCACCATCAGGAAAATCATGTCGCATTATTAAGTACGCAGTTGACCCAATGAGCTTGGCTAAATCTTGAGCAAATTGCTCTTCCGCCTTGAAATAGAGCAGCGCACTATTACCCATTAGAACTCGACAAAAACATGGGCTATTTCCTCGGCATTGCCTATCCTAAAACCATTGGATTTAGCACAAAGCTCTTTTGCAAAAACCATGTCGGCCTCAATTTCAGCATAAATTCGATACAAAATATCACCAGCATTAACCTTGTCACCTATCTTATGAAATAAATCGACACCAGCTCCATGTACCTTAGGGGCGCCAGCTAAGCGAGCAATTCTGGCAATTTGGACGTTATCAATAGCCGCAACTACCCCGGCACTTGATGTAACTACTTCAAAAATAAGTGAGCCAAGCGGGGGATTTTTATAATCAAAATGAAATGAACCTTGCGCCTCAATAATGGCATTCATCTTTGCTAAGGCTCTGCCAGAATCCAAAATATCTCGTGCAATCGTAAAGCCATCACCACCGCGCACATCAGGATCTCGCTCAATCAGGCGGCCAGCTAAACGCAAAGCCTTTTGTCGCAAATCATCGGGCGCCAAAGGATCGCTTTCCAATACTCGCATGACATCACGTGCCTCAAGTGCCGGCCCAATACCAAAACCAATAGGTTGCCGTCCATCAGTGATAACTACATCCAAGGATAAATTGAGCCTTGAAGCGACATACTCAAATAAGCGCCTTAAATTTTGCGCCTCTGGCATAGAGCGCACTTTAGCGCTTGGGCCGATTGGAATGTCTAACAGCAAGTGAGAGGATCCTGCGGCAATTTTTTTAGAGAGAATTGATGCAACCATTTGCGCTGGCGAATCTAACGAAAGGGGTCGCTCAACAGAGATTAAAACATCGTCGGCCGGCGAAAGATCTGATGCCCCTCCCCAAACTAAACAAGCATGATGCTTAAGAGCAATTGCCAGCAATTCCTCATAAGGCAAATCTACCTTAGCCAATACTTCCATCGTATCGGCAGTACCTGCTGGTGAGGTAATGGCGCGAGATGAAGTTTTGGGGCACAACATGCCATGAGCTGCAACGATGGGAACAACTAACATTGATGTCCGATTGCCTGGAATGCCGCCAATGCAATGCTTATCAACTACTAAAGGCTCCCTCCATTCAAGTCGACGACCACAGTTGATCATCGCCTCAGTCAAGAAATATACCTCTTCACGATCCATCTCACCCCGATTGGTGGCTACTACAAATGCAGTTAACTCAATCTTTGAATAATGGTGCTGTGAAATATCCTTAACTATACTAAAAAAGTCATCTTTTCCTAAGCGCTCACCATTCATCTTGCGAAAGAGTGCCCCCATGGATATGGGTGGTTCTGCCTGGGAAACAAAGGCTCGGTTACCATCCTTTGCACCCAACTGCTTGAAAGCATCTTCAGAGAGGCCAATTTCGTTGCAGCCCACAATAGAAAAATCATCGACAACATTTAAAGTCGCCAGAATCTGACTACCATTAGCCTTGATCGAGATTTTAGACAGGGCCTGAAAGCCCTCGGCACGATACGCGGCGCAATCACGATGTAGATATGCGACGTTTTCCCGATAAGTATCAATGGCCACTCGGCGCAACAACAAATGTGTTGAACTGACTTCCTCGTGATTAGAGTTTAAAGGCACCGATGTATTTGTCTGCTTCATACCCATACTCTAAGCCAAAAGATACCAATTAATTTATCCATTTGAATTGGGGCTATAGACCTACAGGATAGGTTTCAGGCGCCTCACCATCAACCCAATGGCCCGTTATTTCGAGAGGTCTAAGCGCATGGGTTTTATCGATATGAATAATGGCATCAAATTGGGCAACGATGTTTGCATGAAAGTAATGGCTTTGACGCTCCGTATGAGGCGCATAAATGACGCCAATCGCCCGCTCCAAGCTTTTCTCAAAAGATAAAGTTTCCTGCAAGAGGCAATTTTTCTTAATTGGCAAAAAGAATTTATCGATACCTGTCTGGTGAAAATAATCTTCATAACTCCCATGCAAAGCAGGACGAACATTTTTATGCTGGGCTGGCATACCCCAATCTGATGCTGCCGTAACTGATCCATGGTAAGTAGTAAATCCCAACAAAAATACTTCCTTTCCATAAGCCTGGCGCATGAGTTGACCTACATTTAATTCGCCCTGCTGTCCCATTTCGGTAGCACGGGCATCCCCCAAGTGGGAGTTATGAGCCCAAACTACAATTTTTGCAGGTGTATTGTGTTTTTGAGAAATATGCTTATCTAAATTTTGCAATATTTCCATCATATGTTTATCGCGCATATTCCAGGATGAAACACGGTGATTCAGCATATTTCGATAATATTCTTCGGCATTTTTAACTAACCGAGCGTTCTGTTGAGCATAAAAGAGTGCATCAGTAGCCTCTGATCCATCATGCTCTAAATATTTTTGTGTCTTTTTATATATTTCCAGCAATTGATCTACCACTGCGTTTTCACACGTTTCTGATATGCCCTTCATGCCAATGGCGTATCCATAGAGTTGGCTATCCCTCTCAAACCGATCAAAACAAGCGTAGCGCGCTCTCGCATCAGCCGCCGCTGAAGAATCTACACTATCCAA
>Ga0075464_10001343_pt1 | contig 11038 bp, 10 predicted proteins | sample DEB19_08_DNA_5_FD_75068 | JGI IMG/M metagenome (GOLD analysis project Ga0075464, IMG submission 75068) | Aqueous microbial communities from the Delaware River and Bay under freshwater to marine salinity gradient to study organic matter... | ecosystem: Environmental > Aquatic > Marine > Coastal ...
CAATCCCCTTCACCTCGGCCGTGCCGAGCTTCGCCTTCGTCTGTCCTTCGAACTGCGGATCAACAAGCTTGACGGAGATAACAGCGGTGAGACCTTCGCGCACATCTTCACCGGTGAGGTTCGGGTCGTTGTCTTTGATCGCGCCATTCTTGCGGCCCCAGTCGTTCAGCGAACTGGTGAGCGCGGCGCGGAAGCCGGTGACGTGTGTTCCGCCATCAACAGTGTTGATGTTGTTTGCGAATGCGAGCAGCGTCTCAGACCAAGAGTCGCCCTGGTACTGGAATGCAACCTCAACACTTGTCGTTCCGTCAACACGCTCCAAATAGACTGGGCGCTCATGTGTCACCTTACGCTTGCGATTCAAGTGACGAACGAATGAGACGATGCCGCCCTGGAAGTAGAAGGTTGCTTCGCGATCTGCGCGATCATCAATCAGCGTGAGCCAGAGGCCCTTGTTGAGATATGCAGATTCGCGCAAGCGATTAGAGAGCGTCTCAAATGAATATTCTGTCGACGAGAAGACTTCTGGGTCTGGCAAGAAGACGGTGCGCGTTCCACGTCGCGCATGTGCCGGTCCAACTTTTGTCACCTTCATCTTCGGCTTGCCGCGTTCGTACTCTTGCGCCCAGATAAATCCATCACGCGAAGATTCAACGCGCAGCTTTACACTCAGTGCATTAACAACGGAGACACCAACGCCGTGCAGCCCACCAGAAACTTTGTATCCGTCGCCGCCGAACTTTCCTCCGGCATGCAACACGGTGTGCACTACTTCAAGTGCATCCTTACCAGTTGAATGTTTTCCAACTGGAACACCGCGACCGTCATCGGTAACTTCAATGGAGTTGTCTTTATGAATGCGTACAACGATGCGCGTGGCGTGTCCCGCCATCGCTTCGTCAACGGAGTTGTCGACGACTTCGTAGACAAGGTGGTGAAGGCCGCGCTCATCGGTTGAGCCGATGTACATGCCTGGGCGCTTGCGGACCGCCTCCAGTCCTTCAAGGACCTGGATGCTTGATGCGCCGTAGTCGCCACCCTTCTTCGCCGCCTTTGGGGCAGATTTCTCCGAAGAACTGGGTTTTTCTGATTTCTTGGCGACCGCAGATCCGCTTTTTTGACCCGCCACTAGCTTTCCCCCTTGATCTGGTCGACCAGCCTGGTCAACTCTTCCGCCGAGTAGTACTCAATCACGATCTGACCCCCCGCTCCGGCCGGTTTAATCCGCACCGGCGTGCCGAGCGCCTGTTCAAGTGACCGCTGAACCGCCGTGAGCTCCGCCCCTGAGGCCGTTCCACGCTCTTTCTTGGGGGTAATTGTACCCCGACCCGCTTCGCGGATGGTTGAGGCGGCCGCCTCGGCACCGCGTACCGTCACTCCGTCGCGCACAAAGCTGCGGGCGAGCCAGGCCTGCTCACTCTCTGGGAGCCCAACGAGCGCCCGCGCATGCCCTTCACTTAGGCGACCGGCGGTAACCTCCTCCTGGACGCCCGCGGCGAGGTCAAGGAGGCGCATCGTATTTGCAACCGTCGCGCGTGCCTTCCCCGCCACGCTGGCGATCTGCTCCTGGGTCATGCCGAACTCGTCGGCGAGGCGGCGGTAGGCCTGCGCCGTTTCAATCGGGGAGAGGTCGCTGCGCTGCACGTTTTCGATCAGCGCGAGCTCAAGGCGTGACTGATTGTTGACTGTACGGACAACGGCGGGGATCGTGGTGCGGCCGGCGAGCTTTGAGGCACGGAGGCGTCGCTCCCCAGCGATCAGCGTGAAGCCATTTGCCCCCTCTTCAACAAGGATCGGCTGGATGACGCCGTGCTCACGGATGCTCTCTGCGAGCTGCTCGAGCTCAGTCTGGTTGAAGGTGCTGCGCGGCTGGTAGGCGTTCGCTTTGATCTTGCTGATCGGAATCTCCAGCGCTCCTGCACGGACGGCCCCAGCGGCGCTCGCCGCCTCAGGAATCAGTGCCCCAAGGCCTCGTCCCAGGCCCGTTACCTTCTTCACCACGATCGAACCCCCCTCTCCCTCATGCCGCACTCCCAAAGACGCGGCTCGCGAACTCGTTCGCCGCCTGAGCATACGATTCAGCTCCAGAGCTCCCGGGTGCGTAGCTACGAATTGAGATGCCGTGGCTTGGCGCCTCTGCGAGGCGCACCGAGCGCGGCACCCGAGCGCGGTAGACGAGGTCGCCGAAGTGGCTCTCCACCTCACGCACCACGTCGCCACCAAGTTTCGTGCGTGGATCGAGCATGGTCAAGAGGAAGCCGTTCACCTGAAGGTCAGGGTTGAGCCGGTCACGCACGAGGCGAATCGTCGCCATCAGCTGCGAGAGGCCCTCAAGGGCGTAGTACTCGCACTGCACCGGCACGAGCACGGAATCCGCCACCGCAAAGGCGCTAATCGTGACGAGCCCAAGGGAGGGAGGTGTGTCCACGAGCACAACTTCGGCGTCTCCGGCAAGGCGGAGGCCGGCGGCGAGTTGCCGCTCACCGCTCTCGTCGCCCGCGGCGAGCTCAACATCGATCCCTGCAAGGTCTGCCGAGCCAGGGATCAGGCTCAGGTTCGGCACGGAGGTCGGCTGAGCGAGCTCGTGTGCAGGGCGACGCCCGACGAGGAGGTCATACGCGGTGGGTGCGCCTGGCGCTGTAACAAAGCCAAGGCCGCTGGTGAGGTTGCGCTGTGGGTCAAGGTCAACCACGAGGACTTTATGCCCGGCATGGGCAAGCTCTGCCGCCAGGTTGAGCACGGTCGTGGTCTTCCCAACGCCGCCTTTCTGGTTCGCGCAGACAATGACCTGTGCTCGGCCGAGGTTTCTTGGCGCTACGACCTCTCCCACAGGGAGAGTGTAGCAGGAGGGGCTTCCTTCGCCCGCCTTCGCGTTTCACGTGGAACAGGAGTATCCTCTCCGCATGATGAACCGGCGCACGCTCCTCCTGCTCGCGATCGCCCTTGCTGCCCTGATCCAGGCACGCCTCCTCCCTGAAGTCGGCCTTGAGACCGTCTTCAGCCTCCCCCTCTTCGTCCTCCTCATGCTCAGCTCTGTACGTCGGCGAAGCACCCTCATTCTGGGTGCATTTATCGCCGGGTTCCTCATCGACACCCTCCTCTGGCGACCCCTTGGGCAGACTGCGCTCGCGTTGAGCGCGGCGGTGCTTATGGCAGCCGCTGTTCGAGGGAGTGGGGATGCTGGCTGGGCACGCCGCAGCGTGGCCGCCATCGCCGGGTACGCGGCCGCAGCGGCCGTTCTGATCCTGAGCAGCAGCCTCCTGGGGACCGGCACCACCGCGGCAGGGCCTGGGGGGCCAGAGCGCCTTGCGATCAACGCCGCCCTCCTCGTCTTCGGCAGCGTGGTCGGAGCGCGACGACGCGCGCAACAGCTGCGCGAACGGCCGCTTGACGATCGCCTCAGTTAAGTATGAGTAGTACTCAGATATACAAGCGACCGTTGCGATATCTCGTGGCGGCCGTATTCACCGCGTTGCTTAGCGGCCTTCTCAGTGCGCGACTTATCGCGGTCGAGGTCGGCGGCGGTGGCGCATCGTCGCGTGACTTCAACACACTCGCCGACGGACACCGCGTGATTGAAGAGGTCATTGCACCACCACGTGGATTGATTCTTGATCGCACCGGGCGCATCCTCGCGGAAAACATCGCAACGTACGCCGTACAAATTCGTCCGGGCGATTTGCCACTCACCATTCGTCCACAGGTGGTGAAGACACTCGGTGAGATTCTGCAGATTGATCCCGTAAAGATCACCATGACACTTGATCGCGCAACCGGATCAATCTGGGAGCCAGTTCGAATCGCCAGTGTGGTTGATGAACGCGTCACGAGATTTATTGAAGAAGAGAGCGCAGCACTTCCTGGTGTTGAGGTGATCTTTGAACCGCGGCGACAGTATCCATATGGTGAGCTGATCAGTCAGGTCATTGGCTATGTTGGGCGCATTGATGCGTTGGAGCTCAGCGCACTCTCAAGTGCCGGATACAACGAACTTGATTACATCGGACGCGCTGGTGTTGAACAGAGTTACGAAGAGGCGCTGCGCGGCGAGCCGGGTATTCGGCAGGTTGAGATTGATGTGCAAGGACGCATCGTCCGAGAACTCGGTGTGACGAAGACACCGATCGCCGGGAAAAGCGTGGTGCTCACCATTGACATTGCTGCGCAACAGCGCGCATTTGATGCCCTCGCGTGGGGAGTAAAAGCTGCGGGAAATAAAGAAGGCGTTGTGACGAGTGTCAACCCGCAGAACGGGGAGATCATTGCGATGGCCTCACTCCCAACATATGACAACAACCTCTTCGCGTCAGGGATCACCACGGCGCAGTATCAGAAGTATCTGAACAACAAGAACGCGCCACTCCTCAACCATGCGGTTGGTTCACACTTCCCGCCCGGAAGTACTTACAAACTCGTGACCTACTCCTGCGCGCTGGAGAACCGCGTCGTTGGTGTTGATGAGACGCTCGTTACGCCCGCATACCTTGAAGTTGGTGGGCAGAAGTTTTACGAGTGGAATCGCGCAGGGTTTGGGCGACGACTCACGCCAGCGCAGGGCTTCTCGTACAGCTCAGCGGTAATCACATATCAACTCGCACAACGGCTGAAGATTGATCGTCTTGCAGCGTGTGGTCGAGCATGGGGATTCGGTGAGCCAACGGGGATCGATCTGCCGACAGAGATTGGAGGCGTAGTGCCAGATCAGAACTGGGCGCGCACCACGATTAGCCGCACCCTCTATGACGGCGAGGTGCTGCAATCTGCGCTCGGCCAGGGGTACGACTTGGCAACACCACTCCAGGTGATGAACTCATTCGCCGCGCTCGCCAACGGTGGGACGCTCTGGCAGCCACATGTGGTGTTGGAGCTGCGCAACCCAGACGGCACGCTGGCTGAGACGATTACGCCAGTAGAGAAGGGGCGCGTTGGAATGCGTGCCGCAACACTGGCGGAGATGCGTCGCGCTGCGCGACTCGTGGTAGCGAACAGCGCAATGACGCGCAACCTCGGCCAGATTCCGCTCAACCTCACCGGTAAGACGGGCACCGCCGAGTACGGCGTACGTGACAAGCAGGGGCGACTCCCGTATCACAACTGGATCTCTGGCTTTGTTGCACCAACGGACGACTGGAGTAAGACAGACGCCGATTTCGCATACGTGGTCTTCATGCACGGATCAAACACCGCAGGGAACGCTGCCATTGAGGTGCTGAAGCGCTACTTGCAGTTGCAGTACGACTTAAAGCGCGACTATCGCATCCCTGGTTCGATGTCGATTGGAAACTACTATGGCGAATAGCGCACGCGATCAGCGCGAAGGGCGAGGAGGCTACTGATGGGTCTTGGATCGCCAATCACACGAGGGCCGTTTGGTGCGGCGGGCTGGGTTGGCAGCATCGTGCGCCGCATGGACTGGCTCTCCACTGCTGCTATTGGACTTCTCATGATCTGCGGACTCGGCATGGCGTGGATCAACGCCCGAAGTTATGGACAGGAGCTCTTTGATCTTTCATCAATCTTCTTGCGATCCATCATTTGGCTCTCACTCTCAGTCGCTACATTCTCCATCGTCACCGCGATTAACTGGCGCTGGATTCGCACGTTCGCATGGCCACTCTACGGTGCGAACCTTCTCCTGCTTATCGCAACGCTCATCTTTGGCCAAGACTCTGGCGGTAACTCGCGCGCAATCGCTGTGTTTGGCATCGCAATCCAATCGAGCGAGATTGCAAAGATCTTGACGCTTGTTGCACTCGCCACCGTCTTGACGCGTGAAAGTGCAGAGGCCGACACGCTCTCCAACACACTGCTCGGCAGCCTCGTGGTTGCGCCACCTTTTATCCTTGTTGCAATCCAACCAGACGCTGGGACGGCGCTGATCATTGCCGCCGCGCTCTTTGGCGGCCTGCTCCTCTCTGGCGCCGCAACGCGCTGGATTGCTGGGCTTGCAGGTCTCGGCGTCCTGCTCCTTCCACTCATTTGGGCCTTCTTGATCGCCGATTATCAGAAGGAGCGGTTGATTGCCTTTATTGATCCAAACGCTGATCCAGCCGGACCGAAGTACCAGCTGGAGCAGGCACTCACAGCGATTCGCAGTGGTGGCCTCTTCGGTATTGGGTTTGATGGGACGGGCGGAATTAATCCGCTGCCGGTGCAAGAGAGTGACTTCGTCTTTGCGGCGCTCGTTCGAAGCTTCGGGTTAGTCGGCGGCCTTCTTGTCATCGGCCTTATTGGACTGCTCGTTGCACGACTGATCTGGCACGCCTGGGAGTCACCGGACAGCTTCGGCACAGTGCTCGGCGGTGGGCTCGCCGCGATCATCCTCTTCCAGGGCGGGGTCAACATCGCGATGAACCTTGGAGCCGCCCCTATTACGGGGATCCCGCTCCCATTTGTTAGCTACGGCGGGGCCTCCGCCATCTCGCTCGCCTTCGGCCTTGGCCTCGTGCAAAGCCACCGGGTCCACCAGGGGGGCGGCGCCTAGCCTGACTCGCGGCGCCTAGCCTCCCGCACGCCTGAGCACGGCTGCGGTTGACGCGGGTGCGAGGGTGCGCCTAGACTCTCCCTCCCGCGCCTGACCTCTCCGTCAGCCTGCGGATCGCGGCGAAGCCGCTCGGAAACACAGGGTAATAAGAAGGGTGAACGAAGCATGTACGCAGTCATCGAAACAGGTGGGAAGCAGTATCGCGTGGAGCTCGGCAGCGAGCTGCATGTTGAGTTGCTTGACGCTACCCCAGGTAGCGAGGTCACCTTCGATCGCGTGCTCCTTGTTCGCACCGCAACCTCTACTGAGGTTGGTACGCCCGTTGTGAGCGGCGCAAAGGTCACCGCACTTGTGGTTGGCCAGGAGCGCGGCGTAAAGACGATCAGCTTTAAGTATCGACCGAAGGCGCGTAGCCGCATCACTAAGGGGCATCGCCAGGAGCTTCACCTTATTAAGGTCACCGAAGTTGCGGTGAATGGCACCAGCGCGAAGGCGCTCTGGGAGGCCGGCGCAGCTGATCGCGAGAAGGTGAAGGCCGCAGCAGTGAAGGCCGCCGCAGAGCGCGCGCAGGCTGACGCCGCACTCGCCGAGAAGCTGAAGGTTGCAGCACCGGTTGAGAAGAGCGACGCGAAGGCTGCAGCAAAGCCTGCCGCAAAGAGCGCAGCGAAGTCGGCGGCGAAGTCCACCACGAAGCCAGCAGCGAAGAAGTCGGCGGCGAAGAAGCCAGCCGACGCTGAATAAGTAACGAGTCAAGGAGGACGTCATGGCACATAAGAAGGCAGGATCAAGCAGCCGCAACGGACGCGACAGCGCTGGTCAGCGCCTTGGCGTGAAGGTTGGCGACGGCGAGTTCATCAACGCAGGCGGCATTATCGTGCGCCAGCGCGGAACGCAGTTTGCGGCCGGACGTGGCGTTGGCCTTGGGAGCGACTACACCATCTACGCAACCGTTACAGGTCGCGTGAAGTTTGACTACGCGTCGCGCTTGAAGAAGCGCGTCAACGTGGTTGCTTCCGCGCCGGACGCCTAGAGAGTCGCTGATGAAGCCAGAGATTCATCCAAAGTACGGCGAGATCCAGATCACGTGTCTGGCATGCAGCACCAAGTTCACCGTTGGCTCAACGCGCGCCGGCGAGATGAAGACCGAAGTCTGCTCGAACTGCCACCCGTTCTTTACGGGGAAGCAGATCTTGCTGGACACCGCAGGTCAGGTGGAGCGATTCCAGAAGCGCCTCGGGCGCTCGCGCTGATCTCCGTGCGACGCCACTGTGGCGTCGTTGTGCGACGCGCATCACACCTTCTCGCGTTTGGGCTCGCAAACCTTGCCGCCCCTGCGCGCAGCGTGGCCTACGGCGGACAGGCGCTCGTTGACGGAATCTTGATGCGTGGGCCGGCGCATATCGGCGTGGCGATTCGTGTCCCAGACGGAAGCATCCTCACCACCACCGAACCGCTGCCGAACGGCGCACTGCGAAAGCGCGCCGCAAAACTTCCGATCGCACGCGGCGTTGTGATCCTTGTTGAGACACTCGTTCTTGGGAGCCGCTGGCTTCTGCGTAGTGCCGAGCTCTCTTCGGGCCAGGCGTCGGTTGGCACAACTTCGTCGCGTGGTGATCGCGCACTCTCTGCGGTGACCGTTGTCCTCACGCTCGTCTTTGTCATGGCGCTCTTCAACATCATCCCAGCGGTGACCGCGTCGCTTCTCTTGCGCGCGCTCTCCATCGACTCACTTCTCGCAGAACGCTTGTTGGACGGCATCTTGCAGATCGTGATCTTGATCGCGTATCTCTCGCTCGCGGGGCGCAGTCGCGACATTGATCGCACCTATCGCTATCACGGCGCGGAGCACCGTGCGATCCATGCGTTAGAGAACGGTGACAGGTTGACGCGCGCCGATCTTGCGCGCTGGCCAACCGCGCACCCACGCTGCGGCACCGAGTTTCTTGTTGTTGTCATTTTGGTGAGCCTCGTCGCCTTCACAACACTCGGCCGTCTCGACCCACTCGCAACGGTGGTGAGCCGCATCTTCGGCATCCCACTTGTTGCGGGCCTCGCCTACGAAATTCTTCGCCTCCTCGGGAAGTACCGAACCAATCCGATCGCTCGCGCACTCGCCGCACCAGGGCTTGCGGTGCAGCGCATCACCACACGACTCCCAGATGACGAGATGCATGACGTGGCGATTGCGGCACTCACTGTTGCCGTAGAGGCGGGTGGCGAGAGCGTCCCGGCTGGGTCAGAGCGACCAGCATGGGGAGCCTTGCAGCACGAGGCGGCAACTCATGGCTGAGCTTGCGCAACTTGAGGCACGCCTCGCGATCGCGCTCCGCACCCGCGCCGAACTAGAGGCGCAGCTGACGCAGCCAGAGGTGCTCGCCGATCACACAGCACTCGCACGAATCGGTCGCGAACTGTCGCGTACTGCACCGCTCGCTGAAGCTGCGGCAACGCTGAGCTCCGCGCGCGCGCGAACCAGCGATGCGAAGGCGATGGAGCTTGACCCTGGCGCGGATGCTGAGATGCGCACCCTCGCTGCCGCGGAGCGGGCCGCCGCTGAGGCGATCGAGCGCGACCTGATTGAACGCCTCCCCGCACTGCTACTTGACCCCGATCCAAACGACGGGAAGGACGTGCTGATTGAGGTGCGTCCTGCGGCGGGTGGTGACGAGGCGGGAATCTTCGCTGGCGAACTCTTCCGCGGCTATCTCCGCTACGCGGAGCGGCGCGGCTGGAAGGTTGAGGTGGACGGCTTGAGTGAAACGGCGCTCGGCGGAGTGCGCGAAGCGATGGCTGAAGTGAGCGGACCAGGCGCATGGGCCGCCTTCAAGTGGGAGGCGGGGGTGCATCGCATTCAACGCGTCCCCGCAACCGAATCTTCCGGGCGCATCCATACCAGCACCGCAACGGTGGTGGTCCTCCCCGTTGCGGAGGCGGTCGACTTTGTGATTCCTGAAGGTGACATTCGTATTGATGTGAAGCGCGCCTCCGGACACGGCGGACAAGGGGTCAACACTACTGACTCTGCGGTGCGCATCACGCACATCCCGAGCGGCACGGTGGTGGAGATGCAAGATGAGCGCAGCCAGCTGCGTAATAAAGAGAAGGGGATGGCGATCTTGCGCAGCCGCCTCCTCGCCGCCGAAGAGGAGCGAAAGCGCAGCGCGAACTCCGTAGCGCGAAAGGCGTTGATTGGCACTGGCGACCGGAGTGAAAAGATTCGCACCTACAACGGTCCGCAGAACCGCGTCACGGATCATCGCATCGGACTCGATAAGTTTGACGTTGACGGCGTGTTGAGTGGTGACTTCGCCATATTTCATGATGCGCTCGCTGCGGCCGAACAGGCTGAGCGACTCGCGGGCGACTGATTCACAAGGCTGCTGACGATGAGCGAAGAGACGCTGAGCGGAGAAGCGCAAGGTGAGCAACTCATCACCCGCGAAGCGGATGGCCCAACACTGCTGCGCACCGCAGCGGCATCACTAGAGATCGCTGGGAGCTCTACGCCACGCTTGGATGCAGAGCTACTCCTTGCCGCACTTCTTGGAACACGCGTCACAACGCTGCGCACCGCCGTTGCGGCGGGCTTCCCACTTCCGCTTCCGCAAAGCTCAGGACTTCCAGAGCCTGAGCCACTCAGGGAGCGACACGCTGCACTCGCCGAAACGTTGCAGATTGCGCGCGCCGCACTCGCCGCTGGCGACGCACCCGCCGCACTCGCCGCGTTGGTGAGCGAGCGAGCGAAGGGCCGACCGATCAGCCACCTCACCGGCACGCGCGGTTTCCGTGCGCTCGAACTTCTCGTCACCCCCGATGTGCTCGACCCGCGACCGGAGACAGAGCTCGTTGTAGAGACGGCGCTCGCGTACCTCGCCGATCGCGTCGCGGCGGCGCGCGCGCTCGGTCGCGCACCACAACCGCTGAACGCGGCGGAGATTGGCACGGGGAGTGGCGCCATTGCCATCGCTATTGCATCAGAGTCTCCGGCGCCGCTCCGACTCACCGCAACTGATCTCTCTGGCGATGCGCTCGCCGTTGCGCGCGCCAACGCCCTACGCGCCGGCGTTGCTTCGCGCATCACCTTCCTGCACGGCGATCTCGCCGAACCACTCCTCGCTGCGCGCGCCCCAGGCGATCCCGCGCACCTTGATCTCCTCCTCGCCAACCTCCCTTATGTGCCGAGCGACGAGGTGGATGCGGCGCGCAGCGCGATCGGTTTCCAGCGCGGTACAGAGAGCGAGCCAACGCCGAGAGACCTCTCGCAGATCTCCATTGCCGCCGAGCCGCGTCTTGCGTTGGACGGCGGGAGCGACGGCCTTGAGTGCATTCGTCGCCTGATCGCCGAGCTGCCGCGCCTTCTGCGCCCAGGCGCCGCAGCGATCTTGGAGTTTGGCGACGGTCAGGCGGACGCCGTGAGCGCGCTTGTTGGTGGGCTCGGCCTTGGTTGGCGCGTCAGCATCCGTGGCGATCTCTCCGGGCGCGCGCGCGTCGCGGAGATTCGTCGCAGCGGATAGGTTAGTCATATGAGTGACACGCCAATCAAGCTGCTCGTGA
>Ga0075464_10001344_pt1 | contig 11037 bp, 10 predicted proteins | sample DEB19_08_DNA_5_FD_75068 | JGI IMG/M metagenome (GOLD analysis project Ga0075464, IMG submission 75068) | Aqueous microbial communities from the Delaware River and Bay under freshwater to marine salinity gradient to study organic matter... | ecosystem: Environmental > Aquatic > Marine > Coastal ...
CACGATGGACTTGACTGCAACTATATTGGATATTGCTGGTGCGTCGATTGATCCAGATTTTCCTCTGGATGGAATATCTATGCTCCCCATTTTAAAAAGTACTACCCACCGATTTGAAAGACCGCTTTATTGGCGGATGAATTATCGAGGACAGCGCGCTTATCGTTTGGATGAATGGAAGTATCTTAAGGTCGATGAAAATGAGTACCTTTTTAATATTGGCGCTGATGAGCGCGAGCGGGCAAACTTAGCGGAGTATTTCCCCGCGACATTAACGTCAATGCGAGAATCTTGGTTACATTGGAATTTAACGATGCCAGAAATTCCGCAGGGCGCTAATATTAGCGTCGGTTATTCAATTCAAAATATGCCACAAAGATAGGTGATCACTTGGAACAAAAACTCAAAATAATTCTTTCCTGTATTTTTATTTTATTTAGTTCGTACAGTACGGCGCAGTCGCCCCAGTCTTACCCAAATCGGCCGGTTAAATTCATTGTGCCCCTAACGCCTGGTTCTGGGGTTGATATAGTGGCGCGGATTGTGGCTAAGAATTTAAGTGAAACTTGGAAGCAGCCGGTAGTGGTAGAAAATCGCCCTGGAGCAGGGGGTTTAATTGGAACGGGCGCAGTAGTGAATGCCGAACCTGATGGCTATACGCTTTTAGTTCAGTCAGCTTCTTATGCAGCTAACCCAGCAATTTATAAAAAATTACCCTACGATCCATTAAAAGAGCTTGTTGATATTAATATTTTAGGAATCACACCTTATTTAATGTCCACCTCGCCCAGTGGACCGTATCAATCTCTTAAGGATTTGGTCTTGGCAGCTAAAGCCAAGCCAGGAGAGATTCCATTTGCATCGGCAGGCATTGGCAGCTCAACCCATTTAGCGGCAGAATATTTCAATCAAATTGCTGGTATTAAAATGGTTCATGTGCCCTATAAGGGTGGGCCAGATGCAATGCAAGATCTCATGAGTAATCGGGTTGCCTTTTTTATGATTGCTTTTGATACCGCTATTACACAAGTTAACGCTGGAAAATTAAAGGCCCTCGGCGTCACTACGCAAACTCGTTCTGAGGCTGCTCCCAATATTCCAACGATAGCTGAACAAGGCTACCCTACATATGAGATGAGTTTGTGGTTTGGTTTATGGGCACCTAGCGCAACGCCAGCAGCAATCATTCAAAAAATTAACGCCGATATTAATTTAGCTATGCAAGATAAGGAAGTAATGAATGCTTATGCTAAGGCAGGCATACGTTCTAGGCAAATGACCACAGATGAGTTTAAGAAATTTGTGCGTGCAGAAATGACAAAATATGAAAAGATTGCCCAGTTTGCTGGCATTGAGGCCCAGTAAGCAGTTGCCTGCCTAAGCAGCACAGTACCTAATTTAGTTAATCAATCGGTTTTATATCTAACTCAACTGCAAGTTTTTGCCAGCGATTACTATCCTCTTCTACTTTGCGGCGCATTTCATCTGGAGTAGGTGAAGCAACCTCAAGAGCCATGCCATTTAAGCGGTCTCGTATATCAGGCATATTTAATACCTGCTTCATTGCTAAAGCAATTTTATCGACAATGGGTTTTGATAAGTTAGCTGGCCCCATAATACCGAACCATTGCTCATAGTCCATACCATTAATTCCTAATTCAGTAAAGGTAGGTATTTCGGGAAAATCACTATTACGCTTGTTGCCAGTCACAGCTAATGGACGAAGTTTTCCGGCTTTAATGTGGGTTCCTGCACTAGCCATAGTGGTAATCATGACGTTAACTTGGCCACTCATTAAATCAATCATTGCTGGTGAAGAGCCTTTATACGGAACGCTGATGAAATCTAGACCAGAACGCGCTTTAAAAAGATCAACCACAACGCTTCCAGTTCCAGCAATTGCCATAGTCATTTTCCCCGGATTGGATTTGGCATAAGCGATTGCCTCGCGGGCGGTTTGGGGCTGAAAATAGGGACTAGCAACTAAAAAGGCAGGCGATCTACCGATGAGCGATATTGGCGAAAAGTCTTTAATTGCGTTGTAAGGCATCTTACGGGTATAGATGGGTGTACTAGTGTGGAAGACATCGACTAGAACTAAGGTATAGCCATCGGGCGCAGCTTTTGCGACGTAATCGGTGCCAATAATCCCTCCAGCACCACCTTTATTGTCAACTACAACAGTTTGTTTCAGTACACCCGATAATTTATCGGCCACTTGCCTGCCAATTCCATCAGAACTACCGCCTGCAGGAAAGGGAATCACCAATTTGATTGGTCTGGAAGGGTAGTCGGGTACCGGGTTTGCTTGGGCATTAGTGCTACTAGGCAAATAAAAAAGACCCGCACTTAAAATTAATGCAATTTTTACAATAAAAATTTTTTTAGTAATCATCTCAAGATCCATTCACGATAGTTGATGCAGAAGATTTTGATCTGATAAGGACTTCGCTTAACTCAGAAAAACCTTTGCCTCCCTTGGATTTAGTAACCCATTGTGGCAGTACCTCTATCCTATCCCGATAGTCTAATACATTAGCAACCCCAAAAGAATGTATGAAATAGGAGAACATTGGGGCATCATTTGGAGAATCGCCTATAAAGAGGCAAGTTCGATTACAAATTTCCAAGTCTTTATGAAAGAGGTTTTGCATCATTAGTTTGGTGGTGCTTAGCTTGTCCCAAGGACCCAACCAAAGATTGACATGAATCGAACTTAATTTAGTTGTTACATCATAGGCGGCAAGAAATTGTAGCAGTGCTTCTATGTCTTTAGCTGAATATGGCTGTACATCTTCTTTGACATCGATAGCTAAATCGTAAAGACGTGAAAATTGATCTGAAGCAAAAACAATCTTAGGGTATTCTTTAATCAATAACTCTTTTATTTGTAAGAGGCGCTGGGCATAAACAATTCTTTGATTTTGGTCAAGCACATGGTGGGTGCTAAGTTTTTTTGAGGCCTTATCCCACCACATATAAAAGGCACCATTTTCACCAACAATGGCATCTACTGGCCACTGTCTGGCAATCAAGTCACACCATCCAGCCGGTCTTCCTGTAACTGGAATTACTTTAAAGCCCTCATTTTGAAGGGCGGCTATTGCAGCAAAAGTTTCAGGAAGTAATTTTCCTCCGTCGGTAATCGTGTCATCAATATCAGTAAATACATATTCAATTCCTGCGGCATCCTTTTTAGGGAGATCAGCAATTGGCTTAGGGTCAGTAAATGGGCTCAAGGGATAATGGCTAAAAATTTAAATTAATTTTTTGCGGATTTGTGTCACGATAATTTCAGCAATTACAACGACGATAAAAATACATAATAGTATTAATGAAACGCGGGTCCACTGAAATAGATTTAGTGCGGAATCGAGTGCCATCCCAATACCGCCAGCGCCAACCAGACCTAAGACTGAAGATTCGCGAATATTAATATCCCAGCGAAATAAGGCAATTGACCAAAAACTTGGCGCAATTTGGGGCCAATAGCCTTTGGTAAAAATTGACAGCCAAGGAGCACCACAGGCTTTTAATGCCTCAATGCTGTTCATATCGGTAGCATCAATTGACTCCCCCAGTAACTTACCAACAAAGCCGATTGATCGAAAAGCAATGGCAAGAGTGCCAGCTAGTGCTCCTGGACCAAAAATTGCAACAAATAATAAGGCCCAAATAATTGAATTAATTGATCTTGAGGCAACCAATATAAATTGTGCGATCAAATTAATAATGCGAAAAGGTATTAAGCGATAAGAGGTACAAAGCCCAATGGGAAAGGCAATAACTAATGAAATAATAGTACCTAACGTTGCAATATGAATGGTATCTAACAAGGCTTCATGAATACCTTTAGGGTAGTAGCCAAAATCAATTGGCCACATACGCACAAATAGATCCTGCACCTGTTCTGGGGCGTCTAGCAAAAATTCGGGGATAACTTCAACATTTTTAGCTGAGAAAATAATTAGCGCTATTGCTATCAGCGATAAAAAAAATCGAAGTTGTACTTGAATAAAGCTATAACGCGACCAAGTATCAGGATAGTTTTTTTGGGCAGTAATCATGATTCGTTTTCAATTCGACTTTGTTTGCCAGTTAGCAGAATGCGAATCCATTTAGCCAATAATTCGCCAGTCATAATCATTGCGATGATGGCTAGCAAAATAGCGCATACAAAGTCATAGTCAAAGCGTTGAAAGGCGGCAAATAAAGTACCGCCAATACCCCCAGCACCAACAATTCCGACCATTGTTGAGTTTCTTAAATTAGAATCGATTTGGTAAGTAACAAAGCCAACAAAGCGCGACATGACTTGGGGGAAAACGCCATAATCCAGCACGCTTAAAAAGGGCGCGCCGGTTGCTTTAATGGCTTCAACTTGTTTTGGCGATATTTCTTCAATTGCTTCGGCAAAGAGTTTGGCAATAAATCCAATTGAAGCCACAATTAAGGTCAAGATACCTGCTAAGGCACCAAAGCCAACCGCTTTAACAAAGAGAATAGCTACGATCAATGGATGAAAACTGCGACATAGGGCAATCACAGTCCGCGCAATCCATGTTACCCATTTAGGCATTAAGTTACGCGCTGCCAGTATACCAAGTGGTAATGAAAGAATCACCCCAAAAAAGGAAGCTAATACAGCAATTTCCAGACTTTCTTGTAAGCCTTTAAACATCGACTCAGGTTGCATTACCTGTGGGGGAAACATCCGATTTAAAAAATGAGCACCATTATGGATGCCGATGACAAATCGATCCCAAGTAAAGTTAAGCCTAGACATGGCGTAAATCACATAAGCAAAAAAAATTGCCCACATGATTTTTGTTTTATAGGATGGGGCGAATGCTACTGAAGCCAATCCTTACCACCATATATAGACCTTAAAACCTCATCATTCAATTGTTCTGGCGAGCCGTCATAGATGATTCTGCCTTCAGACATGCCAATGATTCTGGTAGCAAATCGTTTTGCTAATTCAACATCATGCATGTTGACTATTACTGGAATATTGAGCTTATTACCTAATTCTTGCATCAATTTCATGATCTCTACAGAAGTTTTTGGATCTAAAGAAGAGGTAGGTTCATCGGCTAATAATAATCTTGGGCTTTGCATAATTGATCTAGCGATACCAACCCGTTGGCGTTGACCCCCAGATAGTGAATCTGCCCGTTGATTTTCATAACCCCGTAAGCCAATCAAATCTAACAATTGATAGGCTTGCTCAATATCAGTCGGCGGGTAAATTCTGAGCCAAGCCTTCAATGCTGAAATATAGCCGAGGCGTCCTGAGAGAATATTTTCCATCACAGTCAGACGTTCAACTAGGTTGTATTCCTGAAAAACCATACCAATTTCTCGACGCGCTTTTCTAAGCGAGCTAGAGTTAAGTACGACTAAATTCTCACCGCAAAAATTAATTATTCCTTGTGTGGGCTCAACCAAACGATTAATGCAGCGAATCAGAGTTGACTTACCGGTTCCCGATGGCCCGATGATGGCAATGAGCCCACTGCCTTGTACAAAAAGATTGATATCTGTTAACACCAATTTGCCCGGGATATACTCCTTATAGAGATTTTCAATCTTTAGAGTGGTAACGCTTAAGTTCATTTAATTTTTAGCGGCAGCAGCCTTTTTACGAGCCTCGTCTTCGCGAGAAGTCTCTTTATCGTATGCAGTGCGATTAAATTTCTCTCCACCATTTTCAGCAACTTGGCGCACTATAGCCCAGTCTTTTTTATAAGTTACTGGAAAAAAACGATCAGCACCATCAAAAGCTTTTTTCATGTCATCTGTAAAACGGTAATCGAAGAAGCACTTAAGTAATTGATCTCTAAACTTTGGCTCTAAGTTATATGCATATGCAAAAGAGGAGGTTGGAAATTTAGGGCTTTTATAAATAATGCGGAAGTCATCTTCATTAATTTGACCTCTTACTGCCATGCGATGAAACACATCTGAGGCTACTGCTGCACCGTCATAATCACCCGAGCGAACTCCTAAAATAGATTGATCATGTTTGCCAGAAAAGAGAATGTTGTAGTCGGTTCCTGGCGCAAGACCCTCTTTTGGAAATAAAGCCATTGGTGCCATATGGCCAGAGTTTGAGGATGGGGATGTATGGGCAAATTTTTTGCCCTTTAAATCAGATAGTTTCTGATATGGGCTAGATTTTTTAACAACCACCAGCAAGTTATACCCCTGAAATTCTTTTTCGGTGCCCTTGACTGCAAAAGGGACTGCACCAGCTATATTGACAGCAAAAGCAGTTGGTCCAGTTGAAAAACCACCAACATGAAGTCGGCCTGAGCGCATGGCTTCAATTTCGGCTGCATTTGACTGTACTTGGTAAAAAATGACTTTTTTAGACGTACATTGGGCCAAATGATCGGTAAAAGGTTTAAACACCTTTTCATAAACAGCTGGATCTTCTACGGGGGTATACGTGAAAACAATCGTAGATGGTGTTTTAAGTAATTTAGGGTCGGTGGGGGTATCCGCAACCATATCCCCATTTTGGTCACAATATTGGGGGTCAAGATCCCCACTAGTTTTACAGGCAGTTTGGGCAAAAAGATTGAATGACATAAATACTAGCAAGCTAAATATGAGGCGCTTCATGCTAAATCTCCCTATAAATCTAATTATTTTAATAATATTATTTTAGACCCCTAAATATAGCCGATCTTAACGGTATTTATTCATTCTGCAGCATTAATATTTGAAGTGTAATATCAGTTTCTCCATTACTATTTTTCTTACTAAAGGCACCTGATGACGATTTCAATGTACCAAGCTAGCGCTCCGCGCTTCATCCATGTTTTAAAGAACCTATCGGCCATATTAGATAAGACCCAAGCCCATATTGATGCGAAAAAATTAGATGCCACCGCCTTTACTTTGTTCCGTTTATTTCCCGATATGCTTAACCTCACGCGACAAATTCAAATTGCAACTGATACAGCGAAAGGCTTAGTTGGCCGATTGGCTGGAGTAGAAATTCCTGTATATGAAGATAATGAACAATCTATCGCAGATTTGCAGTTACGCATTACTAAAACCATTGCTTTTATCGAGGGCATTAAACCGGAGCAGATTGATGGCACCGAAGATAAGGACATCGTTACCAAGCGGGGCGATAAAGAGACCCATTACAAAGGCCTCCAGTTTTTATTAGCCCATGCCATTCCTAATGTGTATTTTCATGTAACGACTGCCTATAATATTTTGCGTCATAACGGCGTTGAGATTGGTAAACGAGATTATTTAGGTAGTATTTAATAGCGTATTCATTCAATTTTTAAATTATTTATTTTAGGAAAGATTCATGTCAACAGCAGCCACTTGCCCATTTTCTGACAGTGCCGATGATCGTGCTTTAGCGAGACACACTACAAATGCCGACTGGTGGCCTAATCAATTAGATCTCAAGCTATTAAATCAGCACTCGCCGCTAATGAATCCGATGGCTGAGGATTTTAATTACGCTAAAGAATTTCAAAGTCTGGATTTACATGCTGTTATCAAAGATCTCAACGCTTTAATGACAAACTCACAAGCATGGTGGCCTGCCGACTATGGTCACTACGGTCCATTCTTCATTCGCATGTCATGGCATAGCGCTGGCACATATCGCATTGGCGATGGTCGTGGTGGTGCGGGTTCTGGCACACAACGTTTCGCGCCATTAAATAGCTGGCCTGATAATGGCAATCTTGATAAGGCGCGTAGATTGATTTGGCCTATTAAGCAAAAGTATGGCCGTAAAATTTCTTGGGCTGACCTCATGGTGCTTGCCGGCACAATTGCGCTGCAGTCGATGGGCTTAAAGATTTTTGGTTTTGCCGGTGGGCGTGAGGATGTGTGGGAAGGTGAAGATATTTATTGGGGCTCAGAAGGGCAATGGCTAGCTGATAAGCGTTATAGTGGCGATCGCGAATTAGAAAAACCACTTGCTGCAGTACAAATGGGCTTAATTTATGTGAATCCCGAGGGTCCTGATGGCAACCCTGATCCGCTTGCCGCCGCGCGCGATATCCGTGAGACCTTTGCCCGAATGGCGATGGACGATACTGAGACGGTCGCTCTCATTGCTGGTGGTCATACCTTTGGTAAGGCCCATGGTGCTGCTGATCCAGCAAAGTATGTTGGTCCCGAACCCGAAGCCGCACCGCTTGCAGAACAAGCCTTTGGCTGGAAAAATACTTTTGGCACTGGCTCTGGGGATGATGCTATTACCAGCGGCTTAGAAGGCTCATGGACAACAAATCCCATACAGTGGGATAACAACTATTTTGATAATCTATTCGGTTATGAGTGGGAGTTAACAAAGAGCCCCGCAGGCGCTCATCAATGGACGCCCAAAGAGGCATCGGCAGCCGGCACCGTACCTGACGCACATGATCCTGCTAAGAAACATGCACCGATGATGTTTACAACCGATCTGGCCTTGAAGATAGATCCAAGTTACCGCATTATTTCGGAGCGGTTTCATGCGCATCCAGAAGAATTGGCTGACGCCTTTTCTAAGGCTTGGTACAAATTAACACACCGCGATATGGGGCCTATCTCACGTTATCTTGGCCCTCTTGTACCCAAGCAGCAGCAATTGTGGCAAGATCCGATTCCTGCGGTCACGCATTCATTGATTGATGCACAAGATATAACGCATTTAAAGCAAAAAATATTAGCAGCACCCTTATCAATTTCACAATTAGTGAAAACAGCCTGGGCCTCAGCAAGTACTTTCCGGGGAGGCGATAAACGGGGTGGAGCGAATGGCGCTCGTTTGCGCTTGGCGCCGCAAAAGGATTGGCCAGTGAATCAGCCCGCTGAGTTAGCAACTATTTTGCAAACATTAGAGACTATCCAAACAGAATTCAATGCTTCACAGACTTCTGGAAAAAAAGTTTCACTAGCTGATTTAATTGTTCTAGGTGGTAATGCAGCGATTGAGTCGGCAGCTAAAAAAGCAGATCAAACGCTCACGCTACCCTTCTTTCCTGGCAGAACTGATGCATCGCAAGAGCAAACGGATATACATTCTTTTGCAGTGCTAGAGCCACGCGCGGATGGGTTTCGTAACTACATGGGTGATGGCAATGTTGCTGCGGCCGCTGAACGCTTAATTGATCGGGCTAACCAACTTACTTTAACAGCGCCTGAGATGACTGTCTTGATAGGCGGTATGCGGGCTCTCGATGCCAATTTTGATCACACTGCATATGGCGTCTTCACGCAGCGTCCCGAGACCTTAACGAATGATTTTTTTGTTAATTTACTCGATATGAATACTAAGTGGCAACAAGCCGATACAACTACTGGTGTTCTTGAAGGCTTGGATCGCGCCACAGGAAAACTGAAGTGGACTGGAACCATAGTCGATCTGGTTTTTGGTTCTAATTCGCAGTTGCGCGCACTGGCGGAGGTTTATGCCTGCGCTGATTCGCAAACTAAGTTTATCAATGATTTTGCTGCAGCCTGGACTAAAGTGATGAATCTCGATCGTTATGATCTCGCTTGATTTTATTCCTGACTAAATGTGACCACATGATCTGCTACTAAGTGAATACCAATTTTTTCACCAATAGCATGATCATGGTGACTTGGCACAAAGGCAAAAATTTCAGTGCCTGAGGTAAGCTTTAGGGTATAAAGAAAATCGGCGCCACGAAACGTTTTTCTCACTACCTCTGCTTGCGTTGGGCTAGCATCATCATGTTGAATATCGTCAGCACGAAGAAGAACATCAATTTCTTCGCCAACTGCGTTCTTGTGGCCCGGATCTAATACTAATTCGCCCAGTTCAATGTTTACTTTGCCACTTGCTTGGACTATGCCTTTAACAAATACACCACGACCAATAAAGTCGGCAACATAGCGATTAATGGGTTGGTGATACAAAGCGTAAGGGGTATCCCATTGAATTACTTTCCCCTCGGCCATAACACCAATCTGATCAGCAATTGCAAAAGCTTCGAATTGATCATGGGTAACCAAAAGCGCGGTAATACGATTCTTTTTGAGGATCTCGCGCATTTCGCCAGCGAGGCGCTCTCTAAACTCAATATCTAAACTTGAGAATGGTTCATCAAGCAAAATTAAATCAGGTTCAGGCGCCATTGCTCTTGCCAGCGCAATGCGCTGCTGTTGGCCACCACTAAGCTCATGAGGGTAAGCTCGGGCTTTATCAGCAAGCCCAACCCGCTTTAACCACTCTATTGCTAGGGGCGCTCTTTGAGTGCTGGGAAAGTGTTGCAAACCAAAGGCGACATTTTCCAAAGCGCTTAGATGCGGAAAGAGGGCGAAGTCTTGAAAGACCATACCAACCCGTCTTTGGCTGGGTGGGAGGTGTGTGTTGGGTGAGCTAACAACACTATTGCGCAGCAGGATTTCACCTTTTTGTACGGGTTCAAAGCCGCAAATAGCCCTAAGAACCGACGACTTTCCACACCCGGAGCTACCAAGTAAGCAGCCAATTTCGCCTTGTTGCAACTCCAAATCAAGGCCTTTAACCGCAGTAACCGATCCCAGCCCATTACTGCTGGGGTAGCTAATTTCAACATGTTTTAAGGAAAGCAGGGTGTGATTCAAGTTCATCCCTATAATTTTCTCATTAATACAAATGGTTTAATGAATAACTTAAGTCTAAACGGATTGTTGATTTGATGAAGCGAATCGTAGTGCCACTGGCCTTCCTGTTGTTTTTGCCCCTATTTGGGTTGGCGCTGCCATTTTTTTTGCCGGACTTTAATAGCAGTACAGGTAGCACAAGTGCATCTCTGGCAACTAGTACGCTATCCCATTTATGGCATTTTGTTCTAGGCGACTATATTGTTTCAACATTCGTATTGATTGGGGGTGTTGGTCTCGGCATTTTTATTTTAGGCGTTGGTAATGCCTGGATAATTGCAAGCTATCAATTTCCCGGTAAGCAATTTTTTGCCTGGGCATTAATTTTGCCTTTAGCAGTGCCAACGTATGTGATGGCTTATTTATTTGTCGATCTATTGCAATTTTCAGGACCGA
>Ga0075464_10001345_pt1 | contig 11034 bp, 10 predicted proteins | sample DEB19_08_DNA_5_FD_75068 | JGI IMG/M metagenome (GOLD analysis project Ga0075464, IMG submission 75068) | Aqueous microbial communities from the Delaware River and Bay under freshwater to marine salinity gradient to study organic matter... | ecosystem: Environmental > Aquatic > Marine > Coastal ...
GATGTCATGGGCGCGGCCCAGACCGGCACCGGCAAAACAGCTGCTTTTTCATTGCCGCTGCTGCAGCGCATGATGGCGCACGAAAACGCTTCGACCTCGCCCGCCCGGCATCCGGTCCGGGCGTTGGTGTTGTTGCCAACCCGTGAACTCGCCGACCAGGTGGCGCAGCAGGTCAAGCTCTACGCCAAATACACCAACCTGCGCAGCGCCGTGGTGTTTGGCGGCATGGACATGAAGCCCCAAACCGCCGAGCTCAAAAAAGGCGTTGAAGTGCTGGTGGCTACGCCGGGTCGCTTGCTGGACCACATCGAAGCCAAAAACGCGGTGTTGAACCAAGTCGAATACGTCGTGCTCGACGAAGCCGACCGCATGCTCGACATCGGCTTTTTGCCCGACCTGCAGCGCATCCTGAGCTACCTGCCGAAGAAACGCATCACCTTGTTGTTCTCGGCGACGTTCTCGCCTGAGATCAAGCGGCTGGCTTCCAGCTACCTGCAAGACCCGGTGACCATCGAAGTGGCCCGTTCGAACGCCACGGCGTCGACCGTCGAGCAGCATTTCTACAGCGTCGGCGCTGACGACAAGCGTCGCGCCTTGCACCAGATTTTGAAAACACGCGGCATGAAGCAAGCCTTCGTGTTCGTCAACAGCAAGCTCGGTTGTGCCCGCTTGGCCCGCTCGTTAGAGCGTGAAGGTCTGAAGACCACCGCTCTGCACGGCGACAAGAGCCAAGATGAGCGTTTGAAGGCGCTAGAAGCTTTCAAAAGTGGCGAGGTCGATTTGTTGGTCTGTACCGACGTGGCGGCCCGTGGCTTGGACATCAAAGACGTGCCGGCCGTGTTCAACTTCGACGTGCCTTTCAACGCGGAAGACTATGTGCACCGCATCGGCCGCACGGGCCGTGCCGGCGCTTCAGGCTTGGCGGTGAGCTTTGTGGCACCGAGCGACACGCGCTTGGTGGGTGATATTGAAAAGCTCATCAAGACCAAGATTGATTTGGAGCCGATGGAGTTTGAAGAAGACCGGCCACGCATCAGCGAGCAGGGTCGTATCAACGATGGCCGCCGCATGTACCGCGAGGCCGAAGGGTCTGATCAACCGGATGAGCCGGGTGTGAAGCAGCCCGCTCCGCGCGAGCGCCGCGACACACGCGAACCGCGTGAGCGCCGCGAATACGCACCGCGCCAGTCGAACGCCCCACGCGATCCGTTTTTTGACAAGCCTTATGAGTCGACCTTGGCGGCTGAAGCTCAGCCAGCCTGGGAAGCGGCCGCCAAATCGGCGGGACCACGCGGTCTGTCGGCCAACATCAAGCCGAAGAAAAAAGTCGCGGCTTTGTTCAAGACAGCCGTCACCGAAAACTAATTCAGAATTGCTTCAAAACCCGGTCCCGAAAGTGCCGGGTTTTTTAATGCCCGTCATGTTTTTGCATGGCTTGGCAGCCGACTGAAAAAAGCTCGAAAGTGCCGAGTGGGCTACCCGGCACCTGACTCAGTTTCGCCGCCGTCAGGCAGTTGCCCCAGATACAGCCAGTGTCCAGCGCCAAGGTGTTGTGACGCATGACAGGTTGGCCTTCTGGGGCGTCCAGTCCGACCGTTGACCAATGGCCAAAGGCGATCGGCGTGTCAGCTGTCAGCCGACCCGGCACATTGAACCAGGGCACATAGCCTGCGGGCGTGGCCTTTGCGGAGCCTTTGGCTTTGAATTCCATCTCGCCCTCTGGCGTGCAAAAGCGCAAGCGCGTGAGCGCGTTGACGATCACGCGCAGGCGGTCGTAGCCCGTGAGGCTGTCGTCCCAACAGGCTGGCGTGTTGCCGTACATCGTGCTTAAAAATTCAACAGCCTGAGCGCCTCTCAAGGCTTGTTCGACTTCTGCGGCCAAGGCCAGCGTTCGGGTCGTGGTCCATTGCGGCAGCACGCCGGCATGCACCATCAGCCAGCCCTGAACGTGCAAGGCCATGTGCCGGTGTCGCACCCAATCGAGCAGTGCATCGCGGTCGGGCGCCTGCAAGACAGCGTCGAGCGTGTCGCCCTTGTGCTGCTTGTGCAGGCCATAGCCCACGGTGAGCAAATGCAGGTCGTGGTTGCCGAGCAAACTTTGCGCAGCGTCGCCAAGTTGCATGACGGTTCGCAGCACGGCAAGTGAGTCGGGGCCGCGGTTGACCAAGTCGCCGAGCAGGTAAATGGTGTCGCGGCTGGGTGAGAAATCGATGCGCTGCAAAAGACGCTGCAGCGGCTCGTGGCAGCCCTGAAGGTCGCCAATGAAGTAAAGTGCCATGTCTTTATTTTCGTCTGGATTCATGGATATTTTGCTGATTGCTCTGCTAACCCTGCTCAACGGTGTCTTTGCCATGTCGGAGCTGGCCCTCGCATCGAGCCGCAAGGCTAGGCTGGTAGCGGCCGCCGTTGCCGGTGACAAAGGCTCGCAAGCTGCACTGAGTCTGTTGGAGAATCCGACGCAATTTTTGTCCTCTGTGCAGGTCGGTATCACCTCGATCGGCATGGTCAACGGCATCCTCGGCGAGGCGGCCTTCAGTGGCGGCCTGTCGGCATGGATTCAAACTTGGGGCGTCGCGGAAGGCGCCTCTGACATCTCCGCGACGGCGATCGTCGTGGTCATCATCACCTACATCACCATCGTCTTTGGCGAGCTGGTGCCCAAACGCATCGGCCAGCTTTACCCTGAAACCGTGGCGCGACTGGTCTCGCGCCCGATGATGTGGATGGCCAGTGTGGCACGGCCGTTTGTTCGCTTGCTGTCGTTCAGCACGCAAGCGGTTTTGACCTTGCTCCGGGTTGACAACGCGGCCAGTCGGGCCGTCACAGAAGAGGAGATCACCGCCAGCCTGGAGGAGGGGGTGAGTGCCGGGCTGATCGAAGAGCATGAGCACCAGATGGTGCAAAACGTCTTTTTATTGGACGACCGTTTGCTGCCGTCGCTGATGTTGCCTCGCGCTGACATTGAATGGCTTGAAGTCACGGACACGGTGGCGCAGGCGCTGGCCAAAGCCAGCATCAGTGGTCATTCTTGGTATCCGGTGTGCCGTGGTGGCCTTGATGACGTGGTCGGGGTTGTCAAGGTCGCCGTGTTGCTGGTGGTACGAGACCTGACACAGAGCACATCCGTGCCTGTGGCACCGGTTGAAGACCGTGTTGGCGCTTATGCGGTGCCAGCAGTTTTTGTGCCGGAGTCACTCAGCGGCATGGAGTTGTTGGAGCAGTTCCGTGCACGTTCGACGCGAATCTTGCTGGTCGTCGACGAATACGGTGTGGTGCAGGGGCTGGTCACGCCGATGGACATGCTGGAGGCGATCACCGGTGAGTTGCCGCCAGGTGCGCAGCTGGACGCTTGGGCCACGCAGCGGCCAGACGGCAGTTGGTTGCTCGACGGCGTGATGCCGGTGTCTGAGCTCAAAGCGCGGCTGGAAATCAAGCAACTTCCAGAAGAAGAACGCGGCCGTTACAACACGTTGGCGGGTTTGCTGCAAAGCGTCTCAGGCCGCCTGCCCGGCGTAGGCGAATGCCTCGATTGTGTCGGCTGGCGATTTGAAGTGCTGGACCTGGATGGCAAGCGCATCGACAAAGTGCTGGCGAGCCGGCAACTGCCGTAAGCTACAGGCAGCACCCCAACAGGTGCTACTCAATCCTAGTTGCCGCAAAACCTCAGGGTGTGGCGTTGCCTGGCTTGGTCGCCGGGGTCACTGTGATAGTCACCTCATTGCCGCCGAAGCTGGCTGACTGGATTTGAACCGTTGCGACGCGGTCGGCTTTGTTGAAGGTCAGAAAACTCAGCTTGGAGTAAGAACTTGACGTCAGCATCCAGCCGGCGCTTGGCAGGCCATCACGGTAATAGGTGTAAATGGCTTGTGATTCGCCAGGCACGCTCAAGCTGATACGGCCCATCCAGCGGTTACCTGACCCCATCACCAAGGTTTCTTGGGGCCGTATCGCGGCGCCAGGTGGAATCGGCATGTCACCCGCTAATTGGGCGGCCGATGGTTCGGGGGCTGAAGCGCCATCTTTGCTGGGGGGGCGGATGTCCACGCTGCTACAGGCCGCAAGTGCACAAGCCGTGCACAGCAAAGTCAGGTATTTCAGGATGTTCATGGTGGTGCCGGTCAAAGCTTCAGCGCAGCCGGGGCATCCGGTTGCTCTTCTGGCTCATCCTTCAGCGCGCGATTGTAGCCAGTTACATGTCAGGCGCTCAGGGCCGTATGAACTGCTTATGCGTGTGCCCGGTAGTGGCGGTGAATCTGGACATGCGCATCCAGAAAGCCGCGCAGCCGTTCCAGGCTGATCGGCTTCGGTAAAAACAGAACTTCTGGCGGAAGACCGCCACGTTGCTGAATCTCGGTCTCACTCAAGCCTGACATGACAATGGTCGAAATAGCTTGATATTCCGTGCGGCTGAACACCATGTTGAGCAGTCGAAAACCATCGAACGGCTCCATGTTCAGGTCGGTGATGAGTATCCGTGGTCGCGTGCGCTCCAGTTGCAACACTGCATCCAGCCCATCAATCGCCACCGTGCATTTGATGTCGGGGTAATGCGTTTCAAACAGAGCCACCAACAGACTGTAGGTCGGTTCATCGTCTTCGACGATCAAGACCTGAATTTGCGCTTGATCGCCATACAGGTCGGTCATTTGCTGGAGGCTGCCTGGCTGTGAAGAAGCCAGACGGAGCATGGCTTTGTGCCCCATTTTCTGGTTCAGCGCCTCAATCGAGCTGCGCAAGATGCGCCTGTGACCGCCATTGGTCTTAACCGCGGGTAGCTTGCCGGAGTCGACCAGTTTCTGGATCGACGTGCGGGACAGTCCTAGAATTTTCGTGGCTTCACCAATACCAACAAAGTCCATAGTCATTATTTTCTTTCTTGACCAGGCGCAAGGGAATCGGCGGCAGGCCCCCATCTGCGTTGGGAACCCTTGTGTTTTGTCTGTTTTTTTGCGTGGTCGCTAATCTGAAGAGTATGGCTGACTATTAATTACTAAGCAATATTTGTAACGAATAGACACAAGTAAAATATTTCAATCGTTTTAATCAAGAAAGTGACTCCAGCTTGCTACCGCGCAGCATGACTCTGTACAGGTATCGATATTCTTCAGGGTCGTAATCAGCATTGGCTTGGTGTAGCACGCTGCGATTGTCCCAAATCACCATATCGCCGACGCGCCACTGATGGCGGTACTCGTATCGGGTGTGGGTCGCGTGACGGTAAAGCTCATCTATCAGCGCAAAGCCTTCATCGGCGCTCATGCCTTCTATGCCCTCCATGCGCCCTGTGTTCAAGTACAGAGCCGGTCGGCCGCTCAGGGGGTGTTTGATCACCAGCGGCTGCTCGGTGTGTGGAATTTTCGCCATGTCTTCGGGGCTCAACTTGGCAAAACTGCGCGGGCTGCGGCTGCTTTCGTGCACATGCTTGGAGCGCAGATGCTTGACAGCTGATTTCTGGGCCTCGGACAAATCGTCATAAGCGCGCCGAACATCGACAAACTGCGTGTCGCCGCCATAAGACGGAATTTCGACCGCCATCAGGCTGGTCGCCTTGGGTGGCGCGATGTCGTTCGAGTGGTCGGTGTGGTAGTTTTCCCCGCGCACCTGAAGTTGGCCGTTTTTGCGCGGCAAGTCCTTGGTCGAGTTGTAGCCAACCAAGGGGTAGTCCGGTAAAACAAATTTTTTGATTTGCTGGTCCATCAGAGGGCCAAAAATTTCGGCGGCTTGCATGAACTGCGACGGCGTCAGCGCTTGCTCCCGAAAGACCAGCACGGCATGCTTTGAAAACAGCGCATTGAGCTCGGCTCGAACGGCATCGTTCACCGGCTTTTTCAAGTCCACACCTGAAATTTCAGCGCCGAGAATCTCGTTGATTTTGCATTGGAGGGTGCTCACGGAATCGCTGTCCTTATTCGATTTTGATGCCGGTTTCCCGGGCAACTTTGGCCCACTTGGCGGTTTCTTCGGCCATGAATTTCTCAAACTCTGCGCGTGACATCGGCATCGCGTCGGCCCCTTCGCTGGCGAATCGTTTTTTCATCTCGGGCTCCACCAGGGCGGCATTGGCTTCACGGTTCAATCTGTCGACGACGCTGGCAGGCGTGCCTGCAGGCGCCAGCAGGCCCCACCAGTTGCTGACCTCCACATCGACGCCGGTTTCTTTCAGCGTCGGCACATCCGGAATCAAGTCGACGCGACGGTGGCCGGCAATGCCCAATAGTTTGATTTTTCCAGCACGTAAAAATGTTTGCATCTGAATCAGGCTGCCCAGCGACACGTGAACGTGTCCGGCTGCTAAATCGATCAAAGCCGGTCCACCGCCTTTGTAGTGAACAACGGTCAGGTCGGCACCGGTGCGTAGCTTGAACAGTTCGATGGCGAAGTGCTGAAAGCTCGCCACACCAGCCGAGCCGAAATACACCTTGCCAGGATTTTTCTTGGAGTAGTCGATCAACTCCTTGATGGAGTTCACCGGCAGACTGGCCGCCACCACAATGACACTGGGACCCATGCCAAGCATCGCCACGGGCGTGAACGATTTGACTGGGTCATAGCTGAGTTTCATGACCGAAGCATTCATCGTGAAGGTCGACGAAATCAGCAGCAAGGTATTGCCGTCCGGTTCTGCACGCGCGACCGAAGAAGAACCGATGGCGCCGCCAGCGCCCGGCATGTTGTCCACCATCACCGAGCGCTTCATCCGGATACTGAGCTGCTGCGCCATGCTCCGCCCGACGATGTCGTTGCTGCCGCCGGGCGCAAATGGCACGACTATGCGCACAGGCCTTGTGTCCTGCGCGACTGCATCGCTGGCTGGCAGGCTCAAGCCCGTGGCCAGTACGGCACCGATCGTTTTGTTGAACTGTCGGCGATTGCTGTCGGTGCAGATGTCGATACATGTGCTCATGAACGGGTCTCCGGGCGTTTTATGCGGTTTTGAAGTCGTACAGCTTGGCCGGGTTGTCGACGAGAATTTTTTTCAAAATGAGGGGGTCGCTGACCCATTCGACCAAGCGGTTCAGGGCACGTCCGTCGTCAACAGGGTTGAAGGTTTCAACCGCATCGCGCTGCCTCGGCTTGCCCGGTGCAGCACCCGGGTGCGGCCAATCGCTGCCCCACAACAGGCGATCGGGATTGGCGGCGATCAAGGCGTCAGCCATGACGGCAGCGTCGGCGCAATCAGGTGTATTTGAAATGCGATGCGGCGCTGACAGCTTGACCCACACTTGGCCTTGACGCACGCGCTGTACCAAGACGCCAAAGTGCGCTTGGTCTGGCCCGAGAGCAGCCTGCGCACGGCAAAAATGATCCAACACCACCGGCACTGTGAGTTGGTCCAGCACGGGCTCAAGAGACGCGAAGACCGCGAGGTTGGTGTAAATTTGCACATGCCAGCCGATGTCTTTGACGCGGTCATGCGCCCATAGCAACTGGCGTATGGCCAGAGCCGGGTCATGAATGCCATCAGTTTCGAGATTGATACGGACACCGCGCACGCCTGCGTCGTGCATGGCTTGCAGCTGCGCATCGGTGGACTTTTCGTCGATCACCGCTACGCCACGGCCGCGTTCACCCAGCGCCAGCAGAGCGTCTACCGTGCAGCGGTTGTCGCTGCCGTAGGGGCTGGGGTGCACGATGACGACGCGCTCGATGCCGAGCTGGTCGTGCAAGCGCAGCATGTCTTCGAGTCGGGCTTGATCTGGCGTGTACTGACGGTCGGCTGCCAGCGGGTAGCGGTCTGTTGGCCCGAACACATGCGTGTGGCAATCGCAGCTGCCGGCAGGCAACGCCGTGTGCGGAGGCTGATGATGAACGCCGTGGATGGCGGCTGAAGGCGTGGCGTGAGTCTGTGGCATGGCAGATGGTTTGGTTTCAGAACAGGGTGCAGAGTGGTATCGACAGATCAGTTGACGCAGTGAGCGGGTGGATGTCCGTGGAGCACGTCAATGACTTGCTGGGCCACTTGCAAGGCGCTTCTCGCCTGGGTTTCGTGCGTACCACCCGCAGCATGCGGCGTAGCGACGACATTTTCTAGCTGCAACAGTGGATAGTCGGCGGGCGGTGGCTCGACCTCAAAGACATCCAGACCTGCGCCAAAAAGATGGCCGCTGACCATCGATTCAAAGAGTGCTTTCTCGTCGATGATCCCGCCGCGTGAGACGTTGATCAAGATGGCCTTTTTCTTCATCAGCGCTAATTCTTCGCGCCCGATCATGTGGTGGCTTTCGGCGCTCAGCGGCAGGTGCAAGGTCAGCACATCAACCTGCGGCAGCATCTCGCGCAGCGATGCCACGCGGGTGTGCGGCAGATCGCTCCAGTGGTCTGCCGGGCTGCGCGGGGCGTAGGTCAGCAACTTGGCGTCAAAAGCGCCCAGCCATTTACGGGCGACCGATTTTCCGATGTTGCCCATGCCGACAATGCCGACGGTTTTGCCTTGCAGCTCAATACCCAGATGCTGCGGTCTGACGATTGCAGCCCCCGCGCGCAGCATCCGGTCAAACCGTGATATGCGTCGCGCGACGCTGAGGGCCAGCGCAAAAGCCATTTCAGCCACGGCTTCGCTGTTCACGCCGGGTGTTCTGCAGACTGGAATGCCGTGTGCTTTTGCAGCATCAATGGCGATCGTGTCGTAGCCGACCCCTTGCTTGCAGATCACCTTCACGTGTTTTGCACGGGCGAGTTGTTCGGGCGTGATCGGCGTCATGCGGACCATCACGCCGTCGGCATCTTCCGGCCAGTTTTGGATTGCCGGGTCGGGCCAGCAGACTACATCGGCGTGATGCCGGGCCAGCGCAATACCCGCTTCATGAAAGGCGTCGAGGATATAGATTTTGGAGCGCGCACAGCTCATTGCTTGGCGATCTTGGCTTTTTCAATCACGCCGCGCCACCATGCCATGTCTTTTTTCAGCAGCGCTGTCATTTGCTCTGGCGTGTTACCACGGGCTATGACGCCAAGATCGAGAAACTTCTGGCGGATATCGGGTTGCACGACGGCTGCGTTGATGTCGGCGTTGAGTTTATTGATCACATCGCGCGGCGTCCGGGCTGGCACAGCAATCCCGTTCCAACCGACGATTTCATAGTTGGGCAGACCGCTTTCGGCGATCGTCGGTACGTTCGGTAAGCTCGGAAAGCGCTGGGCTTCGGTCACACCCAACACGCGCATCGTGCCGGCTTTGGCATGTGGGATGACGGGCGCGATAGTTTCAAAAATCGCTTGCACGTCACCGGCGCGCAGCGCACGAACGACGTCGGCCGAGGTTTTGTAAGGCACGATGGTGACATCAATGCCGGCCATCGAGCGAAAGACTTCAGCCGCTAAAAACTGCGCGCTGCCCACCGAGATGGTACCGATGAAGAGTTTTCCAGGGTTGGCTTTTGCGTCGTTGATGAGCCCACGCGCATCGGTGACGCTCGACTGGCTGTCGACTGCCAAGGCAAAGCCGAAGGTGCCGATGAGCGAGACCATGTCGAAGTCTTTGACCGGGTCAAAGGGCAGCGACTTGAAGAGCGACGGCGTCATGGCGAAATTACCCGCCGCGATGAAGTTCAGGGTGTAGCCATCGGGTGTGGATTGTTGCGCCACTTGGGAGGCGACGATGCCGCCCGCGCTGGGCCGGTTGTCGATGACAAACGGCTGACCGGTTTTTTCCATGAGCTTTTGCGCAACCAATCGCACGGTCAAGTCGCCGGTGCCGCCGGGGCCATAACCGACCATCACTTTGACGGGCCTGTTGGGATAAGTTTCGGCGGCGGTTTGCGCGTGGCTCCAGGGGCTCGCCATCCATCCCAGCGCAAGCGTTGCGATGCAGGTCCAAGCACTTCGTTTTGTCTTTTTGATTATTTTTTTCATGAATGTCAACTTTCAGGCCCAAGCTCACGCGGCATCAAACATCGAAAGCCGGGAAGCCGGACGAACCCGCCTCGGCCCGCAGCAGGCGAATCATGGCCGGCCATTCGAGTTCACCATACGGACGGCGCGTGCCGGGTTGGTAAAGGTGCGCCGTGTGCCGCAACACGGCTTCTGTCGGCAGGCTCAGGCCGGTGCCGCCAGCCATCGCGTCGACCTGCGCGCGGCAGGACATTTCGAGCTGGTACATCGTGTTGAAAGCCTGCGCCACACTGGGGCCGCAGGTCAGCAACCCATGGTTGCGCAAGATCATGGCGGTGTGGGGTCCGAGATCTTTCACCAGCCGGACACGTTCTTCAAGGTCGATGGCCGGACCTTCAAAGTCGTGATACCCCAAGTGGTTGTGAAAACGAATCGACGTCTGCGTCATCGGCAACAGCCCGCACGCCATGCTGGCCACCGCCATACCGGCCCGGCTGTGGGTGTGAATCACACAGTGCACATCAGGTCGCGCCTCATGAATAGCGCCGTGAATCACGTAGCCCGACTTGTTGATGCCGTAGTCGGTGTCTGGCTTGGACAAAATGTTGCCCGCCAAGTCGATTTTGGCCAGGCTCGAAGCTGTGATTTCTTTGTAAAGCAGGCCGTACAAATTGATCAACAAGTGGTCGGTGCCGGGGATGCTGGCGGTGATGTGGTTGTAGATCAAGTCGGTCATGCCGAACTTGTCGACCAGTCTGTAGCAAGCCGCGAGTTCGACCCGCATGGCCCATTCTTCAGGGCTGACGTCGTCGCGTAGACACTTGAAATCGGTGGCGTAATTGGGCATGGAGGACTCTTGTTGAACAGGCAGTGATGACGGCAGAGAGCGATTGAATTCGCGTGTTTTCTAGGGCTTGCGATTTCTTTAAAACCCGCGGATGTTACGGCGAAAACGTTCAGCAGCCAATGCGGTTTACGCGTGTGGACATTCTGAGACCAGTGGCCTAAGCATCAGTTTCCCCATGAACTCGTTCACTTCATCGCCTGAATCAGCAGGTCATAAAAGTAGCGTGCTGCCGCGGTCAGTTCACGACCTCGTCGCTTGATCAGGCCCAGCGTGCGGGCGACGTCCGGTTCGTGCAGTGGAATGCTGACCAGCGTCGGATGCCCTTGTCTGGGCATCGCCAGACGCGGCACCACGCC
>Ga0075464_10001349_pt1 | contig 11024 bp, 22 predicted proteins | sample DEB19_08_DNA_5_FD_75068 | JGI IMG/M metagenome (GOLD analysis project Ga0075464, IMG submission 75068) | Aqueous microbial communities from the Delaware River and Bay under freshwater to marine salinity gradient to study organic matter... | ecosystem: Environmental > Aquatic > Marine > Coastal ...
AGTAAATGCGAGACATCTGCAAATTACATTTAGGGCAATCCATACCGGTAATTTCATCATCATAAGATTTCTGCACTGAGCCATAAGTGCCACAATCATTACAGCTGTATTCATAGGTAGGCATCATGCTCCAATCAAAGCACAAGTGTGGCAACCAGAGCCTAGGAACTGCCAGCCACCACACTTAGTGCATCTATCTATGCTGCTGTCCGGGATATGCAGGGCCTCAGCAATATTCTTTACGCCAACACAGCCACAGCTCATACACTGATAAGCCTTAAACCCTTCAGGCGTATCTAATTGCTCCAGCCATAAGAACTCTGTCTTAGCCTTACAGCCATTACATTTGAATTGTGGGTGCATTATGATAATATCCTTATTGCCTACATTGGCATTGAGTACAAATTAAGTAATTACCACTATGTATTAACCTGTCATCATTACAAGCTATACATAAGTCATTTGAAGGTATGAACTTTACCTGGTCGGCTTCTATTCTTTCCAGGTAAGGTCCACCTCTTAATATTTCAACATATCCCATCACTCACCCCCTTTACCTTGCTCCGAATCATCGGGCCAGTACCACGTGCCGGCACTTGTTAATTTAGCCCATCGAGCTTCACATTGATCTGACTTTGGTGCAGTGCATACATAACCTGCGTATGGTTTATTTGTAGCTTTGGCTAGGCCTTCTTTCTTTACCATATCACCATGCTTACAAGTAAAACTAACATCAACCACTTCGCCAATTTGAGCAACAGTTTCACCAACTGACCACTCAACTGGACCAGAGCCGTCAGCAGTAGCGATAGATTTTTGCTCCACAATATGTAACGCCATCTCCATCGCAGCTGATTTAGATCCGGGTGCAGAGTACTTAGGTTTGAATTGTTCAACTTTGCTCATCTCTTCTCTACTTGCGCGTTTTCCCTTAGCCGCATAACCTGCGTTTGCAAGCGCACGGCCGATCGCTGAAGTCTCGCAGTTTTCCAATGCAGACGTTGAATTAACACCGCGATCAGAAATGACTTCACTAGCAAGCCCAGTCGCACATGGTTTTGCATCGGCTTCCGTCTTAAATAATTCAGCACTAACAATGTATCTAGTGTCTGTGGCCTGTTCAATTTTCGTTCCCACTCTTCCATCTGGATAGTCCTTCCACCATTTTTCTAGTCGGCTCTCGACTGTTTCGTAATCAGCTAAATTAAACATTAGTATCGCCCGATCCTTACTGAGACAAATAACAGATCAATTATCAGAGCTGTATCTTCTCCTAAATACCACACGCCAATACCACTACATTCTTTATTAAATGTGATTTTCATTTAATCAACCCCCCAGGTAAATTGCGTGTCCATTTCTGCATCCAGGACTGACTTGTATATCGAAAGGTAAGCAAGTCCGTCTTTAATACTGTCCTCGTGATTCGGTGACTCTGTAAGCCGAGAAACCTTGACGAGTGCCATGCATAATGCGACTTGACTAGCCGTAATCGGATGGTCGAGATATGCCGACCAGAGTTCACTGATCCGCTTATGGTTGTGGTAAGGATGACCGTACACCGCTCCGCGCTCGTGGATCGTACTAACAACATCAGCAAATAATTTTTCAGTTGTTGTCGGCATTGGTTTTATTCTCAATCATTCTTCGGTGCATGTCCCAGCCATCTTTGCGGCCACGCCAGTAATGTGTTTGCTTTGCATTTTGAATTAAACCGTAGGCATAGATGATGCCAACCATTGATGCTACCCAGAGCAAACCTGCTTCTTTAAGTGTCATGCGCTTGGCTGCATTCTGGCTGCAAATAACTCAATGACTATGCCCATTTGTAGATCTTGATGTTGATTCTTAAACTTATCAATTTGCAATAACACTTGATGGATTTGCTCTGATAAGTCTGTTCGACCTAATTCGCTTAACAACTGTATTGCATCATCTAAGGTGTCAATCGTTTCAGCTCTAAGAGCATTATCTCTTATGACAGCTTGTGAATGTAGCAGTATTGATTCCGCACTCATGTAGCCCTACTTTCCATACCACGCTTTGTGGCATAGCAATAGTGTCGCACTTGTGTATGACTTTGTGGATAGTTTTGGGGCGTTTTTGTATAACGATTAGGTAACGATGTTACCCGTAATACTTGCCCAGTGCGGTAAATGAGCCATCCTTATTGATCGGCACTAACGTGGGTGTCAGTGTCTTTCCAACGGCTTCTAGTATAGCAATACCCATCTGCCAATTCGCGCTTCCATAGCGTAAATAAGACGCTTTTTTCCTATCCATTAGATTACCTACCTCTACACCGTATAAGGCTCTGTAATGGCTTCCTACGCCTTCTGCATAGGCACTCATGCCTAGTCTGTGGGTGTGGCCACACAATACTGATTTACCCCACTTCTTAGCCAAGTTAAGGGCAGTAATACCAGCGTGCTGAGACATGTTGCCTTCGTCTCCATGGGCCAACATCCAGCCCGGCTCAAACTCATAGGCTTCTTTGTGGTAGGTCATGCCCATTTCGGCAAAGCCCATAAACTTTGGATACTGCAACTCTGGCAAGCTGATTAAGCCAGGTACTTTTAATAAGGTGTTGTAAAGCCTGTCCGTATGGTTGCTTCGGATAATGTGGCACTCTTTAGAATATTCACTTAGATCCCAAAGGATCTCTTTAGTAAGCTCACGATCCTGGTGAATGGTCTGCTTATAAGCCATAGGTGTTCCCTCGGCCCACTTGCTAATTGTATTAAAATCAATTTCATCCCCGACCACCAATACAGAATCAAACTTCTCCTTACGTGCTAACTTAATTACATTCTTTACAGCTGCTTCGTGATGAAATGGGATTTGTAGGTCACTTATTACTAAGTATCGCTTAATCTTCATCCTCTTCGGGAGTAGGTATGGATGGGATAATGCCGTCTTCGCCTACTACCCAGTCGGGCATAGAACCTGGACTATCCATTAAAGCCAACGCAATCGGCTCACTAAATCCAGCTTTGCGAGCAGCTTTATACATCTCATGCTTGGCAATATAAAACACTTCTAGCTTAGATAATGGATCAGGTGATTTACGCACCACGCGCCTATTAATCTTCTTTCGCTTACGTGTGTTAGCCATCTTAAAATTATGACTTACTAATTAAGATAAATAGATCATCAACACGCTGTTCTAATCGTGAACTTCTTTCGTCTATTCGGTTAATGGCATCCTTTATTGATGTCCCAGAATTGGGGCGCAATTCATTAAGCCAACCTTTAACTAAGAAACGTAATCCGACTAGCACGCCTGACAGCACTGCGATAACGCCAGCCCCAAAGCCAGCCCATTCGCCCGGTGTCATGCTTCATCTGCACCGAGGCCATAAGCACTGTCGGATTTATCTAGAGCCCTAGCTGCTGGACCTGCTAAAGCTGCAACAATCACAGATGCAGCAGGATCTAAACCTAATTCATTACTTGCTAAAAATGTTAAGAAGGATACTAACACCCCACGTGCGTAAGACTTTAGTATGGCTTCTTGCTTCTTGCTGATCTTCATATCTTGCCCCCTAGTAGTGGTATATCAAACGGTTTGCCATCTTTATCACCAGATGGATTGAAGCTAACGTGGATGTGTCGCGTATGTTTATTGAATCCTGAATACTTACGCCACTTAAAGTTAAGTATCTTGCTAGCGATCATGCCATTATGTATTACGTAAGATATGCGCTTATCGGTTTTCGCACAGATTCTGATCTGGTCAGCCAGATATACCGAGAGCCCTTCGGATGAATCCAAGCGAGAATCAATATCAATGGCTCGCACGCATCCGGTCTGGTCTGGATTATGATCTGATTTTCTGGCAGCATGACGAGCATCACCAATCCACCCATCACTGGTAGTGCGCCTATCTGGATACCAGGTAGTAACGGCATCCCTAAGCTCTACCCCTGCTGCACACAACCATGGCTTCATTATGAAAGAAGTAGTGCGGCTTCCTCAGCTGTAATGCCAAGTTTGCTTAATAGCGCATTCTTAGCAGTTACTTTTGCTTCGGCTTCGGCTTGTTTGTTTGCTTCCTCAATTTCTTTTGCTTTGAAGATAGCGACCTCATCAGCTGTTGCAGGTCGCACTAAATCATCAATTTGTACATTATACATTTCTACTCCTTAACTGTTCTGATAGCCATAGACACGAATTGTTCCACCTGTAAGAGTTCCGCTAGTAGTTGTAAGAGTAAAAGCGGTATATTGAGTTGCATCATCTAAAAATCCTTTATAACTCGCAACATAATTAGATGCCGCTGCCGCAATAGTATCTGTCATAAAAACTGTTCTTTTTGCAAGATTTGGATTTTGTATTATAATCTGACTAGATAAAGCATTTGTGCTAAAATAACCACCAAACATGGCCGCGCCAGCATTTTGTGAACTGCCGGTTATTGTATTTGAATTAAACGCCATTAGCATTCCAGAATAAGAATAACCTGAAGATGTTGAACCTAAAATAAGATTTAAATAACTTGAGCTATTAGAAGCCACTCCATCAGTTACTGTTACCAAATAATTATCATAAGTTGAGCTGAATGCGCTAGTTACAGTTACAGATGAAACTGCACTACCTATTGTTTGAGTTTTAATTAAAGTTAAACCACTTGCAGCAGCTGAAGGTGTAGCCCATTTAACACCTAATGCTTGTGTGCTGTCGGCTGTTAATACTTGATTATTTGTACCAACTGGAATACGAGCATTAGCGGTATCAAAACCGAATAAGTCACCTTTTGTTGTTAAAGGGATAGATGCACCGGCTTGAATAATATCAAAGAAGATAGCGGCACTTGTAGAAGTAAAATAAAGATTGCCACCTTCCCATTGAGTTAATGCCAAAGATCCTGCTGTTGTTACTGTTGCAGTACCGGCAGTAACTGTGCAAACTCCTGCACCGATATTTTGAATTTGAACAGAATCACCAGCCGCAAACAATGCAGTATTTACTGTAATGGTTGTAGATGATGCTGAGTTCATTTGTATTACAGTTCCGGCATCGGCAGCAACTAGAACATAAGATGCAGTTTTAGTTACAGGTGAGCCACCGCCCATGGCTGTCTGTTGTAAATTTGTCATCTGAGCAGCTGTTAATACCTGCCCAGTAGTGAAGGTTTGTTTAGCCATTATATCTCCTTAGTAACTGAGCACATTATAGTCTAACGTGCCAAATAAATTGTTGTCCAACAATAGGCCATCCGATATTCTTTCTAATGTTGTAAACACTGTTTTCCAACTATTCGGGGTGATGTTCATGCCCACACCGAAAATTTGTAAAGTCTTGTCCAGGGTAGATCCGCCTGGCTGAGTAGTGATAACTGTGATTGGATCAAAGAAGTCAAGGTTTAGGGCTGCGATTATGCCGGTGTTGTAGTCTGGGGTGTATAGGTCTAATTCAACGGCATCGCATCGTATGCTGGTCTCAGCTCTAGAAGCCACATAAGCCTGGGCATAGTCTAAAGCAACAGCATCGGTCTGCATCAATAGGTTATTTAAAAAGTAAGAATGGACAAAGTATTTAGTAATAGAAGCTGCATCGGTTGCTACCTGAGCAGTGCCGCCAGTCCTAGTAACAGTGGCTGAATTAAATACCAGAGTATCGTCTAACTTCCATACTGCATTGGCATATTGAATGCCTGTGCCGTCATCTGCAAATAGTGTGGGTGTGCCGCCTATGGATGAAACAGTTACTGATCTGTCTTGAAAAACAAAAGATCCAGCGGCATCAACGTAAATCGCACCATACTCGCTATTGGCTACAGTCTGTAACGCGGCCAGGGAAGTTCGTGTAGTGCCAGGATCAGCTTGTAAAGTAGTTAATCCAGCATCCACATCACGCATTGTCAATGGCCATGAGATTTGATCTAAAATTTGGTTAATTCTTGTACCTGATAGATCACCAGCAGTCGCACCGGTAACTGTTGAGATCTGGGCATTCTGGGCTAATCTGTAGGCATCTACAGCTTGGATCGTAGTGTAGGCAACTTCTGTTGCATCTTGAGGCTGAGTGTTTACATAGGATGTAATAAAGCCTGAGAAGATTGGATATGTTACTTCTGAATAGGTTGCAGTTATCTGCACCTTCTTCATGGGCGTTAATAGTTCATAGTAAGGGCTAGATGGATTCTGTGGATTAAAATCGCCATTTTGATCGATTATGCGTAAAGTTAATTGACCGGTTTGAAACTCATCTGCTACAGCGTTACGTCCTCTGTTAGTCTGAATTAAATTAACTAAATCAGACACATCCACAATTACAGCTGCTGAATCTGCCAGTATGTTTGTATTCAAAATGCCAGAATCTAAAATCATGGCCTGAGCAAAAGCAGGCCCAGTACTAAAGTTAATGACTGCATTGATTACTGGTATAGGCATTATAAGAATCCAGCAGGCGCGGTTGGTAATCCGTTCTTATTGTTAATTATTAAGGATTCGGCTACAGCTCTAGTCAAAGCATCTGTTATGTTTGATGTATTAGTAAATCCTAAAGATATGCTCAGATCTATAGCTTCTTTACTTGTACCTAACATGCCCTGATTAATTGCAACACTAGCAATGCCACCAGCATTACTTATAGAAGAACCAACACTGCCTGGACTTGTAGCAATAATTGCTCCGCCTGTGCCTATTTGAGATGGGCTAACACCTAGGCCATAAGCTATTTTTTGACCAGCAGTTAATATGGCTGCTGCTGTGCTAGTAAATGCATTGGTTACTGTGTTAGTACTATCGATCAATTCATTCATAGACTCAGATAGCGCAAGGTAATCATCTACCTGAGAAGCATCGCCATCTAATATGGCCAACTTCTCTGCTAGGCGTAGTCTTGTCTCTTCATCGGTAGCCTGATTGAGAGCAGCCATAAGGCCAATACGTTCTAGATCGTACTTATCTCTTAGCTTCTTCAATTCTACTTCTTTGGCTAATTGAGCATTTAATTGCTTACGTATCTTTAATTCTTGCGCACGTGCAATCTCTGTGGCTGCACCTGATCCAAGGCTATAAGTAAAAGTAGATGTGGGCTGGTTTTGACTAGCACCTAAATTAGCTAGAAAACTAATTCCGGAAGCCTTGTATAAAAATCCTATTATTTTATCTAATTGCAATTTCTCAAAGATTGCTTTGCCAATACTGACAACTTTGCCCAATATTGTGCCAAGTCCAACAACTACGTTAGCAATTACACTAGCAACCTTTTCTAAAGCAGTTCCCAAAGTGCCAATGTTTTTATCTTTGCCTATTTGACTTAAAGCATCTATTAAGCCTTTACCAATAGTCTCACTTGCATTAGCAGCCGAGACCTTTAATACATCCATCTTGCCGGCATAGGTCTCTAATCTTGCTTGGCTTTGTCCAGAAAACTTATTACCTAGTTCAGTTAAGATTAGATCCATATCGCCAGTCTTTAATGTGGCTGCATCTAAACCTGCACCTAATCTTGTAAGTGCTGAAGTCTGGCCTGTGAATCCTTTAGCCAATGCCATGCTGACTTCTTCAACAGATCTACCAGTACCAGCCGACACATCTAAAGCAACGGCTAAAGCCTTCTGGCTTTTAACTAATGATCCACTAGCTGTAAGTAAAGTCTGAAATGCTGGGCGTAACTGGTCATCTAATACGCCAGTCATCTTTTGAAGGTTGGCTATGTAGTATTCAACGTTCGGTGCTGAAAATGCGTAGCCAGTATTATTTAATTGAATCTCTAATGATTTAGCAGCCTTCTCATCAGCAGCGAAAGCGGCTACTGCCTTCTTTGAAAAATTAACTATTGCAGCAGCACTAAAAGCAACGCCTAAAGTCTTGGCTAAACTTTTAAGATTTTTCTCAAATGCAGATACATCCTTTTTAGCCTTATTAAGACCTTTGCTATTATATTCAGATAGAATCGAGAAAATTAAATTAGCCATTTACTGCCTTTCTAATCTCGGTGCGCTTAACAAACTTAGCAGCTGTATTGTCTAGTGCTTTTAATATATGAGACATGGCTTTACCTTGCTCTTCGGCAGCCGCTCTGTATATCAATCTTCCTTTTTGCTTGTAACCTTTATTGTTACCAACCATGCCTTGTGGTCTAGCATTCACTAATGGACCTGCGGCTGCAATAAATTGTGCGCCTGCTCTAGGGTTATTAGAATGAGATATGTTTTTATCTGTCTCGCTAACATCTCTGCCAATCCAAGGTGCACCACCAGGGCCTGACTTACGGCCAGCAGTCTCATAGATAGCACCAGGTGCGCTTATGTTAGATACGTAGTTAGATGCAGCCCAGCCTTTTTGATTACGTTTGTTTCTACCGGCACTATATTTAATACCTTGAATTACCTGCTCCTGATTGTATTTAGGAAAGGTACGATATTTCATAGGGCCAACAATTCCAGCAGCTTTAGTCCAGCCAGATAAGACTGTATCATCAGCCGGAGCGTAGCCTCTAGCCTTATCTCTAATTGGAATCATGGCTGCTCTTACTTCAGCTTGCACGTCTTTTAATAGATCTTTATCTACTTCGCCTAAGGCTTTCTTCATCTCTTTAATGCCTGTTACGTTTACTGGCATTTTTGATCTCCTTAGCTCGATCAGCTAATACCTGGACTATTGCCCTAAGCATTTCTGGATCTAAATCTATAAAATACTGCGGCGCGATCCCGGTCTCTACGCTAAGACTTGCAATAGCGTAAATCATGGAATCACGCTGAACTATTTTTTTTCGTCTTCTAATACCTCAACAGTGTCTAAAGAATCGATGAACTCTGTGCCGAAAATTGGCACTGTGATATTAGCTCTACGTAAGCACTCCCAAGCAAGCCAGAAAATATGGGTTTGTTGCTCATGCTCACGTAGCATTTTGCTAATACCGTTAGACCACTTTAACTCGAAAGCGTACTCGACACCCGGAGTAATCTTATGTTCAGATACTTCTCCGTTAGCCCTTGTTATCTTTAGCTTTGCCATTATTGCTCCTTATGCTACCGCTACAGTAATTACGCTGTTGCAGGTAAATGTGATTGATTGGCTTGATATATCACTTACAGATCCATTTACGTTTTGTAAGTTATTGACCAAAACGGTAGTGGAATATGAAGGATTGGTTGCAGATACTGCTGAAGTTGTTTGCTTGATTACCAAAGGTACAGTTGTACCGTAAGCAGCACGCAAGGTTGGAATTACAGTACTTGTAGCGTTATCATTTAGGAAATCCAAAGTGATAGTGCTTGCTTCTAATCCTTTAGCAAACTTATGTGCAGTGTCGCCCATAGCGGTTACTTCTAGTTCATCAAATGATTGATTAACAGTTACAGATGTAACATACGCTGACAGATCAACAGAATTGAATGTGACTGAAACTCCGTTATTTAGAAATACGGCCATGATTACTCCTTGTCTTTCTCTTTAGTAGATGCAGGTGTTGGTGTTGGTGCTTCTGTGATTTGGCCTATCTTCTTTAAGAAGGCTATATCTTCAGGTGTTAGACTCATTTTAACTCCAGCTCGTTAGAATTGATACTGTGATTTCTGACGTCAATAAATCTCCACTTGCCACACTAGCGATAGCTGGAGCGGAGACACTTGATATGTTTAACTGCAACGATGATGCGTTGAGTTTATTAACTACGGCCACTATAAAATCCTCTATGCCTGCCAGGTTGCCTTGATTATCTAAAGCTGGTACGCAGATCATTATCTTAAAATTAGCAAGCGGTGAGATGCTTGTCTTATCATTGTTTGATGGTACTAAATATGGATCGCCAACAGTGATAACAATACTGTTTGGGATTAAAGTGGCTGGTGGAAAACTAAAGGTATTCCATACACCAGTGTTAGTTAGATCAGTTGCAAGTGTTGATCTAAGTGTAGTGATTGCAGCTGTCATTAGCCGACCATTGTGTTAGGGCTAGAGTAAGGCGCGATGAGACCTCTCACTCTGTTTATAAGCTGGTAGCCCATGGCATAACGGTTAGGGCTCATGCCATCCATACCGTTGCCCCCGTTCTGAGACACTTGACGTGATTGGAAAATATCTACGGCAATAATCATGGCGGCTTGGTTTACAGCTGGTGTAACAGAATAATTTAATGTCTTATAGCCAGGTCCGGTAGCAAGACCGTATGGCAAGATGCGATGGAATGCATCGTCTGCATTTACTTTAGCAAATTGAATGACTGAGTAACCGGTTGGATAGTTACTGAATGCGTATGTACTCCAGAATGCTGTACCTATTGATGCAGGTGTTGTACTGCCAGGATATGAACCTGTAAGGGTGTATGTGCCATTGTAAGGAGATCCAGCAGCAGTAATTGTGATGCTTTGTCCAACAACAAATATGCCAGGATTAGCAAGTAAAACGCTTGCAACGTTATTGCTTATGCTTGCACCGACTACTGGTGCATTGTTAAACCAAAGATAATTATTGAGAAGGTCTTCACTTGTTTGACAGATAGATTCTAAATCGGCATCAGAGTAGAGAGACCCAATACCAAGATTTGCTCTTAGTTGAGCTACGGTTACGTATGCTGCGGCCATCTCTACTCCTTTGCTAATAGCTCCCTAGGGCTAGGGCTACTAAACCCTAGGGATTCTTAATGTGTTGCTTTTATTACGCTGTCATGTTGTAGCGTTGTAGGCCACCAGACACAAGTGTCTTAGTTGCCAAGTATCCGTACAGCATCAGTTCAATCTCGCCTGATGTTGGCACGTTAGTTGAAAGTCTTAGTACTGGGCTCTCATAGATTGCGATTGCTGATGGCACAATAATAAATGCTGAATCATCAATAGTTGTTGAAACCATGTTGGCATCAACATATAGATCTAATCCAAGCACATTGCCACGGATTGATGTTGGTGATGAAGTACCGCCAGCATTCATTGGGTTTTGTGATGTGAAGATTGGACGATCAGTTGTATCTTTTGCACCGATCAATAGAGACCATTGTGAAGTACCAGCAACATATGCACTTGCTAGTTCACCGGTTGCTGCGTATGCAGCTGGGCCAGCTTGTGCAATAAATGC
>Ga0075464_10001350_pt1 | contig 11022 bp, 8 predicted proteins | sample DEB19_08_DNA_5_FD_75068 | JGI IMG/M metagenome (GOLD analysis project Ga0075464, IMG submission 75068) | Aqueous microbial communities from the Delaware River and Bay under freshwater to marine salinity gradient to study organic matter... | ecosystem: Environmental > Aquatic > Marine > Coastal ...
TGCCCAGCGAGGGCGATGTGGGCGGCGCACCCACACCCAAAAACGACAACGTGGCCTCGGTGATGATGGCCGTGGCCACCTGGATGGTGGCCAGCACCATGACTGGGCCCATGACGTTGGGCAACACATGCTTGAACATGATGCGCAAAGGGGCCACGCCGGTCACCCGGGCAGCTTGCACGTACTCCTTGTTGCGCTCGACCAAAGTGGTGCCGCGCACCGTGCGGGCGTATTGCACCCAGCCCGTGAGTGAGATCGAGATGATCAACACGCCGAATGCCAAGGATTCGTGCGCGTTAGGAAACAAGGCACGCCCCACGCCCGCGATCAACAAGGCCACCAAAATGGCGGGAAACGACAGCATCACATCGCAAAGACGCATCAGCAAAGCGTCAACCCAACCACCGCGAAAGCCTGCCAACAAGCCCATGCCCACACCCACCACCACCGACAGAATCACAGATGCGATGCCCACCACCAGCGAAATGCGCGAGCCGTAGATCAGGGCCGACAAGATGTCGCGCCCCTGGTCATCGGTGCCGAGCAAAAACTTGGTGGTACCGCCCTCCATCCACGATGGCGGCAAGCGAGCGTCGCTCAGCTCCAGCGTGGCCAGATCAAACGGGTTGGTGGGCGAGACCCACCCGGCAAAGACCGAACAAAAAAGGCAAACGAAGGCGATGCCAGCCGCCACCATCGCCGTGGGCGATTGGCGAAAGCTGTAACCGACATCGCTGTTCAGCCAGCGTTTCAATGCGTTCATGGCTTATTTGACCGTGATGGACTTGAAAGGCATGTAGTTGTCACCGCGTTGCACCAACGTGACCTTTTTGCTGGTACCCCAGGCCAAGGCCTGCTGGTGCAAAGGCAGATGACCGATGTCAGCACTGTGCAGTTCGAACACTTCGCGGATCATGGCGTTGCGCTTGGCCTGATCGGTCTCGCTTTGGATCTTCACGGTGAGCTCATCCACCTTGGGGTTGCAATAAGCACCCAGGTTGAACTGGCCTGTGCCTTTGTCGTCCACACAACGCATCAGCGCATTCAGGGCGTTGTGCGCGTCGTAGGTGCTGGGCGTCCAACCCAGCAAATAGAAGCTGGTGTCGCGACGCAAGATTTTGGGGAAATAAGTGCCCTTGGTCTCGGCCTTCAGATTGATCTTGATGCCCACGCGTGCCAAGTTGGCGGCCACGGCTTCGCAGATCTGGCCGTCGTTCACATATCGGTCGTTGGGGCAGTTCATGTCCACCGAAAAGCCTGTGGGGTAACCCGCTTCAGCCAGCAATTTTTTAGACGCTTCGGGGTCAAAGGGCAGGCGCTTGTTCAGGTCAGGGTTGTAGCCGTTGATGCCGGGGCCCACCATCAGGGCGGAGTTGTTGGAGGCACCGCGCATCACCGTGCGCTTGATGCCTTCCATGTCAATGGCCTGGTAAAAAGCCTGGCGCACGCGCTTGTCCTTGAAGGGGTTTTTGCCCTTCACGCTGGAATACAGCAACTCATCGCGCTTTTGGTCCATGCCCAAAAAGATGGTGCGCAGTTCTGGGGCCACCAGGGCGCGTGTGTTGGCACCCGCATTGATGCGGGGCACGTCTTGCACGGGCACGGGTTCCATGACGTCGATCTCGCCCGACAGCAGCGCCGCCACGCGGGTCGGGTCGTTGGCGATGACAGAAAAGATCACCTCATCCACGTTGCCATCGATCTTGCCCCAGTAGTTGCCGTTGCGCACGAAGGTGGTGCGCACGTTGGGCTGACGCTCACGCAGGCGGTAAGGGCCTGTGCCGTTGGCACGGAAGGAGGCCGCGTTTTCGATGCCCTTGCGGCGGTCCACCGGGCGGGTTGCCTGGTTTTCCTCACACCACTTCTTGCTCATGATGTAGACGGTCGACAAGACGTTGGGCAGGATCGGGAACGGTGCCTTGGTTTCGATCTCGATGGTGTGGCTGCCCAACTTGCGCACTTCCTTGATGTCGTTGGTGTTGCTGCGCATGTCAGAGCCTTCGCCTGCAGCACGGTTCAACGAGAACACCACATCATCGGCGGTGAAAGGCGTGTCGTCATGAAAGCGCACGTTGTTGCGCAGCTCAAAGCGCCACACCGTAGGCGACGTCTGCTTCCACGAAGACGCCAGGCCCGGCTCAAACTTCAGGTCCTTGCTCACACCCACCAGCGACTCGTACACGTTGTTGGTCACGCTCAGCTGCAACGATTCGTTGAGCGAGTGCGGATCCATTGACAAGGCATCACCCTGGTTGGCAATGCGCACAGTGGCGGCATGTGCCACGCCCAGTGACATGGCTGACACCAGTGCAGCGGCCAACAAAGAACGGGAGAGTTTGGAAGTGCGCATGAAAGACTCCTGGGGTTGAATGTGATCGGGCATCAAGGCTGAACGGCCTTGTCCAAAGGCAAGGCCTGCTCTACCAAACTGGCATGCAGTGCAGCGCCCAAGGGCAAAATTTCGTCGTTGAAGTCGTAGCGGCTGTTGTGCAGCGGGTGCGGGCCGGGGCCATGCGGCAAGCCTTGGCCTATGCGAATGTAAGCACCGGGTTTGGCTTGCAGCATGAAAGAAAAATCTTCACCGCCCATGCTGGGCAGCATGTTGCGCCAGACCTTGTCTTCGCCCACCAGGCTTGCAGCCACATCGCAGGCAAATTGCGCTTCGGGCAAGGTGTTCACCGTGGCGGGGTACACGCGCTCATAGGTCAATTCGGCCGAGGCACCAAAGCCCTGGGCAATGCCGGTGCACAAAGAACGCAAACGGTCTTCGATCTGGTCTTGCACGCTTTCGCTGTAGGTGCGCACCGTGCCGACCAAAGTCACCTCACCGGGAATCACGCTCATGGCACCGGGGTTGCCGCCTTGCATCGAACAGATGCTGACCACCGCTTGGTCAAATGCCGAAAGGTTGCGCGACACCACGCTTTGCGCAGCGGTGATGATGTGGCCCGCCACCAGCACCGGGTCCACGCCTTGGTGCGGGCGAGCGCCATGGCCCCCTTTGCCGCGAATCAGGATCTCGATCCTGTCGACCGCCGCCTGCATGGGGCCGGGCGTGATGCCGATCACCCCCAAAGGGGTCTCGGGCGAGTTGTGTTGGGCATAGACCTGCTCGCACGGAAAGCGCTCAAACAAACCGTCTTCCATCATGGCGCGGGCACCGGCATAGCCTTCTTCGCCGGGCTGGAAAATCAGCACGGCAGTGCCATCAAAGCGACGGGTTTCGGCCAGATAGCGTGCCGCACCCATCAGCATGGCGGTGTGGCCGTCGTGTCCACAGCCGTGCATCAGGCCGGGCGTGGATGATTTCCAGGTGCACTCGTTGAACTCGGTCAGGGGCAAGGCATCCATGTCGGCACGCAGCCCAATCATGCGGCCCGGGTGACTGGCTGAGCGGCCTTGGCCGTGCACCAAAGCCACCACGCCGGTTTTTCCGATGCCGGTGTGAATGCTGTCCACGCCGCAAACCTTGAGCATTTCGGCCACGCGGGCCGAGGTGTAGACCTCTTCAAAGCCCAGTTCGGGGTGGGCATGCAGGTCGCGCCGAAAAGCCGTGAGCTCGGGGTGGAACTGCGCGATGCGCGCAAACGCGGCACCACGCCCCAGTACCGATTGCAAAGAAGCGCCCATGTTCAGTGTCCCCCCGGCTTGCCCACGCGCAGGCGCGGATCGACCACAAAATAAAGCAAATCAACCACCAGGTTGATGACCACAAAGATCAAGGCAATCAGGCACAAATACGCCGCCATGACCGGGATGTCGGCAAAGGTCACCGCTTGAATGAACAGCAGGCCCATGCCGGGCCACTGAAAGACCGTCTCGGTGATGATGGCAAACGCGATCAAACCACCCAGCTGCAAGCCCGTGATGGTGAGCACCGGCACCAAGGTGTTTTTGAGCGCGTGGCCAAAATGAATGGCGCGATTGGACAAGCCCCGGGCGCGGGCAAATTTGATGTAGTCGGTGCGCAGCACCTCCAGCATCTCGGCGCGCACCAAACGCATGATCAAGGTCAGCTGGAAAATCGCCAGCGTGACCGCGGGCAGCACGATGTGGTGCCAGCCCTTGGCCGTCATCAAGCCGCTAGACCACCAGCCCATTTGCACCACTTCGCCACGGCCAAAGCTGGGGAACCAGCCCAGCATCACAGCAAAAACCAAGATCAGCAAAATGCCAATCTGGAATGTGGGCAGCGACACCCCAAGCAGCGACACCGTCATGATGAGTTGGCTGATCCAGGTGCCACGGCGCAGCGCCGCATAAACACCCATGGGCACCCCGATGGCCAACGCCAAGGTGGCGGCCACCAGCGCCAGCTCTAAGGTGGCGGGCAAGCGCTCGGCGATCAGGCGCGAGACCTTGGCGCCTTGGCGCAAGCTGAGTCCAAACTCGCCTTGCACCGCGTTGGACAAGAAGTGCCAGAACTGCACAAAGAATGGCTGATCAAGGCCCAAGCCTTGACGCAACTCCTTGATTTGATCGGGTGTGGCGTCTTGCCCCAGCAAAAACACCACCGGGTCACCGACATACTGGAACAGCAAAAACGCGATGAAAGCGACCGTGACCATGACGACCACGGCCTGAATCAGCCGCTGCAAAATAAAGGCCAGCATCAATTGACCTTGATCAGTGTCCAATCGAGGCGGTTGTCAGCGCGGTGCACCACATCGACGTTTTTCTTCATGGCCCAGGGGATGACCTGGTTGTGCAGTGGGATGTGCGCCACGGTGTCGTTTTGCAATTGCAGGCCTTCGGTCAGCAGACGGTTGCGCACGGGCAAATCGGTCTCGGTCTTGATGCGGTCCACCACATAGTCCATGCGCTGGTTGCTGTAGCGTCCCACGTTGTAGTTGCCATCGCCACCCGCACCCACAGTGCGCACCAAGGATTGCAGGCTGTACAAACCGTCAAAGGTTGGCACACCCCAGCCGAGCATGTAAATACTGGCTTCGTAGCGCTGGATCATCGGGAAGTAAGTCACCAAAGGCATGGTGCGCAGCTTGGCTTTCACCCCCACCTTGGCCCACATGGCGGTGATGGCCTGGCAAATTTCTTCGTCGTTGATGTAACGGTTGTTGGGGCAGGCAAAGTCCACTTCAAAACCTTGTGGATAACCCGCTTCGGTCAGCAGCTTTTTGGCATCGTCTTGCGAATAGGGAAAGCGCTTGTGCGTGGCTTCTGTCCAGCCATTGACCTGGGGCGACACCAGCGCCCCCGTGGTTTGCGACAAACCGCGCATGGTCACGCGGTGAATCGTTTCGATGTCGATCGCTTGGTAAAGCGCTTTGCGCACCTTCACATCCTTGAGCGGGTTCTTGCCCTTGACGTTGGAGCCAGGGAGTTCGGCCCGGTTTTGGTCCATGCCCAAAAAGATGGTGCGGTTTTCAACCCCGTCGATCACCTTCAGGTTGGCGTTGCTGCGCATGCGGCCCAGGTCTTGCGGGCTGGGGTCCAGCACAAAATCAATTTCGCCGGACAACAAGGCCGCAGCGCGTGTGGCTTCGTTCTTGATGGGGGTGTAAATGACCTCGGTCACGTTGGTGGGGACCTCAGTCCAGCCCCACCAGTTGGGGTTTTTGACCAGCACCAGCTTTTGATCGGGCTGCCATTCTTTGACCATGTAAGCGCCACTGCCCATGGCGTTGCGGTGGGCAAAGTTTTCGTCTTTCGACTTGGAATCTTTGGGCTCAACCGACTTGTTCTTTTCGGCCCAAGCTTTGCTCATGATGCGCAGCTCAGTCAACTGGTTCAGCAGCACCGGGTTAGGGCCACTCAAAATGATGTCCACGGTGTTGGCATCGACCTTGACGATGCGGCTAAAGCCTTGGGTGTACACGTTGAAGTTGGAGGTCTTGGCGCGTGCGCGGTCCAGTGAAAACACCACATCGTCGGCCGTCAAGGGCGAACCATCGCTGAACTTCACGCCCTTGCGCAAATTGAAGCGGTACTGGGTGGCCGACATCTCTTTCCAAGCGGTGGCCAGCTTGGGCTCGACCTTGAAGGTGTTGCTGTTGTAGTAAACCAGAGAGTCAAAAATAGCCGCATGCACGCCATTGCCCAGGGCGTTGTTTTGCGAGTGGATGTCGAGCGTGGGAATGTCACTGGCGCTGGACCATTTGAAGGGCTTGGCCTGCACAGCGGCAGCGCCCATCAGGCCAGCCAAACCCAAAGACAGCACCAATGTGGTGGTGCGGACAGACAAACTTGCGGCATTTTTCATCAAAGTCACCTTGATCTTGGAATGAGGGATTCAGAGATGAACAATATGCAACATTCAGGCCCGCATCAGAGAGAGGGAAATCCCCCAAATCGGGTGTCGCGCACAAGACTGGTGCGCGCCTCAATCAAACCGAATGTCGCCGTACCAGGCCCGCACGTTGCTGCGGGTGTTGTCACTGTCGGTCATGATGGCCACGCCCACCAAAGCGCCGGGCGCTTCGCCAAAAGCCTTTTCATAATCAGCCCGCACATCGCGCTCGTAGCGACGCCACTGCATCAAGTGCCCAGGCCCTGACTCCACCACCATTTTCCGCACACGGTCCGTGCGCGGGTTGACGATGACCGAATCTACCGGGCGGTGATTGGACCACACGTACATCAAAGTGGCGTAGGGCAAAGGCTCTCCGGTCAACGCTTCGGTCAGGTCGCTGAGCATCGCGTTTTTGGCTGACAAACGGCTGCGGTCGCCTTCAAAGGCCAAGATCAAACGCACCGGTGAATCACCACGGTCGCGTTCAGCCATGTCGGCCTCCACCATGAGGTTCTCCACTTGCCATTCAAATTGCAGCCGCCCCAACTTCTCGGGTGCCACGTTGACGCGCTGTCGCAGCAAACTGGCCGACGATTGCGCATGGGCTTGCAGGGCGTGGCGATGGCCCTGCTTTTCCAGTTTGAATGCGGTGCGCAACTTGCCGGGCAAAGACACGGCCTCCCATTGCGCTTTGTCTTGAGGGCGGAAATGCAAGCCACCTGCCGCAGAAACCGAAGCCCCCACCACAGACTTTTGTTCATTCACGCCATGGCTGGCGCATCCGCTCAGAACAGCAAGGCACAGCACGCCTATAGCGCTCCAGCCCCATGACCCAGTGAAAACCATGAATGCCCTTTCAACACCGATGCAAGACAATCGTGCTTGCACACAATCGTTCATTCTGATTCATTTTTTGATTTATTCATTCTGGAAGTATCGCCATGTTCAACCGCCGCCAGTTGCTCCAATCCTTGGCTCTGAGCACATTGCCCGCTGGCTGGGCGCACGCCCAATCGGTGTTCCCTTCCAAGCCACTCAAAATCGTGGTGCCCTTTGGTGCAGGCGGCGTGGCCGATCTGACGGCACGTGCCGTGGCCCAAAAACTGTCTGAAAATTTAGGGCAGCCGGTCATCATCGACAACCGCCCGGGCGCTGGCGGCATCGTGGCGGGCGAACTGGTGGCCAAAGCCGCGCCCGACGGCCACACCTTGCTGCTGATGTCCAACGGCACGGCCGTGAGTGCCGGTTTGTTCAAGGCCCTGCCCTTCAACCCACGCAGCGACTTTGCGCCTGTTTCCTTGTTGGGCTTGTTCGACATCGCCATCGTGGTGCCTGAATCGTCACCGCACAAAACCCTGGCCGAGTTGGTCAGCTTCGGGCGTGCCAACCCGGGCAAGCTCAACATCGGCACCATCAACATCGGCAGCACCCAACACCTGGCGGCCGAGCTGTTCAGGTCGCAGGCCAATTTGATCAGCCAGATCATTCCCTATAACGGCACGCCAGCGGTGATCAACGCCTTGCGCGGCGGCCAAGTGGATGCGGTGGTGGAAATTCTGGGACCACTCAAACCGCAGATCAGCGCCAAAGCCGTGCGCTTGCTCGGTGTCATGGGCGCAAGCCGCCCGAAAGACCAGCCGCAAGTGCCGGTGGTGCGAGAGCTGCCGGGCCTGAGCAACTTCAACGTGTCATCCTGGAATGCCTTGGCAGCGCCCGCCAAAACGCCCAAAGCCGTGGTCGATCGCCTGAGCGCCGAAGTGACCAAAGTGCTGTCAGAACCCGAGATGGTGCAGCGCCTGGCCGGCTTCAACGTCGAAGCCAAAGCCAGCACGCCAGCGCAATTGGCGCAGTTGCTGGACAGCGACATCAAGCGCTGGGGCGATGTGATTCAAAAGGCCGGGATACCGCAGCAGTGAGGTTCACACGGCTGAAGACTCAGTCGTCCAAGCCGCCCACCGCAAGCACATCCCAGCAAGCCCCCATGGTGTGATAGTCCACCTTGCCTGCGGGTGATTTGGTGTTTTCAAGCTTGCGGCCATCGGCACCCAAAATACGGAACCATGCACCGTATTGATGGTCCACCATGTGCAACCAACTCCAGTGCCAAAGCGCTTGGTATTGCTTCAAGAATTCAGCCTCACCCGTGTGCCGCCACAAGCGCCAAGCGCTGGCGAATGACTCTGCCTGGACCCAAAAATATTTGTCGGTATCACATGGCGATCTGTCTGGCGCGAAACCATAAATCAGCCCACCATGTTGCGCATCCCAGCCATGACGGTAGGCCTCTCGCTGCAAATGGACCGCCCGATCTACCCAACGGTTTTGTGGGCGGTGCTGATGGGCCATCATGAGCAATTTGGCCCACTCGGTTTGATGTCCTGTCTGGAACCCCCAAGGTTTGAAAATATTGCCCGGATTGTTTTTGTTGTAGTCCCAATCGATGGACCAATCAGCTTGATAGTGCTCCCAGACCAAGCCTCCTGCGGTGTCTGCGAGATCAAAAGCAAAGCGCTCAATCAACACTTCGGCCCGATCGATGTACCTGACTTCTCCCGTGAACTCGTACGCAGCCAGACAAGCTTCGCACATGTGCATGTTGGCGTTTTGACCTCGGTAATCCAGCAATCGACCGTCGGGCGTGATCTCGTCGGCATAAGCGCCATCGGCGGCACTGAAAAACGCATCGTTCATGCGTGCAAATGCGGCTTCCACATCCTGGCGCGTGGCGCATCCCACGCTGAAAGCATGGGCTTGTGCCAGCAACACAAAAGCTTGTCCATAGGCCATGACCGTGGCGTCTTCAATTTGTCCATGGTCGACCGTCCAGGCATACAAACCATCTGATCGGCGAAACGCCTCCAAATGGGCGATGCCATGACGTGCCCAGTCGGCGACGGTATCGAGCCCACTGTGACGCTTGGCCATCGCGCCATTGAACACAAACCGGGTGGCGCTCACCAAATGACGGTGCGTGGTGTTGTAGACCGTCCCATCGTCTAGGAAATAATGAAAAAATCCACCCTCGGGATCCACCGCTCTCGGCGCATAAAAGTGCAAGGTGTCAGCGATGTGCTGTTCTAAAAAATGACGGCTTTGAAAATTCACGACAAGCATCTCCTTTCAACTCAGTGGGCAACAGGTGCATCAGACGAGCGAGGCACCAACACAACGGGCTCCAGATAGTGAAGAGACTCAGGCGATTCACCCGCCAAAACCGAAAGCAAGACCTGGCCTAAATGTTGACCATTTTCGAAAATACGGTGCTCAATGGTCGACAGCGGTGGGTTGCTGTAGCGTCCGGCATCGCTGTTGCCATAGCCCATGATCGAGATGTCCGAGCCCACACGCAGCCCGATGGCACGGCATGCGGCCATGGCGCCGATGGCCATGGCATCGGTCGCACACAACAAGGCAGTCGGGCGGTCTTCTAACGCCAACAAATGCTGCGCCATGGAAAACCCACCTGTTTCAGACAAGTGACCTTGCACGATCAAGCGCTCATCCACCTTCAAATTGGCCTGTTTCAAAGCGTTCAAATAGCCTTGCTGACGCAACTGGGCAAACGTGTATTCGGCAGGTCCGTTGAGCAAAGCAATTCTTTGATGACCGAATGCAATTTGGCGTTGCGCCGCCATGAAAAAGGCCATTTCATTGTCTGTGTCCACCCAGGCGTGGCCCGTGCTGTCGGCACATCGCCCATAGGTCACAAAGGGCTTTTCGTGTTCAAACATCAAGCCGACACGCTGATCAACCAAGCGGGTTCGCACAATGACAAAGGCATCAAACCAGCCACTGCGAATGAAATTTTCGTAAACACCACGCTCTTGTTCGGGTGTTGAGATGGCCGAAGTCGTGGCCATCAAGCTGTACCCAGCGGGCTCTAAAACGCTGGAAGTGCCGCCCAGCAAACTGGAGTACATCGAGTCAATGAACTGGCCACCTTCTTGCGATGTCGGCAACACCACGCCAATCGCACCGGACTTTCCCGATTTGAGTCTTCTTGCACCCGGATGCGGTTTGTACCCCAATGCCTGAGCACGCTCCATGACTCTGAGTCGCGTGGATTCAGCCACATCGGTATAGCCATTTAAGGCACGGGAGACGGTCGAAACCGACAGTCCAAGATCTTGAGCCAGGTGAACAATCGACATGGGACAGATATTAACCAGTCACCGACGCTGTCAGGCGGTGAGCAGTGCTTGTGAAGCGTCCATGTTCAAGAATTCAATCACCATCGCAGCAGTCCATGTGAATGTGCCGCCGCCCAAGGCCTCGCCTGTCATGGGGTGGTAGTACTCGGAACATCCGCTTTTTTGAATGCACTGAAGGCTCGCTTGCACCACACGATGGGCCAACTCGGTTTCGCCACATTGGCGCAGGCCCGTGATGAGCAGGAAATTGACAATCAGCCAAGATGGGCCGCGCCAGTAACGTTTGCCATCAAAACGCATGTCCAAAGGGTCCATGCTGCAAACACCAAACGGTGCCTTGTCCAGCCAATCGGTCAATCGGATACTCAAGTCGGCCACGTGTTTGTGCCCTTGCGGCAACACCAGCAAAGGCAACAAGCCCCCCACACTGGCGCTGTTGACACGTTGGCCTGTCCGTCGATTCAGACACGCATATTGCTTTAAATCGCCGTGCCACAAAGTGTCCATGGCCCCAATGGACCGGGCCGCACGTTCGCTCAGTCTGTGGGCCAGCGCCGAATCCCCCAGCTGGTCTGCCAGGCGCGACAGCGCCAACTCAGAGTGAATCAAGATCGCATTGAA
>Ga0075464_10001352_pt1 | contig 11019 bp, 10 predicted proteins | sample DEB19_08_DNA_5_FD_75068 | JGI IMG/M metagenome (GOLD analysis project Ga0075464, IMG submission 75068) | Aqueous microbial communities from the Delaware River and Bay under freshwater to marine salinity gradient to study organic matter... | ecosystem: Environmental > Aquatic > Marine > Coastal ...
AAGGATTTGCATTAGACATTACGGCGGAATTGGCTGAAAATTTACCAGTTCCAATAATCGCATCAGGAGGTGGTGGTACAGAAGCACATTTTTTAGATGTATTTACAAAAGGTAAAGCGGACGCGGCATTGGCAGCAAGTATTTTTCACTATAAAGAAGTTGCTATTCCCGATTTGAAACAATATTTATTTAACAAAGGAATACCTATCAGATTATAAACTTAATTTTAATTATGAAGATCGATTTTACAAAATATGCAGACGGATTGGTCCCTGCCATTGTTCAAGATGCTGCTACTAAAAATGTATTGATGTTGGGCTTTATGAATCAAGCAGCAGTGGATGCAACCTTATCCCTACAAAAAGTCACTTTTTTTAGTCGTTCAAAAAACAGACTATGGACGAAAGGTGAAGAAAGCGGTAATAGCTTACACTTGCTTAGTATGGCATTGGATTGCGACCAGGACACTTTGTTGATCCAGGCCAACCCAGCTGGACCGGTTTGTCATACTGGTGCTGATACTTGCTGGGGTGCTGAGAATCAATCTGAATCTATTGATTTTATAACTACACTTGAGCAGGTGATTGAACAAAGAAGAACGGCCGGACCTGAGACCTCCTATGTGGCAGGTTTATTTGCCAAAGGGATCAATAAAATTGCACAAAAAGTAGGAGAGGAAGCGGTAGAAGTGGTGATTGAGGCTAAAGATCAAAACGACGGATTGTTTTTAGATGAATCCGCAGATCTACTATTTCATTATTTAATGTTGCTTCAGGCCAAAGGATTTAAATTAGCTGATGTTGTTAAAATATTGGAAAAGAGGCATAAGGCCTAGTACGTAACCAGTTTTAATTTCTATATTTGACCTTAATTAAACCAATATGAAAAAAAATATAATTGCATTTGCGTTGCTTTTGACTAGTCCAGTCTTATACGCACAATCATTGAATATTCAAGGCAAGATGGCCAATTTGAAAGATTCTGCCAATGTTGTCTTAATAGACGGAGTATCTAATAAAGAATTGAGCGCTAGTAAATCTGTAGCAGGTAATTTTACTTTACAGGCTCAATTGGCTTATCCAAGTTTATTGGTATTGAGTATTGACGGTGTCAATCAGAAGCTACCTGTGTTTGTTGGGAACGAAAATGTGTTGATTGAAGGAGATGCACAAAATTTGGCTGCGATGAATGTGACTGGATCTGTAAGTCATGAGGTATACAAAGTATATATGAATGAGTTGAATCCAAAGATGATGCCTTATGTAACGAATATGCAAGCAGCTAGTCAAGAAAAAAACACTGCAAAAAAAGATTCATTAAATAAAGTAGCAGCAACACAATCAAAGGAGGTCATTGCTACGTTCAAAAAACTAAGCAAAGCAAATGCAGCATCTCCGGTTACGACTTTAATGTTACTGCAGTTTTCGAATATCTTCCCAGAAGTTAAAGAGAATCTTAGCACCATCTATGATGGTTTGGAGGCGTCTGCAAAAAAAGGACCATTTGCTGAATTTATTGATAAGACAATTGCATCATCTGCTTTTGGTCAAATAGGAACAGTCCTTCCAGATTTCACACAAGCTGATGTAAACGGAAAACCATTTACATTGTCTTCTTTAAGAGGTAAGTATGTGTTAGTTGATTTTTGGGCGAGCTGGTGTGGTCCATGTAGGGCAGAGAATCCAAATATTGTTAAAGCATTCAATAAATTCAAAACGAAGAACTTTACTGTGCTAGGTGTGTCATTAGACCAAGACAAGGCGAAGTGGTTAGAGGCGATCAAGAAAGATGGCCTTGCTTGGAACCATGTGAGTGATTTGAAGTACTGGAACAATGCAGTGGCTGCTCAGTTTGGCATTCAAAGTATTCCTGCTAGTTTTTTAATTGATCCTTCAGGGAAAATTATTGCAAGAGATTTAAGAGGTGCAGATTTAGATAAATTTTTAGAGGCTACGATCAAGTAGTATTCTAAGCAACTTCAGTTATAAATACTTGGCTTAAGTAAACCTTGTATTATTTCAATGCTTTGTAATATTCTGTCTCGTCGAATCCAAGCGCAACAATTTTACCTTCTTGTTCAATTAATGGGCGTCGTATAATGGATGTTTTTTCTGCCATCAATGCGATTGCCGCTTTTTGATTGGTAATTGTCGCCTGTAATTCAGGTCCTAGTAATTTCCATGTAGTTCCTTTCTTATTGATCAATGCTTCCCATCCAACTTGCTTGCACCAATTGGTTAATTGAGCAATTGTGACACCTTGTTTTTTGTAATCATGAAAACTATAAGGTAGCTTATTCGCCTTCATCCAGTCCAATGCCTTTTTAACTGTATTGCAATTAGGGATAGCATACACGATATAATCTGCCATCTTGATTTATTTAACGTTAATGGATTTAGCAAGCCAACTTTTTGAAATAGGTTGTAACCAATCTGTTTCAAGGGTTGCTTTTGTGTTCACTAAATTGTTAAAGTAAAGCGTATCCATTTGTAATAAGCCATTTTCAAGGGCATAATTCAGTTGGGCTTGTGGAATGGTTTGCACTTTATCTTTAATAAAAAAGGCTAAAAGTGTCCTGTTGAACATTTGCACTCCAGTTAATTGCTCAATTGCTTTAATCACATGAACAGAACTGTCTGTACTACATCCACCAACAGTAGTGGCAGATTCGTCGGCCATGATAAGGATAAATTGACCATATAAAACTGTGGCATAGCCCTTCACTTTTGCGCCATGACTTTTCCAGTCGTCTACGAAGTTTTCTAGCAATGGCTCCAATTCGAAAATTTCACCCATGGTAAATGTTCTATTGGATTGGTACACCCAAACCCTTGATGAGGGATCGAAATTCTTTGGGAGTATAGTAGGTAAGTCAACCATAAAAATTTTATTGTATTGCTTTCGCAATGATTTCGGCAATGTCTAATACTTCTGTTTTTACTTCTTCATCTCTGTTTTTAATGCCATCAGTCATCATCGTATTACAAAATGGACAGGCGCTTGCTACAAAATCTGCTTTTGTTTCAATTGCTTCGTCTGCTCGTTCCATATTGATCCTAGAAGTTCCTTTCTCTTCCTCTTTGAACATTTGCGCACCTCCAGCGCCGCAACAAAGTCCTTTGGATTTACATCTGCGCATTTCTTTTAGTTCAACATCTAGCGACTCCAAAACTTTCCTAGGTGCTTCATAGATATCATTTGATCTTCCTAAATAACAACTGTCGTGGTAGGTAATTGTCTTGCCTTTCCATTCATTGCTATCAGAAATTTTGATCTTGCCATTTTCAATTAATTCTTGTAGAAACTGCGTATGGTGAATCACATCGTAATTACCACCTAAAGCGGGGTATTCATTTTTCAAGGTATTGAAGCAATGCGGGCAAGTGGTGACAATCTTTTTAATTTCATAAGCGTTCATCACTTGAATATTTTGATACGCCATCATTTGAAACATGAACTCATTGCCAGCTCGTCTGGCAGGATCTCCAGTGCAAGCTTCTTCTTTTCCCAATATGGCATAAACAACTCCAGCTTTATCTAGAATAGTGGCAAATGCTTTTGTGATTTTTTGAGCTCTTTGGTCAAAACTACCAGCACAACCTACCCAAAATAACACTTCTGGTTTGGTGCCAGCAGCCATCATTTCTGCCATTGTCGATACTTTCATAATTACTTTATTTTAAGATTGCTTTGTCCATGCGTCTCTATCGTCAGGAGCGAATTTCCATGGAGCAAAATTGTTTTCTATATTACTAAACATGCCATTCCATTCGGAAGGGGCATTGCTATCTTCCATGATCAATGATCTTCTTAATTCTAATATGATGTCTAAAGGAGAAATGCTTACTGGACATTCTTCTACACAAGCATTACATGTTGTGCAAGCTCTTAGTTCCTCGACTGTAATGTGATCGTTTAAGAGGGTCTTCCCATCGTCAACAAATTGTCCATTTTTGTCAATATTTTTACCAACAATTTCAAGACGATCTCTTGTATCCATCATGATTTTTCTAGGACTTAATAACTTGCCTGTGCTATTTGCTGGGCAAGCAGCACTGCATCTGCCACATTCAGTACAACTGTATGCGTCCATTAAATTTTTCCAACTTAAATCCATCACATCTTTAGCGCCAAATTTTTCAGATGCCGCTACATTCGTAGGAGCTAGTTCTGGCTGCATGGCATACAATACTTCGTTCTGTATGGAAACCATATTGTGCATCTTGCCTTTTGGTTCTAAAGAAGCATAATAGGCATTTGGGAAGGCCAGGACTATATGTAAATGTTTAGAGTAAGGCAGATAGTTCATAAAGCCATAAATGCCTAAAATATGTATCCACCATGCTGATTGCTCAATGGCATGTAATTGATGTTCGTTCAAATTAGACAACAAGGGTTTGATAGCAGAAGAGATCATGAAATTAGCGGAAGGATCGGCAGCATTCATCGTCAAGAATAAGCCCATCAAAACAATTTCTATGATTAAAATTAAATTGGCATCTGTTTTTGGCCAGCCTGTCAGATCATTGCTGATAAATCTTTTCAATCGAATGATATTTCTTCTTGATAAGAAAATGATACAAGCAATGAACACCAATGCGGCTAAGACTTCAAAACTATTGATCAAGACAGGGTAAAGTATGCCAAGGTAGGGCTCAAAAAATCGATGTGTACCAAAAACTCCGTCTACAATAATTTCAAGTAATTCAATATTGATGATGATGAATCCAACATAGAGTATTAAGTGCAAAAGTGCGACAGGAATATTTTTAAACATTTTCTTTTGCCCCAATGCTAAAAAAAATACATTCTTCCATCTTTCAAGAGGCTGATCGTTCAACTCAACTTGTCTGCCAAGATGGATATTTCTTTTTATTGTAAGCAACTTTTTAGCAAAACTGTAAAAAGCAATGACCGATAGGATAAGAAAAATTATTCCGCTAATGTATTCCATGGTTAAAGGCATTTTGACTGAGACACGAATTTACTCCATTTCTTGTAGTCTCGTACTTAAAATACCCTCAAATAATACACAGTAGGCAAGGAAACTAATGTTGATTTTATGGGCTTTTTTAAGCAGAATTATTTAATTTGCCGCTATTCTCTAGTATTTTAAATAGTTCCATTATGAGTCAAGCGATAGATCAAAAAATTGCAAGCTGGTTATCCGGCAATTTCGATGCAGCCACAAAGGAGGAAATCTTGTCTTTACAGGCCAATCATCCCGAAGTTTTGCAAGATGCATTTTATAAAAATCTTGAGTTTGGTACAGGAGGATTAAGGGGTATTATGGGTGTGGGTACCAATAGGGTCAATAAATACACCATTGGTATGGCAACCCAAGGGTTTTCTAATTATTTATTAAAAACCTATCCCAATGAATCCATTGCAGTAGCTGTGGGCCATGATAGTCGTAATAATTCAAGATTTTTAGCAGAAACGACTGCCCAGGTTTTTGCGGCCAATGGCATCAAAGTGTATTTATTTGAAGCACTGAGACCAACACCAGAATTAAGCTTTGCGATTCGTAATCTACAATGTAAAGGAGGCGTTGTTTGTACTGCTTCACACAATCCTAAAGAATACAATGGCTATAAAGCCTATTGGAATGATGGCGGACAATTGGTGCCACCTCATGATAAAAATGTGATTACAGAAGTAGAGGCGATTCAGTCATTAGAGGAAGTAAAATGGAATGGTGGTGACGCATTGATTGAATTGATTGGGGTTGCTATGGATGAGGCATATATTAAAATGCTAACCTCTTTGAGTGTGTATCCAGAAGTGATTGCAACGCAAAGCGATTTGAAAATTGTATATACTCCAATTCATGGTACTGGTATCACATTGGTTCCAAAAGTGTTGGAAGCTTATGGTTTTAAGAACGTACATATTGTGGAGGAACAAGCTATACCAGATGGCAATTTCCCAACTGTGGCATATCCTAATCCAGAAGAGAGTGAAACGATGAGTATTGGCCTTGCAAAAGCAAAAGCAATGGATGCAGATATTCTTTTAGGAACCGATCCAGATGCGGATAGAGTGGTCATTGGTGTCAAAAATCACAAAGGAGAGTGGGTATTGATGAATGGCAATCAAACTGCAGTCTTGGCATTTGCTTATATGATGGAAGCCAGAAGAGCAAAAGGGATTGCGCAACCGAATGACATGGTCATTACTACCATTGTGACTACAGAAATGATCAATGAGGTGGCAAGACAAAATAAGGTGGCTTGTTACAATGTCTTGACAGGGTTCAAGTGGATTGCCGAATTGATTAAAGAAAAAGAGGGTAAAGAGCAGTATATTATTGGAGGAGAAGAAAGTTTTGGCTTAATGATTGGAGATCAAATTAGGGATAAAGATGCGATTAGTGCTGTGGCCTTATTGTGTGAAATGGCTGCTTATGAAAAAAGCAAGGGTAAGTCTTTGTTTGATAAAATGATCGAATTGTATATGCAATATGGTTTCTATTATGAACACTTAATTAGCATCACTAAAAAAGGCATGAATGGGCAGCAAGAAATTGCAGATATGATGGAGCGCTATAGAAAACAACCGCCAGCCGAAATTGCCGGAATGAAAGTAGCCACATTATTAGATTATCAATTGCAAGAGTCAACTGATTTACTTACGGGTGTTAAAACTAAAATACAATTACCTAAAAGTAATGTATTGCAATTTGTCACTGAAGATGGTTCAAAAATCTCTGCTAGACCAAGTGGTACAGAGCCGAAAATAAAGTTTTACTTCAGTGTCAATACGACATTGCCAAATAGAGCAGCATTTGATGAAGTATATGCACAATTGCAAAATAAAATTAACAACATTATTGCAGCTATGCAGTTAAACTAAATCAAGCATGCGAAAATTAGAAGATGCTTACCTGCATAAAGGACTGCGCAAGCAATTGGTAGACTTATTAAGAACTAAGGGGATCACTGACGAAAAAGTTTTGGAAGCGATTGGGGCAATCCCAAGGCATTTCTTTTTAGACTCTGCTTTTGATAGAATTGCCTATGAGGATCGCGCATTTCCTATTGCCGCAGACCAAACCATTTCGCAGCCCTATACCGTAGCCTATCAAACACAATTGTTGCAAATTAAACCAGGAGAAAAAGTACTTGAAATTGGCACAGGGAGTATGTATCAAACAACGGTCTTAGCTGCCATGGGTGCAAAGGTCTATACGATTGAGCGACAAAAACAATTGTTTGATTTAACGCCTTATTATATCTTCAAACAACAGTATACTGATATTCTTTTTTCTTTCGGGGATGGATTTGAAGGATTGCCAGAACTGGCTCCTTTCGATAAAATCCTAATTACAGCTGCTGCACCTGTTGTGCCAGAAAAACTATGGGCGCAATTAAAAGTGAACGGGAAAATGGTCATTCCATTGGACGAGGAAGGTGCTGAGCAAAGAATGATGCGCTTGACAAAGAAAAAGGATGGAAAAGAAAAAAGAGAATCCTTTGAGGCATTCTCTTTTGTTCCTATGCTAGAAGGTAAGACTTCTAAATAAATATAGTGTTGTCTATTGTTGTTGCATTTGATCCATTCCACCTCCGTCTTGCATTTTAGTACTTTTCCTTCTTAATAAATTCACATCAAATTTACCAAAACGGTAAGAGAAGTTCAATCTAAAGAATTGCTGATCTCTTGTTCTTGTTACATTTTGTGTGAAGTATAAACTTTCTGAATAGGTTTGGTTAACCCTTGTTTTAAAGACGTCACTTGCACTCAAAGTTAATGAAGCAGTTTTACCACCTTTCAAGGTCCAATCTTTTCTAATGGCTAAGTCAAATTCATAGTTAGGTAGATTGTATCCTTGAGCTGTTGATTGTGGGCCACCAAATCCGCCACCGCCACCGAATCCACCACCACCTCTTCCGCCGCCGCCACCACCAGAGTTGCCGCCTGGAGGCAGGATTGTTTTAGCTTGGTATTGACCGCTAAATTGTAATGACAAACCTTTTACAAGTTTGAAATTGTTATTCATTTTGCTAAACCAACTCGTTAGATTGTTGTTGACATCTTGACCAGGAATGGTTGCATTGATTTCTGATTTAAATAAGTTAAAGCTTAAGTTCAAATCCCACCATTTTGTGATCGTCGTTTTATTGCTAATTTCCAATCCAAATACTTTGGAGGTATTGGCATTGATAAATGAACTGTAGAAAGCACTATCGTTGGTTACTGGATTGATGTCTTTGTAGATATAGTTGGTAATTAAATCTGTACTGTATTTATAATAAGCAGTTACCAATAAATTCGATCCTTTTTTATAGACATTATTATAGGCCACCTCAAATGAATGGGTGAATTGCGGTTTTAATGTCGGATTACCAACAGAAATATTCAATGGATCACTATAATCTGCAAATGGTTGTAATTGGAATGGATTTGGTGCATTGATACGCTTAGAATAGTTAAATTGAACATCATTTTTATCATTCAATTTGTAACTTAAGAAAGCACTAGGGAATAAAGAAATAGGAAGTTTGATTTTAGACTCTAAAGAATCCTGTCCTTGTCTATTCAATACATTCACTGTATACTCTCTATTTTCTACTCTGAAACCTAGCTGGTAACTTAAATTATTCTTTTTGCCTCCTAAATTGGTGTAGGCAGCTAAAATTTGCTCTTTGTATTTCAATTGGTTACTGATACTATTGACTAGTATTTCATTTCTATATTGATCTCTTGCATTGAATTCGTCGCGGTTATTCATTCTTACACCTGCTTCAAATTTGGTATTATTTTTAAATAATTTCTCGTAGTCGATATTAGATGTATAATTCTTATTATAACCAGAACCAATTGTCCTTTGATTGATGATAGTAGAATTGATTAATGAATTGTTGTCGTTGGTGCTTTCGTTGTAATTGAAGTCAGCGCTCAATTCATGTCCTGTTTCTGCAAACAAATGTTTGAAACTAGCCTGGGTACCTTTGTTTAAGAATGAAAATATAGAGTTGTTTGTAAGATCTATATTGTTATTTCTGTTAACGCCATTGAAGATGGAATCAATTGTTTGTATGGATGAATTTTCAAACTCACCTTGTACGATATTTCCAAAAATTGAAAAAGTATTGCGGTTGTCAATTAAATAATCAAATCCTGCTCTGTAGAATGAAAATGCGCTCAATCCAATATTATCAGTATAAGTACTAATACTAGTTGGTATTGGAGTTAAAAGCAGGTCTCTAGTATTGTCATTCGTGCTGATTGATTTACTATTTCTAACATTCGCAGAGGCTGAAAAATTAATTTTATTAGTTCTTAAATTTAAATCACCACCACCATTGAACTTGCCTCGCATGTCTATACCAGTTCTTATTCCTCCATTATAGCCATTTTTCTTATTCTTTTTTAAGACGATATTTAAAATCCCTGCGTTACCACCAGAGGCGTCATATTTTGCTGACGGGTTGGTAATGATTTCAACTCGATCGATGATATCAGAAGGAATCTGATCCATGGTCAAGGTAGTAGGACGATTGTCAATCAATAAAGTTGGCGTTGCATTTCTTAAAGTAACATTGCCATCAATATCCACATTTAAGTTTGGAATATTTTTCATGACTTCTACTGCAGTTTGACCAGTGCTAGCTAAATTTTTATCTACGTTGAAAATTTTTCTATCAATACCCATTTCAAATTGTGGCTTAGCAGAACTTGTTACAGTGACACTTTGTAATTGTGTTGCGTCTTCCTCTAATTTGATATTGCCTAAGTCTTTATCTACCAGCGCCATCATATCTTGAGGGTTGCCATTTGGCTTTAAGTTGAAGCTGATTTGCTTTTCTAGTTTTTTATATCCAATACCAGAGATGATTAATTTGAAATTACCCATTACAGATAAGTTATCAAAACTAAAATCACCATTAGCGGCAGTGATCATAGTGCCAATGGTTACCTCGGTCGCCTTCTTAGTGGCTGGGTCAAATTTGCTACCTTTTAGTTGTACCGTTGCGCCGTCAATCCCTTTTTTGCTTGCATCTACCACTTTTCCATAAAAATGGCCCATATTCATATTGCCTCCAGCACTAGGACGGCCTGTTGGAATTTGAGCGATTAAAGTCAGTTGTATCAATAAAGCGGTCAATACTATTGTAAGTTTTTTCATATTTGTTTTTGTGTCCTATAAGACAATGAATTTTATATTCTGTTTAATCTATAACACAAATTTCGTGCTAAAGTTTAATGAAAGTCTTCTGTAAAGTATAAGCGGTTAAATAAGAGGAAGAAGAACTGAAATGAGGTATCCCCAAATAGTGCCTAAGCCAAATGCAATCCACCTGAACGGTTTAGATGCATTGTTTATTTTCTGTAAAGCAATTTTGCTAAATGTTTGTTGCCATTGATGAGTTAAGTCTTTGTTTAAATTGGCACTGAATTCATGAATTAGGCTTGGAAAGAGTAACGCTAATTCTTCCATGAATACCGTTTTTAATTCTTCGATGGTTTTATCTCCAATAAACATCGCAATCATGGGAAGCTTTGAGCTTAGCTTATTCCTGAAAAAATGGTCCAATTTTTCATTGATAACTGGCTTAAGCGTTTCAAAACTGTCATTCTGAGTCAATTGTGGTACTATTTCCGTTAAATCTAATTTGCCAATCCATTTACTAGCCAAGCTTTCCCATTTGAATGGTCCTATTTCAATTGGGTGGATCGGATAGAAAATGAGTTTAACTAGGGCCCAAACTAAACACCAGCCAAAGGCACCTACAAAAATAGAAATGAAAAAACTGGTCATATCTTGCTTTTAAACTAAAAAACCTATCCCGAAATCGGGACAGGTTTTTAGGGGGAGAACGATGGGTCTCGAACCCACGGCCTACAGTGCCACAAACTGTCGCTCTAACCTACTGAGCTACGCCCTCCATTTGGGGTGCAAAAATACGTTAATTCAGTAATCTATAAAATTAGTTTTGCATGTATTTTATAAAATAATGGTAAAAAAGGGTATAAAAAGCGAAATACACACGCAAGATTCCCTTTTTACGCTAA
>Ga0075464_10001353_pt1 | contig 11018 bp, 9 predicted proteins | sample DEB19_08_DNA_5_FD_75068 | JGI IMG/M metagenome (GOLD analysis project Ga0075464, IMG submission 75068) | Aqueous microbial communities from the Delaware River and Bay under freshwater to marine salinity gradient to study organic matter... | ecosystem: Environmental > Aquatic > Marine > Coastal ...
AAAGGTTATGACCTTATTAGTTAAAGGAAATTAAAAAATGGCACTAACATCACCAGGCGTACAAGTATCTATTATTGACCAAAGTCAATATCTACCAGCGTCAACAAATTCAGTTCCGTTCATTTTGCTTGCAACGGCACAAAATAAAGCAAATGCTTCAGGTACAGGTGTTGCTCCTGGTACTACTGTAGCTAATGCAAACAAGTTATATCAGATCACTAGCCAACGTGACTTAATTAGTTTATATGGAAATCCATTCTTCTATAAAACAACTAATGGCACTCCTATTCAAGGATATGAACTAAATGAATATGGCTTGCTCGCAGCGTACTCGGTATTAGGTGCAACCAATCGTTGCTTCGTTTTACGTGCTGATATTGATCTAGCAAGCTTAGTAGGACAAATAGGTCGTCCAAATGGCGATCCAAGTAATGCAGCTTATTGGTTAGACTCTACTGCAAGTACATGGGGTATATACGAGTTTAATGCAACAACCGGTAAATTTGTCAATAAAACCCCTATCGTAATTACTGATAATGCAAATATGCTAGAAGGTGCACCACTTTCTAGCATCGGAAATATTGGAGAGTATGCAGTTGATGCAAGCTACAAATCAACAACTACTCCGCTAAGTTCAGGACAATACTACTACAAAAATAGTGAAAATGTTTGGGTAAAGCTTGGTTCAAAATCATGGTCACAGGCTATTCCTACAGTAACAGGTAGAGTTTCAAATCCTACATTAACTGCAGGTCATACATTCACTATCACTGTGGGCGGTTACTATAATTACCCGTTGAATATTACTGTTGCTGATTCACCAAATAACACAGTACAGAATGTGTCAGAACAAATTAATGCATTTGGTTTAGGTGATCTACGCTCAACTATCTCAAATGGCAAATTGGTTATAAGTTCATCAAGATTCACTGAAGACTTTAACGGATATCATACTCCAATTTATATGTCATTCAGCACATCTAGTACTGTACTTGCAGATTTAGGTATTACTGCAGACTTAAATTATTACCAGCCTACTGTTGTATATGGTAATTCATCCCAAATGCCATTATGGACTGCAAGTCAATCAGCTCCGGCTCCAACCGGTTCTGTTTGGATCAAAACCGGCGCAGCAGGTTCAGGGGCTGTATTATCAATGGCTCAGTTTAGTGCAGCAACTGCTAGTTTTATCTCTAAGCCAGTATCATTATTCCCGAGCCCGCTTCGTGCAATATATGAGTTAGATTCTACTGGTGGAAAAAATATACCAGCAGGCACCCTATATGGAAGATACGCATTTGCGAATGAATTTGATAATCCGGGTCTATCTACTTCAGTTGCGTCAAGTCCGATTTATATATACGAAAGAATTGCAACAGGATCAACAGTTGTAACAGGTACTGTTATGGATCCAGTGTTCACTGCGAGTGATGCTGTAGTTGTATTTGCGTCAACTCCAAATACTGATATATTTTCAAATCAATTTTATACTGTAACATTGCCTTCAACAGGTACATTGGATGCAATATCTTTTGTAACAGCATGGGCTTCAGCAGGTATTCCAAATACAACTGCTTCAGTTACAACAGACGGCGCGATTCAAATTACTCACACTTTAGGCGGTGAGATTATGTTACAAGGTCTGTCAGAAACATCAACTATAATCCAAGACGCTGGATTTATCGCAGGGACTACTGATGGTGTAGATAATTCATCACTAGCAGTTAAAGTCTACGGTACTGTACCACAGTTTACTACTACTGGTGCCGGATCAGGTGCATTACTTACTGTGATAGCAACAGCTAACACTTATATGATTTTAGGTGCATCCGGTGGAATTGATTATCAAGTCGGTGACAGAATTACAATCCGCGGTGAAGATTTAGGCGGAACAAGTTCAAATAATCTAGTTGTACGAGTTACTAGTATCAGTGAAGGCGGCGTTGTTACTTCAGTTGCATTTATTTCAGGTACACCTAATTTGGGATATCGTGCTGGATTAAGTAACTGGAGAAGAGTAGAATACACTGCAAATGAAGGTGCTCCTTTCAACAATCCTGCAGAAAATACTAACTGGTTCTATAGTGTAGCTGACCAAGTTGACATTATGGTTAACAAAGCTGGTGTTTGGAAAGGCTATAAGAACGTAAATTATGATTCAAACGGTCATCCAATCGCAGGTTCAAATACAACTGATCCGGCTGGTCCTATCGTTTCAGCAACGGCACCGACTACACAAAGTGACGGCACTGCACTTGCATACGGTGATTTATGGATTGATTCTAGTGATCTTGAAAATTATCCTGTGATAAATCGTTGGCAAAGTGTTGCTGGTGTAAATCAATGGGTTCTAGTTGATAACACTGATCAAATTACACAAAGCGGTATTGTATTTGCTGATGCACGTTGGGCCCCAAATGGGATAACTGATCCAGTTAGTGATCCGATTCCAACTATCAGCAGCTTATTAGCTAGTAACTATTTGGATTTAGATGCACCGGCAGCTAACTTATACCCGCAGGGCATGTTGTTACTTAACACACGCCGTTCAGGATATAACGTAAAACAATTCAGGGGTAATTACTTCAGTGGAACAGCTTTCCCTGATCAAAGTTTACCTACTGTAAAGAATGCTTGGGTATCTGCAAGTGGATTAAAAACTGACGGTTCTCCGTATATGGGCCGTAAAGCACAAAGAGCAATGATAGTGCAAGCACTTAGAGCGTCAATCTCAACTAACATGGCAATTCGTGAAGAAGATACATTCTTTAATTTATTAGCTGCCCCTAATTATACAGAACTACAACCGCAAATGGTTGCTCTGAATAATGAAAGAAACAACACTGCATACATAATTGGTGATACCCCATTGCGTTTATCAGATCAAGCTACTGATATCACAAATTGGGCAACTAATACTGCAATGGCAAGCAGCACAAGTGAAGCTGGATTAGTAACACGTGACGAATACATGGGTATATTCTATCCAAGTGGAATTACAAATGATTTAACTGGTGCACAAGTTGTTGTACCGGCAAGTCATATGATGTTGCGTACATTCTTGCGTAATGACACTATTGCTTATCCTTGGTTAGCTGCAGCAGGAACAAGACGCGGTGTAATTGACAATGCAACAAACATTGGTTACATTAATCCAGCGTCAGGTGAGTTTGAAGCTATTAAAAATCGCGTTGGTATTCGTGATGTATTGTATGTCAATCAGATTAACCCATTAGCATTCTTTACTAGTGTTGGTTTATTGAACTACGGTAACAAGAATAGCAAAGATACTCAAAGTGCAATGGACAGAACAAATGTAGCACGTTTAGTTGCTTATATTCGTGAAAGACTTCAGGTTGTTGCTCGTCCGTTCGTATTTGAACCAAACGATGCATTAACTAGAAGTCAAATCACAGCAGTTGTTCAAACATTGTTTATTGATCTAGTTTCAAAAAGAGGTTTGTATGATTATCTTGTAGTGTGCGATAGTTCAAACAACACTCCTGCTCGTATAGATAGAAATGAGTTATGGATAGATGTTGCAATTGAGCCAGTAAAAGCAGCAGAGTTCATCTACATACCGGTTCGTATTTTGAACACCGGTGAGATCGCAAACTTGCAGTAAAATAAATGCCCCTTAGGGGGCATTTAGTTAAAAGATAAATACAATTAAGGAGATACAACATGGCAACAGCATCACAATCACTGTTTAATATGACCGTTGGAGCAGACAATGCAGGTGGCTCACAAGGTCTATTGATGCCGAAATTACAATTTCGTTTTAGAGCGTTGTTTATTAATTTTGGTGTAGGTGGTTCTACACAAGAACTAACTAAACAAGTTATAGACATAACACGACCTCAGTTAAGCTTTACTGAAATACCAATTGAGATTTATAACTCAAGACTATATTTGGCAGGTAAACACGAATGGCAAACTACTTCAATCAACCTGCGCGACGATGCAGGCGGAAGTGTTGCACGTTTAATCGGTCAACAAGTACAGAAACAAATGGATTTCGTTGAGCAAGCAAGCGCGGCAACTGGACAAGATTATAAATTCCAAATCAACTACGAAGTACTTGACGGTGGTAATGGTACATTAACCCCAACCGTACTAGAGACTTGGGAACTATATGGTTGTTTCGTTCAGACAGTTAATTATAACACTATGAACTATGCAACAAACGAAGCAGCAACTATTTCACTAACAATCAGATTTGATAATGCAATCCAATCACCGCTGGCGTCAGGTATTGGTACAAGTGTAGGAAGAGCATTGGGCGGATCTACTGTTACTGGTATAGGTATCTAAAACATAGATGGCTGGATTTTTTCAAAGTTTAATAGGAGAGAATTTTCTCGGAGGGATAGCAGGTGGTTTCTTTGGAAACGACTACCTCCGAGATTTCCAACACGCGAGTAAAGTATTCACTTCAAACGGTTATGCATATAGCCCAAAGTTTAAATTCTTATTTCATGTGTATTTTGAAATTAACAAAGAGTTAATTGGCAATCAGTCATCCTTTCCAGCAGATGGTGTTATAGGCCTTGCAGTTAAAACAATTCAGTTACCTTCATTTTCGTTTGCAACAGCGAACATGAATCAGTATAATCGTAAAAGGGTTGTACAAACTAAAATAAATTACGACGACATTAACATTACTTTTCATGATGATAATGCCAATCTAATACGAAACATGTGGTATAGTTATTATACTTACTACTACAAAGATGCAACAAAAACGTCAGAGCAATCTAACGCAACAACTCCAAATGGGCAATCTTTCCCGACACAAGATTTTGCAACTTCATCAAGACCGTTTGACTACAATAGACGAAATATATACGACGAATCAATTTTTGGTGACGAAGATTGGGGTTATATTGGCGAGACTGCAAACGACCGAGTTACTGGTTTAGGAAATGCAATAGGATCAACCAAAGCTCCTTTCTTTAAATCAATTGAGATTTATGGGTTTAATCAACATAATTTCTCAATGTATAAAATAATAAATCCTACAATCACTGCATTCAAGCATGATACATATGACTATAGTTCAAAAGATGGAACAATGGAAAATACAATGACTCTTGCATATGAAACAGTTAAGTATGCTGATGGTCATATTGACGGTTCTGCGATTGGAAGCAGCGGTACTTCAGCAAATGCAACAGCGGCAGCAAGAGATTTTGGTATGTATTATTATGACAGAACAGTTAGTCCTATCTCAAGACCAGGTGCAAATCAAACTGTATTAGGTCAGGGCGGCTTAGTTGACGCCGCCGGTGGCGCTATCAATGACTTAGCAAATGGCAATATTCTTGGTGCAATATCTACTGCAGGTAGATCATATAATACATTTAAAAACGGTGGATTGAAAAATGCAGTGATAAGTGACTTGCAAAAGTCTGCCGGAACTGCAGTTACTAATGCGTCAAACAGAAATACACCATTCACTTTTGGTGCAGCCGGCTCTTCAACCAAATAAGCCTTACCTACTAAACAATAACCTTAATAACAATCATGCCAATAATTGACATTCCAACCACACAGCTTGATAACACTGTACGCTTATTTGATAAATTTTATAACATTGAAATGACAGTAAGTGCAGCAGAATATGACATAGTGAATAGCTATTTTGAGTCAGTATGTGCAACTAAAACTATTGCAAGAAACTTTTCTGCATTTTTGTTTAGAATATCAAGCATTATTCAAGAACCAATCTATACTTTACTAGATTACATCAGAGGTAAATCTGGATTAGAGACTAACGCTATTATGGCATACTATCTAAACAGTATTAGGTCTAAAACTACTCTATATGGTATCAGCAACATACCAGCACCAAATCAAACGGTTCAACGTAATATTGTAATATAATGGCAAAGTACGCACAAGGCTTTTTTGAAGTGCAAAATCCTAGCAAATATATAGGCAGCACTAAACCTAGATATCGTTCTTCATGGGAATTGCGCATGATGAGTTTCTTTGACAATAGTAAAAGTATATTAAAATGGGCAAGTGAATCAATAAGAATTCCTTACCGTAATCCATTGTCAGGAAAACTTACTACTTATGTTCCTGACTTCTTCGTAGTGTATGTAACTAAATCAGGAAAACAGATAGCTGAATTAATTGAAGTTAAACCTAGATCACAAACTTCTTTATTGGAAGCAAAGTCAAAGCATGATAAACTGCATGTAATAGTAAATCAAGCTAAATGGGCGGCAGCTAATGCATATTGTAAGTCACAAGGTATTACTTTTCGTATTATCACAGAATCGGATATTTTTCATACCGGTTCAACTAAATAAAAGTGTAGTTCGCGGCTGGCAGGCCCAACTACTCTAATGCTAAAAAGGAGCAATCAGCAATGATATTTATCAACAACAAGTACACGGTTATTTACTATGCCATCGTAAATAGGGCAAAAAATAGAACATTGACCAGCAAGTTTGAGAATCACCATATTATTCCAGAATCATTCTTCAAACAAAGAATGCGAAAAGGACCTGCAGGTTGGATTGACGGTAATCCAAACGATTTAAAAAATTTAGTTAAATTAACTCCTAATGAACATTTCATTTGTCATAAATTATTGGTTAAAATGACGACCGGTGAAGCAAAAAAGAAAATGATTTTTGCGTTATGGGGAATGTGCCGAAGCAGCAATAATCAAACTAGAAAAATAATTACTGGAAAACAATATGAATTATTGCGTACTTCTTTTGTAAATTTAATTGGGCAGCATAATACAGGAAAGCGTTCACCTCTTACAGATAAACACAAGCAAAAGATTTCAGAAACAACTAAAAATAAGCCAAAATCTGAAGCAACTAAGGATGCTATGGTTTTAGCTTGGGAAACTAGAGATAGAACAGTAAAAGATTCTACCCGTAATTTGTTAAAAATTACAAGTACTACTTATTGGAAATCAGTTGATGCGAGAGAAACCCAAAGTATCAAACGAAAGGACTTTTTAAAAAAGTTTCCCAATGTTGCTCAAGATCAAGTAGCAAGAATAAATTCTACAAAAATTTGCGAACACTGCAAGATTGAAGTAAATTTAGGAAATTATGTTCGGTGGCACGGAGATAATTGCAAACTAAATAGATCATTATGACGAAAAAATTAAGCGAACTTTTTGACCTAGCAGAAGACGAGATTAACGAACTAACTGTGCCTATCCCACAAGAAGCAGAGTTTATAACAACCTCTGCTATTTCTAATTTAGAAAAGATAGAAAATGCACTGCCCCAAGTTAGGGGTTTAGAGGCGTCTGATACAGAATTAGATGACCTTGCTAAAATGGCAACAGAAAGTTTTAACGACTTGAGTGAGTTGGGAATGCAAGTGGATAGTAGATTTGCTAGTGAGATATTCAGTGTAGCTGGAGCAATGCTAGGTCATGCAATTACAGCAAAAACAGCTAAAATAAACAAAAAACTAAAAATGCTTGATCTACAGCTAAAAAAAGCAGCACTAGATCAAAAAATGTCCGAAAAAGAGAAAGAAATTGAAGCAACTCCGTTGGGTACAGGCAGTGCATACGACAGAACCGAACTGTTGAGAAGTCTTTTGGGAAACAAAAATACCAATAGTGATAAATAATATTAACAGGAATAATTCATGAAAACCTTTCGCCATTACTTAACTGAAAGTGTAAGAACATATCGTTACACTATAAAAATCGCAGGAGATATTGATAAGAACTTTATTGATATGTTTACCTACAATTTAAACAAATTTGATCCTATATCTATTAGTGAGCCAAAGTCAACTCCTATTCAAAAAGATCCATATGGTTTTCCTAATTTAGAAAACGCAGCAGTTCATATCATTAAAGCAGAGTTTAAGTATCCTGCAACTGAACCAATGATTCAGCAGATTGCTCAACTGTTAGGACATAATATAAATTCAGTCAGAGTTACTACTACTGACTATGATGACAGCATAAACAGTGAAGCAGAAGGTTATGCTAATCAAGCTAAAGATAGCCCGCTGTTAGATAATCCAGAATTAGCAGACGGCGGCAAGCAAGCTAGCAAAGATTATGCTGATCAGTATCTTGATAAAGTAGTTCCTAAAAAGCCAAGCATTGATATTCCTTATGCTGGTAAGAAAACTCCAACAGCACCAAACACAACAAAGGACCAAGTTCAAACAAAGAGTCCGATGAGTTCAATTAAGCTTCCACCAAAGCCATCCACTGGAGCTAGGAAATGATAGACTTTACTTCAAGTCAGTTAACTTGGATTGTTATAGGTGCTTGCAGTTTAGGCGGCACAAGTTACGTTACAATGAAAACCTCAATTGAAGATTTAGATAAAAAAGTTGTTGTTATTAATGTTAGAGCAGAAGGTGCAAATGAAAAGCTTGTGGCACTTCAAAGTCAACTAACTCGTATTGAAAACAAGTTGGATGAACGGACTGGTAAATAATGAAATCAAAAGATATTTTTAGTAAAGTAACTGAAGCCACTGCAATTCCTGATCCAATGAGTCACTTTGGTGATATTGGAGCTACTAGCCCTCATCGCGGTGACCCTGTAATGTCGCCTGATTTGGGAATTGGTCAATTCGGAGGCGGTGGTGGAAGAGGTGCAAAAATTGATCCAACTTTAGGTAAACCGCGCATTGCAGTGAAACCAGGACAAACTCCCGCACAAGCAGTACGACAAGCTCAACAAGTTAGTGGTCCGCAATTAGGAAAACCGACCCCAGGTACTCCAGTCGTAAATCCAAATTCACCTACTGCAGGAAGAATAGATCCAACATTTGGTCCAATTACTTCGCGTACTTCAGCAGCACCTGCTGCAACAAGAGGAGTAGCACCTGCAGCAACAGCAGTTGTACAACCTAGCCTTTCTAAACAAACGTTTAAAGATTTAAATCCACAACAACTTAGAGCAACAGGTCCTTCAGCAGTCGCAGGTAAAGTTAACCCGGCCCCAACAAGAGTGGCACCTGCAGCAGCGGCCCCTAAACCATTAAGTAAAACAGCGACCGGGGTTGGGGTAGGTGCAGGATTGGGAATGATGGCAGCAGGTGCAGCCCTTCCAGCATTAGATAAAAATTCACCTACTACAACAAGTGCAGCACCAGCAGCAGCACCAGCAGCAGCACCAGCAGCACCATCGGCATCAACCGCAGGAACAGGACAGAATAAGTTTCTACCGCCGCCAGCAGCACAATCAAATCAGTCATTTAACCAAGCATTTGCTGCAGCTAGAGCAAAACAAGAAAAAGAAAATCCAAATGAGCCAGGCGGCGGCAAATTTACTTGGGCTGGAAAACCGGGTACAACATTTTCTACTCAACGCGGAGATGATGCAGCAAAAGCTGCACCAAATGCTTCGTCAAGTGCTGCATCAGCATCAACCGGAACAATAAAACCAACTGTGCCGTTTAAAGCGTATGACGATACTACACCTGCTTCAACTACACCTGCTTCGTCAAATTCGGTTGACACTAGACCGTTATCAGTTCAACAAAATGATCCACTGATGGAACCAACTGACAGACCTATGCCAACACAAATTGGCTCAACCCAATATTTTGGAAAATCATCAAGTGAAATTCCTAGCACAGCGGTTACATCAGGCACAGGCGAACCTATTAAAACCGGCAGCGGCGGATACTTACGTAGTCGTACACCGGATGAGATTGAAGCAGATAGCAAGAAACCATACGGAATGCGAGAGTCAGCGTTAGATGCTATCATGCATTTATCAGGATTAAACAAACAACAGAAAGAATTTACGGAGTCAACAATGAATTTAGACATGAAAAAAATGCTGGACTTGATCAGCGAAGCATCAAAAATGACCGATATCAAAGGCAAGAAACATGGTGGTAGCTATGGTAGCGACTATCAAGGTGATGACGACGAAGATGATACTGAGGCTGATAAAAAAGCAAAGAAAGCTAAAAAAGCTGAAAAAGAGCCTGCAGAGAAAAAAGGGCGCGGTCGTCCAAAGAGTGCTACATCAGCAGATAAAGACAAGTACGCCGGTGCAAGTGATGCATTCAGCGCAGTTACAGGTAGTAAAGCACCAAAGGGCAAAGTTGGTAAAACTTCAGTTAAGCATAGCTTAAAAGATTGGTTTGATAATACAGCTAGTGCAATCAATGAAGCAGAAGCTAAGAATAAGTATGCAATTGGAATGGCTGCTGCTGAAAAAGCAACCAGTGATAAACCACCATTAAAGAAAAGCACAATCGTTAAAGCTCACGAGATTGCTAAGAAAATCAAAGAAGATGAAGAAAATTCGTTTGTTTGCGTGCATGCTAAAAAAGGCAAGTGCGAAGTTAAAGCAAAATCCAGTTATGAAGCTGCTCAAAAAGCAGCAGCTAAGTGGAAACTAAAATCTACTGCTGGCATTGATACACATAGAGCAGACAAGCCGATTCATGTAGATGAAAGTGCAGAAGATCGTAAAGAAAATCGTAAATGGGAACAAATTGCTGACTACGAGAAACGTGCTAAAGCCACTAAAGATGATATCAAAAAAGATCATTACATGAAAATGGCTAAAGAATTACGTGCTACGTTAAAAACTAATGATATGGACGAGGATGCAGGTACTGGATTAGCGACTGCTGCGCTTCAAGGAGCTGATACTGCACTACGAACAGTAGGAAAAGCAATTGCACCTGCTGCAACAGCAGCCCGTGACACTATTTTAAAAGGTGCTGACTGGGCTACTGCACAAATTCCAGGTGGCAAAGAAGAACTTGCACGCCAAAAAGCCCCTCAAGATATGAGAGAAGGCGCAATTAAAGACTTGTTCACTACACTGATGGACAAATTAGAAAGTGGTAACGAACGTGGATATGATATTCATGATGCAGTTAATAGTGGTGATGAGCAAAAATTTGAGAAAATTGTTCGCAGACATTTGAACCATGATATACACTTTGATAGAGTTCCGCACTCAATGAAAGAACAGTTAATTGATGCAGCAAGAGAAGAATACTTTTCGGGAAATCCATTAGATGAAATGATGATGG